>Ga0182012_10000057_pt1 | contig 115935 bp, 100 predicted proteins | sample 612S2SmetaG_FD_120486 | JGI IMG/M metagenome (GOLD analysis project Ga0182012, IMG submission 120486) | Permafrost microbial communities from Stordalen Mire, Sweden - 612S2S metaG | ecosystem: Environmental > Terrestrial > Soil > Wetlands > Permafrost | place: Sweden: Stordalen | collected... | reverse complement strand
TTAGCGGGCGACGGCTGATGCCCATGTTCTGAACCCAAAGTATTACCGAAGTACTGACAGAAGGCCTTAATTCAGAATTCAGCATTCGCTTTTGCCTTATTGCCTGCGCGGCTTGCGATCGCCGGGTTCGGCCACTTCCCGTTAAAAAACCCTGAAAGTTTGGCCCGTTCGGCAGGTGGTCCTCCAGGAAGAGCTCTGTGCGCTCTGTGCCTCTGTGGCAAAAAAGTTCAAAAAAGTGAGCTAAAACGAGACCGTCCCGTTTTCTTCCCCCCAGACCGCGCTAACGTTGCCCGTATGCAAATGATTGAAAATGCGAGCAAAACTGCAACAAAACTATCGGGCGACGACTTAGCTGTGGAACGCAACATACACCTCTATGAGTTGTTGGACCGCGAAGCGCGACAGTTGGCCAAAATGCGGGCCCGGGGCAAAAAGAATGCCCAAATCATTGATTGGCTTCGTAACCGCGGCGTGAACGCCTCTTCCACTGAACTCGACGCCTACTGGCAGCATCTTGCAGAGCAGCAGGCAAAACAAAAACAACAATGGATCCAGGAACGGGGCCAACGCCCTCCGGCAAACGGAAATATTAGGGAAGTGGCACTGTCACCGGATGATGACGAGAACCGCCCTGCACCCCGCAATGCTGTCACCGCTACTCATAAAAATGAGGAGGTGGAAACTTCCGATGGTTGCACTCCGCAAGATGCGCCTGTGACGACTGAACAGATCATGGTGAAGTATCGGCAGCTGCTTATGAAAGTGCTGCGTCAAGGTGACACCGGCCCGGAATCTTTAAAGGTGGTCAACCAGATGATCAAAAACCTCAACACCTACGAGCGCATCCAAAAACAGTCAAAAAAAGAACGCGAACGAACCTCAGGGGTCAATGCTAATTCCAAGATTGAGGTTAAACCAGATACTAATACTGAGGTTGAAGAAAGCGCTGAAGAGGGAGGCGAAGTTAAACTTGAAGAAAAATCAAAAGCCCCAAATGCCGGGAGCGAAACCGGGAAGTTAAAATCTGAGCGATCGCAATCAATACCGTTTCATCATCCACCACACGCCGACCATGATCAGGATGGAGGCGATCGACATGCTGAGCGCAGGCATGAAAAAGGAGGCTCCCATCATGAGCGCGCCACCGGCGAGGGGAATCCATGAGTGTTGCCTCCAACCATACAGCCAATAACCCCCTGCGATGCCGCTCCAAAAGATTGAAGCCAGCAAAAAGTGTTCGTCTAAATTCATGAAACCCTGCATTTGTATAAAAGCCTAAGCTAGTTTCGGGCCACTTGCCAATTTATACCCATGTGTGGTAAGCTATCGTTGTGAGCAATTTCTTCCGGCCCAATCTTCGCCGCACCGGTCGCATCGCGCGTGGCGTGGTTGGGTCAATATGTCTCATTGCCGGCATTGTGCTGGTCGACGCATCCCTTTGGCTTGGACTGGTTTTCGTGGTGGCTGGCTTATTCGCCATCTTTGAAGCAATCCGTGGCTGGTGCCTGTTGCGAGCTTGCGCAATCCGAACGAAGGCCTGATCGCAGCCGATGACTCTAAGGTTAGCGCGGCTTGAATGGCCCCTGAAAAATCACTTCTGCGGCTACTACTGCTAGGAAAATGGCTCCCACGAGGGCGTTCAGACGAAAGAAAGCCAGATTGATCCAGTTCAAACTTCGACGGCGGGCGATCCAATGTTCCAGCACGAGACAGCCAAGAATGATAATCCAGCCCACGAAATAGGCGATCCGAAACCCGCACAGAAGGCCAAACGCGACCAGCAATCCGCACATGAGCATGTGGGCAAGAAAGGCGGCGCCGAGAGCGTTCTTCGGGCCCCACGCGACAACCAGGGAATGCAGGCCGTGCGATTTGTCGAATTCATAATCCTGCAGCGCGTAAATGATATCGAACCCGACCAGCCACAATACCACCGCCGCTGACAGCAAAACCATCTGGAGCAGTTCCCAGGGTGAAATTGCCGATCCCTTTACGGCAAGCCAGGCTCCAACGGGCGCGAGCGCGAGCGCAATGCCAAGATATACGTGGGTGTAATCCGTGAATCGTTTCGTCAGCGAATAAAAGCAGACCAACACAAGAGCAAAGGGGGAAAGATAAAAACAGAGCGGATTTAAAAAGTAGCTGGCCACAATTAGGCCTGCTCCGGACAAAAGGCAGAGCGAAACGGCGCTGCCGAGGGAAATCTGGCCGGCGGGCAGGTGCCGGTTTTTGGTGCGGGGGTTCAAGGCGTCGAATTTGCGGTCAACAATCCGGTTAAACGACATGGCGCAAGTGCGCGCGCTGACCATGGCCGCCAAAATCAGGCCAAACGTCTGCCAGCCGGGCCAACCCCGGTGATCTCGCGCCGCCACCAGCATCGCCGCCAGCGCAAAGGGCAGGGCAAAGACCGTGTGTGAAAAACGAACGAACGAACCCCATTTTTGCAGGACAGAAATCATTATTTAAAGCGGATTGGAAATTTAAAATACCGGACTAGATCGTGATCAAAATAGCAAAATCCCATGTAAAATCAAGGCAAGGTCGCCGCTGCACAACGAGATGCTATTTGTTAAAGTATTCGACGAGTTCGTCATACAGGCCGGATCGATTTGCGTACGAGGCGTAACTGCGTGCCGTTTCCAGCCACTCATTCGTGGAAGGTCGCATTTCTTTGATCACCTCCACCAGCATCGGCTGCGTCAATTTGGTTGCCCGTCCCGTCTGCATTTCCTGGAATATGGCTTTTTCAGAGGCCCGCTCGACTGCCGCGCGTAAATCCGCCCCGGAAAACTTGTCGGTTAACTGAGCCAGTTTGGACAGTTCCAGTTTTTCCACCGGCAAGTCGCGCAAATGAATTTTTAAGATCGACTCCCGGGCCTGAAGATCCGGAGGTGGCACAAACAAAATCCGGTCGAATCGTCCCGGGCGTCGCAAGGCATCGTCCACGCGCCAGGGCGTGTTTGTGGCGGCCAGCACCATGAGGTTTTCGTTTTTTGCGGACACCCCGTCCATCTCGGTGAGCAGCACGTTGACGATCGGCGCCATGGTGGCGGCGGCGTTGGACCGGCTTCCACCGATGGCATCTATTTCGTCAATGAAAATGACCTCCGGTGAACGCCGTCGCGCCAGCTCAAAAAGCTGATGCAGGCGTTGTTCACTTTCGCCCAGCCATTTCGAAAGGATGTCCGTGATGGAAATGGTCATGAAAGTGGCGCCACACTCACCGGCGGTCGCGCGGGCAATGTGAGTTTTGCCGCAGCCAGGTGGACCATACATCAGGATGCCACCGCCTGGTTTCTTTTTGAATTTCTTGAAAACTTCCGGGTTCTTGAACGGATAGATAATGTTCATCCGTATGCGTTGGATGACATCCTGCATGCCGCCGATAGCATCGAAAGTGGTCTTGGGCAGCTCCAGTTCATCGCTGATGTTCGTAACGACGGACGTTGGGGTGGGCAAAACCGCCAAAGGTAATCCATCCACGTCAACTTCGTCTGCCCGCGGAGAGGCCTTTTTTTCTGCCGTTGGCCGAAGATTTTCCATTCCCAGCCAGGCTTCGAGTCCGGAATCGTGCAGCGATTCGTCAATGATGGTGGCCGCGCCATATTTTTTGCGCGCTTCCTCCCTCAACCCCCGCTTTTGAAAAAGTTTGGCCAGCAACAGATAGGCTTGGGCGCACGCTTTGTTTCGGGATAGGATGTTTTCCAGCGTTAGCTGGGCTGCGGGCAAGTCGATTTCCGACTCCACTCTCGCCTTGCGAAGCGCGTCTCCCTCGGTGTCAGGGATTTCTGGGGCAGCTTGCAACAATTGGGCCGCTCGTTCTGGCTGACCGGCGGCAAGATATTGGTCAATGAGATGTGTCCGCGTTTCCCAGTCACCGGGCGATGCCAGCAGGGCCTTCTCAAGCAGCTTCAAGGTTTGTTCGTTCATGGTGGTAATTGGAAATGGCAGTCACCCCTCTCGCTCGGGAGCGGCTTTAAATACGTTTTGCATTCGTTTGGCGCGCCGGCGTACCTCGCGCGTCCGGAGGCCTTTTCTGATTATTCGCCCCACGTAATAGGAGGCTGCGTAAATGAACCCAATTGAGATGATTCCCAGAATTAACTGCCCCAGTGGCTGGTAGGCCTGCCACTTTTGATCCAGAAAGAGCAACGCCAATCCACCCCAAAATGAAATCAAAATGCCGGCGAAGATTAAGAGGCGCACTTTTACCGGCCATTTGCGATAACCTAAAAAGCCGCCGCGCCGTACTCCCAATTCGCCTGCTCGCGCCCGAATGTCGCCAATCGTCAAATACTCATAGACCTTGGTCAGCGGCCAGACCAGCGCAAACCAAAAAATCAGGCCGACAAAGACATAGCGCGCCACCAGCAGCCAGAGCGGAATCATTAAAATAAAGAGTAAAAGATTTCGCTTTCGCAGGCGGCCGAAAAAAATGACGATCCAGAGCAACCAATCCTTTGGGGTGCAAAGTACCCGATAAATCAGATCGCGATGCTTCACCGTGATAAACAGGTTCTTGCGGAAGATTTCTGATGTGGGTTGAAAAAAGAGCGCGCGGCGGAAGCTTTCTTCCGCCTTGGCGTAATCTTTCAGTCGGTGCAAATATTCCGCGCCGATATTGTTGTGAATGGTGGCGTTCTCCGGGTCCAATGCCAGGGCTTCCTCAAATTTCAGGATTTTTTCCCGGGCATATTCCGGTCCTTTGGGTTCGCAAAGGATGGCTAGATTGAGGATGTTCGCATCCAGGGGGTTTAATTCTCTCGCCCGTGCAGCACATTTGTTTGCAGTAATAAGGTCGTCCTGTCGATAGCTCATCAGGGCAAGTTGATGCCAGTGATAGGCGTCATTGGGATTAAGCGAAATGGCTTTGCGGATGGATTCATCGGCGAGACGAAACTTGCCTGCCTTGGAATAAACCATGGACATCAGTCGATGCGCGAAACCGTCATTGGGATTACCCGCCAAGACTTTTTGCAGATGCGGTTCAGCCTCCTCCAGGCGTCGCAGATTAATCAGGGATTGAGCCGTCGCGCGGTGTGCCCTCAAATTCTCCGGATCTTTTGAAAGCGATTCCTGCGCCGTGGCCAGCGACCGGTCCCACTGCTCGGCTGACATGAACCTTTGCGTCAGGACGGCATAATTCGGTTCACCCTTTGACTCAAAGGACATCCTCCACAATTATCGTTAGACAGAACCGGCAATCAACTTAAATTCCGTCGCCGTTCCGTTGGCAATGCTGCCGTAACCGGTCTGCAACAATTACTTGCGATTTGCTGCAAAATGTGTTCCGGCCTCAAGTGTCCTTGGCGCGGTGCCTGCAGGCTTGCCTTAATTCATAACTTAATTATGGTCAGGGCTAAACTCACAACCATGACCCAATTGCTGGAGGAAAAATGACAAACTATGTCTGGTCGGCGACGGATAAATCAGGCTTAAAAGTCATCAAAGAAGTCGAGGCTGCCACCGCGGAGGACTCAAAGTTTGTTTTGCTCTCGCAAGGCTATTCAAACCTCGAGTTAAAGCAGGATGAGGTTGGCAGTGTCGCCCTGGCTGGCTTTACCAAACGCGAAAACCAACTTGGCGCGCAAATAAAAGTCAGCGCCGAGGAAAGGTTGAAACACCGTGATAACCCCACCGCCACCTACTGGGATGCGTTGCGAAAAGGGATTGGACAAAGTTATCTCCTGATTTTAGGACTTGTTTTCTTTACGGTGTATTCCGGAGTGCGCGGGCAATGGAAATACTGCCTGCTTTATTTGGCCGGCCTCCTGGTCTGGCTAGTGTTTATCGTCTTTCTCAGCTTGCAGTCGATTTATTACCGGAAGCTGATTCAAGCTTCCGACTGGAGTGAATGGCGCAGAGTCTTGTCTTTGGTGGCCTTCCTTAAAATCCTCGGGCGTTTCAGGGCGGTCAAAATACCGTCATCCGAGCTAACCAGATATCGAGCCAAAGCCCTGATCGGATTGGGTGACTTACCGGCGGGCTTGGCCGAGTTTAAACAATGTGAGGGGCGTCCGGATTGCCCGGGCTGGCTTTACAAACTGTTTTTGGGAGGCCTTCATGATACGGCCAAACTGCACGACAAAGCCATCGAGTATAACCTGGCATCCCTTGCTGAAAATCCCACTTCCACGGCCTGGCTGGATCTTGCCAACCGTTATGCGCGCCACAAACGGGACCCGATCAAAGCGCGGGGCGCCCTGGCTGAGGCGGAAAAAAGTCCATTAACCGACATTGCCAAGCCCTTTCATCTTCGTTGTCGGGGTATCATCGCCTATTTGGAAGGTGACCATGCTGCCGCGAAGAGCTGCCTTGAAGCCGCCATTGAGTTGGTGGCTAAGGCCAAAGGCCGACCGTTCCGCGACGGCCATTTAAGCATGGCACGCGCCTATTTATGTTGCGTGCTCGCCCGGCAGGGAGATTCGCCCGCCGCAAAAAAGTGTTTTGCACTCGCCCGGAAATATCTGGTAGCCACGAAAGAGGATTTGCTGCTGGCCGAGTGCCGGCAATTGTGCGGCGAAGAATAATCGCCGGCTTGCTGCGCTTTACTCCTTTTCCTCGGCCCACCGCGGGGCCAGTCCGTTGGGGATTCCCAGATGATCCAGAACGCGCGCAACCACGGTATCGACGACTTCCACGACCGTTTTGGGGTTCATGTACAAACTGGGATTGGCCGGGAGGATGGTGGCTCCGGCGAGGATGAGCAGTTCCATGTTTTTGACGTGGATGAGGCTCAATGGCGTTTCCCGGGGCACCAGAATGAGTTTTTTCTTTTCCTTCAAAACGACGTCCGCTGCGCGCAGCAGGACATCCTCGCTGTAACCGTGCGCAATTCGGCCCATGGTGCCCATGGTGCAGGGAATCACGACCATGGCATCGGGAGGATTCGAACCACTGGCAAAAGGGGCATTCATGCTTTTAAGGGCATGTGGCTTGACGCCTTCCGGGAGCCGTAAGCCGCCTTCCAACTCCACGCTAATCACTTGTTGGGCATAATTGCTCAAGACAACGTGGATTTCATGCTGGCTTGGGTCCAGGTTGTCGAGCAGTCGTTGGGCGTAGAGGGCTCCGGTGGCTCCGGTGATGGCAACGAGTATTTTCACTTTGCCGGCAAGCATGCCGCATTTTCATGAGGTAAACAAGGCGCGGCGGAAACAAAAGCATCTCATTAAGTCGGCGGCTCGCCTTATTAACCAAGCTCGCTTGGCCTTGACAAGCAGGCTGATTGGCGCGATACCCTTTAGTAGAGGTGTTTTAATTTGGAGTGGACAATCGTGAGCGGTTATTTTTGATTTCGTATGACACCGAAAGAAATCGAAGCGTTGTGGAAAGATCCGCGCAATCGGAAGTGGGGCATTTTTTACTATTGCAAGCAGGATCCGCGAGTCATTGTGCCCAAACATGTCAAATGGGCCGGTTGGACGGTGAATGCCGCCCGGCCAGCCGCCTTGCCAGTCACATTATTCTTGGTCGCGTTGGTGGTGGTTCCTGTTTTTATTGCAACCGAGTCCGGAGCGGGCACCGGAGTCCAGTTATTGACCGCGGCCCTGGGTATTATTGCGATTTGCTCGCTCTGCGCGTATTTGTCTTCGCAGACAGAATGAATTGTCGGCGTTGCCCCGTAAACGCAGTTCGCGCGACCTCGATTTTGCTAAGGATTTGACTAAAAGTGGAGGCTTGCTGCGAAACAGCTTGAGTCCGCATTTGCCTTTCGCACAATTGGTATGTGTTCAAATATTCCGGCATCACGATGGTCGCTGCACTTTTGTTTTTGGCGGGCTGTGCGGCACCGCCCAGCGAGCCAGTGCCAAAAGAATGGTCGATTAACGGCCAGGGTCAGGCGACTACCGGCGTTTCCAATCGGCCAAGCGTGACGCCCAGCCCGCGCCCGCCGCAGCCTGTAGCCCGGCCGGCGCCGGTTTTTCCGCCCGCCAATCCGGTGGTGAACAACGCTCCGCCGGTGCCGATAACCACCTGGACTTCACTCAGCCGTTGGGCCGCGGTGAATCATCTGAGCCCCCCGCGCCGCCTCGCCGATTCGCCGCTGGCGACCTATACGGTTCGATCGGATCGAGGAGAAATGATCTTGGCCATCGGCAGCCGGGATGCCTTGTGGAATGGCCGGCAAATTCATCTGGGGTTTGATCCGGAGATGGTTGATGGCGAGGTTTTTCTGCACGGCCTCGACCTGCAAAAAAATCTGCAGCCCTTATTGTGTGACCGCCCGCTGATGTTCGGCACTGATTCAGTGATTGTGCTGGACCCGGGACACGGCGGCATGAACAGCGGGACGATCAGTGTGCTGGATCGTCGGCCGGAAAAGGAATTCACACTGGATCTGGCGAAACGAGTCAAACCGCTGCTTGAGCAGGAGGGATGGAAGGTTTTTCTCACCCGCACCAATGATTACGATCTCGCCCTTTCCAATCGCGTGCTGTTTGCGGAGAGCCATCACGCCGATGTGTTCATCAGCCTGCATTTTAATTCCTCCGCGCCGGACAAAAAGCAGGCGGGGTTGGAGACATATTGTCTGACGCCCACGGGAATGCCGTCCACGCTGACGCGCGGATTTGCCGATCCCTGGCAGGAATATTTGCCGAACAATTACTATGACGCAGAAAATCTGCAGCTGGCCGTGCGACTCCATGCGGCTTTGTTGCGTGCGAGTGGCGAGGAGGACCGCGGAGTGCGGCGTGCGCGGTTCATCGGAGTTTTGCGGAATCAGCGACGACCCTCAATTTTGATTGAAGGCGGATACCTGTCTAATCCGGTGGAAGCAGCGAACATTGAAAATCCGGATTTCCGGCAGAAGCTGGCTGAAGCCATCGCGGCGGCGTTGTCCCGGGATAATCAGACGGTCATTCAAGTGCCGTTAACGCAGGCCGCACGGGCGAACAGCAAAACCGCCGTTCCATGAAAGGCGACGTGGTTCCTTCGGATCACCCTCTGGTGCTCGTCACTGGCGGGGCGGGCTTCATCGGATCACATCTCGTGGAGCGTCTGCTGCGGGATGGCAAGCGCGTGGTGGTGATTGACGATTTTTCGACAGGCAGCCGGGAGAATCTGCGATCCATGGCGGGAAACCCGCGCCTGCAAATTATCGAAGACCGGGTTTCTACATGCGCACGATTACCCGAGCTGGCTGCAGAAGCCGAATTCATTTTTCACCTGGCAGCGACCGTGGGCGTGGAATTGGTTGTAAAATCAGCCCTGCATGTCCTGGAAACCAGCTTCAATGAAACGCAGATCCTGCTCCGGGCGGCGGCGCAAAAATCGACGCCTTTGTTGCTGACCTCGACCTCGGAAGTTTACGGCAAGAGCACCAAAGCCGCATTTGCGGAAGACGACGACCTGCTGATTGGTCCGCCAGGGCAGGCTAGGTGGAGCTACGCCTGCTCCAAACTGACCGATGAATTTCTCGCCCTTGCCTATGCCCGAGAAAAACAATTGCCCGTGATCATAGCGCGACTTTTCAACACAGTGGGCCCGCGCCAGACTGGGCGTTACGGCATGGTGTTGCCGCGCTTCATTGCGGCGGCCAAAGAGAATGATCCCCTGAAAGTGTTCGGCGATGGGACACAAACGCGGTGTTTTAGCCTGGTCAATGATGTCGTGGAAGCGCTCGTGCGTCTGCAGCATTGCCCGAGTGCGCGAGGTGAGATTTTCAATATTGGCGGCACGGAGGAAATATCCGTACTGGAGCTGGCCAAGCTGGTGGTGGCCAACCTTGGATCAAAATCCAAAATTGAGCTGGTCCCCTACGCCCAGGCGTACGGGCCTTCGGCTCAGGGTTACGGCGTGGTCAGCGCGCCGGTTTTTGACGACATGCGCCGGCGTCAACCGCACGTGGAAAAGCTGGATCGTTTCGTGGGATTCAAACCGCAAACGCCCTTAAGCGAGATCATCCGGATTACCGCAGGGTGAGAGCTGTGATCTTTGCGAGGCGTTAAGTCAGACGTCGATCACCGGTCCGTTGCCATCGTTCTTGCCCCCGGGCGGAGGCGGCGGTGGCGGGCGGTTACGTTGAATGGTGATGCGTGAATTGCCGGTAAAACCATTCAGTGCCACAGAAATAACGCTTATAATCAAGGCGCCGAGGAAGGCGTAGCCGAAACTGTCCACGTGGAAAAATGGCAGTAGTTTGGTGAGCAGGCAGAGCAGCAAGGCGTTAATTACCAAAGTAAACAGACCGAGGGTAAAAATCAGCAAGGGCAACGCGATAACCATCAGGATCGGTCGGACGAAGGCATTGAGTATGCCGAGCAGGAAAGAAGCGATCAGCAGATTTTCGGGTTTGTCCCCGTAACTGATGTGATTTCGCAAAATGATGACCGTCAACGCCACCGAAGCGGTGTTGATGATCCAATTTCCGAGGAAGCGCAGGATTTTTCGTGTTCCAGGCTGCATAAATGCCATAAGCGGCAATGAAAACTTGCGCCAGTTTGTGTGGAAAAACAAGACAGCATTTTCCGCCACCAACTTCGCAGACAGCCAAAATCGGGCCGAAGTTACACTGGATGGTAGGTTTTTTGTTCGCTTCCAGGCGTATTTAGGACAGATTTTCCCAACCATGAAAACCATCCTTGTAACCGCTCTGCTGTTCCTTCCTGTTTTTGGCTGGGCGATGGACAGCGTCATTGCCCCGGGGGCTAAACTAGAAAAGCTCGCAGGTGGCTTCGCCTTCACGGAAGGGCCGACCTGCGATCGACAGGGTAACCTCTTCTTTGTGGACCAGCCGAACGACCGGATCATGGAATGGAGCGTGGATGGAAAGCTTTCCACCTTTTTGCAGCCATCTGGCTATGCCAACGGAATGGAGTTCGACGCAGCTGGCAATTTGATCGCCTGCGCAGACGAACACAACCAGCTCTGGTCAATCACCCCCGGCAAGCAGATTTCCGTGCTGGTGACTAATTTCGAGGGCAAATACCTGAATGGCCCGAACGATGTGTGGATCGCGCCGAACGGGGCCATGTATTTGAGCGACCCGTTTTACAAACGGACCTGGTGGGACCACGATACGATGGCGCTGCCCAGCGAGGAGGTCTTCTACTTGTCACCAGACCGCAAGCACCTAGCGCGAGTCACCGCAGATCTCCATAAGCCCAACGGTATCACCGGCTCGCCGGACGGAAAAAACCTTTACGTGTCGGACATCGGGGCAGGGCAGACGTGGCGGTACGACATCCAGCCTGACGGTTCCCTGACCAATAAAACCTTTATCTGTGCACAGGGTTCCGATGGTATGACGATCGACGACCGCGGCGACCTCTTCCTGACGGGGCATGGAGTGACTATTTATGATCCGAACGGTAAAAAACTGGAACATATCCCCGTGGCGGAAGGCTGGAGCGGCAACGTGAGTTTTGCAGGCACCAATCACCAAACGCTGTTTATCACTGCCAGCAAGTCGCTTTATTCAATTCAGACGGTGGTGCATGGTGGGAACGCGGCCAAATAGGATTTTGCGGTGGCGGCTGGCTGGGCGGGTTTAAATTTGCCCTGCGGAGCAATTTATGGCACTGTATCCACAGATTGAATTTATTATGAGCCAACCAAAAATCATCGCTTACTTGAAACCGTCGTGCGGCTGGAGCCAGGGTGTTCGCGCCGTCATGCGCAAATACAATCTGCCCTTCGAGGACCGCGACATTATCAACAATCCCCTGCAACGCCAGGAAATGATCGAAAAAAGCGGTCAGATGATGAGTCCGTGCGTTGAAATCAACGGCAAGATGCTGGCCGACGTGAGCGGCGAGGAAGTCGAAGCCTGGATGATTTCGAACAACGTCGTGACGCCGAACGATATTGCTCCTGACGCCCCAATCAATCAGCCCTGCGCCCACGAAATGCCGCAAAGCGCGCCGCTGAACTTTGCAATTCGCCGCTAAGTCTCATAACTTTTCACCGAGCCGCGTGGGGTGATCCGCGCGGCTCCTTTATTCAGTAATTTTCCGCGGCCGGCGTTTGGCCAGCTGGCTTTGAGCAGGGCAAATCCAGCCGGGACGGTATTCGGTTTGAATACGGGTTTCAAATGCGGAATCTTTTAATGATGCAAATCGTCACTTCCGTTGCTGCCATGCAACGACTCGCCAGGAAATGGCGCCTGGCCCGAACCAAAATCAGTTTGGTGCCAACCATGGGCTATCTGCACGACGGACACATGACCCTGGTTCGTAAAGCCCGCCAACGGGTGGGCAAAGCAGGTCGGGTGGTCCTGAGCATCTACGTCAATCCGACACAATTTGGTCCCAAGGAGGATCTCTCCAAATATCCCCGCGATCTCAAGCGCGATTTGGCCATGTGCCGCGCCGACGGAGTTGACGTGGTGTTTGTACCGGAAGACGGGGAGATGTATCCGGGTTTTGGCGGGAGTCCTTCCGCGCCCACCGCGTTCAGCACTTATGTGCTGGAGGGAAATTTATCCCCGACCATGGAAGGGTCTTCGCGGCCGACACATTTTCGCGGCGTGACCACTGTAGTGGCCAAATTATTCAATCTGGTCCTACCGGACGTGTCCGTCTTCGGGCAAAAAGATTTTCAGCAAGCAGCCATCATTCAGCGGATGGTGCGGGACCTGAATTTTCCGGTGGAAATCATCGTGGCACCGACCCGGCGTGAAAACGACGGCCTGGCCATGAGTTCGAGGAACAAGTATCTCGACCCTGCGCAGCGGGCCCAGGCGACAATCCTGTTTCATGCCTTGCAGGCGGTGTCGGCGTCGGTACGGCGCAAAACGGTTTCCGCCGCGCGACTTAAAGCGGACCTGCGCGAATTCTTCAAGGTGGCCCCGCTGGCAAAATTGGATTACGTTGAGTTTTTCAGTCCTGAAACCCTGGAGCCAGTGGTAAAAGTCCGGCCCGGAACCCAGATGGCGCTGGCGGCGTTTTTCGGCAAAACCCGCCTGATTGACAATGCCAGGCTTTAAAGATCAGTGCGACCCTTAGCCCATGCAATCATTTGATTATCTCATTCTCGGCAGCGGCATCGCGGGTCTGTCTTTCGCATTGAAAGTCGCGCCGCACGGCCGCGTGGCCATCGTCACCAAGAAAAACCAGGCCGAATCGAACACGAACTATGCCCAGGGCGGGATCGCTTCGGTCACCGGCAAGGACGATTCGTTTGAATTGCATGTCCGCGACACCTTGGAAGCCGGAGCTGGACTCTGCAAGGAACTGGTGGTGCGGGCAATTGTCGAGCAGGGCCCGGCACGCATCCAGGATTTAATCAACCTCGGTATGAAATTTTCCGAGGCGGAACACCGGGCTCGGGATGGCTCGCGGGAACTCGACCTCGGTCGCGAAGGCGGCCATTCACGCCGCCGGATTTTGCACGCCCGCGACATGACCGGCCACGAGATCGAGCGGGCGCTGCTGGATGCGATTTCCAAGGAACCCAATATACGCATTTTTGAAAATCATCTGGCCATCGACCTCATCACTAGCCAGAAACTCGGGGTGGCCGGTGAAAATCGCTGCCTCGGCGCTTACGTCTTCAATAAGCAACAAAACCGGGTGCAGACCTTTGTCGCGCCGGTTACGCTGCTGGCGACCGGCGGTTGCGGCAAGGTTTATCTCTACACTACCAACCCTGACATTGCGACGGGTGACGGGGTGGCGATGGCTTATCGCGCCGGGGCAACCATCGCCAACATGGAGTTTGTCCAGTTTCATCCCACGTGCCTTTATCATCCCAAGGCCAAATCGTTTTTAATCAGTGAGGCGGTTCGCGGCGAGGGCGGCATTCTCAAAAATCTTGCCGGTGCGGAATTCATGGACGCCGTTCATCCGTTGAAATCGCTGGCGCCCCGCGATATCGTGGCGCGGGCGATTGACAGCGAGATGAAAAAGTCGGGAGCCGACCATGTGTTGCTCGATATCACACACAAGCCAGCCAGGGCCATCATCGAGCGTTTTCCCAACATTTACCAAACCTGTTTGCGCTACGGCATCGATATCACCAAGGAACCGATTCCGGTGGTGCCCGCCGCGCATTATCAATGTGGTGGAGTTCAGACCGATCTGGACGGGGCGACGGATATTGGCGGGTTGTATGCGGTCGGAGAAGTCGCGTGTACCGGTCTGCATGGGGCGAATCGACTCGCCAGCAATTCACTCCTGGAAGCGCTGGTTTGCTCCCATCGCGCAGCGGAAAAAATCCTGGCCACGCCACCACAGCCGACGGACTGTAAAATTCCGCTTTGGCAGTCGGGCAATGCCACCAACGCGGACGAAATGGTGGTGGTTTCCCATAACTGGGATGAGATCCGCCGCTTGATGTGGGATTACGTGGGGATTGTCCGCACGAACAAAAGGCTGCAGCGGGCGCAGAAGCGAATCGCCAACCTGCAGGAGGAAATCCATGACTATTATTGGAATTTCATTGTGTCAGCGGATCTGCTGGAATTGCGCAACATTGCCACGGTGGCCGAGTTGATTGTGGCCTGCGCGTTGCAACGACCGGAAAGCCGCGGATTGAATTACAACCTCGATTTCCCCGGGCCCAATCCGGCTTGGGCACAGCGTGACTCGATCGTCAAAAAAACGCCGTGACTCAGGCTCACTTCAATGAGTCCAAAGTGGATTTTGCCTGGGTGACCAGGCTTCGAATCTGCTGGAGTTGATCTGAGCTCGCAGGGATTCTCGGGGAATCCGCAAACTGGATGAACGTTTCGACCGTTTGCTGCCGGCGGTCGCTGTGAGCTATGACTTGGAAACCCGACTTGGTTTTATAACTGGCTTCAAAGCCGTTTAACTGGGTCACGCCCCAGGTCACCTTGCTGATATATTCCAAGGCGTTCGCCAGGGAATCCAATTCATCGTAATCCACCGCCAGAAAAATCCGTGAAGGCTCGCCGGAATCTCCCGCAGGCCGGCTCGCATCCACCACCAGGCCATAAGCTTTTTGGCTGTGAGTTACATCATTTGCTTCGTTGGCATGGATGGCCACGGTGCTGTTTCCCAAATTGACACTGCCGATTAAACTGAATCCTCTCACCATAATGGTGTTGGTCTGCAGTTCGAAATTTTCCAGATAGGTTGCTGGCAGATTGATGCTTTGCGCAGAGAGGTGAGAAGCAGTCAGAAATAGAGCGACAGTCAGGGCCAAGGCCCGCTTGGATAGGTTCATGTTGGTCTTTTTGATTTAAAGTGGCAGTCAAACTGATAATGGCGATCTGATAAAACTAAAAACCCGCAACTGGTAAAAAGTTGCGGGATTGAAAGTTATGGCAATGCCTGCCGGTCCCAACGCCAAATTCCTAGGTCCAAAGCTTTTCCGGATAATCACCACGGGCGATCAGCTTTCGAATACTTTCCACCACCATGGGACGATCCTCACGGTAGGTCACGCCGAACCACGAGTCATTGGTGCGCAACACCTTGACCTTGGACTGTCCGGCCACCACCAGGTCGTTCACGGTGCTTGGAATGTAGCACTCGGTTTTCAATTCAGCGCCGCTGCGAGTCAGAAACTCGATAAACTTGGTTTTGATCTGCGGGAAGAGCGCTGGTGTAAAGCCCCAGAAATTCATCGACACCGATTCCTCGCCACTCAGTTGGGTGATCTTGCCCTCGGCATCGGTGTTTTTGGCGGCGGTGCCGTCACGTTCGATCTTCATCATTTCCACGACGGAAGTGAGGCATCCATTCGCATCCGTGCGGGAGACGCCACGGGCAACGCTGCCGAAATCCGAAAGGGTGTTTTTCAAGATGAATCCCACCATGGCGTAGTCGGTGGAACCGGAGGTGAGGTGATCGGCCAGAAGTTTATAGGCCTGTCGACCGTAAAAATCGTCCGCATTGATGGCGGCAAAGGGCTCGTTGATGATGCCCTCGGCCATCAGGATGGCGTGCGTGGTGCCCCAAGGCTTGGTGCGGCCGGCGGGAAGCGAAAAGCCGGGCGGCAGTTTGTCGAGTTCCTGGAAAACGTATTCCACGGCAATGCGCTTTTCAAAGCGGGCGCCGATGGTCTCCTTGAACGCCTGTTCAATGTCCTTGCGGATTACGAACACCAGCTTGCCGAAACCGGCGCGCATGGCGTCGTAGATTGAGTAATCAATAATCGTCTCGCCGCCCGGGCCAACGGGATCGATTTGCTTGAGTCCACCATAGCGGCTGCCCATGCCCGCCGCGAGAATGAGTAAAGTCGGTTTTTTCATGAGGGCGAAGGCTAATTATTTCCCGCGCCGTTGTCGAGAGTTCAGCGCACGTGGCGGAACGATTCCGGGGCCAGGCCAAAAACCGATTTGAAGACCCTTGAAAAATGGTACGGGTTGGCGAAGCCGAAGTCGGCGGCGACACTTTTTACGAGCGCCCCAGGCTGACCCAATTGAGCCGCAGCAGCATTCATTTTGAGCCTCATCAGATATTGATAGGGCGATTGGTGATCAAAGCGCTGGAACAGGCGGCAGAGGTAGGTGCGGTCGAGGCGCTGTTCGCGGGCAATTTGCTCCAGCGTGTGCAAGGACCGAAAATTCTCCTGAATATGATGGCGGCATTTTTGATAAGTCGCGAAAGCGAGGGAATCGCCCCCGCTCAGTGGCGACCGGGATTCGTCTATTTTTACCCCGATGCATTCCAGCAGCCGCCGGCAGAGCTCCGGTGCCTGGGGTGTGCCGCGTTCGCCAGTGCGGATGAATTCTTCAAAGAGCGGCTGGATTTCTCCCGGCGGGAAAATCCGGGAAACGGTGCCCGCTGGCAGGTGTGAATGGCGGAGCCAGCGAGCAGCCTCGGTGCCGGCAAAGTCTGCGAAATATTTGACCAAGGGCTTCCGGGGATTGGACGCGATCCGCTGGGAGATGCCCGGCCCGTAGGAAAAGATGGTTCCGGCAAGCAATTCATGGTTGCGACCGCCGAGGTTTAACTGTCCCTGACCCTGGGTGACGTACTCAATGGAATGGAACGGGAATGTTTTGCGTTCGATCCGGTAATCCGGGGTGCAATGTTCGATGCCACCGCAAACAACAACCATTTTCGACCGGCGGGGCGGGGTTAAGTCGAGATAAAACCGACGGGCCCGCGCGATTTGCGGGGAGAAAAAGTCGGGTGCGGTCGCGGTTTTTGGTTTCATAAAAAGTCAATTTTAGATATGCATTGGTCAAAAGTGGACATTTCCAAATGGAAAAGACAAGTTAGAATTCATTTGAACATTAAATCAGCCGGCTGAACGGCGACAGTGATCGGGAACAAATATTATGGAACAAACGAAACGAGTTGTGGAAAAAGAAGCGCCGCTGCAGAAGGACGACCTGATCGTCATCACCGGCGGCGGCGGTTTTATTGCCGGTAATCTGGCACTTTATTTCAAGAAGAAGGGCTTTACCAATTTGCGGGTGGTGGACAAGAAGCCGGTCTATGAGTGGTATCTGCATGTTCCCGGGGCGGAGAATCTCTGCCTGGATGTGAGTGTGGAAGAGAATTGCCGCCGGGTTTGCGAAGGCGCGGTGGAAGTCTACAATCTGGCTGCCGACATGGGGGGCATGGGTTTCATTGAGCGGTTCCGGGTGGAATGTTTGCGCTCGATCCTGATCAACACTCACATGGTGGAGGCAGCCTACCGCGCCGGTGCCCGGCGCTATTTCTTTTCCAGCTCGGCGTGCGCGTATAACACGCTGCTCCAGAAGGATCCGAAGGTGCGCGCGCTCAAGGAATCCGATGCTTATCCGGCGATGGCTGAACGCGGTTATGGCTGGGAAAAGCTGGTCTCGGAAATGTTCTGCGAGGAATACTGGCACGAACGCGGGATGAAGACGTTTATTGCCCGTTTCCACAATGTCTACGGGCCCAACGGGACTTGGGATGGCGGTCGTGAAAAGGCCCCCGCCGCGATGTGCAGGAAAGTGATTGAGGCGATCGACAAGCATGACTTGAGCATCAACATTTGGGGCAACGGGGAACAGACCCGCAGCTTCATGTACATCGATGATTGCGTGCAGGGGATTGATAAAATCACGCATTGCGATGAATTGATTGCGACGCCGATCAACCTGGGTTCGAGCGAACTGGTCTCGATCAACACGCTGGTGAGCAAGGTGGAAAAGATCGCAGGAGTGACGCTCAAGCGGAGTTATAATTTGAACGCGCCGCAAGGGGTGGCGGGGCGCAATTCGGACAATACCTTCATCCAGCAGGTGCTTAAATGGGAACCGAACACGACGCTGGACACGGGGATGGCTGCGACCTATGCCTGGATCAAGGAACAATACGATCACCGCAAAGCCGGCCGGCGCATTGGGATCGGCTGATGAAGAAACGGCCCGCTCCTTTTATCACCGAAGTCATCGGTCGTCTTCCCAACCGCCTGCAACTGGCAGGCGGTTGGATTGATCAGCCGTTTGTTTCGGAGCACAACCCCAATGAATTCGGGTCAATGGTGGTGGTTCAGATCGAACCGGATTTTCGGCCCATGGATCGGTCGGGAATTGCCAGCGGAACGCGAGCGGTGGCCTCGCGCCTTTGGGGTAATCAATTTCCCAGGCGACCCTTGGCGCAACTGGTAAAGGAGCTGTATATCGCCGAGAACAAAGGCAGGGCTGAACCCAGTGGTTCCCAGGACATGATCGGCTTGATATATCCCGGGGTGAACCGGCTGGATTATTCCATTCATGAAGAGGGCGGGGTATTTCCCAGGCATGTTGAAAGTTTGAATACGACAAAAAATGCCTTTTGGCTGGGGAAGGTTTTGCATTTGGTCCCGCTGGAGCCGCGTCCCAACGGTTACAGCCCGCTGGGGATCAAAAGGCTGACGCCCCGGTGGGTTGGGCGGCTCGGTGAATCGGGCAAATCCTGTTTTGATGCCATCAAAAGAATGGATCTCGCCGCGCTGGGCGCTTCAATCAATGAAACGATGCTCTGTTGGGAGAAAATCCTGCCGCGGGTCGTCGCTCACCCGCTCATCAAACTGGATCTGAAGCGCATCCTGAAAGTTTATCAAAAACATTACCCGGGGGCGATGTTCTCGGGTTGCGGTGGAGGCTATCTTATTGTTGCTTCGGCGGAAAAAGTTCCGGGCGCTTTCAACGTTCGGGTGCGGATAGATCCCAGTCGGAAAGCCAATTAGTTTATGGGGAGTTTCATCATTGTTTCCGGGGCATTCGACGACATTCGCTCGCAGCATCTTCGCTTTTTGGAGGAGGCGGCGAAGCTCGGCGAACTTACGGTACTGCTGTGGCCGGATGCTGCGCTGAAAAGACAGACTGGGGCCTCCCCAAAATTCCCTTTCGCGGAACGGCTCTATTTCCTCAATGCCGTCAGGCATGTCAGCCGCGTCATTGCCGCCGACGAATCTCTGTCGTTTGACGGATTGCCACGCGATTGCGAGGCAAAGGTTTGGGCGGACCTTGATGGCTCCGCGAATGCGGCGCGGGAAACCTTTGCGCGTGCCAGTGGAATGGACTATCGCGTTTTTCAACCATCCGACCTGAAAGGCTTCCCGGAGCCGCCGCCGGTTTCGTCGGTTGCGGGGCGCAAAAAAGTGGTTGTCACGGGCTGCTACGATTGGTTCCACTCGGGTCACGTGCGGTTCTGCGAGGAGGTTTCCAGGCATGGCGACCTTTATGTCATCGTGGGTCACGATTCGAACATTCGTTTGTTAAAGGGCGCTGGTCATCCCATGCTGCCGCAGGAAGAACGCCGCTATGTGGTCGGCTCGATCAAATATGTCAAGCAGGCCTTGATTTCCAGCGGGGACGGCTGGCTCGATGCCGACCCCGAGATCAAAAGGCTCAAGCCAGATATTTATGCCGTGAACGAGGACGGCGATAAGGGCGGCAAGCGGGAATACTGCGCGCAAAACGGGATTGAGTACCTCGTGCTGAAGCGCACGCCGGCACCGGGATTGCCCAAACGCAGCAGCACCGACTTGCGGGGATTCTAAATCGGCGCGGCTGACTTTGGGGGCGCATCAAAAAAAGCGTTGGCGGAGCTCTGGTGGTGCGAAACTCTGTTGAGCCCCAATTTAAGCACCTCAATAAAAATAAGTTAGGGCTCGACAGAGTCTCGCCCCACCGTCGAAAAGAAGCCTTAAAGGCAGTCGTGGTGTCATCAGACCCATTTCGCCCCAACGCCTCCTTTGGATACACTTTTTCTTAAAGTGCCCTAGTTCACAAAGTTTTGCTCCTTGAGCCAGAAGAGGCAATCGTTGGCCCAGGGATGCGGATTGGCAAAAGGTAGTTTATCCTTCAACCCCATGCCGTGACCGCCTTTTTGGTAGATGTGCAAATCGAAAGGCACGTGATTTTTCCGCAGTGCTTCGGCAAACAGGAGGCTGTTTTCCATCGGCACAACATCATCCTCGAACGTGGTCCAGATAAAGCAGGGCGGCGTTTGTGGCGTGACCTGCAGTTCGTTGGAGAGCAGGTGAACCAGGGAGTCGGGCGGATTTTCGCCCAGCAAATTATTTTTTGAACCTTGATGCGTATATTCGCCGAGCGAAATGACCGCGTAACATAGGATTCCAATGTTCGGACGTGAGCTTTGGCGCTCGATCGAGTCCGCGGCGTTCGTGTCACCGTCGTCAAAGTGAGTCAGCAGCGTGGAGGCCAGATGGCCGCCGGCCGAGGAGCCCATGATGCCGACGCGATGGGTGTCGACTTTGTAGGTCTCTGCGTTGGCCCGCACCCAGCGCACTGCGCGGGCCGCGTCCTGGAGCATGGCTGGGTGATGATAACCGTTGGAGCCCAGGCGGTATTTTAAGACAAAGCACGTCACGCCGTGCTGATTGAGCCAGAGGGCATAATCATTGCCCTCGTGGGGCGCCAACTTGGCGTAGCCACCGCCGGGGCAGATGACCATGGCGGCGCCCGTGGCCGATCCTGAAGCAGGCAGATACGGGGTGACGGTGGGGATATCACAGTCATTTGTTCCCAGGGCGCCGGGCGCACCATTGGGCCAGAGAGCTATCGGATTTTGCATTTCGGCGTGGCAGAGGGTGAGTGATATCAACAAGCCTGTCAGGGCGAAAAGTGTTTTCATGGTTTCAGCGTCAACCTTGCCGCAAAGACCGTCCGCCTTCAATTGAAAAATCCAGTTGCGGACCGGGTCGGTACGTGTACGGTCACGGCGCAGGACAATTGGAAGTTTTGACAGGCTGACAGGATAGGCGAAAGTGCCTCGGTTTTCAAACCGGCAGTATCGCTGATGTCCAAATCGGTGGGCGCGGAAATCAGGGGCGCATTCGAGTGGCGAGAGACATGCGGGTTTGGATACCCGCGATACAGCAGGGTTGGAAACCTGCGGTACGGGGACAAGGCGGTCGTGCTTTATGAATGTTGTCGGCGGACACTCGCTTTATTAAATTTCTTCTGCCATGCAGCCGATAACTAACCAAGCGGAGGACTCGAATCTTGGACTGGAGAGAGTAAGCCATCAATTGCGTGCCAGTGGAGCAAAAGATGGAGGTGGCACCAAACCGACCCGTTGCGCGCAGGTATTCACACCCGCGGGTACGTGCCGCATGTGAAATGCGAAGGGGCTTCCTATTTTATTACTTTTCGATTGGCTGATTCGCTGCCTAAAGAGGTTCTACTTGGGTTTGAGCTCGAACGAGCGGAACGGCTGCGTCGTCTAAAAGATTTTTTGCAGCGCGGTGAATCAATCATCGATTTGGCGGAAGAGATTGCACGGGACCTTCAGCGCAAAATCGAACGCCACCTTGACAAGGGCCACGGGGCTTGTCATTTGGCTCGACCGGATATTGCAGTTCTGGTCCGCGACGCAATGAGGCGTTTTCACGAGAGCCGGTATCTTTTGCAAGAGTGGGTTGTAATGCCAAACCGCGTTCGCGCCATCGTTTGGCCGATGCCGAACCACGTCTTGAGCGATATTCTAAAATCCTGGAAGCAATTCACCTCACGACGAGCCAAAATGATTCTTGGAATGGGCCTGAAGGAACCCTTTTGGCAAACAGAAGTATACGACCATTGGATTCAGAACGAGGCATAAAAGGCGCGCATCTCTCGTTATATTCGGAATAATCCGGTTAGCGCAGGGCTTTGTGTGGTTTCCGAAGAGTGGCGTTGGAGCAATGCCGTGGGCGGTTTGAAATAGTGCGGACTTTAACAATTGTACCGCAGACTTCCAAGTCTGCTGTATCGCCGATTTCAAAATCGGCTGGTCTTGATTATTCATTGGGCGTTGATTTGGAGAGCAGCATGCGGGTTTAGAAACCCGCGATACGGCAGGTTTGGAAACCTGCGGTACAAAAAAGGGGCAAAGCAATAGTTTGCTCGCGTGCGGCAGTTTCAGGATTCGTCAGGTCGTGATCTCGACACGCGCTTTTAACTTGATCTAATCAAAAACATCAGTGAGAATCGTAGCGTAAGAGGACAATATAGTTGTTATGAACAAATCCCTGCGCCATTGGATTAGTTTCTTCGTGGTTGTCTTTATTTTTTGCCTCGACCACCGATCTTTCGCTGGAAATTTTTATAATGGCACCACGCCCGCGACCGTTCCCTGGCCAGGCGGCATTGTACCATATCAGTTTTCGAACACGCTGACGGTGGCGGAACAACAAACCTATCTTAACGGCCTGCGGGAATGGGAACTGGCGGCCAACGTCAAATTTGTCCCCTACACGAACCAATCCCGGTGGATTCTTTTTAGTTACGACACCAACTACCAGGATTATGTGGCCGGCGGCAGTTACAGCCCGCAACTGGTAACGATTTCTAGCTTAAGCCGGGCGCAGGTCTGCCATGAGATGGGCCATTCGTTTGGTTTCACCCACGAAAATATCCGGCCGGACGCGACGAATTATGTCCTGGTATTGACCAACAATATCTCCAATGAACCGAGCAATATTTATTGGTTCACGATTGATCCGACGAGCGTGACGAACGGTAAATACGATTACGAGTCGGTCATGCACCTGGGCTGGGATTTTGATTCGGCGAACCCGGGCGTATTAGCTACCCAACAGCCCAGGGCGCCGAACTTTCCCAAATATCAATATCGCATGGGCAATTACTGTCTAAGTCCCGGCGACCGGGCGGCATTGGCGTACCTTTACGGTCCGCCAACCGTGCCCTTGAGCAACGTGGTCACAAACACGGCGGACGCGGGGCTGGGGAGCCTGCGGGCGGCGCTCTATTTCGTGACGGACCATCCGGGGACGATCGTGACGTTCGATATACCCACAAGCGATCCCGGCTACAGCAACGGCGTTTATAACATCCACCTGACCGGCATGCTGCCGCCACTGGTTTCAAACGGGATGATCATTGATGGTTCGACGCAGCCGGGTTTTGCGGGTAAACCCCTTATTTTCGTCGACGGTTCACAAATCCTGCCGGAAACTTTCACGTCGGACACAGGGCTGCTGGTTTATTCATCAAGCAACCAGGTGAGGAGTATTTCGTTTTCGGGCTTCGTTTGGAATGGGCTGACGTTCGAATATCCTTATGCCACAAACAATACCGTGGCGGGATGCTGGCTGGGGCTTGACTCGACGGGTACCAACCCGGCGCCCAATGCGTACCAGGGGATTCTGGATGTCAACGGCTCCAGCTATAATACATTTGGCGGCACGAACGCGCTCGCACGAAACGTCATTTCGGGAAATTCCCAGTACGGCATTTTCATCACCGGCACCAACACCGTGGGGAACGTCATCGAGGGCAATTACATTGGGACTGATCCGGGCGGGAGCATTGCCGTGGGTAATGTATTATGCGGCGTTTATATTGGCGGCGCAACGAGCGGCAACCTCTTGGGCGGTACGAATGAGGCAGCGCGCAATGTCCTCTCAGGCAATATGCAATACGGGGTCTTCCTCACTGACACAAACACAACGAGCAATGTAATTCAGGGCAATTATATTGGAACCGATGTAACTGGGTCCAATGCGGTCCCCAACGGATTAAGCGGCATGTTCATCGGCGGCGGCGCGAGCGGCAATGCCGTTGGTGGATCAGTCCCGATCGCGGGAAATGTTCTTTCCGGCAATATAGGATATGGCATTTACATGAGCAATGCCTCTGGGAACACCATTGCAGGGAACTACATTGGTGTGAATGCCAGCGGCGAAAGCGCCCTGGAAAATACGTTCACGGGCATCGGCATGTTTGGCAGCTTGGAAAGCAATCACATCGGGCCTGCCAACGTCATTTCGGGAAATCCGGAATACGGCATCGAAATGGGCGGCATGGATATGGTGAATAATTTTATTTTTGGTAATTACATTGGCATAGATGCCGCCGGAACCAACGGCATCGGCAACCAATCCACGGGCATTGGCGTTTTCAACGGCACCGAGGGAACCATCATTGGCGGGACGGCGACCGGTGAGGGTAATGTGATCTCCGGGAACAACGGAAATGGCGTTTACATCAGGGATCCCGGCACGAGCAACAACGTGGTTCTAGGCAATCTGATCGGCACGGATAAAACGGGTACCAACCTCATTCCCAATGTGGATTTCGGCGTTTTTGTCTACAACTACGCCAGCAGCAATGTCATCGGCGGGACGACCGCCGGGGCGCGCAACGTGATTTCCGGCACGACCGGTTACGGGTACGGCATTGCGGTGGCCGAGGCAAACAGCAACGTGGTGCAGGGGAACTATATCGGGACCGACATCACGGGAACCAACGCGCTGCCCAACGCATTTGCGGGTGTGGCGGTGGAGAGCGGATCCGTCGGCAATCTGGTTGGTGGAACGGGGGCTGGGGCGGGAAACATCATTGCCTTCAATGCATACGGCATCGCGGTGTATCAGACCAATACGACGAACAATGCCATCAGGGGTAATTCGATTCACGATGACTACTATGGCGGCATTGATTTGGACCAGTTTCCCGGCAATCACATCGGTTACGAATCAGGACCGGATGACTGGCAAAATTATCCGGTCATCAACACCGCCTTTGGTGAGGGCAACAGCACGATTGTGCAGGGAAGCCTGAACAGCCTCACGAATCAGACCTACTACATCGATTTCTATTACAATAATGTCGAAGGTCCCTATGGGTATGGCGAAGGCCAAGTCTATCTGGGTGCCGTCGCCGTGGCGACCGACGGCTCGGGCAACGCTGTGTTTGCCTATACCAATACGAGCGGCAATTATTCCGGACAGTTCATCAGCGCAACGGCGACGGCAGCCACCGGCGACAGCAGTCAATTCAGTCTTGATGTGCTGGCGACAAATGTGTTGCCCGTGGCATCGGCACAATTCACCGGGCCGTTCCGCTGGACCAGCAACGGATTCGCTTTCAACTTGGGCCTCGCAACCAATTTTAGCTACCACATCCAGGCAACCACGAACCTGGGGGCAAACCCAGTCCCTTGGGTCAACCTTACCAATTTTACAGCTAATAACGTGTCGCTCCTGTTCACTGACCGCACGGCCACAAGCTATCCTGCCCGGTTTTATCGTGTCGTCTCGCCGTAGGCGGAGGCGGTAGCAGTCGTTCGATTAGCTTGAAGTTTGCGGAAGCGCTGTTGGTCGTCGCAGCGAGCGGGTTAGACATTATGCCTTGATACAACTTCTCACATCTGCTTAAATGCCAATGAGAAAACAGTAATAGCGAGGCGAGCAAAGCTAAGGGTATTATTCAAATGAAACCACTAGCATATTTCTTTCGGAATCCTGGCGTGCAGGCGTTCATTATTATCGCGAGTTGTATTTTTACCTTGAATTCAGCTTCCAACAGATTTTTATCGGAGAGATAAAATGGTGAAATCGCTTCACCGAGCGAATGCGCCAGAGCCACAAATTGCTGCAATTTCCGAGGGATTTGATCGCATCGCTTCGGATGTCCACAGCATTGCCACCGAATTATTTAGTTTCGCATCGGTCGCATTAGTTGTTGTATTTCTCGCCTGGCGTCGAGCCCTTGCTTCCACGTGACAAACCGCAATGGCAGAGTGGCCGACATGACCCCGAAAGACATACCGAACCTTGAACGGATATACGAGCAGGCGAGAAAACTTTTTCTGCTTGGGAAGCATGAGGAGGCGCGCGAAAACTTTTTAAGGGTTTATGAGGTTGACTGCATGTTTCGGGATGTGGCGGCGACTGTGAATGATTACTACCTCCTTCCAAACGACGGGTTGATTTCGAAATATGAGGCACAGTTCCAAAGACAGGCGCCTGCCAGGAACGAGGCATCCGCTCGTCGTCAAAGACCAATGACCCTTAATGAGAGGTTACTTGCGCTCCTCGCAAGTGGCGCAAAGTTTGAGTGCTTAATCACGGAACTTCCACAGTTCAAGAATGTGATCGAGTCAGCCTTCGACTGGATGAAAACTCAGGGGCGATGTGCTGCTGCCCAGGTTGCACGGCGGGCAGACCAGTTACGCGAACTTATCCAGCGAAAGCAAGAGGCGTTAAGGCCAAAAGATTTTGAGCTGGCCGCTAATATTCGGGCGGAAGAGTGCGCGCTCTATAAATCGTTCGGATTGGAGGAGTCGAGAGGCAGATTGTGGAGTGCGATTTCACGTGTTGGTATTGATGAACAAATTAAAACTTTATCCGCGCAGCTTGATAACACCGAAACATCTTAACCAGCTGGAGCGCGCGCAGACTGCGCCGCTCCCCCACGGGGAACAGCGGTTTTTGGATAAGCTTGGGTTTGAACGAAAGCGCCTTTGAGCATCGCTGACTAAAACAAAGCACCTTGAGGCGGAGTCAAGCTAATAGCACTGTGTGAAGGCGGTATCGCGCTTTGCTCTGCCCCCGCATTCCATATCAGCAGATTACTCGCTTTTTTTGGGTTAATGTATGCGATTCAGTGTCTTAAAGATGCGCGGCGCTGCGTCGTCTGGTTATCACAGCTCGATGCCTCTACGCAATGACGCGCAAATTGTTTTGTGACACGAGCGGCCGAACCTCGGCTTTATGATTCGATTGAAGTCTCCTCGCGTCGTCTCCTGCTTGTGGAGTGATTCAGACTTCCACCGTCCCTTCAGGACGGATTTGTTCTTTGCTGGTTTTACCAGCCACTTCGTGGCTGGCTAATATCCGGTTGTGCCTTCAGCACGACGATAACCGGACTGCCCAGCGAGGAGATCGCGGAGCCGGCTGCCCGCCGCATGTATGACCAATCAGCTTGGCGTGCTTTTCTGACAGGATGAATTAGCTGGCGTCTGCCGTTTGACACAGCCGGATTCCCGTCTATTTTTCACCTGTGTTTGAACTTGTCTCCGATTATGCGCCAGCGGGCGACCAGCCTGCGGCCATTGAAAAATTGACGTCCGGCATTCTGACCGGGGCTAAGCATCAGACTTTGTTGGGGGTGACCGGTTCCGGAAAGACATTCACCGTTGCCAACGTCATCAGGAATGTCGACCGGCCGACCCTCGTCATCTCGCACAACAAAACGCTCGCCGCCCAGCTCTATGCGGAGTTCAAAAGCTTTTTTCCCCGCAACGCGGTGGAATATTTCGTGAGTTATTTCGATTATTATCAGCCCGAGGCGTACATCCCCCGGACGGACACCTTTATTGAAAAAGACTCAAGCATCAATGAGGAGATCGAGCGCCTGCGGCTTTCGACGATGAGTTCGCTGTTTTCCCGGCGGGATGTGGTGGTCGTTGCCAGCGTGTCATGCATTTACGGCATTGGCAGCCGGGAGGATTATGAGGCGTTGATCATTCCGTTGCGCATCGGTCTTGGGCTCTCACGCGACCAACTCCTTTCTCGCCTGGTGGACCTGCAATACACCCGGAATGACGTGGCTTTCGAGCGCGGGCACTTTCGGGTTCGGGGCGACACGGTTGAAGTTCGTCCGGCGGGTCGCGAAGATGGATTGCGGATTGAATTCTTTGGAGAGGAAATCGAGAAGCTCACGCGTTTCGAGCCCCTGACCGGCAAGCGCATTGATTCGCTGGCGTCGGACATGATTTTCCCCGCCAAACAATTTGTCACCACAAACGACAAGATGAAACGTGCGGCGCTCGCCATCCGCGAGGAGTTGCGCACCCGGATCGTTGAATTTGAGCGTGATGGCAAACTGCTGGAAGCGCAGCGCATCAAAATGCGCACTGAATTCGACCTGGAGATGATGGAGGAAATGGGTTTTTGCTCGGGCATTGAAAATTACTCGCGCCACATCGCCAACCGTCCGCCGGGGTCGCGTCCGACGACGCTCTTTGAATTCTTTCCGGATGATTACCTGCTGGTGATCGATGAATCGCATGTGACCATTCCGCAGATTGGCGGCATGTACGAGGGCGACCGGTCACGCAAAAGCGTGCTGGTGGACCACGGTTTCCGGTTGCCCAGCGCCTTGGACAACCGGCCGGTGAATTTTCTGGAATTTCAGGGCATGCAAAACCAGACAATTTATGTGAGCGCCACGCCGGCCGCGCGGGAAATCGGCTGGTCGCAGGGCAGGGTGGTGGAGCTGGTTGTTCGCCCCACCGGATTGATCGATCCGAAGGTCACCATCAAGCCCCTCAAAGGTCAGATTGATGATTTGATGGAAGAAGTACGCAAGCGCGGTGAGAAAAGGGAACGCACCCTGGTGACCACGCTAACCAAGCGCACGGCGGAGGAGTTGACCGACTATTTGCGCGATATCGGCATCAACGTTCGTTATTTGCACAGTGAAATTGACGCCATCGAGCGTGTCGAGATTTTGCGCGCCCTGCGCAAGGGTGAATTCGACGTGCTGGTGGGCATTAATCTCTTGCGCGAAGGTTTGGATTTGCCCGAGGTGTCATTGGTGGCCATCCTGGATGCGGACAAGGAGGGTTTTTTGAGAAGCGAGACCAGCTTGATCCAGACGGCCGGGCGTGCCGCGCGTCACCTGAATGGTGAGGTGATTCTCTACGCCGACGTGATGACTAATAGCATCAAAAACTTTCTTGCCGTAACGGAGTATCGCCGCCAGCGCCAGGTCGCCTATAACAAGGAACACAATATCACGCCGCGAAGCGTCCACCGTGCGGTTGAAGAGAGCCTGGCGGTCTATCAATCCACGCGCAACGAGGCCGCCGGCCTTTTGAAGGACGCCAAAATAGACGTGGATTTGACCTCCACGATCCAGGAATTGGAGGCGGAGATGATCAAGGCGGCGGAGGATTTGCAGTTTGAAAAAGCGGCGCTGTTGCGCGACCAAATCAAGGAACTTAAACGGATGCTCGACGGTGGTTCGCCGGAAAAAAAGGCGAAACCGGTGAGCTACAAAAAATCCCGGCGAACCCGAAGTTGATCCTTTACCCATGTCTGCCAAATTTGCCGCCAGTTTTGAATTTGAAGAACCGCTATGGCGTCAGGGCGTGACCCGCGTCGCGGGTGTGGATGAAGCGGGCCGGGGGCCGCTCGCCGGGCCGGTGGTGGCGGCGGCGGCGATCCTACCGGCGAGTTGGGCGAAATCGGGTTTGCCGGCGGAACTGTCGGGTTTGAATGATTCCAAGCAATTGACGGCCGCGCGGCGGGAGGAGTTTTTTAAATTTATCACCCGCTGCGGCGAGATCGAATTTGGCATTCAAGCCATCGATGCCGGAGTGATCGATGCCATCAACATCCTGCAGGCCACGCACCGTGGGATGAACCAAGCCTTGGATAAATTGCGTCCGCGGCCAACTCATGCCTTGGTCGATGGATGCCCGGTGAAGTCATTGCGAGTGCCTCAAACCGCCATCGTCAAGGGCGATGCCCGAAGCTATTCCATCGCCGCCGCGAGCGTTCTGGCCAAAGTCACGCGCGATTGGCACATGCTGGAGTTGCATGCCCGGTTTCCCGAGTACGGCTTTGCCGACCACAAAGGGTATGGCACGGCCAAACATCTGGCGGCGATTGCGCGTCATGGTCCGTGTCCGGTGCATCGAAAAACCTTTGCGCCCTTGAAACCGGAGGAGCCCGATTTGTTTTGAGAGGTGATTCTGTGGCGCGGCATTGGTATCGAGCTCTACGCTGCAAAATTAGGGCGGCTGGCTGTAACGCCTTGTTACCAAACTTGGGAAGGGGAAGGATAGCGGGTCGACGCCTGAATAAGTGCAACCGGTTTATTTCGTCAAACCTATAAAAAACTGCAGTGATTACAGGTGGTTAGGTTAGCCGCACAAGCTTCTTTTCGGCGGTGTGGCGAGAGTCTCTCGAGCCCTAACGTACTTTGATTCAGGCGCTTCAGTTAGGGCTCGACGGAGTCTGGCCCCACCGACTCCACGTGGCTACGGTATTTGTTTAAATGCTATAGGTTTGTTTGCCATGCTTTATTCTAGCGCCGGGTATTCGCGGACTCTTGATAACCTCCTTGGTGCTTCTAACTAACGGTCGGCGGATATTATCAATTGCGCAAGCGGAATCCGGGAGTTATTGTCAAAAAAATCCGTGAGTGACATAACCCTGATGTTGCAAGCTGTCCGGCGTGGCGAGCGGCATGCCTCCGAGGAGTTGCTGCCCCTGGTTTACCAGGAGCTGCGACATCTGGCGGCGGCGCGCATGGCGCAGGAAGCGGCGGGCCAGACCTTGCAGGCCACCGCCCTGGTGCATGAAGCGTGGCTGCGGATGGTGGGGGATAACGACCAGGGCTGGCAAAACCGCGCGCATTTCTTTGGGGCCGCTTCCGAGGCCATGCGGCGCATTCTGGTGGATAATGCGCGGCATAAAGCCAGAATCAAGCATGGCGGCGGTCAAATCCGTCTGGACATAAGCGATCTGGAACTGAGTGCGTCGACTCCGGATGAAAAAATATTATTGATCAACGAGGCGCTGGAACAGCTGCAGAAGGATGACCCGGAGAAAGCGCGCATTGTGGTGATGAAGTTTTTTGGCGGGATGACCAATCAAGAAGTTGGTGAAAATCTGGGCGTGACCGAACGAACCGTGGAGCGGCAATGGGCTTATGCGAAAGCCCGGCTCTTTCAAATAATCAGGACGCAACCGTGAACGGCCGCGAATCAGAATCGCCAGCCAAAGGCAATATGGTTAAGCCGAGCGAAGAAGCCTTTTTTGAGGCGGCCCTGAACTTGGTGGAACCAAACGCACGTCGGGCGTTTCTGGAACAGGCTTGCGCGGGCAATGCTGATTTGCGGGCAAGAATTGAGTCCTTATTGGTAGCCGCACAGGAGGGGGAGGTTTTTTTCAAGGAAGCCGAGCGGTTTGAATTGCCGCGCTCCCTGCCCGCGGCGGCGGCGGTTGGAAACGGCAATACCGAGCTTTCTCCGGATGAGGGGCTGGGGAATCGGATTGGGAACTACAAACTACTGCAGAAAATCGGGGAAGGCGGCTGCGGGGTGGTTTATATGGCGGAGCAGGAAAAGCCGGTTCGCCGCCGGATTGCGCTCAAAATCATCAAGCTGGGCATGGACACGAAAAATGTGATTGCCCGGTTTGAAGCCGAGCAACAAGCGCTGGCCATGATGGATCATCCAAACATTGCGCGCGTGCTGGACGCCGGCGCCACTGAAACGGGGCGGCCATTTTTTGTGATGGAATTGGTCCGGGGAGTCAAAATAACGCAGTATTGCGACGAGAATAACCTGGATACCTGCGAACGCCTGGAACTGTTTATCCAGATTTGCCAGGCCATTCAACACGCCCATCAAAAAGGGATCATTCACCGTGACATCAAACCCTCGAACGTCCTCGTCACTTTGCATGATGGCAGGCCGGTTCCGAAGGTGATCGATTTCGGAATTGCCAAGGCGATCGAGACGCGGTTGACGGATAAGACGCTTTTTACCGCCTTTGAACAAATCATCGGCACCCCCGCATACATGAGCCCCGAGCAGGCCGAAATGAGCGGCTTGGACATCGACACACGCAGCGATATTTACAGCCTGGGGGTTTTGTTATACGAACTCCTCACCAGCAAAACGCCATTTGATCCGAAGGAACTCCTCCAGAACGGGGTTGACGAAATGCGCCGGAGGCTGCGTGAGCAGGAGCCGCAACGGCCCTCGACCATGGTCACCACGATGCAGGGCGCGGAATTGGTGGCCACGGCGAAAAACCGCCACTCCGAACCCCCAAAATTGATTTCGATGTTGAGCGGCGACCTGGACTGGATCGTCATGAAGGCGCTGGAAAAGGACCGGCGCCGCCGTTACGAGACTGCCAACGGCTTGGCCATGGATATCGGTCGGTATCTTGATAATGCACCGGTGATCGCCCGACCGCCCACGCGGCTTTACCTGATTGAAAAACTTATCCGGCGAAACAAGGTTTTATTTTTCGCCGGATTCGCGGTGGCCGCCGCGCTCATCATCGGTTTGGGTACTTCCACCCGACTTTATTTTCTGGAAAAAGCCGCCTTGGAACGGGAAGTGGTGGCAGAGGCGCAGGCAGAAATGGCCCGCGCCAATGAAGCTGATTTGCGCCGTCTGGCGGAAACCCGTGAAAAAATCACCCAGGCGACGGTGTTGCTTAACGATGAGCGATATGAGGATGCGGACGAGTTAATGAGCGCGATCCAGATAACCCAGCCAACGGTTGAGGGTGCGGCGGTGTTCCGTACGCTGGGCGAATATCATGCCTTTGAGAACCAATGGAAGGAAGCCGCCAGCCGTTTTACCACCCTGCTCGAAATTGACCGGTTGGACGGTTGGGATGTCGGTACTTTGGATTATCTGGAATGTGGCCCGGCTTTGATCGAATCGGCGGATCGCGAAAACTACGAAAAGTTCCGGCAGGCTGCCGTTACTCGCTTTGCCAGTGGCAAATATCCCTTTGCCGACCGGATTATAAAAATCAGTTTGCTGCTGCCACCCAATCCGACCCTCTTAAATAACCTGAAGCCCATGGCCGACGGGGTCGTGAAATCCTTTGCGACCAATGCGGATACCAGCGACGATATCTTTTTGGCTGCGTGGCGTTCGGTCTCGATGGCTCTAATGAAATATCGATCAGGTAATTACGTGCAATCGGCCGATTGGTGCGAGCGCTGCCTGGGTTACCAGGATTATATTGCGCCGCGGACGGCGACAGCGCATGTGATTCTTGCCATGGACAACCAAAAGCTCGGTAAAACTGCCGCGGCGAAGGTTGAGCTTGCCCAAGCCCGCCAAATTATTGAGGCCAAATATAAAGTTCCAATGGATCGCGGCACGCCTTCACAGGGATTTTGGTTTGACTGGCAGTTCGCGCACATTCTTCTCCAAGAGGCATCTACGCTCATCGAAAGCGGTGGGAAAACCGTCCCCTCGACCTGACTTTTGCGGAATTCTGGCGGGTTAAAATATTTATTGTCGGGTTTGGCTGCCAAACAGCGCATGTTATGACGTACACCCGAATGAAAAAAATCTGCCTTTACCGGTCGAAAAAGTCTGCTTCGATTCCTTTTGCCCTCGGTCAAAAAACTGCCGGCAATGCCTTCACCCTCATTGAATTGCTGGTGGTCATCGCCATTATTGCGATTTTAGCGGCCATGCTGTTGCCGGCCTTGGCCAAAGCGAAAGATCGGGCCAATCGCGCCTCCTGCCAGAGCAATTTGCATCAGCAAGGCATCTCGCTGCAAATGTACACCGGGGACAATCGTGACAAATATCCCGACTTAAGGTATCCGCCATATGCACCGCCAGCAAACCCACCCAAGGCAGATGGCAACTGGCCTTGGGACATTTCAACAAATTTCACGGACATGTTGATCGCGAATGGCGGCACCCAGAACATTTTTTACTGTCCGGCCAATTCCTCATTTAACTGCAGCAACACATGGAATTTCGGTTTGAATTTCCGGATTCTGGGATATGTCTACCTGGTTCCCGGGGCGGGGATGAATGCAGGTGGAAAAACGGAGGCGACGTATTGGAAAACCAACGCGCTGGGAACGCCGGTGAGTTCTCCGGCCAGTTCCGAGGTGGTAGTCGATGCGGTTATCCGCCAGACTACGACCGGCAGCTACTCAAAAATTACTGTCGGCGGATTGCCCAGCAACATCGTACAGCGCACGAGTCATTTGAACGGGGCCTTGCCGGCCGGAAGCAATGAGCTTTTTGAGGATGCGCATGTCGAATGGCGGTCGTTCACGACGATGTATAACAATGGCAATCCGCAGAATTATTTCGGTGATGATCCTGTCTTTATTTTTTAAGCATTTCCCTCCGCAATCTGCAATACCCAACAACAACCTGATAAACATATATGAAATTGAACAAACTGAATTCAGTCGCTTCCTTCGGGGTGGCACTCTGTCTCATCCAGACAGTTTCCGCCCAGGATTCGCACTGGAATGGCACGACGAACAACACCGATTGGAACGTCGGAACCAACTGGTCAACCGGGATCATTCCTCCTCCGGGCAACCCATCAACTACTTATTCGGGCAATGTCTGGCTTGACCCATCGCCGGTGGATGGTGATAAGTTGATTACCATCCCAGCAGGTTATTTTGCCGACCCAGGTGTCGGAAATTCGGCTGAGGTGTATAATACAATTTTCGGTCCCGAGTTCGGTTGCACCTTGAATGTCTATGGTACGCTGACATTCGACTGGACTATTGCTCCGTATCAGCCTGATCCCACTCCCGGCAGCCGCAGTCATATTAATCTGTTTGCGAATTCTTACGTATATACCTCGGGCGCCTCCCTGAATCTCGGTTCAGGCTGGTGGCCGGTTTGCGAAGGTGCATATGTGACCATGAATCTCTACAGCAATGCCAATTACAGTAGCTTGGGAGGCGCAGGTTTGTGGTCTGGCGGTCATATCAACATATACGATACATCCTATTTTTTGGCCAACGGTTATGTTAATTTGGATAACGGCCAGGCGAATAACGACGGGACGACGGACTTCGTTCTTGGCGGTGGAACGCTGGCGCTGCCGGAAGGTTTTATTAGCACCACGGTCACCAATTGGATCACCCGGGGCATTCTGCGTGCTTATGGCAAAGGTTTCGATACCAATGACCTGGTTATAAGTGACAATGGTACCAATACAATTGTGACCACGGTTCCGCTTGGCGGGGCGCTCCAACGCGTTTACTTCCAGCCGCTGGTTCAATCCAGCGTTACGGTGGGAACTTTTGAGCAATCGACCTTGGTGGGGGATTATCCTTCGGTCAGTGGCGTGCTGCTGAGTTCAGATGAACCCGGCGTGGACCCGGCGACATTCTCGGCCCCCGTTTATGTCTCGAGTAATCCCAATGTGGCCACAATTAATAATAACGGCCTGGTTACTGCAGTAGGCGCGGGAACGGCCACTTTGTCGGCTACGGTCGGTGCGCTGAGCAGCACCAATTCGGTCACCATCACGGTCACCCCTGTGGTTCCGATCCTGGTTCATCGTTATAGCTTCACCAATCCCTCCGCGACGGTCGCGGTGGATTCCGTTGGCGGAAAAAATGGTACGCTTAATGGCACTGCCAGTTTTAATTCCTCAGGCCAACTGTCGCTGGACGGTACCGTGGGATCATCTGTCTCATTGCCGGCTGGCATTCTTTCCAACCTTGATGAAGTCACCATCGAAACCTGGGTGACACTCCCGGGAACGATCAACACCTGGGCGAACCTGTTTGCCTTCGGCGGAACGGATACCACGGCATTCGATCCCAGTATCGGCGATGGATATAATTATATCAGTTTTCAGCCGCATACGGGTACCTCGGGTGCCCAGCAAAATTTTGGTCAAGGCTTGCCGGGAAACAGCGGCGAACGGGATGCGGTTAATCCTGGAGCGCTCGACAACCAAACCAATTTGCAAGTGGTTGCCGTTTACCATCCTTTGGCTGGTTATGAGGCGTTCTACACGAACGGCGTACTGGCAGCCCAGATTTCAATGTTCAACGATTTGATTGACCCGGTGGCGTTTCATTGTCCGGCGTTTAACAATCATAGTGTTTTGGCCTATCAACTGGCTGCTGATCCGCTTAATTATGGGCTTGGGCCTGACCCGCTGAATTACATTGGCCAATCACTGTATACGGGCGATCCCGGACTACTGGCCAATTTCTCTGAGTTCCGCATCTATAAGAGCGCACTCACTCCCGCACAAATCGCGGCTGATTATGTCCTTGGACCAACTCAGACCTTTGGTACAAGCACCAATGTCAAATTGTCCGCCAGCCGTTCCGGCAGCAACACGATCGTTAAATGGCCCACGACGTCGGCCCTGGTCACGCTGTTGAGCAGCCCGACCCTCGGTGCCGGCGCGGTCTGGACTCCAGTGGCGAGTCCGTTGGCCACCGATGGCAGCGGCAATTATCAAGTGACCGTTCCCATGACTGGATCGGCACAATTCTTCCGGCTCCAGCAATAAGTTGCCGCCCGTCATTGTCAAATCGGCGGGGCATGGGTTAATCCCAAGCCCCGCTTTTTCTTAATGTTGTGCCGAGGTTGATCGCACGGTTGTGCCACCAGCGCAAAAAGGCGGATTCAAAAGGTTGTAACCATATGGCTTTCAAACTTGAAAGGATGAAGTTGGCATGAAGTTGTACCGGTGCAGATTTTGTTTTGCGGTTTTGGCTCTCTGGATGGTGGGTGTGGCTCTGCCGGCTTCTGCCCAAAACTGGACCGGAAGCGGGGGCAATACCCTTTGGTCGAATCCGGCCAACTGGGACACTGGTGTGCCGGGCACGACCACCACCAACGGGGTTTATATCGGCGCCAATTCCGGCGGCAGTGAAGGCACGGTGGTGACGATTGCCAGCGGCCATGTGGAAAATTGCGGAACAGTGGGTGGTAACCAGTCGATTTATGGTCCTCAATGGGGTGCCCAGTTGAATATCTACGGCACGCTGAATCTGGGCTTCATCATTTTTCCAGTGCAATGGGATTCCACACCGGGCAACCAAAGCGTGATCAATATGTATAACGGTTCCGTGATGAACGCCGTGGTAAGCGGAAACACTCTCTTGCTCGGTGACGCGTGGTGGTACGCCGGCCCTTATGTCGTCATGAACATGTACGGCAATGCCCGGGCGGACTTCGAATATTTGGCGTGGGGCGGGCATTTGAATCTTTACGATAAAAGCACGAACATCTTTTCCAGCGGAGTGCTGGAAGGTGGTACCAACGGTTATTGGGGCCAAGCCGGCCCATCGGATTCAACCCGGCAAATTAATCTGGGCGGTGGAACACTGATTCTGCCAACTGGTTATGGCAATACAGTATCCAATTGGATTGCCCGCGGCATTTTCTTAGTGTACGGAAAATCCGGCGATGCCGGCGAAGTGGTGATTAATGATAACGGCATCAACACGGCTGTCGCAGCTGTCAGTCTGGGAGGAAGTTTGCAGGCTTTGACGATTCAGTTGCCTAATGCGACAAGTTTTCAAGTTGGGGGCACCCAGTCGGTGACCTTGTTGGGCAATTATCCAAATGTTTCGAATGTCGTGTTAAACTCCTCTCAACCGGGGGTGGACCCGGCTTCGCTGCCGGGAACGATCGGTTTTTCCTCCGGCAATTCCAATATTTTTACTGTCAACTCCAATGGCCTCATTACCGCTATCAACCCCGGTACCGCGACGTTGACGGCGACCGTGGGAAGCATCGCGGCATCGGTGCCGGTAACGGTCGCGCCCTTTTCCTCGATCCCATTCAACAACTGCACCGTCCTGATGCCGTTCTATGGCGATTATTACTTGCACGATCCATCCCCATTGATCAAGTCAGGCAACAGCTATTTCCTTTATGGCGATGGGCAGGGTATTTCAGGTATTACTTCCTCTGACCTCCGCAATTGGTCCGGGATCAGTCCGGTTTTCCCTGGCAACCCGCCGGCTTGGACGACCAATGCCGTGCCTGATTTTACCGGTTATTTTTGGGCGCCGGATGTCGCGTATTTCAACGGTCAATATTACATGTATTATGCCGCCTCCGAATGGGGCACGATCAATTCGGGCATCGGCGTGGCCACTTCGTCTTCGTTGAGTTCGCCGGTTTGGACGGACCAGGGGAAGGTGATCCAATCCAACGACAACAGCCATACCACGACGAACACTGACCTGACTTCGTATAATTGTATCGATCCGAGCATTTTGGTCGACACCAACGGGGAGGTATGGATGTCCTTCGGCTCTTATTCGGACGGCATACTGATCATGCAATTAAATCCTGCCACGGGCAAACGGATCTCGTCGAGCTCACCGATTTACCGTGTGTCCAACAACGGTCCGGTTTTTTTCAGTAATACCGAGGAGGGGTCATTTCTTTACCGTAATGGACCATTTTATTATTTATTTGCGAATTGGGGCGGTTGCTGCGCGGGAGTGAACAGCACTTACAACATCCGTGTTGGTCGAAGCACCAATGTGTTTGGACCATTCTACGATCGGAGCGGCGTCAACCTGACCAATGGCGGAGGCACGGTGGTGCTGGAAAGCTCCGCCCGATATATTGGTCCGGGGCAAGCGGGTATCCTGTTGGATAATGGCACCTATTGGTTCACCTACCACTATTACGACGGCAATAATAATGGCGACGCCACAGTCGGCATGAACCGGCTTTACTGGACACCAGATGGCTGGCCATCCCTGACCAACGATTGGAGCGCGTTCTATCCACTAAACAAGGATGCCCATGAGAATCTTGGCATCTACAATGGCACGCTCCAGAACGGTGCAATGATCACCAACGATCCGGCGCGCGGCAATGTACTTGCGCTTAATGGCAATTCGCAATACGCGCTGCTGCCCAATCCGGTCGCAAACGCCAATACCTTCGCCACCTGGGTTAAATGGAACGGTGGTGCCACCTGGCAACGGATTTTCGATTTTGGCGATGGCACAGGTGAATATTTGTTTCTGACGCCCGCGGCCGCGGATGGAAACATGCGTTTTGCCATCACCACCAGCGGTAATGGCGCAGAGCAGACCATCGAGGCGCCCGCACCCCTGCCGACCAACGCCTGGTGCCATGTTGCCGTAACCGTGGATGGCTCAGTCGGCGTCCTCTATTTGAATGGCACGGCCGTGGCCACGAACCTTAATCTTACCATTCGGCCATGGCAAACCCTTGCCAAGACCAATTATCTGGGCAAAAGCCAGTTTTCCGCCGATCCGGGCTTTAGCGGGAGTCTAAGCTCCTTCCGCATCTTTTCACGCTCGTTATCCCCGGCGGAAATTGCGGCCATTGCCGCCGCTCCCCCGGTGTTGGCGCACCGCTACAGTTTTCTGACAAACGGTCCGGCGGCTGCCTGGGATTCCGTGGGCATGGCGCACGGTCTGCTCATGGGTAACGCAGCGGTTGCTAATAACAGCCTCCAACTTAGCGGTGCCGGTGGTAATTTCGTCAACTTGCCCGGAGGCTTGGTTTCTGGATCATCCGCAGTCACCATGGAGTGCTGGGCTTCTTTTGGGGTTAACGGTACCGGGGCGTGTGTGCTGGACTGCGGAAGTATTAATGGAAGTTCCGGTTTGGATGATTTCTTTTACAGCCCGCATTCTTCACTTGCTGGTCAGGAACTCGAAACCAGCAGCACTTCCACGAGCGCGCTGAGTGTTGCGGATACGCTCGATAACCAAAGCCTACTCGTTACTTGCGTCATTGATCCCGCCAATAGTTATGCCGCCATTTACACGAATGCCGTTCTGGAAGGGGTTTATTCCGGCTCCTGGCCCGCTTTCAGTTCTGTCAGTTCGGCCTTTTCTTTCATTGGCCGCTCGATGTTTAGTGCCGACGCCTGGCTGAATGGATCGATTGACGAACTACGCCTTTATGACGGCCGATTGGCGCCTGATCAGATTGCCGCTGATTACCTTGCGGGTCCACGGGCGCTGGTCAGTTCACCGGTGCTTAATTTTACGCAATCCAGTTCCGATTTGGTGTTCTCCTGGCCATCCGTAACACTTGGCTTCAGTTTGCAAACCACGACCAACCTGGTGACTGGCCCTTGGACTACAGTGGTGCAATCTCCTGTTTTGGAGTCCAACCAATGGCGGCTGTCAATCCCTTTGACGAATGCCGCCAGTTTCTATCGGCTCGTGGGCGACTAACTCTGCTTACCTTGGATGATTTTATGAAAGTTCCTATGAAGATTATAAACCTCGCCGTCATTGTGGCGGGCCTGATTGGTTCACCAGTAGCCCAAGCAGACGGCCTTTCCCTCACGGTGCATGCGGGGCAGCCCGGTGCCAAAATCAATCCTGCCATGTGGGGAATTTTTTTCGAGGATATCAACTTTGGCGGGGACGGCGGATTGTACGCGGAACTGGTTAAGAATCGCTCGTTCGAATTTCCCGATGCCCTCATGGGCTGGACGAAAATCAGTCCCAGTCTGGCCCATGGCGAATTGTCAGTTCGTGACGACCAGCCGTTCGACACCAATAATCCGCATTATGTGCGGTTGGCCTCGGAAGGAACCGCGCCGTTCGGCATCTCCAACGAAGGTTTTCGCGGCATGGGAGTGAGCAAAGGTGAAACCTATCTCTTTTCGGCACAAATCCGCGGAGTGGCTGGAGCCCCGGTTTTAAGGGTAAAACTTTTCGGCGGGGACGGAGCCCTGCTGGATTCGGTGGCAATCTCAGGTTTCTCTGGCGATTGGCAAAAATATACCGCGACCTTGCATCCCAAAGATACTGATGGCAAGGCGCGCCTGGCGGTTGTCCTGGACAACAAGGGCAGCGTTGATTTGGACATGATCTCACTCTTTCCACAGCACACCTGGCTAAACCGTCCGGGAGGACTGCGCGCCGACATGGTGCAGTTGCTTGCGGATTTGCACCCGGGCTTCCTGCGTTTTCCCGGCGGTTGCATTGTGGAGGGCAGTGTGCTGGAACGACGCTACCAGTGGAAGAATACGATCGGCCCGATCGAAGACCGGCATTTGCTCATCGACCGCTGGAACTATGAATTCGAGCATCGGCCGACGCCGGATTATTTTCAATCATTCGGGCTGGGCTTTTTTGAATACTTCCAATTGTGTGAAGATATCGGTGCCGAGCCGCTGCCGATCCTGAATTGCGGCATGGCCTGCCAGTTCAATTCCGGAGAACTCTGTCCGCTCCCCGAACTGGGACACTATATCCAGGATGCCTTGGATTTGGTTGAATTTGCTAACGGCGACACCAATACCACCTGGGGCGCGAAGCGCGCCGCGCTGGGACATCCCAAACCGTTTAACATGAAGCTGCTTGGGATTGGCAATGAACAGTGGGGGCAGCAATACATTGATCGCTACACCAAATTTGCGCAGGTGCTAAAGGCGAAATATCCTGATATCCAGCTCGTTTCAGCCGCCGGACCGGATCCGGGCGATCAGCGTTTTCAATTCGCGTGGTCCAAACTGCGCCCGCTGCACGCCGATATCATCGATGAACATTGCTACGCCACACCTGACTGGTTTTTTGACAATACCCATCGCTATGACAATTACGACCGGAACGGGCCCAAGGTGTTTATGGGGGAATACGCGGCGCAGAGCGTCGGCGTGGTCAGCACAAAAAATGAGAACAATCTCGATTGCGCGCTTGCCGAGGCAGCTTATATGACGGGCTTGGAACGCAATGCCGATGTCGTCAGGATGGCCTCTTACGCGCCGCTCTTCGCCAATACCGAAGCCTGGCAATGGAAGCCCGATTTAATCTGGGTGAACAGTCTGCAAGCTTATGCCACACCGAACTATTACGTCCAACAACTCTTCGCCTGCAACCGTGGCACGGTGGTTTTACCGTTGGATCTGGCCGGCGTAACCGATCCCCCATCGGGACTCCAGAGTATTTATGCGTCGGCTTCACGCGATGACGCTGCGGGCGAAATCATTCTCAAAGTGGTGAACCCGGGCGAGAGTGCTCAAAATGCCCAAATTATTCTGGATGGGGTGAATCATGTCACCCCACTGGGGACTCAAATTATCCTGGCTGGAAATCTGGACGATGTGAACTCGATGTCGCAGCCCTCAAAAATAGCGCCGGTCCAGACAGCACTGCAAAATGCCGGCGCGAATTTCACTTATGTCTTCGCGCCTCACTCTATGACAGTGTTACGCGTGAAGGCTGACTAAAGAGGCTAGTTCGCAGCGAGGTCGCTGCGGTTGGGCTCGCAGGCACCGGGCTCAAATTCGGCTTTTGGCCCGGATGAATTTGGGGTTTAATAGCTGGCGTTGAGCCTTATTGCAAAATTTAAATCTTGCCTCACCGGCAAGCTGCAGCCGGAGCATTTACGCCGCGGGGAATCCGGCGAACGTGCGGCTAAAAAGTTCTTACAACGTTCCGGCCGGAAATTTCTCACGGCCAATTTCCGCTCCGCGCGAGGTGAGATTGACTTGATTTTTCGCGAGAACGATTGTCTCGTGTTTGTTGAAGTGAAAACCCGGTCGTCCGAGGATTGGACGCGCCCGGCGGATGCGGTGGACGCACGCAAAAGGAAACTACTTTCCCAAACGGCGCTGGATTACTTGAAGCTACTCAAAAATCCAGCGGTTAAATTCCGGTTTGATATCGTGGAAGTGCTTCTCAGCGACGGGAAGGTTGGTGAAATCAGGCATCTGACCAATGCTTTTGCTTTGAGCAAACCTTATCGGTACGGGTGAGGATTGAAAGAGTTGCGGTCTGATTAACTGTGGGCTTTGAAACAGAATTGCTCTTGCTCAAAACCAAGGCTGCTGGGCCGACGATGGCCAACCGATTTGGAAATCGGCGACACGGCAGGTTGGGAAACCTGCGGCATGGGGGATTCCGCTTCCAATGGAATTTTGCTTGCGTCGATGGGCTGGCGGGATGATTTTGGGTTATAGCCGTGAGCCGAGCCTTTAACATCGTCCTAGGGAGCGTGGGATTGCTGGTGGCCATTGTGCTGGTTGGCGCCGGTCTTTTTTATGCGCTCAAACGCAGCTGTTCCCCCGGGCCTTTGCTGGGGAAGATATTGTTCACCTTGCCTTTTGTGGGCGTCTGCATTTATATCGCAGTGAAAATGGGTCCTTACGGTCCGTTCCTGATCGCCCTCATGGGCGTGGCCCTTTCTTACCTCTGGACACCCCACATTGTTGAAGTCATTTGCAGTCCGCTCACGAACATGTTCGACGGCGGCAATGTTCCCCCCGAGAAAAAGCCTTACTATTCCATCGCCACCTCCAAACGGAAACGCGGCCAATATCTCGAGGCGATAGCGGCAGTTAGAGAACAGATCGCTGCTTTCCCCGAAGATTTTGAAGGGGTCATGTTGCTCGCCAGCATCCAGGCCGAGAACCTCCAGGATGTGCCGGGGGCGGAAAACACGCTCAACCATTTTTGTGAGCGCCAGAAATCGCCGCCCAACCAGATTGCGGCCGCCTGGACCACGCTGGCGGACTGGCATTTAAAGTTCGGGATGGATGTGGATTCCGCTCGTGCATCACTGCAAAAGATCGTGGAGCGATATCCAGAATCGGAACTGGCTCTGCGCGCGGAACAACGCATTGCCCATTTGGTGGAAACGGAAAAAATGTTGATGGACCAGCATGATCGCCCGACCATCCACCTCCCGGAGGGGGTTAAAGATGCGGGGCTGCTGGATTGCACAGAGTTTTTGCGAGCCAAGGAAATTGATCCGGGCAAACTGGCCGCGGCGCACGTCAAGCACCTGGAGCTACATCCCCATGATTCAGAGGTACGGGAGAAACTGGCCACGATTTATGCGAAAGATTTTCAGCGGCTTGATCTGGCGACCATGGAGCTGGCGCAGTTGATCAATGAACCCAGATATTCCGCCAAGCAAATTGCGGCGTGGCTAAACTTGCTGGCCAATTTTCAAATTGAATTGGGAGCCGATGTCGTCACGGTTACCGCAACCCTCCAGCAGATTGTCGATCGATTTCCCGACCTGCCCACCGCGGAAGTCACCCGCCGCCGCCTGGCCCGGATCAACTCCGAGCTAAAGGGCAGGGGAGAAGCCAAGCCGCAAATCAAGCTCGGCGCCTATGAGCAGAACATCGGTCTTAAATACGGTTCGCCGGGCAGCAAGTCTTAGGAGAGTCGTTGTCCGTAGCTGATCCGCACTCCGCCTTTCCGACCCATGGGAGCTCCAAAGGCTCTAATAAGCTGAGGGCGTACCAATTGATGGTGCTACTGATTGTCCCCAATCCACGTGCCAGTAGTACGACCAAAGGTTGGCCAATTTTGAAAGTTCCACGTGGCCGTCATAGGCCGCGACATTGACGGAGCCTTTGGGCGGCGAGGTGTTCCAGCTCGCGGAGTAATTACGCGAGACGCCGAGCACGCCCCCATGTCGCTGGATGGCGATGCGCCCCATTTCATGACCGATGCGCTGGTTTAGCCAATCGGAACCCCGCCAAAGATCTTGCGAAGGCTCGTCGATTTCAGAGGGGCAGGCATCCTGCCAATTGCCGTCCGCATAAACGGGTGTTAAATCCGGCCGCTGAATTTTCGATTCCTTGAGATAAATCCACTCTGGATCCGTTGCCTTAAAATAGGTTTCGATCGACGGCGCATCCCGGTTTACCCCAGCGGCAGCGGGGGAGTAAAACCAGGCGTTGTACGTGTAACTACAAGCCAGAGTCCAACCGATGGGAGAATTGACCGTCAAATAAACCACATAAGCGGAATCAGCGGTTCCGCCTTGTCCCCCTCCGGCCGCATTACCCGGCGTGCTATAAACGGAAATCCCATTTGCCGCCGGGTTGGCCAGTGTGCTTTTGGCCGAGGGGCAGAGAATCATGTTGGTGGCCTTGGAAAAGTAGTCAATCAAACCGCCGATCCACTCTGCCTTGGCGCCGTAAGCCGAAGCCGCCGAGGGTTGCATCAGGCTGCCATTATTATCGCCAGCATACAGAATATTGGACAGGCTCATCTGCTTGAGATTGCTCAGGCACCCCGCTTGTTGAGCCTTGCGCTTGGCGCTGGCCAAGGCGGGAAGCAAAAGGGCCGCCAAAATTGCAATGATCGCGATTACCACCAGCAGCTCAATTAACGTGAAACCTGCCTTGGCCGATCCTGCATCGCGGAGGTCTTTCAATGAACCATTTAATTTTCTTAGCGCTGCCTTTTTGGGCCGGGCCAACAGAGTTCCCGGGGGCTTTTTCTGGGTGGATGGCATCAATTATAATGCGTTTTTCAAGGCCAAAATCCGACAATCAGCGTCTTTTAGTTCTGCTGGGTAAAAAGGATAGGAATCGCGTCAATGGGACATTGATGCACCATTTACGGAATTGCGGGAGACAGAATCAAGGCACTCCAGACTGCCTGAGGCGGGCGGGTATGCGAAGGCGAAGATTATTGCCGGGCATCGCGCCCGGAAATTTTAGTCAGAAAATGAGACAGAAATACGGCTTAGTGTTCCGCCAATTGGAGCGCGATTTCTTTCTCCAGTTCGTGAACCAAGTCGACGTCCGTAGTGCCCCAGTTGGAGCGGGCTTGGACATCCACCTGGGAAGTCCTTGCGTCAACCGCCTCGACCCGCACCCAGACCTTCTTATCATTGACACGACCTTCCAAGGAGCGGACGGCGTTTGTGCTGTCGTGCGGGATGAATTCGTTGAGCAGCACACCGTTATGTTGGATGACGATGATGGAAGCGTTATAAACCTCGTCCAATGTACGCGCATACCGGCCGCTGACCGTATCCGTATTCCACGAGACGGCAAAGGCATGCGTGCTGTCCACGGTGCTGACGCAGCCGGTGGCTGCGATGACCGCTGCTCCGGCGAAAACTGCCAAAATCAAACTCTTCATATTAAAGATAGAGCAACCGAAATTGGGGTGTACGTCAAGCTCGTTTCTAAAATCGGCGTTTTAAAGGGAAATCAGGGGTTTTCTTGGCACGAATTACGCTATCTATGAAGCGGCGGAATTTAAATTAATTAAATATATGATTGCAGCCGTGGCCCATAATACAGCGTGGTGGTCAAACATCCATCCCGCGTTTGCCGCTTTTGACGTGATTGCGCTCGCCCTCCTTGGGTTTGGTTTCTGGCGCGGCCGCCGGAACGGCATGACCAAGGAATTTCTGCCCTTTTTCAAATGGGTAAGCATCGTGGCGGCTTGCACGGCGGGTTATACTTGGCTGGGAACAATACTGATCCAACAGGGTGTGATCCGGAGCGTGTTTGGAAACACCTTTAAAGAATCCACGGCCGCGTTTATCGCGAGTTATTTGATTATTGCTTTCGTGGTTTTCCTGATCTTCGCCCAGTTGAAAAACACCTTTCGCGAACGGGTCGAAGGCAGCAATACTTTTGGCAACAGCGAATATTACCTCGGCATGATGGCTGGCACGATACGCTACGCCTGCATGATGATTTTCTTTCTGGCACTGCTGAATGCTCCGGTGTATTCTCTGGCGGACATCCACAACCGCCAGGAATTCAATAACCGCTGGTTCGGCGGCGGATTGCAAGGGTATAGCGGTGATTTCATTCCCAGTATTGACGAAATCCAGACTTCGGTCTTCAAGGATTCCATGGTGGGACCGGCGATCAAAAATAATCTCAGCGTGCTGTTGATCAACTCCGATGCGTCTGGTATCCAACAGGCCACGGCACAAAAAAAGCCGGTCATTCACTTTGGTAATTGACCGGCCCGCGCGCCGTTAAGAGCGCATGGCTGGTCAACTTTCTTCCGCAACCCGAGAACGTATCCGTGCCGCCAGCGACATCGTTGATGTCATCGGCGGCTATTTGCCGCTTAAGCGGGCAGGCGCCAATTTCACCGCGCTGTGCCCGTTCCATAAGGAGAAGTCCCCGAGTTTCAACGTCAATCCGCAGCGGCAGATCTTTCACTGTTTCGGCTGCCACAAGGGCGGCGACGTTTTTACGTTCGTCCAGGAGTACGAGAACATTGGTTTCATGGACGCGCTCCGCCGGCTGGCGGACCGCGCCAAAATCACGCTGGAATTTGACAACAGTCCCGGTGACCTCGCCTCGCGTCACCTAAAAGATCAACTGCTGGAAATTCACGATAAAATCGCCCAACGCTGGCAAAACGTCCTCGCCGGCGAAGCTGCAGGCCAGACCGCCCGCGACTACCTGAATAAGCGCGGGGTATCGCCGGATGCCATTAAATTATTCCGGCTGGGCGCCGCGCCAGATGCGTGGGACGATACGGTCAACTGGGCCACCGGCAAAGCTTATCCGCTTGATCTGGTTGAGAAAGCGGGCTTGATCATTCGCAAGGAAGAAACCGGCAAGTATTACGACCGCTTTCGCGGGCGGCTGATGTTCCCGATTTGTGATGAATCCGGCCGCGTGGTTGGTTTTAGCGGGCGTATTTTGTCCGGGGACGAAAAAATCGCCAAGTATGTCAACTCGCCCGAAACGGCGATCTTTACCAAAAGCAAAATTTTCTACGGGCTCGATAAATCGAAGCGCGCCATTTTGGATGCCGGTTATGCCATCGTGTGCGAGGGCCAGCTCGATTTAATTGCCTGTTTCAGCAACGGTGTGCCAAATGTGCTCGCGCCACAGGGAACCGCTTTCACCGAACAACACGCGCGCATTCTCAAACGTTACGCCAACGAAGCCGTGCTCTGTTTTGACTCCGACAACGCCGGGCAGAACGCCATCGTGCGGTCCCTGGACCATTTGCTGACCGCCGGTTTGGCCGTGCGGGTTGCTGTCATTCCAGCCCCGCACGATCCGGACAGCTTCATCAAGGAGTTCGGCGGGGATCAATTTCTTGAGCTCATCAAAAATGGCCGGGGCTTCTTTGATTACTATCTGGAACGCCTCTGCGCCACCAATGAACTTAGTTCTGACAAGGGCCGGCTTGCAGTCTTGCGCGGGATGGCGGAATCGGTCCACAAAACCGGCAACAATGTGCTGGTGGATACTTACGCGCAGAAGACCGCCTTGAGACTGGGCGTTTCGGCGACTTCGGTCCGCGCCGAATTCGCCAAGTTTCGAAATCCCGGGCCCAACTCTCCGGCGACGGATGATGATGAGGTCGTTCCGGCAGAAGAGGAGGAAATGGCTGCCCGGCCGCCGGTTCACGAATTTCATTTGCTTAAATTGTTGATGGTGCACGAGGAATTGGCCGCCCAAGCGGGCTCGCTATTGAGTCCTGACTGGATTCAGCATCCGCTCGTGAGGCAAATCGTCTCTGGACGGCTGGCTGTGCAGCAATCGGCATCCTGGCAGGGACTCGCTGCATTCTTGGACGAATACGAGTCATCCGCCATCCGCAGCCTTATTACAGAAGCGGCCACCGAAGAGCGCAAAATTCCCAACCCAGAACTTCAACTAACGGATTTGATTCTCAAGTTGCGCAACCAGTTTTTTGACCGGCAGATTGCCACCCTCACCCAGAAAATGAGCCAGCCCGGAATCCCCGACGAGGAAAAGATCAACCACATGCGGGAACACCAAAAGTTGCGCGAGCAGAGGCGAACACCGCTTTCACCTCTTTGAATTATGATTGTCCTTCTTATTGCCCCGTTTTTAGGTTGAGTTGGAAAAAAACGACGTTGAAAAGGAAAAGGCCCGCCGATGCCGGCAGGCCTTTGATAAACAATCCCTGATCGAAGTGGCTGGCTTATTTCGCCCCTTGATCAATCCAAGCCCGGATCAGGCCGATCTGGTCATCCGACAATTTCTTGGCCTTTTTGGGCATGTACGAATCGGGGTCGCCGACGTGGGCCACGGAAAGCAGAAGGTCGCTATGGGCGCTGTCGCCGGGTTTGATCACGACCCCGTCGCGATCGCCTTTCAAAATTCCGGCAAGGGTATCGAGCGACAAATGGGCGGCCTGTTTGGGTTTGCTGCTGTCATGGCATTTCAAACAGGAGGCATCGAAGATGGGTTTGATATCCGTCGCGTAGGTCACACCGGTTTTGGTGGAGGCCGGGGGCAAGGGGCCGATGTCTTCGGCAGAGGCTGTTAGCGAGAGGGTCAAAACGCCGGCCATGACGGCCAGAATGGGCTTGATCATCATTTTCATTGTGAAATCAATTCTAATACTCAGTCTTGGTTTTTGGTCTCAGTTATTTGGTTAACTGGACAATAAGACGCCTGAGATGGCGGAAAGTTTCAAGCAAAATATATTTTGCGCCGGAGGCCGCAAGTTTGGCTAACTGCAGGGGTGAATGACATTGATTTCTCCGATGCCGCGCTGGTTGTGCTCGGACATGGGACAACGCTGAATGATCAGTCCGCCGCACCGGTGCACCAGCACGTTGAAGAATTGCGCCGGCGCCGGATTTTTCGCGAGGTTCAGCCGGCTTTCTGGAAGCAGGAACCCCATGTCCAAAAAGTGCTTGCACAAACTTCCGCCCCCCGCGTATTTATTGTGCCGCTCTTTATCAGCGAGGGTTATTTTAGCACGGAAGTCATACCCAGGGAACTTGGTTTCCATTTTCCGGATCGTTTGACCTTAGCCACGCCGACAGCGCGGCTCTTTTACTGTCATCCCATCGGTTCCCATCCGGATATGACCAAAGTCATTCTCGCGAGGGCCGAGGGCGTCGTGGAAAAACACCCTTTTCCGCGCAAGGCCAAGGCAGCGGAAACGACGCTTTTCATTGCCGGACATGGCACGGGACGGAATAAAATGTCGCGCCAAGCCATCGAAAACCAGGTGGCATTGATTCGAGCGCTGAACCTGTATCCTGCCGTGCATCCGATTTTTATGGAGGAAGACCCGCGGATTTCAGATTGTTATGCAGTGGCCACGACGAGGAACCTGGTGGTGGTACCATTTTTTATCAGCGATGGATTGCATGCGGTGGAGGACATCCCGGTTCTGCTGGGTGAACCCGGGCGAATCGTCAAGGAGCGCCTTGCCGCCGGCCAGCCCACGTGGCGTAATCCAACGGAAAAAAATGGTAAGTTAGTCTGGTATGCGCCGTCCGTCGGCACCGAACCGCTCATGGCGGATGTGATTCTCCAACGCGCGAGCGAGGCGGCGATTCAATCCGGCGCCGCCGAAGTGATTTAGATCAAACATTCATGAAAAAATTACGCATAGGTTTTTTGAGCACGGCCGGTATTGGGCAAAAGAATTGGAAGGCGATTTTCCATTCCGGCAATGCGGTGGTTTCGGCGGTGGCCAGCCGCGACCTCAAAAAATGCCGGCAATTTATCGACGAGTGCCAGCGCGAGTTCGCTTTCTTCCCGGCGCCTCGCGCCTTCGGCAGCTACGAGGAATTACTGGCCTCGCCTGACGTGGACGCGGTTTATATTCCGCTGCCGACGGCGTTGCGCAAAAGCTTCGTGCTGCAGGCGGCGGCAAACCACAAGCATGTCGTCTGCGAAAAGCCCTGCGCCACGGATAGTGGCGCACTGGCCGAAATGATTGCCGCGTGCCAGCAGAACAATGTTCAATTCATGGATGGGGTCATGTTCATGCATAGCCCCCGCCTGGCCAAGGTGCGCGAAATCCTGGACGATGACCACAGTATCGGGGTGCTTCGCCGCATCACCTCGACCTTCAGTTTTTATTCCGGGGAGCAATTCTTCCGCGATAATATCCGGGTCAATGGCGCGCTTGAGCCCGCGGGTTGCCTGGGGGACTTGGGCTGGTATTCCATCCGGTTTGCGCTTTGGACCCTCAACTGGCGGCTGCCCCAAACCGTCACCGCCAGGATTCTGCGGTCATCGGAAATTCGTCTCGACCGGCCTTCCTCCCCGGTTGATTTTTCCGCCGAAATGTTTTTCGAGGGAGGCGTCTCATGCGCGTTCTATTGTTCCTTCATTGCGGGGCATCAGCAATGGGTTCATGTCAGTGGTCAACAAGGCTGGCTGTTGCTTCCGGATTTTGTCCATCCCCTCAACAGTTATGAGCCGGGCTTCGAGGTCTGCCATAAGCCTGTCCAGGTCAGCGGCGACGTTAAATGTCCGCCGGGCGTGGATCCCAAGGTTCAAGGTCATGCGGCTGCTCAGGATGCGATTATGTGGCGCAACTTTGCGGCCCAGGTTTTGTCGGGCAAGCTGAATGCGGACTGGCCGCTGTGGGCAGCCAAGACGCAAAAAGTCATGGACGCCTGCCTTGAGGCCGCACGCGAAGGCCGGGCCATGAAATTGTAAGTGACGATTAGCGCCGCTCGAAAAATTACCGGCTGCACTTTGCCATTTAGCAATTCACGAATTCAATTTCATCCGCTATCTTTTTGCCCGTGCAATTCCGTAAAATCACCATCGTCGGCGTGGGTTTGCTCGGCGGATCGGTTGCGCTGGGCGTCCGGCAGCGCACACTGGCCTCTGAGATTGCCGGCTATGTCCGCCGGGAAAAATCCGTCGCTGATTGCGAAAAATACGGCGCGACTGATTATGCCACCACCGACCTGCTGGCGGCGGTTTCCAATGCCGATTTAGTGATCCTTGGTACTCCGTTGGCACAGATGCGTGCGCTGGCGTTGCAGTTTTTGCCCGCCCTTAAGTCCGGCGCCATCGTCACCGACGTGGGCAGTGTTAAAGCCGGGGTGGTTCGGGAACTGGAATCGATCGTCAAGCAGGCAGGTGCCTGCTTTATCGGCAGCCATCCCATGGCGGGCGGTGAAAAAACCGGCCTCACCGCCGCACGTGCGAATTTGTTTGAAAATGCCGTTTGTGTCGTAACCCCCACCAAATCTTCTCCGCCAGCCTCGGTTCAAGGGCTCATCCGATTCTGGAAATCGTTAGGAGCAAAGGTCTTGTCCATGGACGCAAAGGAACATGACCTGCTGGTGAGCCGCTCAAGCCATCTGCCCCATGTCGTCGCCGCCGCCCTTGCGGCACTGGTTTTGGATCCCAAGCAGCCGGGCGAGCAAAAAGCCCTCTGCGCGACGGGCTTTCGCGATACCACCCGGATTGCTTCCGGTTCACCCGAGATGTGGCGTGATATCGCCCTTGCCAACCGCAAGAACCTGGGGCGTTCGCTCGAAGTTTACGCCAAGGAACTCAAAAAGTTTCAAGCCCAGCTCAAGAAGGGTGATGCGGTCGGCATCGAAGAATTTTTCATCACCGCCAAGTCGCGCCGTGACCATTGGTGTGCGAACGGAAACGCCAATGTATCCGAGTGAAATCCAGCCACCGATGAAACAAGCAAGGGACACCGAAGGCGGCATCGGACAGGGCTGCTGCGCGGGTCTTTCATTTTAAGCTCAATAAAAATGGCTTTACCTGATCTCATTGAAATTGTTCCGCTCTCCCGCCCGGCGCGCGCCGAGATCACCGTGCCGGGTTCGAAGAGCATCACCAACCGCGCGCTCATTCTGGCTGCCTTGGCCGACGGTGAGGTGACGCTGAAGGGGGCGCTCTGGAGTGAAGACACCCAAGTCATGACCGAAGCGCTGATCAAGCTGGGTTTTGAAATCAAGGTGGCGGATGATCCGGCCGAATTTTGCAACCGCACCATCACGGTGAAAGGCCTGGGCGGCAAAATTCTCAATGGCGGCACCGCCGAAAAACCGCTTGAGCTTTTTGTTGGAAATGCCGGTACGGCGGCGAGGTTTTTATCGGCATTCGTGTGCCTGGGACACGGGGTTTTTCGTTTGAGCGGCGTTCCCCGCATGCATGAACGTCCGCAGGCCGCTTTGTTTTCAGCACTGCGTGAACTGGGCTATCCCGTTGAATCGGAGAACGGAAATGATAAATTACCAGTGACCATTTTTGGCAGCGGGGGGCGAGCTGGCGATGCTAGAACAAAGAGCGAAAGTCAGAGACTCCCCACGTCGTCTCCTACAAAAAGGAAATGCCGGGTCAGCATTCTTCAAAGCTCGCAGTTTGCCTCGGCTTTGTTGCTTTCCGCGAAAACCGGAGGGTGGGAAATTGAAATTGTCGGTGAAAACCCTGAGGAGTCGCCTTATGTGGTTATGACTTCAAAATTAATGGAGGCTTTTCCATGGCCAGGCGGGAGGTTTGAAATCGAGCCGGATTCGAGCAGCGGGAGTTATTTTTGGGCTGCCGGTGAGTATGAAATGGCAGGTGAACCTGAGAGGAAACGAGAAGAAAATCCAGACGGGTTCTCGATATCGTTGACGATCAAAAAAAAGCCTTCGGTTAAAGTAACGAATTGGCCGCGCCATACAGGCTGGCAAATTGACTCCAAATTCCCGATGTATTTAGGTTTGGTGCAAAAAACAAAGGACGAGCGCTTAACGCTTGAAGACAGGTCTGAAGCAAAACAAGAATTGCCGGCAAAAGGGGGGCTGGATCGGGAAGAGATGCAAAGGGAGGAATACGAAAAATATTTGGAAGAATACGCCGCTGAAAATGGTCCGACGAAGGTCTCCCGACAAACTGACTTGGGCGACAGCATAATGACATTGATTGCCGTCGCGCCATGGGCCCAAAGCAAGATTGTCTTCACCGACCTTGGCCGTCTGCGCGTCCAAGAGTGTGAACGCGTGGTTGCCCTGAAGACCGAATTGACCAAGTGCGGCGCGAACGTGATCGAAGAAGGCGATACGCTGACGGTTTATCCCGCCAAGCGCGGCGAACTTCATGGCGCGGAGATTGAAACCTACAATGATCATCGAATGGCAATGTGCTTTGCTGTTTTTGGATTGAAAGTTCCCGGTATAAAACTTAAAAATCCGGCCTGCGTGAAAAAGACGTTCCCGAATTTTTTCCAAAAGATCGCCGCGCCGGCGCCTCATGGCCTGGGTGCTGAGATTTGGGAGATAAAAGACGGTGAGCGGACGCGAAGGTTGAACGGGGATGATTTGTTTGCCGACTGAAAGACCTGCCCCGAAAATGGCGGTCTCAGTCCGCCAAAATGAAAAACAAATTTTGAAAAATATTGTCATCGCCATTGACGGCACCAGCGCCAGCGGAAAGAGCACGAATGCAAAACTCGTGGCGCGAGCCTTGGGATATGTTTATGTGGATACGGGCGCGATGTACCGGACGCTGGCGTGGTACTGCCTCAAGAAGCGAGTGGACGTGACCGAGGAGAAGGCGGTTGCGACCACCTGCCGCCATTGGAAAACCAAGTTGATTTGCGTTGAAAATAACGGGCTGCGCGCCGTACGACTGCTGGTGGATGATTATTTTCCAGAAACAGAGATTCGCACACCGGAAACCGCCGCTGCCGTGGCCATGGTTGCCGCGGTGCCGAAAGTGCGTGAATGGATGAAAAAGACCCAGCGCGATTGCATCCAGTTTGGCAATCTGGTCATGGAAGGCCGCGACATCGGCACCAACGTTTTCCCGGAAACGGATTACAAGTTTTATCTCGATGCGAAACTTGAGGAGCGGTCGGCACGCCGCGCTGCTGACGGCGTGAACGAAAATCTCGCCGCGCGCGACCAGCGCGACAGCCAGCGCAAGGCGGCGCCGCTCATGATCGCCTTGGGCGCCAAAGTCATTGATAACTCAAAACTGACCTCGGAGCAGACCAGTGGTTTGTTGCTGGCAGAGATTCACAAGCGAATGGCGGCGGTAATCTGATCCTGGCATGAGTCCGGTTTATCACATCGGCTGGTTGTTTTTCCGGGTGGTCTACGCGGTTTATTTTCGCTGGCGGGTATACAATCCTGAACGAGTCCCCTTGCGGGGGGGGGTGATTCTTGCCTCCAACCATGCGAGTTTTCTTGATCCCCCTCTGGTCGGCTCGGGAATACATCGGCAAATCAATTACCTCGCGCGCGCGAGTCTTTTTGCCAATCCGCTGGCCGGCTGGCTGCTGCGGAAGTGGAGCGCGATTCCGGTGGATCGGGACGGCGGCGGGGCGGCAGGATTGAAGGCCATCTTAGACCGGTTGCTCGCCGGCGGTGCCATTATTCTGTTCCCCGAAGGCACCCGAACCAAGGACGGCAAGTTACAGCCAGCGCGCTCCGGCATCGGCCTTACGGTTATCAAATCTGAGGCCGTGGTGATTCCGGTGCGGACTTTTGGCACCTTCGAGTGTTACAGTCGGAATCACAAATTTCCGGTGCCACGGAAGGTCGCTGTAAAATATGGCAAACCAATGGAGTTTAAAGAATTGCGGTCAGAGTCGAAAGCGTGTTCCAAGCCCCGGTTGAAAGAGATTTATCAGGAAATTGCGGATGAAATCATGGCGGCCATTGCGAAGCTAGAGCCAATCTCTGAAGATTGATTTTAAAGAACCTTCCGACTGGATTCACCAGTCAATCCCAATGGGAATGGGGGCGGACTCGTTGCGAAACCGACCGGATTAATAACTTGGGCGATGGCGTGCCACACTTTTGATTCACAACCTTGCAAAAGTTGAATCACCAAATCCTGACGTTCGCAACTCTCTGAAACTGCCCAACCGTGCGACCTAAGGTTCCCTAAAATCCCAGATTTGACAGCATGTTGCTCAGACTATTAACAACCTGAACCAGCTTTGGATGAGACTGTTCAAAACCCTCCACCGATGAACGCAGTCCAGCGACAGAAGATTTCACCGATTCCGGGTTCTGGGTTCCACTAGTGGCTGCCTGCGTGGTAACATTAATCGAATCCGCAATGCTTTTGGCCTCCTGACTGTGGGTTTGCTCCAGCAAGCCCACTTCCGCCTTGAGTTTTCCGAGCAGGGTCAGCAATTCCTGCTTTTGAGTCTCGTTGACGGATCCGACTCCGCGAACTCTGGCCTCAATTTCACTGATGGTTTTTTCGATCATGATCTAAAAGTAACTTACTATCCCGTGGCCAACCCGCAAACAAATTCACAACCTTCCTGACGTTCGTAGAATGGGTTCGACCAGCTGCCAAATCGCCGTGCTCACAATTTCGACCGCCGGCGCACCGTTGACGTTTTTCACCCGTCCGGGTTCGCCGGCCTGGACGGCGTCAAAACCTTCCGCCACTCTTTCAAAAAATGCCTGGCCCGCTTCTTCAAAGCGATCGCGGATCACTGGCGTATTGGCCTGGCGCGAACGCATGCGTTCGGCGCTGGTCACCTCCTCGACCGTGATAAGAAGCGTGAGGTCTGGTTTTGTATCACCCACGGCAAATTCAATGATTGCTCTAACTTTTGCCAGGTCCAATTGCCGGCCATATCCCTGGTAGGCAATGGAGGAATCATAAAAGCGGTCGCACACGATGATTTCGCCGGCGGCAAGGGCAGGGCGGATGACTTCGCGGACCAGCTGTGCCCGGCTGGCATTCATCAACAGCAGTTCCGCCTCCGGGGTCATCGACTGGTTTTGCTGGCTGTGCTTGAGCGTGTGGCGGATTTCTTCGCCGATGGGAGTTCCGCCCGGCTCACGCAGGGTGCGCACCTGGTAGCCCAGCGAGCGGAGGCGACCCGCCAGAATGCCTGATTGCGTGGACTTGCCGCAACCTTCCGTTCCTTCAAAGGTGATGAATAGGCCACGTTTCACAATTTTTTCAATTTAACACCCTTGGGTGTGTCCTCAATGACCCAGCCTTTGGCTTTTAATTGGTCGCGAATGGCATCGGACTGCTTGAAATCTTTGTTCTTTTTCGCCGCCGCGCGGCCTTCCGCCAGCGCGAGAATTTCCGGCGGGATTTCCGTTTCGGCTTTGTTTCCCACACCAAGAACGGCATCCACCTTTTCCCACGCCGCCAAGGTGCCTGCCGCCTGGACCTCGTTGACGGAATTTTCCGCCAGGAGTTTGTTAGTGGCCGTGACCCACTTGAAGACCTCGCCCCAGGCGGCGGAAATATTCAAGTCGTCAGCCATGGCCGCGCCGAACGATTCGACGAGTTTTGGTTCGGCAGCGGACCGGGTCGTACCCGCAATTCCCCGCAGTTTGCCGACGCATTCGTCAATTCTTGCCAACGCCGTCTTTGCGCCATTCAATCCTTCGAGCGTAAAATTAAATGTCTCGCGATAATGGGCCGTCAGCAAAAGGTATCGCACCTCGCGGCCGGTGTAGCCTTTGGCGAGCAGGTCGCGAAGGGTAAAGTAATTGCCGAGCGATTTGCTCATCTTCTTGCCTTCGACCAGCAAGTGCGCACCATGCAGCCAATACTTCACAAACGGTTTGCCGGTAGCCCCCTCACTCTGGGCGATTTCGTCCTCGTGATGGGGAAACTTCAAATCCTCCCCGCCGAGATGCAGGTCGAAGGTTTCCCCGAGGGCTTTGATGCTCATGGCAGAACATTCGATATGCCAGCCGGGCCGGCCTTCGCCAAAGGGTGCTGGCCAGAAAACCTCACCATCTTCAGGCACGCGCGCTTTCCAGAGCGCGAAATCGGTCGCTGATTCCTTTTCATATTCATCGGCCGAAACCCGGTCACCCTTGCGCAATTCCTCGAGGTTCAACTTCAACAACTGCCCGTAATGGCCGCCGCAACCGCAATATTTTTCAATGCTAAAATAGACCGAGCCATCCGCGGCCTGGTAAGCCACGCCGCGCGCGAGCAGTTTTTCGATCAGCGCCATAATTTCGGGAATGTGTTCCGTGGCGCGCGGCATTTGGTGCGGTGGGCGGCAGCCGAGCGCTTTCAGGTCTTCCAGAAAGGCGGCTTCAAATTTTCCGGTGAATTCCCGCAAGGTGGTTTGGTTTTCCCGGACGCGTTTAATGATTTTGTCATCCACGTCGGTGATGTTCATGACGTGTTGCACGGCATAGCCGCTGAATTCCAGGGTGCGCCGGACAAGGTCGGCAAACACAAAGGTGCGCCAGTTGCCGATGTGCGCGTAGTCATAAACCGTTGGTCCGCAGCAATACATGCCAACGCGATGTTTTTGCGGGTCCAGTGGTACAAAGTCCTGCACGGAGCGGCTCAGGGTGTTGTGTAATTTCAATGCCATTTGTCTGCTGCAAAACTTAAAGCCTAGTTCGTGAAAAGAAAATGCAAATTCAGAAGCCCCCGAAAACAGTGGACGCAGTTTATTGTAGAAATTAGAATGGCTTCGTTTTCGAAGTAGTTTTCGCGGAAACCAGAAGGAAATCATTATGGAACTCAAGGTCGTTTGCGATTGCGGTCAAAAATTCAAGTTCGATGTCGAACCGGTCAACGGGCAAATGCCCTTCAAAATCAATTGTCCGGTTTGCAACGCCGATGCAACCAAAGCTGCTGATGCGGCCATTGCCGAACAGCTTGCGCAGCAGTCGGCGGCTTCGCCTCCCCCAATCACCCCGGTGGGAGCCGGATTGCGAATCGTCAGCTCTGCGCCAATGCCGCTGCCCGGCATGGCGCCGATCACCGAAGTTTCCCCTCCACGCGCCGCCAGCGCCATCGGCAATCCGGTAACCATGGCCGCAAGCAAACCAAAGGCTCCGGGTGAATTCAATCTGGCGCTGGGCATTTTGGGGGCTTTGCTCGGCGCAGGTCTGGGCTCTGGATTAATGTACGGTTTTTTCGAACTGGCTGATTTTCGATTTCCATTAATGGGCACCTGTATCGGCTTGCTAACCGGATTAGGGGCGCGCCTGCTTTACAAGGGGCGGGATTCAACGCTCGGGGGGCTGTCGGCCGGTATTGCCGTCCTGGCCACTGGCGGGACGCTTTTTTTAATGTTCGGTGAGCTCCAGGTGATCTACTTTATTTCCATCGGCTTTAGCGGTTATTTCGCTTACCGATTGGCGAGCTAATTTCGCGGATCTCTTTCTCGCTCGCTCCTTGGTCTTCTTCCCCGTGATCCGCAGGGATTTTCGAATGCCTAGATTGGATGTCGGATTTGGATGAATGTCCCGAATTTGCCTCGTCACTTGGTTGGGACCGGACGACTGAACCCCGGATTTCCTTAAAAAAGTCATTTTCGCGGCTTGCCAAGGTTTGTCATCAGCGGCAAAGTCTCATCAGGTAATTTAATGGAACGCCGCAAAAAAGGATTATGAGCACGGAAGCTAAATTAGAATTACAAGGAAAACAATACACCCTGCCAACGGTGGTTGGCACCGAAGGAGAACGCGCGGTGGATGTCTCCACATTGCGATCCAACACCGGCTACATCACGCTGGATGATGGCTACGGCAACACCGGCTCCTGCGTCAGCAAGGTCACATTCATTGATGGCGACCAGGGCATTCTACGTTATCGCGGCATCCCGATTGAGGAACTCGCCGAAAAGTCTAATTTTATCGAGACCGCTTACCTGTTGATCTACGGTTCGCTGCCGAACCGGCCCCAGTTCAAGCATTTTTCCGACCTCCTCGCTGACCACCAGTTTCTGCACGAAGACATGCGGTATCATTTTGAGGGCTTTCCGACCGGCGCGCATCCCATGGCCATTTTGTCCTCGATGATCAATGCAGCAAGTTGTTTCGACGAGGATTTGATGAAGTGGCAGTGGGGCAAAATGAAACAGTTCGATGTTTATGTTGCCAAGCTGATTTCGCAGGTGCGGACGATTGCTGCCTATTCCTACCGGAAATCGCATGGTTTGCCGCTGATTTATCCCAAGCAGACTTACAAGTATACGGCGAACTTCCTGCACATGCTGTTTTCGATGCCGTATGAGGATTTCGAACTAAAGCCGGAAGTGGTCAAGGCGCTGGATATGATTTTTCTTCTGCATGCCGACCACGAGCAAAATTGTTCCACCTCGACGGTGCGCATGGTGGCTTCCAGCCAGGCGAACTTGTTTGCCAGTTGCGCGGCAGGCGTTTGCGCGTTGTGGGGTCCCCTGCATGGCGGCGCCAATCAAGCGGTCTTGGAAATGTTGGAGCAGATTCATCGCGAAGGCGACGACGGTTCCAAATTCATTACTTCCGCGAAGGACAAGAATAGCGGTCGAAAGCTCATGGGCTTTGGCCACCGGGTTTATAAAAACCATGATCCCCGGGCGAAGATTATTAAAAAAGCCTGCGATGAGGTCTTGTCAAAATTGCACATAAGTGACCCATTATTGGACATTGCCAAAAAATTGGAGGAGGCGGCCCTCAAAGATTCCTATTTTGTTGAGCGTAAATTATACCCCAATGTGGATTTTTACAGCGGAATCATCATGCGTGCGATTGGCATCCCGGTCGAAATGTTCACGGTAATTTTTGCCATCGGCCGTATGCCGGGTTGGATTGCCAATTACAAAGAGATCATGGATGAGCCGAAAAGCCGTATTTATCGTCCCCGTCAGATCTACATCGGGAACACGCTGAATCATTACGTTCCGGTGGATCAACGGCCCTGAAAATGGAGGGCCGTATTTTTCCACAACATTCTGGTCATCAAAACGGTGCATTATCAGGAGCGGGAACAATAATTGCTTGTCTCGGCTCGGGTTGTGATGAGTAAAATTTTGGTCATTGACGATGAGGCGTGGCTCCGAGAGATGATTAGCCTGGCACTTGGTCAGCAAGGCTTTGAGGTCATTGAGGCAGCCAATAGTGAACAGGGTTTGGAACGGGCGAGCCAGGACTCGCCCGATCTGATCATCTGTGACGTCAACATGGACAAGGCAGGCGCGGGTTATCTGACCTTGGAGAAATTGCGCGAAGACAAGCAGACAGCCGCCATTCCATTCATTTTGATGACGGGTCTGGCTGATGCCAAAGGCATGCGCCACGGCATGGAGCTGGGGGCGGACGATTACCTGCCAAAACCTTTCAAGATCGAGGAACTTTACGCCGCCGTGGATGCGCGGTTGCGCAAGGCCAAAACCGTTCGCGAGGACGCCGAGAGAAAATTTTCCCAGCTTCGGAACCAAATCACCCTGATGATGCCGCATGAGATGCGCACGCCTCTCAATGGCATCATCTCCAACGCAGAGTTGTTGACCCTCTCGGCTGACGCACTCCAACCGTCTGAAATCGCCGAGATGGGGCGCGATATGTCCCAATCGGGCCGTCGCCTGGAACGTCTGATTGAGAATTTCCTGATCTACGCGCAATTGGAAATCGTCGCCAACGATTCCGAGAGTATTGCCGCGCTTCGCGAAGCGGTGACCTTGAAACCCGGTGAAATCGCGCGGGTTGCCGCGATCAATGATGCCGATCATTGCGGCCGGCTACCGGGTCTGGTCATTGAAGCCGTGGATGTGCCCGTGGCGATCGCGGAGGATTATTTTAAGAAAATTGTGACCGAGCTGGTGCAAAACGCGCTGAAATTTTCTGAAACAGGCACGCCGGTTGTCGTTCGCCTGACCTCAACCGACGAAGCCATTGAGCTGTCGGTGCGAGATAAGGGACGTGGATTTTCGACCGAGCACATCCGCCGGATTGATGCTTACGTTCAATTTGAGCGCAAGATGCAGGACCAAGAGGGTCTGGGCTTGGGGTTGACGATTGCCAAGAAGTTGGTTGAGTTGCACGGAGGTTCTCTGAGCATCGATAGTCAGATCGGCAAAGGTTCCAGCGTCATAGTCCGCTTGCCCAGGGCCCAAGCTGCCGCCTGACCGCTTTCAAAAAAGACGGTGGGCGTACATCCAAACCAACGCGCGTTCCGCGGCCTCAAACAGGAAGAAGAGAACAGCCATTGCCAGCACCGGGGCAAAGTCCACCCGGCCCACTCGCAGAGGTATACTTTTGATCGGCCTGAGTAGCGTTTGGGCGGTGACGTCGATGTAATTCCAGATCGGATGCCTTCCGAAGTAAATGTAGCTACTCAACAAGTAGAGCGCCAAAGTGCCGCACGCGGGAATTTTCCAGACGAGATAGCTGCTCAAACCCACCACCATGGCCCCCTGAAATTTTTGGGCCGGCGAGGTGGCCAGTTGCGGCGGCAGTTTTTCCAGGATCCAACTCGCCGACCACCAGAAGATTGCCGTGGTCACAAAGGGTAGGAGAATTTTCAGCCAACGGGGCCAGTCGCTGACCCGGCCAAGCGGTATTTTGATCAGGCCACTGATCGGTTGTGGCCCGGCTAAAATGGAAAAAAACAGGAGGCCGATGTATAAAATTCCCAGCGCCCGGGCAAAACTGAAGAAGGAAAAAGCCATGGCTTGGATGAAGTTGTCATGCCGGAATCCCGGTGAGGTGGCGCCAAAGTCCAGATAACAGGTGGTGGTTCCCGTCGCTGCTCCCAGCCAACGATAAATCACCGCCCGCAGGAAGAGCAGCCCCACAATCAAAATCAGGAAATGCCAGCGCCGGAGATTGCTGGGGGAGGCGGGGCGCAACGTTCCCATCAGCGTGGACGGCAGGCGCTTGTTCAACGGATCGAAGCGAATCGACCGCCAGTTCAACCATAACAGCAAACCGGCGATATTTAGAATGAGATCAACAATGCCCATGGCGTAACCTGAAGGCTTCGCCGCACCGTGAATCTCCCGGCCGCTTCCAAGCGCAATAATTCACGATCCAAGTCGCCTCACATCATCCTCAACAACGTATCGGCCATCTCGCTCGGTGTCACGGCAATGCCGATGCCGGCGGCCTTGAATGCGGCTATTTTTGCTTCCGCCGTTCCCTTACCCCCGCTGACGATGGCTCCGGCGTGGCCCATCCGACGGCCCGGCGGTGCGGTGGCACCGGCAATAAAGCCTGCCACCGGTTTTTTGCAATGTTGCTTGATCCATTCAGCGGCCTCTTCCTCGGCGCTCCCGCCGATTTCGCCGATCATGATGATGCCCGTCGTTTCCGGGTCATCATTGAACATTTTGATCACATCCAAATGCGAAGTGCCGTTCACCGGGTCACCGCCGATACCCACGCAAGTTGATTGGCCCGCCCCGCGCGACGTCAACTGCCAGACTGCCTCGTAGGTGAGCGTTCCGCTACGCGATACCACCCCGATATGGCCTTTTTTATGAATGTATCCGGGAGCTATCCCGATCCGGCAGCCGCCATGAGAATCTTTTCCTTCACCGGGGGTTACCACCCCGGGACAATTCGGACCGATCAGGCGCGTAACCGTATTGCCCGCGAGCGCTCGCTTGACCCGGATCATGTCGCGCACAGGTATGCCCTCGGTGATCGCGACCACCAGGTCGAGTCCGGCATCCGCTCCTTCGAGGATCGCATCCGCCGCGAAGGGCGGGGGAACGAACACGGCGCTGGCGGTGGCGCCGGTTTGCTTTACTGCCTCGGCAACCGTGTCGAAAATTGGCACCCGATAACTGCCGTGCTCGAAAAATTGGCCGCCTTTGCCCGGGGTGACGCCGGCCACCACGGCCGTCCCGTAATCGAGTGAAAGTTGCGCGTGCCGGGCTCCGAAACTGCCGGTAATGCCTTGGATCAGCACCTTGGTGTTGGGTTTAATCAGGATAGACATGGTAAAATATTCTCGTTCGAATTTGCGAATTATCGTTTGAAATCAAAATTTGCTTTTGGGCGGTTCATTTTTGGTTCAGTGCCCCGAAACTCCGCTCTCTGTCTTCCGCTTGTGCAGCATGATTTTGTTGCCGTCTGGATCGCAGATGATGGCAAAGCAACAGACCGGCGTGTCCATTACGTCCATGTGCACCGGGATTCCCCGCGCCTTCAGTCCGCCCACTGTCTCATCCAGATTATCCACTTCAAATGCGATGCACGTGCCATCAGCCGCAGGCTTCCAGGCCTGGCCGTAACAGCCAATCGCGAAGGTTCCGTTGCCAAAATCATATTCGACCCACATCCCCCCGGCAGACTCCATGGTCGGCTTGAATCCCAGCACGCCTTCATAAAAGGCGCGGGCGCGCGGCATGTCCGTTACCGGAGTGCCGGTGAAGGCAATTTCAGTAATCTTCAACATGTGACCTCTTCTTTGACTGCGAGCGGGACCATGACCGGTTTGGCCGGGGACAAAGAAAATTGACCGAGAGCCCGGTTGACCTTCTGGCGCAGCGTCTGGGGTGCAGCCGCCTGACTGAGTCCTTTGGCCGTCACGTGCTCGCGCAAGGCCAAGCAGTCTCTTTTGGCGCGCTCATTCAGTTCTGCCAGTTTGATGATTTCTTTCTGCAAGGCAATCAGTCGGCGATAAGCTTCAAGTTCGCAGGCCGGCGGCAAGCCAGCCTCGCTTCCTGAATCCATTTGCGCCATACTACTGCCGCTCATCTCCGGTTATTTTCCGACGGCTTTGACCACTTTTTGCGCCGCATCGGCCATCGAATTCCCGGTGATAATCGCCACGCCGGATTCCGCCAACGTCTTCTTGCCCGCCGCCACATTATTGCCTTCGAGCCGCACCACCAGTGGCAATTTCAGGCCGGTTTCCCGCACCGCCGCGACAATGCCGGTGGCAATGACGTTACAATCCATGATGCCCCCAAATATGTTGACCAGGATGCCATTGACGTTCGGGTCGATCAGGATGATTTTAAAGGCTGCTGTGACCTGGTCTTTGCTCGCCCCGCCGCCCACATCCAGGAAATTCGCCGGGCTGCCACCGAAATGTTGGATGATGTCCATCGTAGCCATCGCTAAACCGGCCCCGTTGACCAGGCAGGCAATGCTTCCGTCCAGCTTGATGTAGTTTAAAGAGAACTTTGATGCCTCGATTTCCAGGGGCGCTTCCTCATTCAGATCACGCATCTCAAGGATATCTTTGTGGCGGTAGAGGGCATTGTCGTCCAGGGAGATCTTGGCATCCAGCGCCACCACTATTTCCTTCCCGTCGCGCAGTTCAATCACCGCCAGTGGGTTCAATTCCACCATGGCGGCATCGCATTCCCACCAGGTGTTGTAAACCCCCGTGACCAATTTGACGCCTGCATTGAAGAGGTCGCCCTTGAGCCCGAGGGCCCCGGCGATTTTCCGGGCCTGATAGGGCATGATGCCCAGCGCCGGATCAATGTGTTCCCGGAAGATCTTGTCCGGGTGATGGGCCGCAACTTCTTCGATATCCATGCCCCCCTCGGTGCTGGCCATAATCAGCGGGCGCGAGTTGGCACGGTCGAGCAGGACAGCCAGATAAAACTCTTTTTTGATTTTGGCGCCTTCGGAAATCAAAAGCGTTTGTACTTTGCGCCCGTCAGGCCCGGTTTGCTTGGTGACCAATACGTTGCCGAGCATTTTCTCCGCAAATCCGACGGCTTCGTCCACGGAACCGGCCACTTTGACGCCGCCCTGAAAGCCGGTTTTGAAAGTACCTTTGCCGCGACCGCCTGCGTGAATTTGTGATTTTACCACCACCTTCGCACTGCCAGTCGCCGCGATTTTATCCGCAGCGGGGCGCACTTCGGCGAGGGACTTTGCGGGAATTTCGAGCGGGACGGCCACGCCGTATCGGGAGAGCAACTGTTTCGCTTGGTATTCGTGGATGTTCATTTCAAATTTTGAGAATGAATTAAAAACCATTGCCGGTGGAAATCAACTCTTAAGCGCATAAAGTAAGGATAATTCCTCCGACCTGCCGTGACCCGCAAAGTACTTGGAGCCCTGATATGATGGGCATTCATCGTTGGGCCGCCCTTTCAGGGTTTTGGGAAATGTTGTGGATGCAGACCCGTGGCGTTGCCCCCGGCTGGAATTAAATCGCGCCTTTGGCGCTGGCTGACGGGCCTTGGCCTCAAAACCGATGTTGGCGGAGGATTTACAATCGCGCTTCTGTGCGCTTCGCTTGGCCATGTGTTCCCGCTATCCTAAATGCCTATCCCGCAATGGTAAATTAAAAATACTCCCGCCTGCATCCAGTCAATAATCTCGCATCGGACTCGGTCATTCGCGCCTTGGATGATGGACGACGCGTTGACCGTATGGGGCTTGTGGTGCGCCGCCCGCACCATGAATGTTTCGACATAATCCCGTTGACGAATTTAACGGCAGGGTGTTCCATCGGCGGGCGCGCGAGGCGTGGCGGATCTAAATTTAACCATGCATAAAATAAGACTCCTAATCCTGCTGGTGGCGGCCAGTTTCCTTTTCGGCTGCAACAAACAGGCGAAAATCAACAGCCAGAAGATTGATAATCTGTCGCAGCGAATCGCGCAATTGGAGCAAAATCAGGTCAGGCAAATGCAGGTGCTCCAGGCCGAACTCAATGAGCTGGCCCCGGAGTTAAACAAGGCGAGCAGCACCTACTTTGAGAAAAATCAGGATGCAGCCCTTTTCTTTCACACCAACACCCTTTACCTGCTGTTGACGATTGGCAAACAGATTGAAACCCAGTTGCAGCTCGCCGACTCTGAGCATCAAGCCCAGAGTGCGCTGGATTACACTTATCATACCAATGAACTCGGTGCCCTGTATATCTGCACGGCCCAGCTTTCCCAGTCCCTGATCGACCAACAGAAAGCCATTGTGGATAGTATAAATGCCGAAACGCGACACGCAATCGACGAATCCCAAGACGATTTGGTCACCCAAATCAAAACTGCCACCGCCCCCGATCCAGCGGAGGCAGTTTGGCGTCAAAACATGCTGGACGAACTGGCGAAGTTGGAGGGGAAAGTCAACATCATCAATGCCCGACTGCAAACCAGCAACCCTGCTGGCGCGTCGCATTGACGTTCTGGCGACCAGAGTTTTCTGAAATCCACCGATAGGTTTGCTTCCCACCATTTGCCTTGAATTGAATCCCTGCCGAGGGCAAACTCTTATTGATGAAATGTTTTTTAATCCGCGCGCCGATGCTGCCGGGCGAACTTGATGTTTTGCCCTTTGACTTTGCATTACAATTGGGTGGTCATTAAGATGAGTCGCCCTCCTTTGTCATTTTGCTCTTTCGCGGTTTTTCTGGTTTTGATTGGTGGAGTATTCAGGACTTCGGCCGCCGGTCTGGCGTTCATCAATGGCCAGAGCTATCTGTTGCTGGCTCAGTGGGCGAGCGCCAATGGTTTTGAGGGAATCACACGTAATCAAGGGCGCGAATTCATTTTGACCCGGGAGGATTCCCGTCTGGTGTTCGACGTTGATTCCGCGCAGATGGAAATCAACGGCATCCATGTCCGGCTTTCCTTCCCCGTCGCCTGCCAAAAGAACCTCCCTTATATTTCGGAGCTCGACATCAATACCCTCATTGAACCGTTGATAAATCCCGTCGCTGCCCCGTCCCATAGAGTAACGACCATTTGCCTGGACCCGGGGCATGGCGGCAAAGACTCGGGTAATCGTGTAGGTTCCGGCTTTTTTGGGCATAGCGAGAAAACCTACACCCTGCAGCTCGCCTTGGTTCTGCGTCGTCAGCTGGAAAAACTCGGCTTTAATGTCATCCTGACTCGTAACAAGGATGTTTATGTTCCCTTGCCGGCCCGTCCGGCCTTCGCGAATGAGCGCGGGGCTGACCTGTTTGTCAGCCTGCATTTTAACGCCTCCCAGGCTGACCCCGGGGGCGTGTCCGGTCCGGAGACTTACTGTATTACTCCCGTCGGCGCCAAGTCATCCAATGATCATGGCGAGTTCATCGAATTTGGCGGAGTCGCCGACACCGGCGTAACCCCGGCCAATCGGAACGAGCAAAAGAGTCTTTTGCTCGCGTACGAAATGGAAAAGGCGCTGGTGCAAAATTTGCATGCCGAAGATCGGAGTGTCCGGCGGGCGCGCTTTGCTGTGCTGCGCGACGCCCGCATGCCGGCCATTTTGATTGAGGGCGGCTATATGACCAACCCCGCTGAGGGGCGAAAGATTTTTGACGCCGCATATCGCCAGCAAATGGCTGAAGCCATAACCAAGGGCATTTTGAATTACCTGAAATTCGCCGCCCCAGCCGGTGTGGTGCGGGCTGGTCATTATCCTCACCACGCTTCAGGACTGGATAACCCGCCTCAAACAGCGGGCAGCCCGGGCGAACAAACTTTTGCGGGCAAGAACACTCCATGAGTATTGTCACGAAAACCGGGGATGATGGATCCACGGGCTTGATTTATGGCCGTCGCGTTCCCAAGAATCATCCGCGGGTGGAGGCCTGCGGCAGCCTCGACGAGTTAAATTCCGCCCTTGGCCTCGCGCGCGCCTACAGCACCGGCGATTTTTTGAAGGTTAATTTACTCTGGATTCAGAAAACCCTGGTCGACGTGATGGGAGAAGTCGGCGTTTTGACCGAAGATTTGCCTCGTTACATCCGTCAAGGCTATTCGTTGGTGACCCCGGATGTGGTTGCCAGGTTGGAGGGCCACGTTCGCGAATTGGAGGCGCAGAAAATCAGCTTTGAAGGTTGGGCAACCCCGGGCGCCAACCTGACTTCCGCCTCGCTGGACATGGCTCGCACCATCTGCCGGCGAGCCGAGCGGCGCGTATTTGACCTGAAATCGGCGGGAGAACTCCAAAACTCGGAGATTTTGATCTTTTTAAACCGGCTAGCCGACTTGTTATGGCTGATGGCCCGCTGGGCGGAAAAACCGGTTACCACTGCCTCGTAAGATTATAATAGATGCGTAGATGGCATCGTCTTGACCAGATTGGCTGCTCGTGGTCTGCGGGCCATTTTGTCCTTGTAAATACTTTGTTTCTGGCAGACTTCGTGCTAGTTTAGCATTGTTTATGAATCGCCGTTGGATTTTCGGACTGGTCACCGCCGCTTTATTGATGAATCTGGCGATTGGAGCCCAGATCTATTTATCCTCACCGAAAGTCTCCCATGGCACTGACGCGGCGGAGCCGAATCTTCAACTATTCGCGGATGTCCTGGCCAAGATCAGGACTCAATACGTGGACGGCACTAATCTCACCTACCGCCAACTGACCTACGCCGCGCTGAACGGCATGGTGGCCAAGCTGGATCCGCACAGCGAATTTCTGGATCCCGGCGCTTACCAACAGCTACAGGAAGACACCGACGGCCAGTTTGGTGGTTTGGGGTTGGTGGTGGTGGCCAAGGACGGTTTTGTGACGGTGGTTGCGCCGATGGATGACACCCCCGGCGCGAGGGCGGGAATTTTGTCGGGCGACCGGATCATTAAAGTGGGAACCAACAGCGTGGTAGGCACTGCTTTGGAGGATGTCGTGAATGAACTTCGCGGCGATCCGGGCACGGCGGTGAACCTTACGGTCCAGCGGCCTTCCACGGGCACCATCAAGCAATACGCGTTGACCCGGGCGATCGTTCAAATGGACATGGTCAAGGACATCAACGGTCACAAAGAATTTCCCCTCGGAGATAATCAAATCGGGTATGTGCGTATCGTCGAATTTGGCGACCAAACCAGTGACGAATTGGAGGATGCCCTGGCCCGGCTGCAAGGGCAGGGGATGAAAGCGTTGGTCCTTGATTTGCGCGGTAATCCCGGGGGGTTGCTGGATGAGGCGGTAGGCGTCTGCCAGAAATTTTTGCCCAATGGCCAGTTGATCGTCTCCACCGAGGGCAGGGATTCAATCGAGAAATATTTTGCCCGGGGCAGCGGGGACGAATTGAAAGGCATGCCGATAGCCGTTCTGGTCAACCTCGACAGCGCCAGTGCATCGGAGATTGTCACCGGTTGCCTCCAGGACCTGCATCGCGCCTATGTCATTGGTGAAAAGACCTTCGGCAAAGGTTCCGTGCAGACAATTTTTCCGCTGGACGATGGCTCCGCGCTCAAGCTGACTGTGGCAAAATATTATACCCCCAGCCACAAAGTCATTCATGAACACGGCATCACCCCGGATAGCATTGTGCCGGTGACCGATTTTGAGGACTGGGCGCTGGCGCTGCAGCATACGCTCGGCGGCGTTGATTCGTTGCCCGCCAATCAACAAGTCAAGGTTCTGGCAGTGAAAGACGTTCAATTAGCCCGGGCCGAGGATATGCTCAATGCGGTTCTGATCTATGAGGCAAGGAACAGCGGCAGCCGGCCGCAAAAGGTTGCCGCCCGTTAAATTCTGCGTTTACTTTGCCTGACCGGGTGAGGTGTTCCGCTCCATTCCAGTGATCTGTCCAAACTGATGACGCTTCTTTCTTTTGAAACCTCGTGTGATGAAACCAGCGTGGCGGTCCTGCGGGATGGCGTGGTACTATCCAACCAGGTGGCGTCGCAGATCAAACTCCATGGTGAATACGGCGGCGTGGTACCTGAACTGGCAGCGCGCGAGCACTTGAAAAATCTTCTGCCGGTCGCCCGGGCTGCGCTGGCCGAGGCCGGGATTTCTCCCAGCCAACTGGATGCCGTGGCGGCCACCCAGGGTCCGGGATTGGCCATTGCTTTGCTCATCGGCTTGAAAGCGGCCCAAGCTGTAGCCTTCGCCCTTTGCAAGCCATTCCTTGGGATCAATCATCACGAGGCGCACTTGTATTCGCCTTGGATCACCGGTAATCCCCCGGCCGCCGATTTTTCAAACTTTGAACCCAATGTTTCGCTGATCGTCAGCGGCGGGCATACGCTGCTGGTAATGGTGGAGGCTGAATTGCGGCACCGGGTGTTGGGTGGAACCATCGATGACGCCGCCGGGGAATGTTTTGACAAAACCGGCAAGTTGATGGGGCTGGCCTATCCCGCCGGACCTTTGATTGATCAGTTGGCCCAGCAGGGCGATCCCGCGGCCTATGATTTCCCACGCCCGCTCATCAATGACCCCAACGACGATTTCAGTTTTAGCGGCCTGAAAACTTCGGTCCGATATTATTTGCGCGACCATCCGGATATCCTGGCAGATGCCCAAAAAGTCCGCGATCTTTGCGCCAGTGTTCAAGCGGCGATTGTGGAAGTGCTGGTGACCAAGACGATCCGGGCGGCCAAGCGCAGCGGGGTTCGTTGCGTCACGGCCTCCGGCGGGGTGACTTGCAATCAGGGATTGCGGATTGGGTTGGAGCGGGCCTGCCAAAAGAACGGGTTCCACCTGCGCCTGGCCGCCAGAAATCTTTGCACTGATAACGCGGCGATGATTGGGATTCTTGCGGGACGGAAATTATTGAAGGGCGAAGGAGCGTCCGCCCCCGATTCCGAGGCTGAGCCGGGTTGGGCATTGGGCTAAGGCATACTGAAATCAGTAGCGACTGAGGCACCTAAATAAAAGGAAGTTAGGGCTCGACGGAGTCTGTCCCCACCCTCGTTTCAGTGGGGGGCGGGATTTTCGGTGGGGCAATCCTTCTTGCTCTGCGGCCAGAACGGTTTGCAAAAAGCCTCGGTAAAGTCATAACCCTTCTGGAAATCGTCGCGTGAATCCCGTTCCGTTTTGGCGAGGAGGCCGCTTTCCACCATGTTGAACACCAGTTCGCCAAAATCACTGCAATTCTTGATGCCCCATTCCTCCAAGACGGTCCGGGTCATCGGTCCGTATTGCACCAATCCGAATTGTCGGATGCCTTCGAGCAATTCCTGACCAGTGACATGGCGGACTTTGCCATGATTTTCCTTGCCGATGGCTTTTTGGGTGAAATCAAGCGCCTCCCGGAGAAACGAGTAGGCATCTCGCGCATAGCGCGAATCCTTGGCCAGGATTCCTTCCACTACTTCATCAAAATTGACTTCTTGCATCTTAAGGTTTGGCCGGTTGAACCACCATCACCGACGGGTGCGCTGTGCGGTACTCCTTGATGGTCCAGCCGATGAGCAATAACCCCAGGACAATGCACAAAACCAGTTGTTCCTGTTTGGTCAGATAATTCACTGCATTAATCTAATGCGAATTCTCCAAACGGCAAGCCTGCGGAAATTCGTCCCAAGGGTGCCCGGGCCGCCATTTGCCGGGTTAAAGTTCATTTACCTTGCAGCCTGCCGGTTCCATTTGTAATTTTGGCCCAACGTTATGTCTGCCATCGGTCGTTTTCGCCAGGGTGACGATATCTTCCACGCCAAGGTCGTTGATGGCGAAGTATTTCGATTGCAGGGCGACGTCTTTGGTTTGCATACCTTCGCCAAAAAACCGGTCTTGCGAAAAGGTCTGAAAACACTCGTGCCGGTTCAGCCCGGCAAGGTGATCGCCGTCGGCTTGAATTACGCGGACCACATTCAGGAAATGGGCCGTGAATTGCCGAACGAACCACTGTTCTGGTTCAAGGCCAACACTTCGCTCCTGCCGGACGGCGGGAAGATTGAAATTCCTTTCCCGGAGCATCGAACGGATTTTGAGGCGGAACTCGCGATTGTCATCGGACGCAAGGTCCGCAGCGTGGCTCCCGGTATGGCGGCACGCCATATTTTTGGCTACACGGCCTCGCAGGACATCAGCGATCGCACCATCCAAAAAGCCGAATCGCAATGGGCGCGCTGCAAATCCTTTGACACATTCACGCCGCTCGGACCGCTGATCGAAACCCAACTGGATCCCTCGGAATTAAACATTCAATTATTCCAGAACGGCCAACTCCGTCAGAACTCGAATACGCGTCAACTGCTCTTCAAGCCCGCGGACTTGGTCAGTTTTATTTCGAACCATCTCACGCTGTTGCCCGGAGACGTCATACTCACCGGCACTCCCGCCGGGGTTGGCCCCATCAAAAGCGGCGACCAGCTCGAGGTGCGGATTCAAGGCTTAGCCCCGCTGATCAATACGGTTAAATGATGGTTTTCCTTTTCTTCCAAAGCGTGCATCCGAGCGCGAAGATGCCCAAGACCAATGACGCCATAAACAGCCATCTCGAATCAAACCGCCAAGTAACGTGGCCATTGACGGTCCTCGTCGAATTGAAGTTAAACCGCGTTATTCCAACATAGGCAATGGCGAGCGACATGAACGATAGGATGACAGCAGGCCAGAAGCGCCGACGAACAGACCATAAGCTCCAGCGGATGGCCAGCATAGCCGCAGCGATGCCAGTCAGCCAAACAAGAGCAAGAATTCCGCAATACACGTAAAGGACCATAAAATGATTTGCGCTCGGGTTTGAACTATCTAATCCGACATCTGGTTCAACGTCAACAACGCCGTCCGCCCCTTCCCAAAGACCAGCAGCGCGGCCGGAAGTGAGAATTTAATGTCGTTAAAAGGACGGGTTTCCGACGGGGCAGCCGCGGCGTCGGGATTGCTTCCTTTTGCCAAATAAAATATTCGTCCGCGATTGGCTTTCCCGTTAAGCTGTCCGTCACATGAAGTGGACAAAAACCTTGATTCCGACGCTGCGGGAAGCACCCTCGGACGCGGAGATTCTTTCCCATAAACTTTTGCTGCGCGCGGGCCTGATTCGCAAGCTGGCCGGCGGCGTTTATACCTTTCTGCCCCTGGGCCTGCGCGCACTGCGCAAGGTGGAACAGATCATCCGCGAGGAGATGGACCGGGCGGGGGCGATTGAGGTGCTGATGCCGGCGCTCCAGCCCAAGGAAATCTGGGAGCAGAGCGGCCGCGCGGAGACGGCGAAGGATGTTTTATTCAAGGTCAAGGACGGTTCCGGTCGTGAGTGGTTCCTCAGTCCCACCGCGGAGGAGGTCATCACCACGCTGGCCGCCAATGAAATCAATTCCTACCGTCAGCTGCCGAAGAATTTTTACCAGGTCAGCACCAAGTTCCGGGACGAAATCCGTCCGCGCTTCGGCCTGATGCGGGCCAAGGAATTCATCATGAAAGACGCCTATTCCTTTGACACCACGGACGAAGGCGCCATGGCGAGCTACCAGAAAATGTATGATGCCTATAGTCGCATTTTTGCGCGGTGCGGTCTCAAGGCATTCCCGGTGGAAGCTGACACCGGCGTGATTGGCGGCAATTATTCCCATGAGTTCATGATTCCCGCCGACACCGGCGAAAACGAGGTGGTGTTCTGCGAGGCATGCGGATACGCCGCGAACATTGAGAAGGCGACGAGCGGGATTCCGAAGACAGCCGCGCGGGAGATTGGGGCGGCGGTGGAAAAATTCGCCACTCCGGGCGTGGTGACCATTGAGGCTTTGGCCAAGGCGCCGTACAGCGTGCCGGCCAATCGCCAGATTAAAACGCTCGTGTACGTGGCTGATTCCAAGCCGATGATCGTTTTGATCCGCGGCGATGACCAGCTCAACGAAACAAAATTCATGGCGCGGACCGGAGCCATTGCGGTCCGGCCGGCCACGGCGGAAGAAATCCAACCATTGCTGGGTGCCAAGCCGGGCTCGCTGGGCGCGGTCCGGCAGGTGCCCGAGCACGTCCCGGTTTATGTCGATCAACGGCTGCAAGGGGCCAATGACATGACGACGGGGGCAAACGAGGACGGTTACCATTTTAAAAATGTCTCGATTGAGCGCGATATCAAAGTGACCGCCTGGTTTGACCTGCGCACCGTGTCGGCCGGGGAACCCTGTGTCAAATGCGGCAAGCCGTTGAAAATTCGCCGTGCGATCGAAGTGGGGCACGTGTTCAAGCTGGGCACCAAGTACAGCGAGAAATTAAACGCCAATTATCTCGACGAAGCCGGGGCGCGCAAACCCGCTGTCATGGGCTGCTATGGCATCGGCGTGACCCGCACCTTGCAGGCGGTCATTGAGCAGGGTAACGATGCCGACGGTATTATCTGGCCGCTGAGCGTGGCTCCTTACAAAGTCTGTATCACGCCGTTGAACGTCGCCCCGACCAGCGAAGCCATGAAACTCGCGGAGCAGTTTTATTCGGAACTAACCGTCGCCGGTGTGGACGTTATTCTCGATGATCGGGATGAGCGCCCGGGCGTAAAATTCAAGGACGCCGATCTGGCGGGTTTTCCGATTCGCATTGCCCTCGGCGACAAGTCCCTGGCCAAGGGTGAGGTCGAAATCAAACCGCGCCGGGGTGCGATCCAATTTGAGAAAACAGCCGGCGCCGTGACGGCAGTGAAGGAAATGATTGCCGCCTCCGCGGCGTCCGGCGTCGATATCAACGCGGCAGCGGGTGGAAAGTGAATGCCGCCGGCCGTTTGGCCGCCGGATCAAGTTCCACAGTCAGATAGCCGCCGTCGTTAAGCAATTCGATGCCGGCGAGTGCCGGACAAAGCCGGGGCTTGAAAGGTCGCCAAGCCTTTGCTTGGTTTAACGCCGCGCTCATTTTGTGGAAGGCAGGTCCCAAAGCCTTGATCACCGGCATGCCGGCCAGTGCCTGGCACTTCAAGAGGATTAACCCGGTGTGCAGATGACCAATAACGGTCTGTTCGATTTGTGGCAGCCGTCGTTGAATGCACTCCTCCTGGCCCAAAAACGGCAGCGCCGTGGGATCGTGGCAGAAAAGAATCACCCGCTGCGACGGTTTCAGGGCCTCAAAAACCGTTCTGATTTCCGCCAGATGTTCCGCTCGGAGCCGCTGCCATTCTGCCAATTCGTCGGGCAGCACATCCACCTGGTGGGCGGGCAGGGCGATCAAGGACGAGGTGACGGAAAGTAGTACATAATTGCCCACTGCCAATTGCCAGAGCGGTTTGATTCCGAGTGTTCCGGTAACGGCGTGCCAGCTGGCCAGGCGCATGTTTCCCAAATCAGAAAACATGGTTTTTTTGCCGAGTTCATGGTCGCCAATCACCAGGTGCAGACGATTGCCGAATTGGCCCCGCAACCGGCCAATACATTCCACGGCGCTTTCCAGGCACGCTGGATCGGTCAGACCAATGAAACCGGAGTCTATGGTATAATCCCCGTTAACGACGACGAGGTCGGCCGGTTTGGCTTTGTCCAAAAAGACCTGTAGCTGAGGGCTGCGCGCCAGGGGATCGCGCATCCAAAAATAATGCCTTAGAATGCCAGCCAGAAAACGCACGAGCGGCTTTTTGATGGGAGCCAGTTCGAAGTCGCTGCCCCGCGCTCGTTCGCCAGCGGCTGCGTAGTGAATGTCGCTCAAGATCAATACAGTCACTTTTTGAGCCGGGAGGGCGTTCATGCGAGGTTTAGGCTTAGGCTAGGCCACCGCCGTCGCGCGGCCGCGCGGAAGTTTACCCAGATGAAAAATCAAAAACCCATGCAGCCATTGGCGTAACTCCTGGTTCTGACTCCCGGACAATTTCAGGCGCGCGATGGCCGGCCAATCGCCTTGCTGCAGGCTCGCGACGATTTTCGCGGCTCCAGGTGTCAGGTGGCTTTCCGCCAGCTCCGGTGCCAGCCCCAGCTCGCGCAGCAACTTGAGTTCAAAGGCAAAAACGGTCTGGGGTAAAGGTGGCAAGTCGCAAAGAGAGGCAAGAAAGCTACGGGTGAGTTCAAAGATCTCCGTCAAGGGCGTTTCGCTTTCGGTGGCTTGTTCCAGGCAGGCGGTAGTGTAGGCGGCCTGCTGCAATCTCAAGATATCACGGCGAATGGCCTCATGGGTGGCCCGCACTTTGACCTCACGCAATTGGTGTAACCCGGAGGTCCGGCTGCGGCTGAAGGAAAAATCCGCCTCGTAAAACAAGTCAAGCCGGCCGGCAAAGGTTGATTTGGGTCGGCGGGCGCCTTTGGCAACCGTGGCGAGTCTTCCCAGGTCCGCGGTCAGCCAGTGCACAATCAAGCTCGTCTCCGTCAGGGGCCGTGTGCGCAAAATGATGCCGGTGGCGTTCTCAATCATAGTCCGGCGCCCGGGGATTTTCAGCGGCAGGCGTAAGGTTATTCATCGGCCCAAGACTCGCACGCCGGGCGTGGGACTATCCTGGGTAATTGCCCCCAGGCTAATGATGTATTTGAATCCTTCTGCCACGCTCATGTCCAGTTTTGTGACCTGTTCAGGTGGAAGAATCACCAGGAATCCGGACGTGGGAATTGGCGTCGTGGGAATGAAAACACACACCGTCTTGCGGTTCAATTTAAGGGAGATGGGATCCTCCTGTTCGCTGGTGATGAAGCCCACGGAGTAGATTCCCGGACGCGGGTACTCGATGAGAACGACGGTTTTGAATGAATTCTTGTTGCCGGTGAAGGCGGCATCCACCTGCTTGATCGTGCCATAGATTTTATTAAGCACCGGCACCCTTAGCATGAGGTTGTCAGCCAGGTCGATGAGGCGCTTGCCGATATAATGGCGTGCCAAAACACCGATCACCGTGACCAGCAAGGCGGAAACCAGCAGGGCCAGGAGGCTCCAGTACCAGTGGATCGGTCCTGTGCCGTCGTTTTCGTGAGTCGTGGTCTTGGGTAGGAAAAAGAGGAGAAGATCGGTCAGGCTGGAAACCGTGCCGAAGAACCATTTAACCACCGCAAGTGTGATCACCCCGGGCAGAATAATGATCAGCCCGGTAAAAAAACTGGCCCGCCAGCGCGCAAAAAGCGATTTTCTCACGCGCGGATTTTAGCGGTGCGCGACAATTCCGCGAATGAAAACTTTCCGCCCAGCCGGCGGACCAGCCGGTTTTCCTCACGCTTCATGCGCTGGCGCTCCCCGGCTGAGACATCGTCGTGGCCGATCAGGTGCAAGACTCCGTGGACGATATAACGCACGACTTCCGCCTCCCAAGTGCCCCGAAAGCGTTTCGCCTGCACAATCGCCTCGTCGACGCAAACAAACAGTTCACCGTGCAATCCGGCTCCCGCTGATGATTGGCTGTTCGCGAGCGGTCCGTGGTTGAACGTGATGACGTCCGTCGAGCCGCCGTGGCGGAGGAAGGTTTCATTGAGCAAGGTCATCTCCCGCGCGGCCACGAGGTTGATGCCCAATTCCGCCGAGTCGATGGTCAGCGCTGCCAATAGTTCACGCACAATCCGGCGCAATTGGCGGGTGGCGATCTTTTTGGTCCGCTGTCGGTTGAGAATGACCAGCGTCATTTTTTGCTGCGGTGTTCTTCGTAGGCGCTGATGATGCGCTGCACCAGCGGATGGCGGACGACGTCACGCCGCGAGAATTCAACGATGGCGATTCCTTCCGTGTTTTTGAGGGCGCGATGGGCCTCGGCCAGCCCGGACGATTTGTGCGGCGGCAGGTCCACCTGCGTTTCGTCGCCCGTGATGACCGCCTTGGACCCGTGCCCGAGCCGGGTCAGGAACATCAACATTTGTTCGGCCGTTGAGTTCTGAGCCTCGTCCAGGATGATGAAGGCATTGTTCAGTGTCCGCCCGCGCATGTAGGCCAGGGGGGCAATTTCAATGCTGCCGCGCTCCATCAATTTCTGGAGATCTTCCGCCGGCTGCATGTCCTGCAGGGCATCGTGCAACGGCCGCAAATACGGCGTGATCTTTTCGTATAGATCCCCGGGCAAAAATCCGAGGGCTTCGCCCGCCTCAACCGCGGGGCGGGTCAGGATGATCCGGGACGTTTTTCCCTCGCGCAAGGCCGATAGCGCCATGGCCACGGCCAGGTAGGTTTTTCCCGTTCCGGCGGGTCCGATACCGAAGGTGATGTCGTGCTTCCGGATCGCCTCCAAATACTTTTTCTGGCCGACGGTTTTGGCGGTGACTGCCGCTTTGCGTTCATGCGTCTGGACGCGGTCATTCACCATTTCCTTCAATGTCGAAGCCCCCTCATGTTTTACCACGTTGAGGGCATGGGTAAATTCGCGGTTTTTGACGGAGGAACCGGCCTGCAGCAGATTCTGCAGCGAGCTGAAAAGTTGTTTCGCCCGTTCAATGTCCTCCGCCGGACCGTCGAGTTTGATCCAGCCTTCCCGCGCGGTTGCCTTGACCCCGAGTTCGGTTTCCAGCGCCTGCAAATTGCGTGGTTCGTTGTTGAAGAGTTGTTGCGCAAAGCGCGCGTTCTCGAAATGGAGGGTTTCCGTTGCCACAGATCAGGTTGGGTTTGCTGCCTTCAAAAATCATTTCGCCAGTTCGGCCCGCAGCTTGGCTGCAATTTCCTTCATGGCCTCCGGTATGACACCGGTTCCGGCCAGAACGGGCATGAAATTCGTGTCCCCGGACCAGCGCGGGACGATATGGATGTGTAGGTGCTCCAGGATGCCGGCTCCAGCCACTTTGCCCAAGTTGATCCCCACATTGAAGCCGTTCGGTTTCATCACGGCCGTTAGCGCGTTGATGCAGCGCCGCGCCAGAATCCAAAGATCGGTGATCTCCTCTCCAGTCAAACCATTCAAATCGGCAACTTCCTTGTAAGGCACCACCATCAAATGGCCGCCGTTGTACGGATAGCGATTCAGGAGGGCGAAGCAGGAACGATCCCGCACGATGACGTAATTCTCCTCATCATCGCTGGATTGCGCGATACGCGCAAAAACGCCCTGCTTCAATTCCGGCTTGGGGGAGAGGATGTACTCAATCCGCCACGGTGCATGCAAACATTCCATACGGCAAAGTTAAAATGCGGTGGGAATAAAGAAAGCAGGAAAAATGGGAGTGTATTTCAAGATCTCTAAAATTTCGCGCAATGGTGCTGACGGTAACCACCTCAATTATGCAAATTGCATGTCAAAACTTCCCTGGACTTTTTATATCTGGCCGCCTTCTTTCACTTCGAAATTTGATAATTCCATGACTTTCAATATCTGAATGCTGGAGGAGGTCTGAATCGGCCAGAATAATCGGTGAAAACTTTAGGCGAAAATACGAACTCTCGCCGTGAATGTGCCAGTCGCTTTGGCATGATTAATGGTTTTAACGAAAATCTCATGCGAATAGATGACCTGACCGCTGCGGACCGGTACCTGGACCGCATCACTAAACTACCACCCGCGCCGGGCGTTGCCACAGAGCTACTTGGACTCTTCAGCGATCCGAACATCGACATCGATCGGGTCATTGATTTGATACGTCGGGATCCTTCCCTGACGGCCAATGTAATAAAAATGTGCAACACTGCACATTTCAGAGGAGCGGAACCTTCCAACGATATATTTGAGGCGGTCACGCGCCTTGGTTTCTACGATGTTTACCGGGTGGTGGCCGCCCTGCTTGGTGCGCGCGCCATGGCAATGTGGAAGACCAAAGGCGGGTTAAACATTAACGACCTTTGGCGGCACTCAGTGGCCTCGGCGATTGCCGCAGGAAAATTGGCGAAGCGAACTGACGAATCCGAGGCAGCCGCCTACACTGCGGGTTTGCTGCATGACATCGGTAAACTGGTATTTGCCTCGGTTGAAGGCGCGCGGTATGCGGACCTGGCGCACGAGGCAAAGAAAACCGGCACCAGTCTTCGGGATGCTGAACGAGCGGCTTTCGGTGTGGATCACGCCCTGGTTGGGGAGCAACTGCTCGTGCGCTGGGGGTTGCCCGAGAGCTTGACTCAATCGGTCGGGCTTCATGACGAACCTCCCCAGATCGGCCAACCATTCGGGCGGTTGACTGCCATCGTTCAGATTGCCAGTGATTTGGCTGAGCAAGCAGGTCCAGGCGGCCCCCGGGCGCAAGTTGGGCCATCACTTCATCCGGCAGCAATGGAATTGCTGGGTATCACGGAAGAGGACATGCCGGCTTTGATTGCGGAAATCCAAGCGGGGCTGCAACAGGTTGCGGGGATTTCCACGGTGAATTTCGACCCGTTAATATAACAGCCTTAGACAACAACGTTGGAGTAAAGTCGGAATCAGCCCGAATTATCTGCTGTTTTACGCCAAAGATTCTCGATTTAATTGACCAAATGAGTTTCGTCAACTGGAACCAATAAATGCACGCGACGGATTAATAATTTCGGGAAAAACCCGTCGGCTGTTTGCACCTGAAAAGGTTCCATCTGGACGTGAGTGTAAGAAATGACAAATCGTGTCATAGTGCTTTTGAATCATCGCATGATGCTCTTGAGAATCCTGGATTGCCGGAAATCGTGCTGCCAAGTCCAGAACACCTTCGATTACCTTGGGGTGAAAATATAGCCACCAGCCGACATAACCCATGGCCCAGTCCTGACCAGAAAACGTCGTCCGAATGCCCGCAGCGATATTCCACCGAAGTGGCTTGTTGTCGCCGTGCAGGCGCTTGTAAAAACTGCCGACACCCAGCCCTGGCGTTGATATTTCCTCAACGTCCGCCGCTATAGTTGCTTGCGAAGCTGAGCCGCGAATGTTGCTGACGCGCACTCTGATGGCACCCTTCTCAAGGTAAATGGCTTCCCTTCCTTCGAATCGGCTCCGGACTTCCTGGATTAACGGGGAAGTATCTCCCGGATCGGGGTAAAATTCGTACTGTCGCCTTTTTGAATCTTTGGCAGGGTCGTACAAATCCCTAACCCGGATCCATATTCGCTTCAATGTAGACTCAATAGCCATACCGTTTGAGTGCCCGTCTCAGTTGGCGGTCTCAGGCAGATTCTTTTAACATTGCTTCGGATCTCACCAAATACCCCTCATGGGATGGTACTCTGTATTTTAATGCACTTATCAATATCAGGAAGCCTTTCAAATCAGGCCATAATCGGTATTCGAAGGCGAGGGTCGGAATCGAACGCGGAGGCTTTACCGTCCCGAACCTAATACACTCTGTTTCAAGCCCTAATATTCCCTGATTTTATAAGGGTTCAAGCTGTTTTTTCGACCGCCCGTTCAATGCCCGGTTATTGCCCAGTGAACGCCCCGTCAGTGCTCGCAAGGTGAAGAATCAGGTGAAACTTTGGGTGAAGGCTTTCGCCAGTGAAGACAGACAACGAACATACCGCCCAAAGCAAACAAGCCGAACGAGCTCGGTTCGGGAACAGGTGATGTGGAAAACGCGATATTGCCCAAGGAAACATTAACACCTGAGGAGTATCCGCCGTACAAAGCCGTGAATTCCAACAATTGATCAGCCCGTCCAGCATAAGGTGAGACGTTTCCAGCAAAAATACCGTAGGAGCCGCCAACGGTGCCGATTTGCGATACCGAAATAGGCAGTCCATCAATAGTGATCTGCCAACCGGCCTCGTATGGAAAACTAGCAGTAAACACAATTGATTCCGCTGTCGATGGAATCATAGCTGTTTGGGCAATTGAGGCCGTCGCATTTGGTGCGCCACCATCTCCGCCGTTATTTCCCGACTGCAAAAAAACCGTGTAATTATCCCCAGGAATGAGACCGATAGCAGGGTTGTTGGCATCAATGATCGCTATGTTTACCGAGCCTATGGCCCCAGCGTCATATAACACAGACGTCTGCTGACTGTTTCCGTAATAGGCCGTCCACCCAGGAATTGCGTCAGCAATTGGTACAAAGGATCCCTGCGGGGTTCCATCAGGAATATTTGCAGAATTGAAGTCTAAATTCACGAAGCCCTGAGCACATCCAAACCGAATCCATGTTATCAATGCAATAATTGTGACAATCTTAGTTTTCATATTATGTTTATCTGGTTACAAACGGATCTCCTAGCACCTGCAACACATCTACATTTCTAGAATTCCAAGCGCAAATCGCCAAGTTTTTTTCTGATGCCCATAACCCGAAGTAAATGGCTGTATTATTTGCTTCAGTATTGTACGGCTCATCTGTATTCGAAACCCCGCCAACGGGGGTAGATGAGTAACTTGTACCTCCAAAAGAGTTGGCGCTAAACCATTTTATAAAGTTCCCCTGCCCATAGGCCAAACGCTGCCCGTTGAACGATTCAACAGTGGCAATAATCCACCACCCGCTGTTGCCCGACCATTGCAAAATGTTTTTATTGGTTGGATAATCCCCGGTCAAGCTAGGACTATTTCGTCCCCAACTCAAATATCCAGCTACGTTGACGCCATTTGTAATGTGACCAACCAAAGTCCCGTTATCGTAATAATTTGAATAAGTCACAGATGCTGTTGAAACCCCGGCCTGAACAACACCATTGCTTGCGTCCAGGCCGGGTGTCTCGAGAGGATAAACGTTCCTAGTGTCATCAAAATAGTAATTGGTGTTTGCATATTGACCGACGCTGGCGCTAATAACAACGCGTCCGGGTGAATAGTTTGTGCCAAAATGATGAAAGGGTCAGTCCTATAATCGTGACATTTTTGTTTTTCAACCATATTCCACTCCCGTGTCCAAGAACAGTCGCTTCAACCTCGCCAATTTTCTGAAAAAGTCGGGCGTAGGTCGGAATCGGACTAGTTAATCGCAGAAAGTTGTTCTTTGGTACGCTGTGCTGCACCTCTTAAAACAGTCCCTACTGATGCATTTGGGAATTGACCCCAATGACCTGCATGTGATATTTTTTATTACATGCCCGCCTGCGTCAAATTCAATTGCCTCCTTCTCTGGCATCAAACATTTCAGGCGCAGTATTTTATGCATCGCATTCGTTTTCTTAAAAGGCATTGTTTTGCCCTCACTTTGGCCTTGGGGTTGATCCTGCCCAGCTTGAAAGCTGATGCGCAAACGGCTCCCAATTTTGGCCCGAACGTTTTTGTCTACAATCCTTCGATGTCCATGGCAACAATTCAGAGCAATCTAAATTATCTGTTCAACCTGCAGTCGGATGTGAATGCGAGCCAGTTCGACGCTAACCGTTACTGCATTCTTTTTCAACCCGGGACCTACAACGTTACCATCAACATGGGTTACTACATGCAGGTGCTGGGTTTGGGGCAATCGCCTAACGACGTCGCCATCAATGGGGAACTGCAATCCTACAATTTTGGCGGCCAGTCCACGGAGAATTTCTGGATGTCGGCCGAAAACCTGGCGGTGGCTCCCACTAACAACAGTACCATGACCTGGTCGGTGTCGCAGGGCACGTGGCTGCGCCGGATGCATGTCGCGGGATCCTTGAACCTGTCGGATGGAACTTACGCGAGCGGCGGTTTCATGGCCGACTCCCTGGTGGATTCCACGGTCAGTTCCATTTCGCAGCAACAATGGATTTCCCGAAACGATATCTGGGGAAACTGGTCCGGGTCAGTATGGAACATGGTGTTTGTGGGTGTTTCCAATCCGCCGGCGGGAACCTGGCCCGGAATTCCCTACACGGTCATCACCAACACACCTTTAGTCCGGGAAAAGCCCTATCTATATGTTGACAGCAACACCAATTATTTTGTCAGGGTACCCGGCCTCGAAACCAACAGCCTGGGCACCACATGGGAATACGGCCCGCCCCCCGGAGTTTCCGTGCCCATCGGCCAGTGTTATTTAGCCCATGCCGCGACGGACAACGCCGCCAGTATCAATGCCGCGCTGAATGCGGGGATGAATCTGATTTTGACCCCTGGAATATATCACCTGACTAACAGTATTCTTGTGACGCAGCCGGATACGATTGTCATGGGACTCGGATACCCGACGCTCATCCCAACCAACCGGCATCCCTCCATGGTGATCTCAGATGTGGATGGTGTGAAGGTCTCGGGGATTGTATTTGATGCCGGAACCACTGCATCACCTTCATTGTTGGAGGTGGGAGCGGCGACCAGTTCCGTGGATCATTCGGCCGACCCCATTTGTTTATACGATATTTGCAGCCGGGTGGGCGGGCAGTTTGTCGGGACAACCACGAATTGCGTGACGATCAATGCCAACAATGTCATCGGGGACAATCTCTGGTTGTGGCGGGCGGATCACGGGGCCGGTTCAACCCCGTACTGGACCGGCAATCCGAGCCAGAGCGGTTTGGTGGTGAATGGCAACTACGTCACCATGTACGGACTCTTCGTGGAGCATCATCAGAAGTATCAGACGGTGTGGAACGGCAATTGGGGACGAGTTTATTTTTACCAGTCCGAACTGCCGTATGACCCGCCTTCCCAAAGCGCCTGGTCCGAGGCCGCCGGCGTGAATGGTTACGCGTCTTACAAGGTCGCCAACACGGTCACCAGCCATCAGGCCTATGGTTTGGGCGTTTATGCGGTTTTCATCAACTCTGACAACATCAGTTGCTTCAATGCCATCGAGACCCCGACCAATCAGCAAGTGAATGTACACGACATGATGGATGTTTTTATCACTGGAAATACATCCGGTAGCGGGACGAGCCAGATTAATCACATTATCAACGGCATGGGCAGCACGGTTGGCCCTTCGTTTGGGACGGCCTATGCAAATGAGCTGTGGTTGGACCCGGTATTTTCCGCGAGCCCGGGTCTGGATCTTACCGGGACGAATATCGACGTTTCCTTCCCCAGCGAGTCATGGCATTCGTATCAACTGCAATATAAGAGCTCGGTGACGGATTCAGGCTGGGTAAATCTTGACGGTCCCGTTGGCGGTAACGATACGCTCCAAACGATCACCGTCCCGGTTTCCGCCAGCAACGAGTTCTATCGCATCCAAGCCAAATGATCGGCGGTCCAGTCCGTGAAAAGGGCGGGAAGAGATTTTGCCGGCCCGCGAGGGCAAAAATGATTTGAACATAGCTTAGCGTGCCAGCCTCGGCCAGGTGCGATGAATGATTACAGTTTTAACATACTGTAATATAATTTTTGACTTTGGGATTCGAATGGCGGATTTTAAACGGATTCATCGAACTTTTGCAAAGTAATCATGCCCAAGACTTATTTTCTGGCATTGATCAAATTTTCCCGGAAATTTGATCGATCAGTCTGGTATCTCACGTTGATGCTGCTCGCATCAGTTTTCTGCAATCAAGTTCGGGCCCAGGTCGAGATTGTAAGCTGTGATGCACAGGTTCAGAGCCACAAGCGCGGTATCCCGGTCAATACCATGTCGGCCGCGGACTTTGAAGCAGTGGCACCGGGAGTGTCGTGGTTTTACGATTGGGGCGTAAACAATTGGTCCGTTCCAACCAATGTTTCGATGACTTATATCCCCATGGCGTGGAATGGTAATTCCGGTTTTCAAACCGCGCTGTCTTCTTATTTGGCGGCCGGAAACACGCCCTGGAGGATATTTGCGGTCAATGAGCCAAATCTTCTGGGTCAAGCATACATGACTCCGTCCAATTCAGCAGCCACCTTTGAACAAGTCCAGGCGATTTGTGCTCCGTACAATATTCCCGTGATCGCCCCGCACATGGCGATCGGTTCCGCAACCAGCCAAAGTATCACTGCGTATGACCCAATCCAGGGATCGAATGTTACGTACACTTCGCAGGAGCCTTTTCTTGACGCGTTTCTTTACTATTGTGGCACGAAACAGCCGGCGGGTATGGGGACGCACAGCTATGGCGGTTTCGGTGAGATAACCTACATAACGGGCCTGATGCGCACCGACTTTCCCACTCAAACGGTCTGGCTGACGGAGTTCAATGCGAGCGGTCCCGGCGGCAACACCAATGCGGCCACCGTGCTGGCCAATCTGATCCCGGCGGTTGATTATTGCGAGCGCACACCCTGGATTGAAGGCTACGCCTGGTTCATGTCGCGAATTAAAGGGGATACCAATGACAGCCTGCTCAGCAGCAGTTCCGGTGTCCTGACACCAGCGGGCCAAGCCTATGTCGAAATGCCGGTGCATGAGACGAATTTGTTTTATCGCATTCCGGGGCAGCTTCAGGCAGCGCGTTACGTCACCATGAACCAAATGAGCATTGCGCCGACGACTGACACCAACGGACTGGCGGACATGATTTCCGGGGAGGCCGGAGCAAGCCTTTATTATAATATCCAAGTGGACACCGCCGGAAGCCACCCCTTGAACTTTCGGGTTAGCGGCGCCACCGGTCAAATCAGCGTTTATGAAGGTTCCACGCTGTTGGGGACAGCCAGTGTTCCGACCGCCAGTTGGTGCACGGTATCAACCACGGTTGCCTTGCCGGCAGGCACGCAAACACTGGAGGTAGTCCTTTCGGCTACTGGTCAACATTTTAATTGGATGCAATTCCAGCCAGTCAACGGCCCGGTGGCCGTTCCAACCGGCGTGAACGCAACGGCGGGCAACGCACAGGTGTTTTTGAACTGGTCGCCGTCCGCCGGCGCTACGAGCTATAATGTGCAAAGCTCGATGACCAAAGGCGGTCCTTACACCACCATCGCGACTCCAACGACAACCAGCTACACAAACACGGGGTTGGCCAACGGCACGAACTATTACTATGTGGTGTCGGCGACGGATGGCATCAATTTGAGTTCAAATTCCATCGAAGTCGGAGCCACGCCAGTATTGTCACATGTCAATCTGGCTTTGAATCAGGCGACCACCGTGAGTTCATGGCAGGATAATGGCGGCTATTATCCCGGAAGTTATGCGGTGGACGGCAACTTAACGACACGTTGGGCTTCCGGCTGGAGCGATCCCCAATGGATTTATGTGGATTTGGGGGCAACTTACAACATCACAGAAGTGGAACTTTACTGGGAATCGGCTTACGCGACGAGTTTTCAAATCCAAGCATCTCCGGATGCCACAAACTGGAGCAATATCTACAGCACGACCTCAGGGCTTGGTGGGGTCCAAGATTTGACCGGGTTATCCGGCTCTGGTCGTTATGTGAGAATGTACGGGACGGCGCGCGGGACGGCTTATGGCTATTCGCTTTGGGAATTTCAAGTCTATGGAACACCCCTGGCAACCAATCAGCCACCCTTGCTGGCGGCAATCCCCAACCAAACCATTCTGGCCGGCGAGACACTGTTGGTGACCAACTTAGCGAGCGATCCCAATGTTCCGGCACTGCCCTTAACGTATGGTTTGCTCAATCCGCCAATCGGCGCATCCATCAATCCCAACAGCGGAGTTTTCAGCTGGCGACCGGCCATTGCGCAATCGCCCTCCACGCAGACAGTCAATGTGGTCGTCTCTGATAACAGTGTTCCACCGCTCAGCGCCACTCAAAGCTTTACGGTGACCGTTACGCGGCCGGTCACTCCTGCTCTCAACGGATCTATTACCAACCGCCAATTTGGGTTTTGGATCAATGGCGATATGGGACCCGATTATATCATCCAAACGTCAACAAATCTGACATCCTGGGTTCCACTGTTCACCAACAATTCTCCCTCATTGCCCTACTTTTGGGTGGATACAAACTCACCATCCTGCCCATTTCTCTTCTACCGGGTTTTATTGGCGCCCTAATCGCTTCAGCGGGTCGCGCTGCTGCCAAAAGTCGTGGTTGATGGCAACGCGCCAAGAGGACGAATCAGATCGTCAAGCGGCAATCCCCTCGTATCTGAATTCCATCATCATGCCGCTTACCATGTGATAAAGGTTGTGACAGTGGAACGCCCATCGCCCCGGATTATCGGCGTCGAAGGCAATCCGGACTCGGCCCATTGGCGTGACGAGGACCGTGTCGCGGACGGCCCCCTGGATGGTCCGGCCGTTGATCGCGATCACCTGGAATGCATGGCCGTGCAGGTGGAGCGGATGTGCCATCATCGAATGGTTGAACAGATCGATCTCCACGCGCTGTCCCTTGCGCAGCATCAGCGGCGGGACCTGCGGCCAGTACTCGCCGTTCAGCGCCCAGGCATAGGGCTTCATGCCGCCGCTCAGAGTGATGGTCCGGACTATATCCGCAGTGCGTGGCATCAGCGGGTCCGCTGCCGTGAGTCGGGACTCTAGCGAGTGGTCGACCGGCGGTGCAGGGTGCGCCATATCTGCTATCCGCGGAATGGGCGCGCCCGGCGTGGCGAGGACGATTCCCGTCTGCCGCCCCGTGCCTTCCAGCCGGAAGAGAATCGGAAACGTGCCGGCCTTTGGGAGATCGATCAGGATATCAAGGCGCTGGGCCATCGCGAGAGGAAACGTGCTGCCTGCCGTCGGCTGAACGCGGTGGCCGTCGGTCGCGACCACTTGACCGGCGAGTTCGCCGAGATCGATCCAAAACTGACTCGAGGACGCGCCGTTAATGATGCGGAGCCGGATTCGACCGCCGCGTTCAACCTGCACGATTTCCGGATCGGCAAGCGTGCGATCATTGGCAAGGAAGGCATCGTAATGAACATCGTTCAAATCCATCCCCATTCCGCCAGCGTGCGGCATGTCCATCCCCGGCATTCCGATATCGGGCGCATCGGCAGCCATGTTTGCCATGTTGGGCATGACGGGCATAGCAGCCATGCTTGATTCGGTCGACTGGGTAACGCTTTTACGACCCGGGAGCTCAGTCTCCCCTTGGATCAAGGCGTGTGCTGCCTCCACACTCGTGCCGGTGAGTGATGCCAGGACCTCAACCGGCGCCCGGAAGGTGAAATCATGCAGCATGACAACGACTTCCTGCCGGTCTTCGTGAAGCTCAGCGTCATCGTGGACGATAAGCGGCGCGGTCATCAAGCGTTGTTCCTGCAAGCCGTGATGCGAGTGCATCCAGTACGTTCCAGGAATCGGAGAATAGTCATAAGTTTGAGCCATGCCACCCGCGATCGGCGGGGTCTGCTGCCACGGAAATCCGTCCTGCGTCCAGTTCGGAAGCTGCCCATGCCAATGGACAAGAGTGGGTGCGCCGGCTTGATTGACGAGGTCCACGAAGAACCGCTCGCCGGGGTCAAGGCGAATGCCCGGACGTCCGTCCGGGCCGATAAGTCCGAAAACCTTGGCTGAGCGGCCATTCACTTCGAGCACTCGAGTTCCGGCGACGAGACGCTTTGGAACCGGTTCTGCAGCGCGCGCCAAAAGGGGCAAGCTGGGCAGGATGGCGGCTGCGAATGCGGAGCGAACAAAGTCACGGCGAGAGTAGAGGTTGCTCATGGCTACAATACTTGCGTTGTCGGCGATCTTCCGTGGGTTCTATAAATGGTTTCGAATGCAATCATTACTTTTCTCTCCATGGCAATGATCGTGCCAACGTCACTTCACTTGGGTTTGGCTGCATAATCGCATTAAGACTCAACAGGGAACGCGCAATGTGCCTTAACTGCGAAAACAGGTCAGTCCTGCATGGACATGAATTGCGTCGAGGTCTCGACAGCGAGTCGAGTTTCCGACAGTTCAACGCGGGCGGTTTGAATATTATGCCGCTGGTTAACTGGAAAGAGGGCGGTCCGAGGGGGGAAATCGGCCAGAACTATCTGTTGTTGAGTTCCAGATAGGCCAGTCTTTGCTGGTGAATTAACATCAGCAAGCTTCACCCTTTTTAACTTTTTCGATGCCTGTTTTGGCGTCCGGCTTAATGGATTTGCTTGTGCTGGTTTAGGAGGAACCAGAGATGCCGCTCCTGCCGGAGCTGGGAACTCGTGTTTTTTGTTCTACAATTATTTCGCGCTCATGGCGCTGGGCGACGTTTCCAAAAATATGTTTTTTGGCAAAGTAATGAAGGTCAGTTTATCAAAGCAAATCCGGCCAGCTGAGGTGGTCAGAAAAGCGACCAGAATACTGACAAACCAAATTCAACAGAAAAAGCAAAGTCTCCAGTGTGGCACCCTCAACGCTTTGGGCTACGAAACCAATACTTTGCAAATGAAATCAGGCCCGAGAATTTGTATTTTGAATCAACGTATTTTTCTATTACGTAAAAGGCGAAATAGTAAAACCGGCAAAAGCTCCAGATGGCCATGACCAAGAGCACGGCTGTCCGCCATGTTGGCTGATCCAGAAAGAGCAGGATGGCGGCGGCGAAGCCGATGCCCAGGAAGAGGATTCCTTTGACTTTGATCCAAAATGAACTGGAGAGGTCTTTCATGGAAAAAGGCTTTGCACTGCGGCGGCCGCGCGTTTGGTCGCTCCCGGTTGGCCGAGTGAATCGATGATGACGGATAATTGGGCCTTGATCGTCTCGCGTTGTGACTTGTCGCGGAGCAGGTTCATCGCCGCGCTGGCCAGGTTTTCCGGGGTGGCGTCATTTTGGATGAATTCCGGGTAAACGCGGTCGCCGGCCATCAGGTTGGGCATCGTTAGTGATTTGACGGTGATCAACCGTTTGCCGATTTCGTAGGTGATCCAGGATGTTTTGTAGAGTGTCACGGTCGGCACACCGAAAAAGGCGCATTCCATCGTCACGGTCCCCGTGGAGGCGATGGCGACGTCCGCTTGGGCAAGCGCGGAGGGTAGAACCCCGATTTGAATGGTCATGTCGGCGCCAAGCGATTTGGCGAGTTTCATCAGAGCCGCATTCGGTAGGACCATGGTGATCTGTGCCGCCGGGAATGATTGTTGGATCAATTTGAGGGCGCCGAGCATTACCGGGAGATGTTGTTTCAGTTCACCCGGGCGACTGCCCGGCAACAACAGAATTCGAGGCGCGGCGGGTACGAGGGCTGATCCGGTCGCCGGAATGTTCGGTATTTTGGCCCGATCCAACAGGGGATGTCCGACGAATTCCACTCGTAATTTGGGTGTGCGCCCGGCGTACCAGGCTTTTTCAAACGGAAAAATGCTTAGCAATAAATCGTAGTCGGCCTCCAGCCGGTTCGCGCGCCCGGGCCGCGACGCCCAGACTTGGGGTGAGACGAATTGAATGATTTTTGGGTTCCACGAAGAGGCGGTCGAGGGCGCCTGGCGGACCAGGGTCTTGATTGCGTGCCCGAAGCGCAGGTTGAATCCGCCATAGTCCACTCCGATGATCGCGTCCGGCTTGCGTTCGCGGGCGAGCGCCACCAATTGATTAAAGCGCTGGCGGAACTTGAAATAGTTTTTTAAAACATCCGTGATGCCGGTAACCGCCAGTTGGGTCATGTCAAAAGCCAGTTCGACACCGGCAGCGGACATTTTCGACCCGCCCGCCCCGAAGAAGGTTGCTTCGGGCAACTGTGCCCGCAATGCGCCCATCAATTCCGACGCCAGCAAATCCCCACTCGTTTCACCCGCAATCAGCATGAACGACTTCGGTTTCATGACTGGAGGCGGACACAGGTGTCAGGCATAGGAACGATCCGCAGACATGGCGGGAAGCAAATCATTTTATCAATTGCACCTGCCGGGTGATTTCAAACGCCAGATCAAGCGCCCGTTTGGCGGATTCGCCACTGACCAAGGGGGTTTGTTTTTGCCGGACGCAATCAATGAAACTCTGCAATTCCATCTTCAGCGGTTCCTCCTTGGCGATGGGCACCGGCTCGCGCACGATTTTTTTGCCCCCGAATTCGCTCACAATGGATGAGTCTTTGCCCAGTCCCAGTTTGGTGGCCAGCACCTTTTTCAACAGCGAACTTTCTTCCTCGCCCTCTCTCGCGACGCGGTAGATGAATCCTTCCTGCAGCCGGTAATCCAGCGAAATGTAGCAGGGATTGGTCGGACCGCTGAAAACGCGGATTTCTCGCAGCCGCTTTCGGCTTATCCGGCTGGCGGTCAGGTTGGCCACGCAGCCGTTGGTAAACCGGAGGCGCGCATTGGCGATGTCCTCGCTTTTGCTAAGCACGGGGATGCCCACACCCTCCACGCTGGTGACGGGTGATTTCACGAAGGCCAGCACGACATCCAGGTCGTGGATCATCAAATCCAGGACGACGCCGATGTCCATCGATCGGGCTGGGTAGGGGGATAACCGCTGACACTCGATGAAACGGGGTTCGGTGGCGATGCTTTGCAGGACGTTGAATACGGGATTGAAACGTTCAATGTGGCCGACTTGCAGCACGCAACCCTTGCGTTGGGCCAGTTCGATCAAACGACCTGCTTGCGCGGAATCATCGGTCATGGGTTTTTCCACCAGCACATGCTTGCCCTGGTTCAGCAATAGGTCGGCGATCTCAAAATGGGTGGTGGTCGGAGTGACGATGTTCAGGGCGTCGCTCGCGGCGGCGGCTTCAGCGATGGAATTGAAAACCCGGGTCTGGTTTTTTTCTGCGATTTTATGGGCCGTTTCGGTATGTGCATCAAAAACTCCGGTGAGTTCGACCAGTCCGGCCTGCTGCAGTTCAGCATAAATACGGACATGATGTTGCCCCAGCGAACCGGTGCCCAGAACGGCGACTTTTACTTTTGCCATGCGCGGAGCATAAAGTTCTGAGCCCCCGGTTCAAAGTTTAAACTCCTGTGCACCGGTTACCGGCAGAAGACCGGCAGCCGGGTGGCGGGAAACTTTCAACTTTCAACCGGACGCTGCCCAACGTTAGATTAACGCCGTGCCTGAGATTCTTATTTGCCTGCTGACCGCAATCATCGCCTACCTGCTCGGTTCGATACCGTTCGGCTGGCTGGTGGCAAAGGCCAAGGGTGTCGACATCCGCAGTGCCGGCAGCGGCAACATTGGTGCGACCAATGCCATGCGCGTGCTCGGCAAAACTGCCGGGATAACGGTGCTGCTTTTGGACGCGCTCAAGGGTTACGTCGCTGCCGCCTGGGTGCCGGTTATGTTGTTGAAATGCTTGAATGCATCGCCGCCTGATACCGCTTTGCTGCCGGTCATCGCCGGCATCGCGGCTGTGCTTGGCCATAACTACACCTGCTGGTTGAAATTCAAAGGCGGTAAAGGCATCGCCACGACCGCCGGGGTATATCTGGCGCTGGCTCCGTTGGCGCTTTTGATCGCGCTGATCGTTTTCCTCCTGGCGGTGGCCGTGACCAAATATGTTTCGATGGGGTCGATTTCCGCGGCGATTGCCCTGCCGGCAGCCATTTGGATCATGAAGCCCGGCGATCCCTGCCTGGGAATCGCCACAACCGCGCTTGGTGTCCTGGCGATCTACAAGCACAAGGGCAACATCCAACGCCTTCGTGCTGGAACCGAAAACCGCCTGGGCCGGAAGGCGGAGGTGGCCAAGTGAGAATAACCGTTTTGGGTGCTGGAGCCTGGGGCACGGCGCTGGCACAATTGCTATGTACTGGTAAAAATGAGGTCACCCTCTGGGGCCATGATTCCAGCTTGTTGGGCGAATTGGAAAAGTCGCGGCGAAACGAAAAATACCTGCCCGGCGTTGAACTCTCTGCGGCTTTAATGTTTCAAGCGGATCTTACACGCGCCCTTTCCGGCCCGGAATTGGTATTGATGGCAGTACCGTCGCGCGCCTTTCGCGAAATCTCAGGCTCGCTTGCCGGATTTACGGGCATCACCGTCAGTGCCACCAAAGGCATTGAACCCGTCACCGGGTTGACCATGTGTGGTGTGCTGGCCCAGGCTGCGCCCAAGGCCAAAGTTGCCGCCTTGTCCGGGCCGACGCTGGCTTTTGAAGTGGCCCGCGGTGTTCCAACCGCCGCCACGGCGGCGAGTGAAGATCCGGCGACCGCCGCTGCCGTGCAGAAGCTTTTTCACCGGCCCAACTTCCGGGTTTATACCAGCGTTGACCTGAAAGGCGTCGAATTTGGTGGCGCGCTGAAAAATGTGATTGCCATTGCGGCGGGCGTTTGTGATGGCCTGGGTTTTGGGGACAACTCCAAAGCTGCCCTCGTGACGCGCGGATTGATCGAAATCCGGCGCCTCGGGGTGGCGGCCGGGGCGCAACCAGACACTTTTTTTGGCTTGAGCGGCCTGGGAGATCTCATGGTGACCTGTTTCTCCAAACTCAGTCGAAACCGCGGTTTCGGCGAACGCCTTGGACGGGGTGAAAAAGTCGCCGATATTCTTGCTGGCGCAAAGTCTGTGGCGGAGGGCTATCCCACGGCTCGTTCGGCTTACGAGCTTGCCGGTAAACTGGGGATTGAAACACCCATTATTGCGGAAATTCACGCCGCTCTTTACCAGGGTAAAAATCCGGAGCATGCCTTGCGGGATCTGACCGCACGCGAATCCAAGCCTGAATAGTTTCCAGGGTCGGGGCCCGGGCCCAAAACTCCTTAAATATCCACTACTGGCGGCAACGACCAGGCCGCGATGGGGTTGGTATTTCCACACTCCAGACACTGGGTGGCATTGAACTGGGTGCCGCACTGCGGGCAAAGGCCATGCGATGCAAAGATGTCAAAGGCGTTGCCGCATTGGCCGCAGCGCCAGAGTTCGCCCTGGATCGGGGCGAGGTGGCAAGCGGGACAGGCCAATCCCTCGCGCCGGGGCAGATTTGAGCGCGCCGAGAGGGCACGGGCCTGTTTGAATCCGCCCCAGCAATTCATCAAAATAAATGCCGACATGAGACCCAGCCAATACGATTGCAGCCAGATTGACACGCCAATCAAGCCGGCGACTCCTAAGAATCCAATGATGCTCGCCACCATCAAGCTATTGGCTCGGCCGAAGGGGAACCACAGCAACGACCGCAAGATCTGACCGCCGTCCAGTGGATAGATCGGCAACAGATTGAAAATCAGCAGGGCGAAATTGATGATCCAGATATCATGGACGAATTGATAGGCGTCGGGTTGCGTGTCGAACCAACCGAGGTGACCGCTCACGGAGACCAGAACTGACAACACCGGTATCAGAATAACGTTCACGAGCGGACCGGCCGCGATGCTCCATAGCTGCGCGCCCGCCCGTTGCGGTGGCTGGACGTAGGCGACGCCGCCCAGTGGCCAGAGCACGATGTCGCTGGTGCGACCTCCGACCTGGCGGCAGGCGAGCTGATGACCGAACTCATGGGTGAGCACAATGAGGAACAGGCACAAAACTTCCACCGCATTCCATCCGTAGGACGAGTATTCCCGCGGGCGGCTCGTAAGGTAAATGAAGGCCAGAAACCAGGACCAGTGGACGTAAACATTGATCCCTGCCAGTCGAAACAGCTTGAATGCACCCCGCCTCGTTGGCATTTACAAGGCTCCTTTGATGAGCCGCAGCAGCTCCGCGTGCGTTTCCACTGCTTTGAACTGGGGGAATTCCTGCTTCACTTTTTCCGGGGCATGAATCAAAAAGCCCGTGTCCGCCTCGCCCAACATGGCAGTGTCGTTGTAGGAATCGCCGGCGGAGAGAACCCGATAATTCAAGGTTTTTAACGCCGCGACAGATTTCTGTTTTTGGTTTGGCTGGCGTAGCTGATAGCCCGTGATGCGGTCGTTTTCAACAATCAGCCGGTGGCAAAAAAGCGTCGGCCAGTTTAGCTGCTTCATTAAGGGCGCGGCGAATTGTTCGAAAGTATCGGACAAAATAATGACCTGAACCAGAGACCGTAGTTCGTCGAGAAATTCCTTGCCGCCGGGCAGGGGACGGAGCGTGCCGATCACTTCCTGAATCTGGGAAAGTTTGATGCCATGCCGGTCCAGGATATCGATCCGGTAATGCATCAACTTGTCATAATCCGGTTCGTCGCGGGTGGTGCGGCGTAATTCGGGGATTTTGGTCTTCTCCGCGACGGCGATCCAGATTTCAGGCGTCAACACGCCTTCCATGTCCAGGGTAACGAGCGATTGTTTCACGCGCGGAGTTTTTCAAAACTGCGTGAAGCTGTCCAGCTTGGCAAAATTATTTCAAATCAGGATGGGACGACAAGATGGCTCCCATCTCCTTCTGTGCATCGGCAAAATCCGGTAGGATTTTCAGCGCAGTGCGATATTGAGCGATTGCCTCAGCGAACCGGCCTTCGGCAGCAAAGACCTGGCCCAGACGGTAATTTGCCCGGAAATCTTTCGGGGCAATCTGCAATTGACGCTGAAACTCCGCTTCGGCGAGGTTCAATTGCCGGTAATCTTGCAGTGCGAGCCCAAGATTGTAATGGGTTTCGGGGTCGTTCTCATGCTGCTTGACCTCGGTCTGATATTGCTCAATCGCGTCGTTCGTCCGCCCAACTGCGGCCAAAACCGAGGCCAGGCCATATCGTGCATAAGGATAATCCGGTTGCAAGGCCAGTGCCCGGTTAAACTGTTCGATGGCGCCGTCGGTATTGGTCTCTTTGAGGAGGGCAAATGCAAAAAATGCGTGATACCGGGGGTTTTCCGCCGCCAAACGGGTTGCCGTTTGCAAATGGCTGAGGCCTTCTGCGTCTTTGCCGGCATTTAATAAAATCATGCCCAGATTGAATTCCAACTTGGGGTCGCGCTGGTCCATTCTTTCAGCTAAGTCCAAGTGCGCTTCGGCATTGGTAAAATCTCCATTGCCCAGGAGCATGTTTCCGAGGCCATACTGCGACGGATAGTAATCGGGCGCGGCGGCGACCGCTTTTTCGTAAAGGGTGAGGGCTGCGTCGTGATCACCGTGTTGTTCACAGCTCAGCCCCAGGCAATAATACGCCACGCCGTTGTCGCCCGTCACCTCAACCGCATGGCTGAAGAGAGCGATGGAGCTACGCCAATAGCGGATCTGCAGGGAAGTGGTAACCAAACAAAGCGCCAAGGCTGCGGCGCCGAGAAAACGTACGCCGTTTTGCCAGCGCGGATAATGCTGCATCAAATCAGCCATCCCCCAGACGATCAAGATGAATAACCCGATACTGGGGATGTACATATAACGATCCGCCATGGCTTGGGCGCCAACCTGTACCAGGCCGATCGTAGGCACCAGTGTGCCCAGAAACCAAAACCAACCCGCCAGCAGATATGGAAAGCGTTGCCGCCACAGCAGGAACAACCCAGACCAGACGATTAGGAGCGCAATGGAAATGGTCACCAAAACTACAGGCAAATGGGCTTTATAGGGGTAGATGATCGACAAGCCGGCCGGGCAGACAATATTCGAGACATAGCGCAGGTAGGACCACAGCGCATTGCCCAACCGATAGGAAAAGGGCAGGGCGGCCACTGAAAGGACGGCTCCGACTTTCTTCTGCGCCACGAACGTGATCCAGCAATCCGACAGGCAAAGGAACAAGAAAGGCAGTTTTTCAACCGCGAGTTGAATACTTCGCTTCCACCACATCCCGTCCGGCAATCCATTCACCTGCCCGGGTTCCCAACGCTTAAGCGGCCAGAAATCCATCAGCAAAAGAACAAACGGCAGGGTTACCGCCATCGGTTTGGCCATGAGGGAGCAGGCGAACAAAACCAAAGCCAGCAAGTAAATTGTCGGGCGCGGTCTTCGGACATAACTAACGTAAGCCATCATCGTCAACAGCCAGAAAAAGGCGCACAAGACATCCTTGCGCTCCGAGGCCCAGGCCACCGACTCAACGTGCAGAGGATGCCAGCCGAACAGCGCCGCCACGAAAGCGCTGGGCCAGATTTTGCCGGTCATTTGCCGCAACAGCAGGAACACCAGCAGCGTGTTGGCAGTGTGATAAAGCGCATTGACGAGGTGATGGCCGGCGGGGTGCAGTCCGAAAAGCTGGCAGTCGATCATGTGGGAGATCCACGTCAGGGGATGCCAGTTGCCCTGTTCGAAACTATGAAAGGCCCAAAGAATGCCGGGCCCAGTCAGGCCTTTGGTGACCCAGGGGTTATCCGTGATATATCCTTCATCGTCGAAATTGATGAAGTCGTTTTGCAGCATCGGCGCATAAAGCGCGAGAGTCACCAGGCAGAGAATCAGACCGAGGAGCAGCGAGGGACGTTGCCGGGCGGATTCAATTACCTTCATGTGGTCGCTGGGGCGGTAAAACTAGATCGGTTGGGCGAGCGCCTGGCGCTGGGCGAAACGCCGCCACTGGGTGTAACCGACGCCACGCGCCAATTGGATGGCCTCGGTAAAATTCATCCCCACCTCGGCCGGGGCATGCGCATCCGAACCAAAAGTGATGGGTACCTTCCTGGCAAAAGCCATTTCCAGCAACTCCCGGCTGGGATAAATCTCCCGGCAATCCTTCCGGAGTCCGGCCGTGTTCAATTCAATTGCACATTGCGCGCGCACCACGGCATTGAGGAACCGGTCATAAAGAGGCCGGCAATCCCGGTCCGGCCGGATGCCGAATTTTTTGGGCAAGTCAGCATGACCGATGATCTCAAACAACTTGGAATCGGCCGCCATGGCCAGGCGTTCAAAATAAAGCTCCCAAACTTCGTAAGCATCGCGCTTCTTCCATTCGGACAGTTTGGCCGGGTTATCAATGTCCCAAGTGTCGGACACGTAGTGCACCGAACCGATCAAATAATCCCAGGGATGACGTGCGGCCAGCTCATGGATCCATTCCTCGTGGCCGGGGAGGTAATCCACTTCCAAGGCCAGGCGGATGGTCAAGGTGGGGAATTCCTTCCGAGCCCTCAGAACTTTATCGACATATTCGTCCAATTGATCCAGGCGCATGCGCCAGGCATCAAAGTCGTCCTGCCGCATGGGGGAATGGTCCGAGAAGCCGATTTCGGTCAGGCCGATTTCCAGGGCGTGACGCGCGTAATCCACCGGCTCGCCGCTAGCGTGGCGGCAGAGCGGCGTGTGCATGTGGTAATCCGCGGGTAACGGCATCGCGCCAGTCTCCAGTTTCACCCGCCAAGTTTCAAGCGTCTAATCGAACCGGGAGGTGCGCAGTCGGGTGCGAAGTGTGCGTTTCGAGGGAAATTCAGCCTTGGATGAAATAACTCAAATTCTCGAGTTCAATCGCCAGGTTGACATTATTCACCATGACATCCTCCGGCACAGCCAGGACAATCGGTGCAAAATTAAGGATTCCCATGACGCCTGAAGCAATGAGTTTGTTTGCCGTTTCCTGAGCGACAGCCGCTGGTACGGAAAGAATCGCCAAACGCACTCCGCTTTCGACGATAAAATTGGGTAATTCGTCAATGCTCCGGATGGTCAGGGTAATTTTCTTGTCGCGTCGCCGGTTCGGTTCGATGTCAAACGCCCCGACAATCTCAAACCCTTCTTTTTCAAAGCCCCGATAGGAAAGCAACGCCAGACCCAGGTGGCCCACTCCGACCAGCACCACCGGTTGCAATCGAGAAGTGCCGAGTTCGCCGGAAATTTTGGCCGACAATTCAGCCACGTCGTAGCCCAGCCCGCGGGTACCAAAATTGCCGAACAAGGCCAGATCTTTGCGTAATTGGGTAGATTTGACCCCAGCAGCCTTGGCCAGGGCCTCACTTGAAACGGTGCCAATGCCGTTTTCCCGCAACCGCACCAGGCAACGGAGATAGATCGAAAGGCGATAAATCGTCTTTCGCGGCATCACCGGGCGTCCATTCCGCATCATTCGCGGCAACTTAAGGCACCCTTATCTCATGGGCAAGTGTTTGTGAAAAATTTCACAAGAATTTTATTGCCCGGCCTGCCACGATGGCTGACTTTAGTCCTGTCCTTGCAAAAACCGCTTGATTTTCCCTGTTTTTAGGGTTTTCTTTGTGGCTGGACGGACAATCGTTCCAGTTCATTACAAGGAAAATCAATCAGATCACCCGGGCCGGGGCTCGGGTATTGCAGGCAAGCTGATATGCTTAAAAAATACAAGGTTAATGGTGGGTTCGATGAGATGCTGGATGATAAGACGGGCGTGCGCGCTCATTATCAAAAGTTCCACAAGGCCTTTCAACGACTTTCGCCCCAGGAGTTTGACGCCAAGCGCGAGGCCATCGATAACGCTTTTTTGCGCCAGGGCATTACTTTCAACGTCTACGGAGCAGCGCAGGGTGCAGAGAAGATCTTCCCCTTCGATCTCCTGCCGCGCATCATTCCTGCCACCGAATGGGAACTTTTGGAACGCGGCCTGACCCAGCGGATCACTGCGCTGAACCTGTTTCTCCATGATATTTATCATGAACAGAAAATTCTCAAAGACGGGGTCATCCCGGAGTTTTATGTGTTGTCCGCGCGCCACTTCCGCCGCGAATTCGTGAATTTTGAGGTGCCGAAAGGCATTTACATCAATGTTTGCGGGACGGACCTCATTCGCGACAAGGACGGCAATTACCTCGTGCTGGAGGATAATGGCCGGTGCCCTTCCGGCGTGAGTTATGTGCTGGAGAATCGGCGGGCGATGAAGCGGGCCTTCCCGACCATGTTCGAGGGCATCGGGGTGCGGTCCGTGGAGAATTACCCCCAGGAGCTTTTGAAGTCATTGCGCTACATAGCACCAGCCGGCGTGGCCGACCCAACCGTGGTGTTGCTCACCCCGGGCGTCTACAACAGCGCCTATTTCGAGCACACCTATCTGGCCCGCCAAATGGGCATTGAAATTGTCGAAGGGCGCGATCTGCTCATTCGCGATTCAAGGGTCTTCATGCGTACAACCAAGGGGCTGCAGCCGGTTCACGTGATTTATCGCCGGATTGATGACGATTTTCTGGACCCGACCGTTTTCCGCCGGGATTCCATGCTGGGCGTTCCCGGCCTCGTCAACGCCTATCGTTCCGGTAATGTGTCGCTGGCCAATTCCATCGGTACCGGCATCGCCGATGACAAGGTCATGTATTATTTTGTTCCGCGCATGATTAAATATTATCTGGACCAGGAACCCATCCTGCCCAACGTGCCCACGTACCTGGCCAGCGAGGAGGCTGACAAAAAATACATCCTGGAACATCTGCCCGAACTGGTGGTGAAAGCCGCCAATGAATCCGGCGGCTATGGCATGCTCATGGGACCGCAGGCGAGTAAAAAGGAGATCGAGAAATTCCGCCAGCTGGTCATTGCCGAGCCCCGTAATTACATCGCCCAGCCGATGATTTATCTATCCCAACACCCAACTTTTTGCGACGGCAAATTTGAGGGCCGTCACGTTGACCTTCGGCCGTTCGTGTTGTCCGGGGAACGGGTTTCAATCATCCCTGGCGGCCTGACCCGGGTCGCCCTCCGCAAGGGGTCGCTGATTGTCAATTCTTCCCAGGGCGGTGGCAGCAAGGACACTTGGGTGTTGTATGCCGATGAATGAAACCAAGGAAGCCGGAAGATGATCAATATGAGTACCGTCAATCGCCAGTTCTGCGTGCAGTCGCGTTGCGCGCGCAGATTTTCTGATTCATCCCTTTTAATGCATAATTTATAACCGACATGCTCTCTCGCGTTGCCCACTCGCTCTACTGGATGGCCCGTTATACTGAACGCGCCGAAAACATCGCCCGCATCGTTGACGTGAATCTCCAGTTGCTCCTCGACATGCGCAACCTGGATGAAAAGCGCCTGATCGAATATTGGCTGCCGATCGTCCAGGCCACCGGGGATGAACAGGAATTTTTCAAGCTGCATCCCCATGCCACTGGCAACGCCGTCACGGAATTTCTCGTGTTTCAACCCGAAAATACCAACTCCATTTTCCAGTGCATCAGTTCGGCGCGCGAGAATGCCCGCATGGTTCGCGACCAGATCACCATGGAATTGTGGGAGGAATTGAACCGCATTTATCTATTCATCCATTCCCCTCAGGCGCGCAAAGTCTGGTCCCGGAGCCCCAGCGAATTTTTTCAGGAAATCAAGGCCGCTTCGTTGCATGTCATTGGGATCATGAACGCCACCATGGTGCATGACGAAGGCTGGCGCTTTGTGCAGGCCGGCCAGTTTCTCGAACGCGGTGATAAGACCACCCGCATTCTGGATGTGCGCCATCAATCCCTGCCACAACGCGGTGTCCCCGCCGCCATCAATTCCACCGCCGCCCTGGAATGGTCTGCTGTCCTGCGCTCGTGCAGTGCCTGGGATGCCTATAAAACCATTTGCGGTCCGGATGTCCATCCGAAGACCATCGCCGAGTTCCTTTTGCTGGATGACACTTTTCCGCGTTCGCTCCGGTTTTGCGTCAGCGAGCTGAACCGCGCGCTCCGGCGTATCTCCGGTGTTGCCGAGGGCCATTTTTGCAACAATGCGGAAAAGTTGACCGGCCGGTTCCTGGCCGAACTGCAGTTCAGCACGATTGATGAGATTTTTGAGGAGGGTTTGCACGAGTACCTTGATCAGGCGCAGCTGAAATTAAACGACATCGGCAATGCGCTCTTCCAATCCTACATTTCCCAGCCGTTTGACACCGTCGACGGAGAACACATGGTGCAGCAGGAGGAACAACAGCAGCAGGCAGGCCCGGGCGCCAATCGTTCCTCAACCCCCGTGATCCATTACTGAACCATGTCCATCCACGTCGCACTCCACCACAAGACTCATTACAAATACGACCGCCTGGTAAAACTGGGCCCGCAGGTTGTCCGCCTGCGCCCCGCGCCGCATTCCCGCACACGCATCCTTTCTTATTCGCTGAACATCAAGCCGGAAAAACATTTCATCAACTGGATGCAGGATCCGCAGTCGAATTATTCGGCCCGGCTTGTCTTTGAAGAACCGACCCGCGAGTTCATGGTGGAGGTGGATCTGGTCGCCGAAATGGCGGTCTTCAATCCGTTTGATTTTTTCCTTGAACCGCAGGCGGAAAAGTTTCCGTTTGTTTATGATCCGGCGATGGATCATGAGCTGGCCCCTTTTCTGCGCAAGTGCTGGCTGACCCCGCTGTTTACCAAGTATCTCGCGGCCATCCGGCGCGATTTTCTTGGTGAAACCAAGCGACGCACCAAACAGGAGCGCCTGGAAATCCCGGATAAAGAAAAACCGCGCACAATCGATTTTTTGGTGGCCGTCAATCAGCGCCTGTGGCAGGACATCAAATACACCATTCGTCTTGAGCCGGGTGTGCAGACCCCGGAGGAAACGCTCGAGAAGCTCAGCGGTTCCTGCCGCGATTCAGCCTGGCTGTTGTGCCAGTTATTCCGGCATTGCGGTCTGGCTTCCCGCTTTGTCAGCGGCTATTTGATCCAGCTGAAAGCCGACCAGAAAGCCCTCGACGGGCCCAGCGGTGCGGAAAAAGATTTCACCGATCTCCATGCCTGGACCGAGGTTTATCTCCCCGGCGGCGGCTGGATCGGGCTGGATCCCACCAGCGGTTTGCTCGCGGGCGAAGGTCACATTCCGCTGGCCTGCACTCCGGACCCCTCCAGCGCCGCCCCCATTTCCGGTGCCATCGATGAGTGCGAGTGCGAATTCGCTTTCGAGATGGGGATTACCCGCGTCCACGAATCGCCCCGGGTTACCCTGCCTTACACCGAAGAACAATGGACGAAAATTGAGTCGCTGGGTCACTCGATTGACGCCGACTTAACAAAAGGGGATGTGCGTCTCACGATGGGCGGCGAGCCGACGTTTGTTTCGATCGACGATCCCGATGGCGCAGAGTGGAATTTCACCGCTGTCTCCCACAAAAAGCGCGTGCTTTCCGGCCAGCTCATCAAGCGGCTCCGCGAGAAATTCGCCCCCGGCTCCCTCCTGCATTATGGGCAGGGCAAATGGTATCCCGGCGAACCGCTGCCGCGGTATGCTCTCGGATGTTACTGGCGCAAGGACGGTGTGCCCATTTGGAAAGATGATTCGCTGATCGCCGACGAATCCAAGGATTACGGTCATGGCGCGAAAGATGCCAGGGAGCTGCTCTCGCGAATTTCCCGCATTGTCGGAGCGGACCCCAAATACCTGATTCCGGCCTATGAGGACGCTTTCTATTACACTTGGAAAGAACGCCGGCTGCCGGCCAATGTCACCCCGGAAAAAACCAATTTGAAGGACAAACTTGAGCGCGATCGAATCGCGCGGATTTTCCAGCGTGGCGTGGACGAAGTGGTTGGTTACGCCCTGCCGATCAAGCGTGCCTGGTATGGCGACCAGCGGGGGTGGATGTCCGGCTCCTGGTTTTTACGCGATGATGACACGCTGTGGCTTATACCTGGCGACTCCGCAATGGGCTTGCGCCTGCCGCTTGATTCCATTCCTTGGGTGGCCGAGAAGGATTTTCCCTGGCAGCGACCCCAGGATCCCTCACAGCCCGACCTGCCGGAATTGCCCCGGGAGTTTCCCTATCGCGCCCATCCCGAAACCAGCGGCCAGAGGTTCCTGCGCACCCGGGGTGCGCCGTCGCCGGCTGGCTTTGGCCCCGGTCAGCGCGCGCAGCAATTAGGCAAACTGGAACCGGAACCAAAATTACCCGATCTTCAGCGGGAGTTCGATCCTAACCGCCGTCCCGTCCAGGGGGAGAGTGCCCCGTGGATTATTCGCACGGCGATGTGTGTGGAACCTCGCAACGGCCGGCTTCATGTCTTCATGCCACCGGTTGAAAAGACGGAAGACTATCTTGACCTCATCGCCGGCATCGAAACGGCGGTCACTGAACTCGGCACACCGGTGATTATTGAGGGTGAAACACCCCCGCGCGACCCCCGCTTGAACAAACTGGCAGTCACCCCTGATCCGGGTGTCATCGAAGTTAATTTGCATCCCAGCAAATCCTGGGATGAACTCGTGCAGCGCACCACGGTGTTGTATGAGGAAGCCCGGCAGGCCCGTCTCGGCACTGAGAAATTCATGCTGGATGGACGGCATACGGGCACCGGCGGCGGCAACCACATTATCATTGGCGGAGAAACCCCGCAGGATTCGCCGGTTCTACGCCGGCCGGATTTGTTGCGGTCGTTGATCTCCTATTGGCAGAACCATCCCTCCTTGAGCTGGTTGTTCAGTGGCTTGTTCATTGGTCCGACTTCCCAGGCTCCGCGCGTGGATGAGGCCCGCAACGATTCGCTTTACGAATTGGAAGTTGCCTTCAAGGAACTGGACCGCAATATCAATTCCTTTGGTTATACGCCCCCGTGGCTTTGCGACCGGCTGTTTCGCAACCTGCTCATCGACTCCAGCGGCAACACCCATCGCGCCGAGTTCTCGATTGATAAATTATTTGCGCCCGAGAGCAGCACGGGCCGGCTTGGCCTGGTCGAAATGCGCGCCTTTGAAATGCCGCCCCACGCGCGCATGAGTCTGGCCCAACATCTACTCCTGCGCGGCCTGGTCGCGAAATTCTGGAACGAACCATACCGGAATAACCTCGTGCGCTGGGGCACGGACATTCATGACCGCTGGATGCTCCCGCATTTTTGTGAAACCGATTTTCGCGATGTGGTCCGGGATTTGCGCGAGGCCGGCTATCCGTTTGAGTTTGACTGGTTCGCGCCCCATTTTGAATTCCGGTTTCCGCGCGTCGGTGACCTCGAACAGCGGGATTTGGCCATTGAATTGCGGACCGCTCTGGAGCCCTGGCACGTCCTGGGTGAGGAGCCCGGCGGCGGCGGCACGGTCCGTTATGTGGACAGCTCCCTGGAGCGCCTGCAAATCAAAGCGCAGGGTCTGACGGGCGATCGTTTTGCGATAACCTGCAATGGTCATCGTGTTCCTTTGCATCCCACCGGCACCAATGGGGAGGGTGTGGCCGGCGTTCGCTTCCGTGCCTGGCAGCCGCCCGGCTGTTTGCAACCGACCATCGCGCCGCACGCCCCGCTTGTATTTGACCTGGTGGATACGTGGAATGAACGCAGCCTGGGAGGTTGTACTTATCACGTCTCCCATCCGGGTGGACGCAGCAATGACAAGTTCCCCGTGAACAGTTATGAAGCTGAATCCCGTCGTTTGTCCCGGTTTTTCCGCCTGAATCACACTCCCGGCAAGATTGCCGTCGCGCCATTGAAGTTAAATCCTGACTTTCCTTTCACCCTGGATTTGCGCAATGTCTGAACCGGAAATTATCAGAACTACTTCCATTCAGCCGTCCATGATTCAGTCGCAGTCCCAAAGCAATCCGGGTCCCAGTACCGCCGCTCTTACCGCGGCCAGCTATCGCAGCAACCCGGACGCCTACAATGAATTGTTCGCGGATAGCAAGTCGTTGCGACCACACTACGCCAAACTGTTCGGCGGTTTCGAGGAATTTAATCCGGCGGAGCTCCGTCATCGTCACGAAACCTGCAGCCGCTTTATCCAAGAGCAGGGGATCACGTACCATGTTTATGGCGATCCCCGCGGCATGGAACGTCCATGGCAGCTTGACCCGGTTCCCTTTGTGCTGGCTCCGGATGAATGGCGCACTCTCGAAGCCGGCTTGATCCAGCGCGCTGTTCTATTGAATAAAATCCTGGCGGATTGCTACGGCAACCAGGAATTGATCCGCTCCCGCTGGCTGTCCCCGGCACTGGTTTTTGCGCAACCGGATTTCCTTCGCCCGTGCCACGGCATCCGGCTGCCCCGTAATCTTTTCCTGCATTTTTATGCGGCCGATCTCGCCCGCTCGCCCGATGGCCGGTGGTGGGTGGTCTCCGATCGTACCCAGATTCCTACCGGCGCGGGTTACGCCCTGGCCAATCGCCTGGTCACCTCCCGGATATTCCCCGAGTCATTTCGCGAGAATAACGTCCACCGCCTGGCCGGTTATTTTCGTAAAACCCAGGAAACACTGGCCCAATTGTCGCCGCGCCACTCGGATCGCGCCCGCGTGGTCATGCTCACCCCCGGACCGCACAATGAAACTTATTTTGAGCAAGCTTACCTCGCGCGTTATCTCGGTTATATGCTGGTCGAGGGCCAGGACCTGACGGTTCGCGATAATTGTGTCTTTCTCAAGACCTTGAGCGGATTGGAACGCGTCGACGTGATCTGGCGCCGCGTGGATGATGATTTTTGCGATCCCCTAGAGTTGCGGAATGATTCCATCCTGGGTGTGCCTGGACTGGCCGAAGCCGTTCGGGCCGGCAATGTCGTGATCGCCAACGCCCTCGGCACCGGCCTGTTGCAAAGCCCTGCCTTCATGTCGTTTTTGCCGGGCCTTTGCCGCCAGATTCTAGGTGAGGAATTATTGCTCCCCTCGGTCGCCACGTGGTGGTGCGGACAAAAGACCGCCCAGCAATACGTGCTCAAAAATCTGGAGACCCTGGTTGTCAAACCGGCCTTTCGCAATCGCCTGTCCGTCCCGGATCCGGACAAGAAATTGACCGATGCCCAAAGGTCGGAACTTCGCCGCCGCATTGAGTTTGACCCGGATTTATTCGTGGCGCAGGAGAATGTAAGACTTTCCAGCGCACCTTGCTGGGAAGATGGGCGGTTTGTTGCCCGGCCCATCAGTCTGCGCACTTATCTCGTGGCCAGCGGCGACAGCTATTCGGTTATGCCCGGAGGTCTGGCGCGCGTGGCGCCCGCCGCCGGTGGCCAGTTTGTCTCGATGCAGCAAGGCAGTTCGAGCAAGGATGCCTGGGTCATTTCCCACACGCCGGTGGAGGAGATCACCCTGTTGCAAAGTACCGCCCAAAGTGTCGAGCTGCGCCGCACCGGCAATAATCTGCCCTCGCGGCTCGCCGACAATTTTTTCTGGCTGGGACGTTACTCTGAACGCGCGGATGCCACCTCTCGACTGCTGCGCAGCGCCGCCCTGCGTTTCAACCCCGAGCGCACCGGCGGCGCGCTGCCCGTGCTGGCACCTTTGCTCCAAACCCTGGCGCTGCAAGGCCAGATTCAAAACCTGCTGGACCATCCGGACTGGCGCAAAAACGCAGAGGTCTTCGAGGCGGAGGTGCTGGCGGCCATCTTTGATCCCGAACGTCCGGGCAGTCTCCATCAGATCGTGGATTTTCTTCAGCGTTTGGCCATGCTTGTGCGCGACCGCACATCCAACGACATGTGGCGGGTTTTGAACCAATTGGGAGACACCCTGACGCTGCCCTCCGATAAATCTGTCATGCTCGCGGGCGATGCCGTGAGCGTGTTGAGCCAGGTTCTGCTCGGTCTGGCGGCGTTCCACGGCCTGGCCCGTGAAAATATGACGCGTGCCCAGGCCTGGCGCTTCCTGGACATCGGTCTGCGGCTCGAACGCGCCATTTATCTGGGCACCTTGCTGGACGCCACCTTGCGATCGCCGGAGGCGGAAAATCCCAGCGTGCTGGAAGCGGTGCTCGAAGTGGCCGACAGCTCCATCACCTACCGCTCGCGCTATAATCTACTGCCCACCCTTCCGGCGGTGTTCGATCTGGTATTGTTGGATGACAAGAACCCCCGTTCAATCCTCTTCCAGGTTGAGCAATTGGCCAAGCACTTTGAGCGTCTGCCGCGCGAACGTGAAGACGCTCCCGGTTCTGGCAAAGCGATTTTGCAGAAATCCCTGTCCCGCCTGCAAAACGTCGATTCCCGCGAGCTCGCCTCTTTGAAGGGTGAATTCACGGACAGCATGACTGGCCAGACCATCCAGGAAACTTTGCGCGATTTGCCCAAGTTATCTGATACCATCGCCGCCAGTTATTTTGCCCATTCGACCATCTCGCGCACAGGCCGCGGGGCCGAGACATGAATTACGCCATCACCCATCGAACTCTTTACGAATACGCCGCTCCGGTGACGGTGTCGCATCACGTGGCCCGCCTCGAACCCTGTTCATCCCTGCGCCAGAATTGTGAGCGGTTTAACTTGAAGATTTTTCCTGAACCGGCATTGCGGAAGGAACACTCGGACTATTTTGGCAACCGGCTTTGCTTTTTTGCGATCCAAGAGATTCACACCCGGTTGGAGATCGTCACTCATAGCCGGGTTGCCATGACGCCGGGAAAAGAACCGGCGAGCGGCGAGACTGCCGGGCAAAATGGGATGACTTGGGAAGCTGCTGCCGACCTGTTTCGCGACCCCGTCTCCCCGGAGGTGGTCGAACCCTATCAGTTTATTTTCGACTCGCCCCAAATCCGTGCCTCCCTTGAGCTGGCGGATTATGCGCGGGAAAGTTTCGGACCCGACACACCGTTGATTGAGGGCGCCCGGGATTTGACGCGCCGGATCTTCGAAGATTTCAAGTACGATACCAAGGCCACCACCGTGGCGACTCCGCTGGAGGAGGTTTTGGACAAGCGCCGCGGGGTTTGCCAGGATTTTGCGCATTTGGGGATTGCCTTCATGCGTTCGCTGGGCCTGCCGGCGCGCTACGTCAGCGGCTATTTGCGAACCCGCCCGCCTGCAGGCAAGCCGCGTCTGGTTGGCGCGGACGCCAGCCACGCCTGGTTCTCGGTTTTTTGTCCCGGCACCGGCTGGATGGACTTTGACCCCACCAACAATGTCCAGCCCGGCTTGGAGCATATCACCGTGGCGTTGGGGCGCGATTTTGGCGACGTCAGCCCGGTCGCCGGCATTCTTACCGGCGGCGGCAAACACGTGGTCAAGGTTTCCGTGGATGTGGAGCCGCTTAATTAGGAATGAAATTCGATATTTATCACTGCACCCGTTACGACTACGCCGCACCCGTCCGTGATAGTTTTAACGACGTGCGCCTCCAACCGATGCCGATTCCGGAACAGTCGGTGGAGAATTTTCTACTGCGTATTCTTCCGGCCGCCCGTCTGCGGCATTTCACGGATTTTTATTCGAACTGGGTCAATCATTTCGAAATTCCCGAGCCACACAAGTATCTGTTGATTGAAGCGCAGTCCCGCGTCATTACCCACCCGCCGGCGCCGCTGCCGACCAAGGGCAAGATATGTTCGTATGAACAGATGAAGGAGGCCCGGAACATTGAGCGCTGCTTCGATTACCTGCAGAGCAGCCGCTTTGTCGAAATAAACCCGGAGGCCTGGAAACTGGCCTTGGATGCGACGCAAGGTGTGGAGGATGCTTGGCTGGCGGCTCTGGCCCTCATGAAATTTGTCCACGGCCATTTGAAATACGAATCCAATTCGACCAATGTTCATACCCACATGAGCGAGGTCCTCAAGGATCGCCGTGGTGTCTGTCAGGATTTTGCCCACCTCATGCTGGGACTGTGCCGGGCGCTAAAAATCCCCGCGCGCTACGTTAGCGGTTATCTGGCTACCGAGATCGCCAGCGCCACCCATGCCTGGGTGGAAGTCTTCGTGCCGGGACACGGCTGGCGTGGTTTAGATCCCACCCACGACTGTCAGATTGGCGAAACCTACGTGAAACTCGGCAACGGTCGCGACTATGCCGATGTCGCCCCCATCAGCGGTAATTATCGCGGAACCCTCGAGCGCAAAATGACCGTGGAAGTTAAAATCACGCCCATTGCCTGAGACGCCATTTATTCCAGTAAACTTTAGCTATAAATCATGAGCTTCCCTCGTATCGTCATTCTAGATGGCCATACGTTGAACCCCGATGATCTGAGTTGGTCCGGTTTGGAAAAGCTCGGGGAACTGCAAATCCACGAGCGCACGCCGGCGGCCCTGGTTCTTCCCCGTTGCCTGGGTGCCGACATCATCTTGACCAACAAGACCGTTCTCAAGGGCGAAACCATCCGGGCACTTCCTGAGCTGAGATTCATTGGTGTGCTCGCCACGGGCTACAACATTGTGGACGTGGCCACTGCCGCCGAATGTGGTATCCCGGTTTCCAATGCACCGGGTTACGCCCGCGCGTCAGCGGCTCAGGCCGTCTTTTCCCTCCTGCTCGAACTGGCGACCCGTACTGGCGATCATTCCCGCCGTGTCCACGAAGGGCGCTGGACCGCCGGGCCCGATTTTTGTTTTTGGGATTATCCGTTGCACGAATTGGCTGGTCTCACCCTCGGGATCGTTGGTTATGGCAGCATCGGGAAAAGTGTCGCCGTCATTGCTCGCGCCTTTGGCATGGCCGTGATTGTCCATTCTCGCAATCCCGTAGCCGGCGAGGAAAATGTTGCGCTAGATAACCTGTTCGCTCGCGCGGATGTCGTCACCCTGCATTGTCCGCTCACACCGCAGACCCAGCACCTTGTTAATGCCGCACGGCTGGCCTGCATGAAACCTGGTGCCTTTCTTATCAACACCGGACGCGGCTTGCTGGTTGATGAAGCCGCCCTGGCCGAAGCGCTCAACGCCGGCCACTTGGCAGGGGCTGGTCTCGATGTCCTCGCCCAGGAACCGCCGCCCCGTGACAATCCGCTGCTCACGGCCCGCAACTGTACCATTACCCCGCACATCGCGTGGGCGACACTGGCCGCGCGGCAACGATTGATGGACATCACCGTCGCCAATGTTCAGGCCTTCCTGGCAGGGCATCCGCAAAACCTGGTAGGACCACCGGTTCAAGTCCGTCAGTCCGCCTGATTTAAATGGATCCGGAATGGCCCGAATGAGGAAAAATTCGCAAAAGCCCTCAGTACGGCGTGGTGAATGGCTTGAAGATCGAGGTGAATTCCCAAGGTTTTTGTTCAATGCCGCTGGTGTCGTTGTCAGTCCCTTTTTTGCCAGACTTTCCCGCGTCGCGATTGCTCGCCCAAAAGGAAAGGCTGCAAACCCATGGCTGGGCTTCCGCCCACTTGATTAACGCCTTGGCGTCCTTTGGCGTGAAGATTTCCCCTGGTTCATCGTTCTGACCAATCATCGCCGTCAGGCCGATTTGCATCGCCGGATCGATCGACTGACATTGTTCGTGGGCTTTGATTGCGCTGGCGATAGCCAAATTGCTCATTCGTTTATCTTTGGAAAAGTGCGAGCCAAAATCCATTGTCATTACGTTGACAGAATGCACTTTAATGCCTTCGGTTTTCGCATCAGCAAGAAGGCTGAATGATGCGTCCGAAATTCCCTCGGGATCCACCGGCAGAGTGTAGGAAATGATCAGTCCGGGATTTTTCCTTTGCAGCCCGGCAAGCACCAGATTGCGGCGCTCATTCGCACTCTGGTTGGTCAAGGTGTCGCCTTCGATGTCAAAATCCAGCCAGCTGAATTTGTATTGGTCAATCACCGACTGATATTTGGCTTCCAGCCGGACGGCATTGGTTTCGGCAATAGCCAGCTCGGTTCCGTCTGCGCCACCAAACGACACAATCACTTCGCCGCCGCGTTCGCGAATGGAACTGATTTGATCGGCGTAAAGATCCCCGCCCACCGGAAACCGGCCATCCCATGCCGGATTCCGATGTTTATCCGCAATGATGAAAGCGATGGTATAAAACTTCTGGCCGCAAAAATCGGCGCACCGGGTGATCTTGAAATTGTCGCCTGCGCCAATGTACATATACGGCGCGAATACTCGGGCTGGCCAGTTCGCACCAAAGGTTGTGGCAGGCAAAATGAAAAGTGTGATTGCGACAAGCAGATATTTCATGACGGCAGCATTTTAAAATTGCGGATGAATTCAATTGGTCTTGGTACGCGCATTCCAACTTGGCGCAAAAAAGATGGATGCATCCATAACGATACGTTGGCTTTAGCAGGTTGAGCTTCGCAAAGGCAAGTCGAGGTGTCATCCCCCCAAAAAGAGGGGTGGTGCGTATGAGGGGAGTTGTGTTCTAATGGCCAACACATGATTTTCCGAACACGCCGCTTGGGTTTTACGTTTAGAAATATGTTGTTGATGGGCCTCAGCTTATTGATGGCGGGCTTAACTCCGGCACTGGCAGACGTAAACTTGACTCGGGATCAAGGAATTGGCCAGTTGGCCAAATTCAAGGTAATTGCCTTTTACACGGGCAAGAACGACCTGGCCCACATTAGCTTTGTGCACGAAGCCAACCAGTGGTTTCCAAAAATGGCGGCAAAATATAATTTTGCCTATGACTCGACAACCAATTGGAGCCAGCTGAACCTGGAATATCTATCCCACTACCAGGTGGTGCTGTTCCTGGACACCCGGCCCGAAGATCCCGCACAAAGGCTGGCGTTCCAAAAATACATGGAAAGTGGCGGGGCCTGGATGGGGTTTCATTTTGCGGCCTTTGCCCTGACGCCTTCAGCATATCCCCAGAATTGGGCATGGTATCATGATCATTTTTTGGGCTCGGGTGAATACGTCAGTAACACCTGGCGTCCAACCCCGGCCATTTTGCGTGTCGAGGACCAAAATCATGCTGCTACGCGGGGGCTTCCGCCAACGTTTAAATCGGCACCGAATGAATGGTACCGGTGGTCGAATGACTTGCGGACAAATGCCGACATAAGAATACTTGTATCCATTGATCCGGAGAGTTTTCCGCTCGGAACCGGGCCGAAGGCAGGTGAAATCTGGCACAGCGGATATTACCCTGTGGTTTGGACGAACAAAAAATACCGGATGATCTATTTTAACATGGGCCACAATAACATGGATTATGAACATAAATTTGATAACTCAAATCGAACTTTGTCATACACTTTTGAGAATAAAATTCAAAACGGTTTAGTCCTTGATAGCTTGTTATGGCTCGGCACCGGACAACAAACGGAAAAATAGGCAGGCGGTTATTTACAAAGCCCACAGTACCCCAACTCAGGCTGGGGCCGCCAACACCTCGGAAGTTCGCGGTCAAAAAGGGATCAACTTGAAAGCAGACTGGTATTGGGACACTGAGATGGTTTTACGGTCCGGCTAGTTTATGCCGATTACACCCCACTGAAGTCCGGCGGGTTTTCACCATCATGGTCCGGACATGGCGCGGTAGAAGACGTAATGATTGGTTGTATTTGCTGAGTCACTCACCTGGACGACGCCGGTCGTGTTCGTGGTCGTAAGCAGGGTCTTCCATTGGCCGGCGGAGGAAATGTTGCCAGTGTTGTACTGGACGATCAGACTTTGGCCAATTGCCGACGTCACGTCAAAACTCAGAGTGTGGCCGCTCCATGACAATTTGGTGAGAAGCAGCGGGGTGGTGGATGCCGCCGCGGTGCTCAAGTTGAATTCAGTCACACTGTAGCGATAGGCCAATCCCAGATAACTTTCATCGAGATTACTGCTGAGCAGTAGATGGTAAAAGCTGACGTACGAATCATAATTATTGTTGGGTGCGAGTGTATTAGCCGGGATGACCAATGATGTGGCCGTGCCGGGTAGCGCGTTAGGAACAGTAGGTTGGGGGGAGGCAAAAGCTTTGCCGATCGTCACGTAAACACAGTCCGTGGCGGTCCCGCCCGAAAAGGACTGCCATGATAACTTAAATGATTGAGCCGGATTGACCGATTGCGCAGCGGTGTAATCGCGCAAAAGCCATGTGGTAATCGCCGATACTAACTTACCATGTCCCGCAGCTCTTGCCGCTAGGAGCCGGATGGAAGTGCAGGCCGTCATGGTCGAATCAGTCCGGGAGCACGAGGATTTAATCCGCCTCCATGTGGAGCAACTCTGAGGCGGTCAATGGGCGCGTAATACCATGGCGCTCTCGGGCATGAACGCAGTTGCATCGCTATGGCCGCGGATTGGCCAATTCGGTGTACAAATTTCCCTTTGGGCGCACCCCCATCAACCTCGCCCCGGCGGACGTCACAAAAGAAGGCCCGAGCTTCGACTTGCCAATCCCGCTAGGCATCCTGGCCGAGGGGTCGGAAACCACCAAGATTCATAGCATCTTGGGCCTGCTCAAGGCCCAAGCCGTCCGTTAGCAACTGTGCTCGCTTGATGCGTGAGCACAATTTGCACAATTCGGTCCCGATCCTCGCTCAAATCCAGAGCAGTACCCAGCCGTCGCATCGCATTGTCGGCAACAACTCAGCCCGGCCTCCTTCCTCACTTTTTGAGATACTCGTCTAGTGTTCTTAGTTCAAATTTCGTGTAATCGAAGCGTGGTTTCAGACGGCCATTCTGAATGGTTTTCAGCATGGTGTGCACGAAGTCTTTAACAATTGATTTAACTCGATTAATTGGTTTCATAGGTTTTGAGCGCGTTGCCGTCTTTGAACAACGTATTGACGATGGTGTTGCCCTGCTTGATCTCCGCCGTGGCGTAGTCGTGGAGAATCATGTTCATGCGCGCCAGACCGGCGGTGGCGGAATCTTTTTCCTGGCCTTCCTGTGTCACTTTGACGTCTTTGCCGTGCCGTGCCTCGTCGCCGACTTTCAGTAACAGCGAGCCGGAGCCGCACGTCGGATCATAGACGGTGGTTTTATACTGGTTTCGCCATGTTCGGAACAGGTGCGTTTGAGAAATATCTTGGAGGCAATGCCGCCAGTGCGCAAAACCTCCGCCGGACACCGCGCATGGCAAACCGGGCAGCGTGAAGTCGTGTGTTTGAGAAGTTCGTCCTTGAGCTTGAAAGGTGAAGCGATCATATTTTCATCCACAGTTTTCACATGAACTTTATACCTGTTTCTGCTTGGGTTGCTTGAATTGATAAAAAAAGAGGGTCATCGTTTAAAACGATGCGCATTAATTAAGGGTTATGAAGTCACCCTATACTCTCCCATGAGGAAAGGGCCAATTGCATGCCGACGATCAAGGCTGATACAGGCGGAAAAACAAGCTGCCAGGGGCGGGTGAAAAGTTGATAGAGTTTGTGCCGGTGATCGAGTTGTTGATGGTGTAACTGCTGGTCGTCCAGGTCTGAGTAAGCAGATTGGTATTCTGCTGCAGCACAAACCCATTCGCCGCCAACCATGCAATCTGTAAACTCTGATTTCCGTTCGGCGAGATGGTCAGTTGAGGACTCAATTCAGTCCCGATTTCCACGAGGCCGTAATAAGGTCCGGTGGTGTTGCCGGGGTATGATGTTGTACCATTAAGCGGGGTGTCGTTCCAGGTTCCCTGAGTGGCGTCGTAACCCGCAGCGTAATGCCAGTTGATCGTCCCCCAGTATTCACCAATGCCATTATTGTTCGGCTCGCCCGGCTCCCAATTCCGATAGCCATAGGGTTCACCCGAGATCCAAATAAAATCTGTCGCATGCTGGGTGCCACTGCCATCATTCAGCGTCGGATCATACAACCCGGTCCAAACCGGCTCCGCCGTTAGGTTGGGGCCTCCGCTCGCCGTAAAATCCGTCAGAATGTTGGTGATGATCCAGTTATTTTCCGCCTGATCCCGGATGGTGGTCAGGTGTCCGCCCAGGCTCTGGGCCGTGATCTGGGCATTGCTCCAATTCTGCGGACTGATCACATAATAAATGTGGTTGTTTAACGTATTTGTCAGGGGGCCGGCAACAATTCCCGCTTTAGCCATAGGCAAAGTGGCGAACAGTAATAAAAGCGATAAGCGAGGCATTTGAAGGATTTTCATTTTTGATTATTGGGTATGACTAAACAATTGATAGGAGATTTCCCGCCGGGCTTTTTGCTTTAAACCGGGATTTCCCATTTGAGTTGATGTTCATGATTCATACTGAGCTTTACCAGTCCTTTTCGTGATTATCCTCCCGTCCCTTGGCATTTCAAGCCATTTTTCAACACCCAAAGCAGGTTTTTCAGAGCCGCAGGCGTGTTCGGCACGGATTTTTACACCCCAACTTGCTCCGTGAGCCGGAGGCGAAGACAATTCACCTGTGTTGACTGATGTTTTCATGCGCTTTTCATTCATCCACTGGCCGGAACTGGTGGGCGCAAACGGTCAATGGCGGTCAGAATGCTTCGGAACAACTCCCGCGGCACCGCCACTTCCGCCATCTGAAAGATGATGTTCCGGGAATGGCGCACGACCTTCGCACCAATCTTGATTAATTTCTCCCGCAGGGTCGTCAACGTCCAGTGACGCACCGACTGTGGCAGCACCGACTGCCGCAGAAAGTTGCCCAGATTGTAAGCCAGCACGAACAGTTGCAGCCGCACTTGATTATCCACAAAGTCGTGACAGGACAGACGGGTCCATTTGACCGCGTTCTTGCCTTCCTTGATCCACTGCTCCGCCGTGCCACGCTGGTTGTAGAACCGCACCACCCGTTTGGCGGGTCGGGTTAGATTGGTCACGATAAATCCGACACGAGGAAACAGTTCGCCATTGTGCCATTCCACCTTCGCCACCACACGACGGGCACGATCCCAACTC
>Ga0182012_10000055_pt1 | contig 117570 bp, 107 predicted proteins | sample 612S2SmetaG_FD_120486 | JGI IMG/M metagenome (GOLD analysis project Ga0182012, IMG submission 120486) | Permafrost microbial communities from Stordalen Mire, Sweden - 612S2S metaG | ecosystem: Environmental > Terrestrial > Soil > Wetlands > Permafrost | place: Sweden: Stordalen | collected... | reverse complement strand
GTCGAGAAGGCCAAGACCTGCGGCGGGCACAACCTGTCGGGCGCCGTCATGCGCCCCGGGCCGCTGCAGGAGCTGTTCCCGGAGATGTCCAGGGAGGACTGGCGACGGGAGGGCTTCGCCTACGGCGAGGTCAAGAAGGAGTCGGTGTACATGCTCACCGGTCCCAAGACCAAGATCCCTGTGCCGATCCTGGCGGTGCCCAACTTCAAGAACCACGGCAACGAGGTGGTGTCCGTCTCGGCGATGGCACGCTTCCAGCAGCGCCAGGCCGAGGAGGCAGGCGCGTACATCCTGACCGAGACAGCCGCCACCCAGCTGATCGTCGCCGACGGCGCCGTCGTGGGCGTTCGCTCCGGCGACAAGGGCCGCGGCAAGGACGGAGAGCCGCTCGGCAACTTCGAGCCCGGCACCGACATCAAGGCCCACGCCACCGTGCTCGCGGAGGGATGCTGGGGCCACCTGACGGGAGCTGCGATCAAGGAGTTCAACCTCGCCGACGGCCGCGAGCCGCAGGTCTGGGAGCTCGGCGTCAAGGAGGTCTGGAAGGTCCCCAAGCCGCTGGATCGCGTGATTCACACGTTCGTGCAGCCGTGGCCGCTGCGCGTGGCAGCAAGGTATGGGCAGCTCGGCGGCACGTGGATCTATCCGATGAAGGACGAGAAGACAGGCGATGATCTGGTCTCGATCGGGTTCGTCGTGGACCTCAACTACCGCGACGCCACGACCTCCGCGCACGACCTGCTGCAGACGTTCAAGACGCACCCGCTCGTGAGGGGCATCCTCGAGGGCGGCGAGCGCGTGGCGTGGGGCGCCAAGGCGCTGCCCGGCGGGGGCTACTGGTCGATGCCAAAGCTGTCCATGCCCGGTGCAGTGCTGGTCGGTGACTCGGGCGGCATGGTCGACACGGCAGCGCTGAAGGGCGTTCACCACTGCGTCATGTCAGGCAAGCTCGCCGCGGAGTCGATCTATGCCGCGCTCGTGCGAGGCGAGAGCTCCTTCGAGTCCTACGAGCAGGCGATCGAGGACTCCAGCGTCGGCCAGGAGCTCTACCAGGTGCGCAACACGCGTCAGGCGTTTCAGAAGGGATTCCTCGCCGGCAGCCTGCTGGCCGGTCCCTCGATCATGTCCAAGGGCAAGGTTCCCCCCGGCAGGCAGGAGTGGCACCGCGACGACGCCGAGCCGATGTTCGTGGGCGACACCAAGGAGCGCTATCCAAAGCCCGATGGCAAATACACCTTCGACAAGCTCTCCTCGGTCTTCATCACCGGCAACGCCACGCGCGACGACGCGCCCAACCACATACGCGTGCAGAAGCGCGTACCGCGCGAGATCGCCGAGACGTGGAGGTGGATGTGCCCCGCGGGCGTCTACGAGATCCCGGACGACGCGCCCCAGCACGGCCCTGTCGATGTGACCGTCAACTACACCAACTGCGTCCAGTGCGGAGCCATCACCGCCAAGGGCGGGCGGCTCACCACCCCCGAGGGCGGCGACGGGCCGCTCTACCAGATCACCTGAGCGCATCCCGCCGGCCGGCGGGAGAGCGAAGCCGCGAAACATAGGGCGCCCTGCCGTGTTAGGAACACACAGATGAGCACGCTCTCCCAGAAATGCGCCCGGGCCGGCGCGAGCACGGCGCTGATCGCCTGGATGCTGGTCGCGCCCGGCGTCGCGCAGGCCTCCGCAGCGGCCGCCGGAGCGCTCGCCAAGGCGCCCGCTGCGGCCACCGTGGAACAGTGTCTGACGATCGGCGAACAGGCCGAACGATCCGCCACGTTCGTCGGCGAAATGACCGCCATCCCCGGCACCGCCCGCATGGAGATGCGCATCTCGGTGCTGGAGCGCACGCCCGGTGAATTCGCCTTCCACTATGTCGCCTCTCCCGGGCTGGGGGTCTGGCGCGCCGCCGCCGCGGGTGTCAGGGACTACAGATACCTCAAACAGGTCACAGATCTGTCCGCTCCCGCCGTCTACCGTGCGCTGGTGCGCTTCCGCTGGCTCAACGACAGGGGGCGCGCGATCCACTCGACCGAACTGCTCACACCCCGCTGCAGGCAGCCGGGGGCGCCCGGCGATGAAGAACCGCCCGCAGCGTCGAGCGCTCCCGGCTCCTCATCGGCACCCGGCGCGGACACGGGCATGTCCGCCGCCGGCCCGCTGCCGGGCGACGCGAGCCCGCTAGAATGATCTGGACATGAAGACCGACCTTCACCCCACCTACATGCCGGTGCACGTCACGTGCACATGTGGCAACGAGTTCATCACGCGCTCCACCCGCGATCACCTCCACGTCGAGGTGTGCTCCAACTGCCATCCGTTCTATACCGGCAAACAGAAGCTGATGGACACGGGCGGACGCGTCGAGCGCTTCCAGCGGCGTGTCGCCAAGGGGCGCCTGCACTCTGCGCAGGCCCGGTCCGCCAAGTAGCGACATGCCCGAGCGCCCGGCCGCCGGCTCGCCGGGTACGCAGCCCGTCGGCGCGGTCGTCTCCCGCACATCCGGCGTGATGGCCTCGCCCGCGGCGGGCTCCGCGGCACCTCCTCAGGCCCCCGCCGCACAGCTCGACTCGCCGGGCAGCGCACCGACAGCCGGTGGCGGCCTCAGCGCCCAGCGCGACGCGCCGCTCGGCGGGCAGGCGGTGCTGGAGGGCGTGATGATGCGCGGGGTGCGCAACTGGGCGGTTGCCGTCCGCAAGCCCAGCATCGAGCAGCTCGAGCATGGCGGCGCCCAGCCCACGGAGGCGGCGCTGGGCGAGATCGAGGTCAGCACCTTCCCGCTGGAGTCCGCCATGCGGCGCCACCGGCTGCTGCGCCTGCCGATAGTCCGCGGCGTGGTTGCGCTCGGCGGTTCGCTGGCGATCGGCTTCAGGGCGCTGGAGGTCTCCGCCAACGCGCAGCTGCCCGTCGAGGAGGAGCAGCAGGAGTCGCAGGAGATCTCCAAGGGCATGTGGTTCGGCACCGTCGCAGTCGCGCTCACCGCAGCAATCGTCCTGTTCTTCCTGATCCCCGTGGGGCTGACCAGCCTGATCAAGAACCAGCTCGGCTCCTCGGTGCTCTTCTGGGTGGTGGAGGGCGCGGTGCGAACCACCATCTTCCTCGGCTACATGCTGATGCTCTCCCGGATCAGGGATCTTCGCCGCGTCTTCGAGTACCACGGTGCGGAGCACAAGACGATCTCCTGCTACGAGGCCGGCATGGAGCTCACGCCCGAGAACGCCCAGCGCTTCTCCCGGCTTCACCCGCGCTGCGGGACCAGCTTCCTGCTGCTCGTCATGATCGTTGCGATCTTCGTGTTCGCGCCGATCGGGCTTCCCGCGTGGTACTGGCTCCTGGCCACACGCATCCTCGGCGTGCCGGTGATCGCGGGCATCTCCTTCGAGTTGATCAAGTTCGCCGGGCGCAACCGCACGCGGGGATGGGTGCGTGCGCTGATGTGGCCGGGCATGCAGCTCCAGCTGCTCACCACCCGCGAGCCCGACCTCGACCAGCTGGCCGTTGCGATTGCATCGCTTGACGCGGTGCTCGCGCTCGAGACGCCCGGCGAGCTCAGCGCCGCGGATCTGGTGGGCGTCGAGGTGGTCGCCTGAGGCTCGTGTCCGCGCCGGCGCGGACGGCGGCCCGAACGCGCCTTGTAGGCTCGGCAAGGTGATCGAAGAGCTCGTCAAGCAGATCGAGAGCAGGTTCGCGGAGCTCGGGCGCCAGATGACCGATCCGGACGTGATATCCGATCGCGAGCGCTACGCCGAGGTGGGCCGCGCCTACAGCCAGCTCGAGGCCGCCGCCAAGCTCGCCGAGCGCTGGCGCCTGGCCACCGACGACGCCGCCGGCGCCGAGGAGCTGCTGGAGGAGATGGGCGAGGACCCGGAGATGCGCGAGGAGCTCTCCGCGGCCAGGGCGCGGATCGAGGAGATCGAGGAGGAGATCCGCCTGGCCATGGTCGAGCGCGACCCCAACGACGAGAAGAGCGTCATCGTGGAAATCCAGGGTGGTGCGGGGGGCGAGGAGGCCGGGCTGTGGGCGGGAGACCTCTACCGCATGCTCACCCGCTACGCCGAGCGACGAGGCTGGCAGGCCGAGCCGCTGGACATCGGCGAGGGCAAGTACACGTTCGCCGTCAAGGGCGACGGCGCCTACTCCGTGTTCAAGTTCGAGGGCGGCACACACCGCGTCCAGCGCGTCCCCCAGACCGAGTCGCAGGGTCGCATCCACACCTCCACCGCCACCGTCGCCGTCCTGCCGGAGGCCGAGGACGTGGACGTGCATGTGGATCCCGGGGATCTGCAGATAGACGTCTACAGGTCCTCGGGGCCGGGCGGGCAGTCGGTCAACACCACCGACTCCGCCGTGCGCATCACGCACAGGCCCTCCGGCATCGTGGTGTCCATGCAGGACGAGAAGTCACAGCTGCAGAACAGGGAGAAGGCACTGCGCGTGCTGCGTGCAAGGCTCTATGAGCAGGCGCTGGCCGACCAGCAGGCCGAGCTTGCCGCCGATCGGCGCTCCCAGGTGGGCACGGGTGACCGGTCTGAGAAGATCCGCACCTACAACTACGGCGAGCGGCGCGTGACCGACCACCGCATCAAGCTGACCGTCCACAACCTCGACCAGGTCCTGGAGGGCGAGCTCGACGAGCTGACCGACGGCCTCGCCGCCGACGAGAAGCGCCGTCGCCTGCAGGCCCAGGCGGAGCAGTGACGCAGGCGCCGCCCGCGGGCGCCTTCGCCAACACGGCGCGCGATGCGCTGGGAGGGGCGATCACCGCGATCGCCGCAGCGGGCTGCCCGACCCCGCGCCTGGACGCCGAAATCATGCTCGCGCACGTGCTGGGCGTCCCGCGCGAGCGCCTGATCACAGACCCCGGCCTGACGGTCGGGGGCGCCGCGGTCCGGGCCTACCAGGACGCGGTACGCAGACGCTCGATCAACAGGGAGCCGGTCGCCTACATCGTCGGACGCCGTGCATTCCGGCGCCTGGAGCTGGCAAGCGACCCGCGCGCGCTGATCCCGCGACCCGAGACCGAGCTGCTGGTCGAGGTGGCGCTGGCGCTGCCCGCGGGGGCGAGGGTGGCCGACGTCGGCACCGGCAGCGGAGCGGTGGCGCTGGCGCTGAGCAGCGAGCGCCCGGACCTGCGTGTCACCGGCACCGACATCAGCGCCGAGGCGCTGGCGCTGGCGCGGGCCAACGCGAGCGCGCTCGGTTTGGAGGTGCAGTGGCTGAGCGCCAACCTGCTGGACGGCATCGCCGAGCGCTTTGACGCCGTGCTCGCAAACCTGCCCTACGTGCGCGAGGATCAGCGCGCGAGCCTCGCGCCCGAGATACGCCTGCACGAGCCCGCCGGCGCGCTGTTCGCCGGGGCCGACGGGCTGTCGGCGATCCGCGCGCTCGCCTCCCAGCTCGCCTCGGCGCCGTCCATCCGCTTCGCAGCGCTCGAGGTGGGACAGGGGCAGGCTGCGGCAGTCGCCGAGATGTTCATGTCCGCCGGCTTTCCTGCCATCCGGCGTGAGCGCGATCTCGCCGGCATCGAGCGCGTGGTGGTGGGTGAGCGCGCGTGAGCCGCAGCGAGCGCACCAGCCCGCGTGTGGGCAGCACCGGCTCGGATGCGACCGGCGCGCAGCTCAATGCGCACGACGCCGAGCGCCTGGAGCGCTGCCTGCACGGCGGGGGGGTGGCGGTGTTCCCCGCCGACACCGTCTACGGGCTCTGCTGCAACCCCGATGATCCCGCCGCCGTCAGCAGGCTCTACCAGCTCAAGGGCCGGCCTCCGCAGCGGCCCTCAGCCGTCATGTTCTTCGACCTGGAGCTGGCAATTGAGAGCCTCAGCGAGCTCACCTGGGAGACCGAGGTGCTGCGCGCGCTGCTGCCCGGTCCACTCACGCTGCTGCTGGCAAATCCGCTCTCACGCTTTCCGGCAGCCTGTGGGCCCGATCCGGCCACGCTGGGGCTGCGCGTGCCGCTGCTCGGCAGTGCCATCGCCGCGCTGCGCGCCGTCTCGCTGCCGCTGATGCAGAGCAGCGCAAACCTCTCCGGCCAGCCCGATGTGCGGCGCCTGGCCGACGTGCCCTCCAGCATTCGACACCGAGCCGATCTTGTGCTCGACGGCGGCGAGCTGCCCGGCCGCGCATCCACGGTGCTCGACCTGCGCCAATACGCCGCCACGGGCGCCTGGCGGGTGCTGCGGGAGGGAGCCCTCAGCCACGCCGAGCTGCAGCGCAGGCTCGCCGGCGTGATCCGCCCGCAGCACCCCCGCTCCTGCTAGCCTCGTGCTGCTGCCGCGACTGGCGCCCTGAGGTGGAAGCGACCACCGGGAAGCGGCCAGCAAGACCGCCGCGCGCCTGGGCACCAGAGCCGTCATCGCCTGCCAAGGGAGAGCGCCGTGTCCGAGCTGAGCACCGACTACTTCAACCGTCCGCTGACCGAGGTGGACCCCGAGATCGCGCACGCGCTGCACGGCGAGCTGGAACGCCAGCAGGGCACCCTGGAGATGATCGCCTCGGAGAACTTCGTCCCCCGCGCCATCCTCGAATGCCAGGGCTCTGTGGCCACCAACAAGTACGCCGAGGGTTATCCCGGGCGTCGCTACTACGGCGGCTGTGAGTGGGTCGACATCTCCGAGCAGCTCGCAATCGATCGCGCCAAGGCGCTGTTCGGCGCCGAGCATGCCAACGTGCAGCCCCACTCCGGCGCCCAGGCCAACACCGCCGTCTACCACGCGCTGCTCAAGCCCGGCGACACCATCATGGGGCTCTCGCTGGCCCATGGCGGGCACCTCAGCCACGGCATGAAGATCAACGTATCCGGACGCCTCTATGACGTCGCCGCCTATGAGGTGGACAGGCAGACCAGCACCATCGACATGGATCACGTGGCTGGCATCGCGCGCGAGCGCAGGCCCAGGATGCTGATCGCCGGGTGGTCCGCGTATCCGCGCCAGCTCGACTTCGCGCGCTTCCGCGAGATCGCCGACGAGGTTGGCGCGCTGCTGATGGTGGACATGTCGCACTTTGCCGGCCTTGTCGCCGCAGGCCTTCACCCCAGCCCGTTCGATCACGGCGCCGATGTGGTCACCACCACCACTCACAAGACGCTCGGCGGACCCAGGGCAGGGGTGATCCTGTGCCGCGAGGAGCACGCAAAGAAGATCGACTCCGCGGTGTTCCCCGGACAGCAGGGCGGGCCGCTCGAGCACGTGATCGCAGCCAAGGCGGTCGCGTTCCGGATCGCCGCCAGCGAGCTGTTCGCAGAGCGCCAGCGCCGGACCGTCGCGGGCGCCAGGGCGCTCGCGCGCGAGCTGCTCGCGGCGGGACATGGTGTCAGCGTGCTGACGGGCGGCACCGACGTTCACCTGGTGCTGGTGGACCTGCGTGAGACCCAGCCGGCGCTCACCGGCAAGCAGGCCGAGGACAGGCTGCACGACATTCAGATCACCGTCAACCGCAACGCCGTCCCGTTCGATCCGCGCCCGCCCATGGAGGCCTCGGGTCTGCGCATCGGCACCCCCGCGCTGGCCACCAGGGGGCTCGGCGAGGAGGACTTCAGCGAGGTCGGCAGGATCCTCGCCGCCGCGCTCACCCCCGAATACGAGAGCCGCGCGGCCGAACTGGCCGAGCGCGTGGCCGTGATCGTCGAGCGCTATCCGCTGTATGAGGGCATGGCCGCCACGGCCACCGCCGTCTAGCTCGAGCGCCCAGGCCGCGCAGCACCCGCCCGCCCGGGGGCCGTCCCGCCCGCAGCGCAAACGCGCAGCGAGGGCACCTCCGTGTCGATGGCGTCGCTCCCGACCTCGCAGCCTGCGATGCTTTACCGGAGCCGATGGCGCATCCAACCGAGCTCGACGCCCTTTACGCGTTCCTGGCAGCAGCTGCGGTGACCGCGGTGCTCACACCGCTCACCAAGCGCCTGGCCCGGGCGGTGGGCGCGATCGACAATCCGCGCGAGCGGGGCCTGTCCCACCGAGCCACCCCCCTGCTGGGAGGTCTTGCGATCTTCGCGGGCGCGCTGGTTGCAGGGCTGATCTGGCTACCCAGCGGCTACCAGGTCGGCAGGGAACACCAGCCCGAGCTCTGGCACGGGGTGCTGCTGGCCGCGGGCGTCATCACGCTCGTGGGGGCCATCGACGACCGTTTCGACCTGTCGCCTGCGATCAAGCTGATGGGCCAGGTGCTCGCCGCGGTCATCGTCGTGCACTTCGGCGTGGCTGTGAAGTCGATCACGCTGCCGTTCGTGGGAGAACTGGCGTTTCCCAACGCAGGCGTCACCAACGCGGGCCCCGTGCTCACCGTGATCGGGCTGGTGGGCATGATGAACGTGGTCAACTTCTCCGACGGCGTCGATGGCCTGGCCGCGGGCGTGTGCGTGATCATCGCCGCCACCATGGCGGTGATCGCCTTCGACCTCGGCCGCCAGCAGCCCGCCGTCCTCGCCGCCCTGACGGCCGGCGCGTCGATGGGCTTCCTGCTCTACAACTTCCCGCCCGCGTCGAGCTTTATGGGCGACTGCGGCGCCAACCTGCTCGGCCTGCTGATGGGCGTCATCGCCGTGGAGGCAGCCGTGAAGACCGCCGCCGTGGTGTCCTTCGTGCTGCCGCTGATCCTGCTCGCGGTGCCGTTCCTAGACACCACGTTCGTGGTGCTCAAGCGCCTGAAGTACCGCCAGCCCATCTACCGCTCCGACAGCGAGCACTTCCATCACCGCATGGCGCGCATCGGCTTCTCCAGCAGGCGCACGATCGCCTACCTGTACGCCTGGACGCTGCTGCTCGCAGGCCTCGCGCTGGCGTTGCGCTTCATCCCCTACAGCGACCACAAAGGCCACTTCCACACAGGCTGGACGCTCGTGCTGCTCGCCTGCGGCGTGATCGTCGCCGCCGCAAGTGTGTACCTGGTCTACGTCCTGGAGATCCTCAAGTTCCGCCGCCTGGATTCCATTCGCCTGCGGCGCATGCGCCCCGAGGCCTCACCAGCGGAGATAGAGCTGGGCGTCGCGGAGGATCTGGAAACCGGCGAGTTCCAGGCGGTTTCTGGCGCCGGGGACGGGGAAGGGCAGGTGCCGGGAGGGGTGGGGCGGGCGCGGGCTCAGCAGCGGGTCCGCGAGGGAGAGGTGGATCAGCACCGCGTAGGCACAGAAGGCGAGCGTGGCGCCCCGCAGGCGCCGGTCGCCGCTGACCGCCGCTAGCGGCAGCAGCCACAGGCCGTACCAAGGAAGCAGCCAGGCGGTGCACAGCAGCAGCGCGAGCGTGCACCACCCCGCCGCCGTGCGCCAGTCGCCCCCGCGCGCGCTCGCCCGCAGACACAGCGCCGCCACCACCACGAACAGCCCCGCGAAGAGGTCGCGCCACCACGCCGGCACTCCCGCCAGGCCCGCAAGCCGCGCCGTCTCCGCCGGGATGCTGTGGGTCGCGATCAGCTGCTGCTGCTCGCCCACCGCCCCCAGGAAGCCGACGGCGTGCACGCCGAAGCCCGCAAGGCCCACCACCGCCACCACCAGCAGGCCCAGGCCCCCCGCCACCGCCACCCCCGCCCGCTCGCGCGAGCGCGCCGGTGCGAGCGCCAGGAACGGCAACAGCAGCCCTGCGGTGAGCTTCACCCCCACGCCGCCCGCCACCGCCACCGCGGCCGCGCGCATCGCCGGGCGCGCAGCCGCGCTCAGCACCAGCGCTACACCCAGCGCCAGCAGGATCAGCGTGTCGTTGTGCGCGCCGCCCACCGCCATCAGCAGCAGCACCGGGTTGGCGCCCACGAACACCGCTGCAAAGCGGCGGGAATGGCCCAGCATCGCCGCCGCCTGGCTGATCAGCGCCACGCCCGCGAGGCTCGACAGAACGGCAACCGCCTTGAACGCCCACAGCCCGCCGGCCGCGCCCAGCGGCGCGGCGGCGTAGCTTGCAAGCGTGAACAGCGGGCCGTAGGGCGAGTGCTGGAACGGCCAGCCGATGAAGCCGAACACCGCGTCGGTGGGCGCTTCGGAGGGCAGACGCGTGTAGGGGTCAAGGCCGTGCAGCGCGCCCATGCGCGCAAATGCCAGGTAGCCGAACACGTCCTGTGAGAGCAGCGGCGGGCCCAGCAGCAGGATCACGTGCGCCAGCACGATCGTGGCGGCAATCGCTCGCAGCGGCAGGCTGCGCGCGGCCACCAGCAGCAGCGCGAAGCTCGCGCACAGCGCGATCGTGAAAACCTGGAAGCGCGTGTCGGTGAGCCTCATCCCCAGCCCCGACAGCGGACCAGCAAGCCACCCGGGCCAGCCGCCGCTGCGGGCCGGCACGAACGTGTTCGGGGCCCCAGCGGCTCCCGCGCAGATCAGGAACACGCTGCCCAGCACACCCAGCAGCGCAGCCCAGCCGATCAGCCCCAGCAGCCCCGCGGCGGGCCGCTCGCGCAGCGCCCGGCGCCTCCCGCCCGGTCGTGCCCCCGTGCGAAACAGCGGCGATATGGGTGTGGCGGACTGTATGCGACCCATTGTTACCTGCGCCCCCATGCAATCGTCCAGCCGGCCCGCTAGCCTATAGCCGCCGGTCGAGCCCATCGGATGACAGCCTGCGGGCACGCTCATCGTCAGGGCCGCGCCTCCTCCGTATGCGACGCCGCCACCGCACACACAAGCTGCGCCGGTCTTCCGGTACGCGACGCGTGCTCATCCTGTCAGCCGACGTCGGCGAGGGCCACGCCGCGGCCGCAAGGGCCCTCGCACAGCAGATCGAGGACTCGCCGCACGAGGCGCAGGTGACCGTGATCGACGGGTTGGCTGCAATGGGCCCGCTGCTGCGGCCGGTGGTCGAGGACGGCTACCGCGTGCAGCTGCGCTTCTTCCCCTGGACCTACACCGTCATCTACTGGCTGCTCGAGCACGTCCTCCCGATCCGCATGATCGCGCGCAAGCTGCTGTGCGCGCTCGGATCGCGCCCGCTCGCGCGCGCCATCGAAGAACACGACCCCGACGTGATCGTCTCGACCTACCCCGCCGTCACCGTCGTGCTCGCCAACCTTCGCCGCCGCGGTGAGGTGCTCTGCCCCACCGTCGCCACGATCACCGACCTCACCGGGCTGTTCTTCTGGGCCCAGCCCGGCATCGACATGCATCTGGTGATGTACGGCGAGTCCATGCCATCGGTCGAGCGAATCGCCGGCCACGGCAGCGTGCGGCTGGTGCGCCCGCTGATCTCCGCCGAGTTCCTGCAGCCGCGCTGTGCCACCGAGGCGCGGCTCGCCCTCGGGCTGCCGCAGGACGGGCGCATGGTGGTCGTCTCCGGCGGAGGCTGGGGAGTGGGCGACATCTCCGGCGCGGTGCGCGAGTTCACGCGCGTGCGCGAGGTGTCGAGCATCGTGTGCCTCGCGGGGCGCAACGAGCAGCTCGCCGAGAAGCTCGGCGCCGACTTCGCCGGCGAACCGCGCGTGCACGTGCTGGGCTTCACCGACAGGATGCCCGAGCTGCTCGCTGCGGCGGACGTGCTGGTGCACTCCACCGGCGGAGTGACCTGCCTGGAGGCCCGCGCGGCCGGCACCCCCGTGGTCTCCTACGGCCTGCCGGTGGGGCATGCGCACCTGAACACACGCGCGATGGCCGACCTCGATCTGCTGCGCCTGGCCAATGACACCGACGAGCTGCGCGAGCACGTGCGCGCGAGCTTCTCAGACGACGAGGCCCACCAGCTCGGCACGCCCGCAGGCGCGCACGCGCTCAGCCCCGCCGCGGCGGACATCGTGATGGACGTCCCGCGCCGCGTTCGACCGGTGCCGCTGTGGCGCCTGCGCGTCGCGGCCGCCGTCACGCAGGCCGTGCTGCTGGTAGGGGCGGGCGCCTGGCTGATGTCGACCGACGAGGTCACCGCCCTGGCCGCCAAGATCCTGCACGTGAGCCCGCTCTCGCACGTGCGCACCAGCCAGCGCGACGTGGCGCTGGTCGTGGACGTCTCGCAGGGCACGCTGGCCAGTGCCGCGGTTGCGCTCGCCGCCGACGGCATCCACGTGTCCTTCTCCGACGGCGCCGGTGTGCCTCCGCACGCCGCCATCAGGCGGCTGCGCTCGCTCGGCGACGGCCTGCTCCCGGACCTCAACCGCGGCACGCTCTTCCACTGGATCCGCACGCCACACGTGCTGGACTCCCAGGCGCGTGCGCTCGGGCTCCACCGCCACTTCTACTACCTCGAACCGCTCAACCATCTCTCGCTGGGCCAGCTGGTGCTCGGTCGCACCGCCGGCGCGATCCCCGTCAAGGGCGCGCTGCGGCTCTCAGCCGACGCGGCGCCGCCTCACCGCCGTATGCGCGCAGGCGACGTCGTGGTGGTCGAGCTGGGCTCCTCCTCCGCGTCGCTGGACGGGCTGGTGCGGATCGTATCCTGGCTCGCCTCCGAGCGGCTCGGCGTCGAGCCGCTGAGCTCCCTGCTGCGCTGCTCCGCGGTCATCAGCTCAAGCAGCAGCGGCGAGCGCGCCAGCAGCGCGGCTCCCAGCACCAGCAGCGCCAGCGACATCGCCAGGGGCACCCCGCCCAACGGCGTGCCGCCGAAGTGCTCGCCCAGCAGCAGCGGCGCGAGCACCAGCGGCACCGCGGTCTGAGTCACAAACACCACCGGCGCCACCTGGATCGCAGGGCGCGACTGCAGCGCGCTCATCTCGCTGAGCGCACCCACGCCCGACGCCGCGGCGGTCGACAGCGCCCAGGCGCCCGCCACCACCAGATGGCCCCCGGCGAGGTCGTCGGAGGCAAGCTTGGTCGCCACGGCGCTCCATCCGAACGCCAGCCCAGCGCCCAGCATCGTCGCCTCGGCAAAGGACCTGTTGAACGCGTTGAGCAGATACGGCAGCAGGCTCGCGGCGCCCAGCGCGACCAGCACCACCGTGATCTTCAGATCCTCCGAGCCGTGCGCGGTGCTGCGCGGCGGCGCCGTCAGCGCCGCTCCCACCACGCCCAGCACGATCAGCGTCACCGCCACGTACTCCGCGCGGCCGGCGCGCTCGCCGAGCATGCGCTCGCCCAGCAGCATCAGCAGGACCAGGCCCGCCGCCAGCGCGGGTTGCACCACCACCAGAGGAGCCAGCAGCAGCGCCACCACCTGCAGCGGCCAGCCCATGATCGACAGCCCGGTCCCCAGCAGCCATCTGCTCCTGCGCACCAGCCCCCATGCCAGCGCCAGTCGCAGGTGCTCCTCCTGCGGCGCCTCCCGCGCATCCATGGCCTGCAGGGCGATCCCTAGGCTGTAGAGGCTCGATGCCGCCACGGCCGCCACGATTCCGAGCACCAGATCCATGTCCGCTCTCGATCATCGCATCCCAGCCGCTCCCGTCGCCGGGGCACTTGCCGCAGGGGCGCTGCTCGGCTACATGCTGCCCGCTCTCGCCGGAGCGCTGCCCGCACTGCGCGCTCCGCTGGGAGTCGAGGATCGAAACAGCGCGCGCAGCGGCTACACGCTGACATTCGACGACGGCCCGCACGCCCGCGGCACGCCCGCGGTCCTCGAGATTCTCCGCCGCGAGCGCGTCAGCGCCACGTTCTTCCTTGTGGGAGAGCAGGTTCAGCGCAACCCACTGCTCGCCCGCGAGATCGTCGACGCCGGTCACAGCATCGGCCTGCATTGCCACCGCCACCGGAACCTCCTGCGTCTCGGTCCCCGGCAGGTCGCGCAGGACATCTCGCGGGCCCTCGAGTGCATCGAGTCGGCCACCGGCCGCTCACCCGCCCTCTACCGCCCACCGTACGGCGTCCTCAATGCCGCGGCGCTCGCCGTGGCGCGCCGGCGGGGCTGGCGCACGCTGCTGTGGAGCAACTGGGGCCGTGACTGGGAGGCGCGTGCCACCCCCGCGTCGATCACGCTCAAGCTCACCGCCGAGGTCGCGCCCGGCGCCGTGCTGCTGCTGCACGACGCCGACGACTACTCCGCGCCCGGCTCGTGGGAGCGGACCGCCGCCGCGCTGCCGCAGGTGCTCGAGCGTCTGGCCGCACGGGGCCTGGCACCGGTCGGCGCATGAGCCGCGGGCGCGCTGGCTAAGATCGCATCTTGCCCCCAGCCGCCTCGATCGAGGCGAGCGGTCCCCGGTCCCTCGCCGCAACCCCGCCCGCGCAGCTGCAGCTGCGCGCCCAGCCCGCCCGCTCGCGCTGGTGGGTGGAGGCGCTCGCGGTCGCCTGGCTGTGCTGGATCTACGACGCCATCACCAACCTGGCGCCGCTGCGCCTGCACCTGGCACTCGCCCACGCCCACTCCATCATGAGCCTGGAGCGCTCGCTGCACATCGACCCCGAGCGCACCCTCGACCGCTGGCTGGCCGGGCATCCCTCGCTCGGCCTGGTGCTATCCGACTACTACGACAACGCGCATTTCGTGGTCACGCTCGGAGTGCTCGGATGGATCTGGTGGAAGCGCGCCGATATCTACAGGCCCCTGCGCAACACCCTGGTGCTGGCCAACGTGATCGCGTTCGTGGTGTTCTGGCGCTTCCCGGTGGCCCCCCCGCGGATGCTGGGCGGCTTCGTGGACGTGGTCGCCTCCACGCACGCGTTCGGCTCGTGGCACACCGGCGCGCTCGCCTCCGCCGCCAACCAGCTCGCGGCCATGCCCTCCCTGCATATCGCCTGGGCCACCTGGTCGGCGCTGGTCCTGTGGAAGATCTCCGCCAGCCGCATCGTGCGCGCCCTCGCCGTGGCGCACGTGCTGCTCACCGCCTTCGTGGTGCTGTCCACCGGCAACCACTATGTGCTCGACGTCCTGGCCGGGCTGCTCACCCTTGCGCTCGCCATGACGCTGGTCGCAGCGGGCGAAACCGCACGGGCGCGCGTGGCCACGCGACGTGCGCGCTCCGAGGTGCACGCGGGGGCGCTCTCCTGAGGTCGCGCTGCGCCGCCCGCCGAGTGCCGCCGCGAGGGTGTGGCGGTTGTCACAAAGTTGTTACGAAGTTCCAAACCGGTTAGACTGGCGCTCGCCGCTACAGACTGCCGAGGGGCATTTGCACGGCTGCGCCGCGTACAGCGGCGCACTGTCATGTCTGTAGGGTGGCCCTATCAAGATGTCCGCACTGGATGCCACCGAGGATCTCGCTCGCCTGCCCTCCTCCGGGCCGGGAGACCGGCGCCACCCCGCATCCGCCCATCGCGGCGCGCCGGCGCTCCGGAGCGCCCGACGGTGATCCCCCGGGATCTAGAGATGGCCGCCCAGCTCCCCTCACACGCAACCCCCTCGGCCGCAGGCACCGCCGCCGCCGCAACCGCTCCGCGCTCGAGCGCCATCCTGCGCTACCTCGACGTGGTGCTCGTGATCATCGCGGTGCCCGTCTCACTGGCACTGAAGGCCCCCGCCGCGGGAATCATCGTGAGCGCCGGCGCATGGCTGCTGCAGCGCGTGCTCGCGCACGCCGGGCAGCGCTGGATCGCCGGCAGGGGGTCGGAGGCGCGCTTCGGGCTCAACCTTGTTGACGGCTTCGGGCGCATCTGGCTGCTCGCGGGAGCGATCGTGCTCGCAGCCGTCATCGGCGGGCGCCGCGACGGCCTGGCGGCAGCCCTGCTGATCTTCTTCGCCTACTCCGTCGCATTCGCCATGCGCCTGGTCAGCGGCAGACCGCACGGGGAGGCGCGCCGATGAGTGCCGTCGCTGCCGCGCCGCCCGCAGGGTCCCCGTCCAAGCGCCAGGGGATGACCAAGGGACGCAAGGTCCTCTACTCGCTGATCGGCGCGTGGATCGGCGGGATCGTCCTCTTCATCATCCTGTTCGGCTTCAAGTCGCACAAGGCCCCCTCGGTGGTCAGCGGCGTGTTCTCACCGACCAACGAGTTCAAACTCGACACCTGGTTCAAGCTCGGCCCGGTCGCCTTCAACAAGGGCGTCCTGTATCTGCTGATCACCGTGGTGATCACCATCGGCGTCATGTCCTACATCGCCAAACGCCTGCAGCAGCGCCCAGGGCGCCTGCAGGTCGCGGTCGAGATGTTCTACGACTTCACCCGAGGCATGTCCAGGGAAAACCTCGACGAGGACATGCAGCGCAAGTACTTCCCGCTGATCGCCACGATCTTCGTGTTCATCCTCGTCACCAACCTGATCGGCTACATCCCGCTGCCGGTCGACAGCGGCGAGACCTTCAACCTGTTCGGTGCCAGCATCCCGTCCTTCCAGATCTATGCCGCCGACACGAACGTCGCGTTCCCGCTGATCCTCGCCCTCGGCGTGTTCGTCCTGTTCACCTATGAGGGTGTCAGGCACCACGGCCCGATCGGATACATCAAAAGCCTGATGCCCGGCGGCATCAAAGGGCCGATCGTCGGCCTGATCTTCCCGATCGAGATACTCTCCAACTTCCTGCGCCTGATCTCGCTGACGGTGCGACTCTGGGCCAACCTGCTGGCCGGTCACATGCTGATCGCCTTCATGGGCGGCGAGCTCGGGGTGCTGGTCGGCGATCAGTGGGTGCAGTGGCTGCTGCTGCCCTTCGGGATCGCCATCTACCTCTTCGAGGCCGTGCTGATCGCCGGCCTGCAGGCCTTCATCTTTTCAATCTTGACCGCCATCTATCTCGGCGGAGCGGTCGAAAGTCACTAACGAGACAAGGGAGCCATCGAGCAATGCAGTTTCTTCATCTTTTCAGTGTGATCCACCCGTTGCTGGGTGTCGCTGAACCCATCATCAAGCAGAGCCAGGATGCGGGCCGCGCGATCGCACTGGGCGTCGGCGCCGGAGGCGGCGCCGCCGGTGCCGGCGCGGGCATCGGTGCCGTGTTCAACGCTTCGATTCAGGCCAAGACCCGTCAGCCTGAGCTGCGCGCCGAGGTCGAGCGCGACCAGTGGCTCGGGTTCGCCCTGACCGAGGCATGCTTCTTCTACGGCCTGGTCGGCGGCTTCATCGCCTTCTTCCTCTAGACAACCATGCCCCCTGCGACACACATCCCCCTGGCCGCCAGCGGCTCGTTCCTGATCAGCCCCAATGTCGGGCTGATGGTCTGGACGATCGTCGTGTTCCTGATCTCGCTGTTCGTCCTGCGCAGGTGGGTGTTCCCCCTGATCGGTGAAGCCCTCGACAAGCGCGCCAAGAGCATCGAAGGCGATATCGACTCCGCTGCGCAGCTGCGCCAGGAGGCCGACAAGATCCTCGAGGAGTACAGGGAGCGCCTGAAGGAGGCGCGGGCCCAGTCGGAGGAGATCGTCCAGCGCGCTCGCCAGACCGCGGACTCGCACGAGCACGAGGCACGTGAGAAGGGCCAGGAGATCCTCGCCGAAGCGGCCAAGCGGGCCGAGCGGGACATCGAGGCCGCGACCAAGCGCGCGCTCGACGACATTCGACGGGAGGTTGCCGACCTCACGATCATGGCCACCGAGAAGGTGACCCGCAAGACCCTCAACGACGCCGATCAGCGCCGGCTGGTCGAGGAGGCGCTCGCAGAGCTTGACTTCTCCGGCCTCTCCTCAGGGGCAGAGAGCAACTGATGGAGGAGCTCGCACAGGTCTACGGCCGCTCACTGTTCGGGGTCGCTCTCGAACAGGGTCGCCTCGATGAGCTGCGCGAGCAGCTCGGGCAGTTCGCCGACGCCCTCGACCGCCAACGCGAGCTCGCGGTGTTCTTCTTCTCCCCGTACTTCTCCACCGCCGAGAAGACAAGGTCGCTGGGCGGCCTGCTGGACGGTGCGGACGAGATCCTCATCAACTTCCTCACGCTGCTGATCGAGAACCACCGCATGCCCGTGATCTTCCGCATCCGACAGGAGTACGAGCGGCTGTGGGAGGAGGAGAACCGGACCCTTCCGGTGGAGATCACGAGCGCGATCGCGCTCGACCAGGCCACCACGGAGAGCCTGGGCAGGACGATCGGCGAGCGCGCCGGGCGCACCGTCACGCTGGCCTCGCGCGTGGATCCGGACATTCTTGGAGGCATCATCATCAGGGTCGGCAACTCGATCCTGGATGCCTCGATACGCAATCGACTGGAGCAGCTGCGCAGGCACGTTGCCCAAGGAGCCTCTTAGGAGCAGACATGCAGATCAACCCCGATGAGATCACAAGCATCCTCAGGAGCCGCATCCAGGGGCTCGACAGCGACACCGCCGAGCTGACCGAGGTCGGCACCGTGCTGTCGGTCGCCGACGGCATCGCGCGCCTGCACGGCCTCGAGAACTGCATGTCCTTCGAGATGCTCGACTTCCCCCACGGCGTCACGGGGCTCGCGCTGAACCTCGAGTCCGACAACGTCGGCGCCGTGCTGTTCGGCGAGTGGGAGCACATCTCCGAGGGCGACACGGTCAAGCGCACCGGCACGCTCCTGGAGATCCCCGTCGGCGACCAGCTGCTCGGTCGCATCGTCGATCCGCTCGGGCGCCCGCTCGACGGCAAGGGCGAGATCCAGATCGAGCAGACACGCCCCGCCGAGTTCAAGGCCCCCGGCGTGGTGCAGCGCCAGCCAGTCACCGAACCGATGCAGACCGGCCTGAAGGCCATCGACGCGATGATCCCGATCGGCCGCGGCCAGCGCGAGCTGATCATCGGCGACCGCCAGACCGGCAAGACGGCCATCGCCATCGACGCCATCATCAACAACAAGGACACCGGCGTGGTGTCCGTGTACGTCGCCATCGGCCAGCGCATGTCCACAGTCGTGGCGCTCGCGCAGACGCTCGAGGAAAACGGCGCGATGGACAACACCGTGATCGTCGCCGCTCCCGCCGACGAGGCCGCGCCGATCAAGTTCATGGCCCCCTACGCCGGCTGCGCCATGGGCGAGCACTTCCTCTACAGCGGCCGCCACGCGCTGCTGGTCTATGACGACCTCACCAAGCACGCCTACGCCTACCGCCAGATGTCGCTGCTGCTGCGCCGTCCGCCGGGCCGCGAGGCCTACCCGGGTGACGTGTTCTACCTGCATTCGCGCCTGCTGGAGCGGGCCGTCAAGCTCAACGACGATCTCGGTGGCGGCTCGCTGACAGCGCTGCCGGTGATCGAGACGCAGGCAGGCGACGTCTCCGCCTACATCCCCACCAACGTCATCTCCATCACCGATGGGCAGATATTCCTCGAGTCCAAACTCTTCAACGCAGGGGTTCGCCCGGCGATCAACGTCGGCATCTCGGTCTCACGGGTCGGCGGCAACGCGCAGATCGGGCCGATGAAGAAAGTGGCCGGGCGCATCAAGCTCGAGCTCTCCCAGTTCCGCGACCTCGAGGCCTTCGCCCAGTTCGGCTCGGACCTCGACGCCGACACGCAGCGCACGCTCGCACGCGGCGAGCGCCTGGTGGCAACGCTCAACCAGAACGAGCGCTCTCCGCTGGCCGTGGAGGACCAGACGGTGCAGATCTTCGCCGCCACCAACGGCTATCTGGACCGGCTGCTGGTGGATCGCGTCCAGGAGTACCTGCGCGGGCTGACCGAACGCCTTCACTCCCAGCACCCGGAGCTGCGCGAGAAGATCAACGGCGGCGACTGGTCGGAGGAGACCCAGGCCGCGGTCCGCGAGACGCTCGACGCCTACTCCGCGGACTTCGGCTATGACCTCGACGAGGAGGGCCAGCCGATCGACGACGCCACGCCCCCCGCCGCCGCCGGCGCCGGCGCCGGCGGGCAGGAGCAGGCCGACAGCGAGCGCGAGATGGAGGCACAGCCGGCCTAGCGCCGGCTGTCGCATCTGAGCCATGGCCTCCCAGCGCGACGTCAAGAACAAGATCGCCTCGGTGAAGAACATCCAGAAGATCACCCGGGCTATGGAGATGGTCGCGGGCGCGCGCCTGCGCCGAGCCGAGCAGCGCATCGAAGCGCTCCGGCCCTATGCGGAGGCGATCGGGCGCATGACGCGCCAGGCCGCTGCGGCCGCAGGCTCGGAGGCCGCCCAGCTGCCGCTGCTGCGCGAACACCCCACCCCGCAGCGTGTGGGGCTGCTGCTGGTCACCGGCGACCGCGGGCTGGCGGGTGGCTTCAACTCGCAGATCATCCGCGCCGGGCTGCGCCTCTCGGCGGAGCTCGCAGAGGATGCTCTCACCACCGAGTGGTACGCCACCGGGCGCCGGGGTGTCTCCTCGCTGAGCTTCCGAGGCCACGAGCTGCGCGGCAGCTACACCGGCTTCGCCGACCGCCCCGCCTACGCCGACGCGCGCACGATCGCCGAGGATCTGATCGCGGCCTACGTGGACGAGCGCCTGGACCGCGTCGAGATGGTCTTCAACTCCTACGTCTCGCCGCTCACCCAGCGCGTCACGCGTCAGCGGTTGCTGCCACTCTCGCACGAGGCGCTCGGCGAGGACTCCGAGCAGACAGAGGCGCCGGCGCATGCCTCGGTGGACTATGAGCCCGACCCGGAGATGATCCTCAGGCGCCTCGTGCCCGACTACATCGAGATCTCGATCTATCGTGCGCTCGTGGAGTCCGCCGCGGGCTTCTTCGGCGCGCAGATGACAGCGATGCGGAGCGCCTCGGAGAATGCCGGGGAAATCATCACCGACTACACGCTTCAGATGAACCGCGCGCGCCAGGCTGAGATCACGCAGGAGATCATGGAGGTCGTCGCAGGGGCCGAGGGACTGAGCTAGGCGGGCGGCCCCCCGCAGCGACCGCGAGACAACTTGAACGCATGACTAGGAGACCAGAGAGCTAATGGCAACCAGCACCACACAACAGGCCACAGGAACACCGCAGTCCGCCAACGGCCACGGCGCGCGCAACCTCGGCCGCATCGAGGAGATCCAGGGCGTGGTGATCGAGGCCGTGTTCCCCGAGCGCCTGCCCGAGATCAATCACGCGATCACCATCGCGCGCCCCGCAGCCGCAGCCTCCGAGGAGGCCGAGGGCATCAGCCCGGGCGGCGGTGAGGCGGTGCTGGTGTGCGAGGTCCAGCAGCATCTTGGCGATGACCGCGTGCGCGCGGTGGCGATGGACACCACGGACGGGCTTGCAAGGGGAGCGGAGGTGATCGACACGGGCGCACCCATCACCGTGCCCGTGGGCGAGGTCACGCTGGGGCGCATCTTCAACCTGCTCGGCGAGCCGATCGACCTCGGCGAGGCGCTGCCCGAGGGCGTGGAGCGACGCAGCATCCATCAGAGCGCCCCGCGCGCGGAGGACCTCACGCCGACGACGGAGATGTTCGAGACGGGCATCAAGGTGATCGACCTGCTCGCGCCCTATGCCAAGGGCGGCAAGGTCGGCCTGTTCGGCGGAGCCGGCGTGGGCAAGACCGTGCTGATCCAGGAGCTCATCCACAACCTCGCCAAGGAGCACGGCGGCCTGTCCGCCTTCTGCGGCGTGGGCGAGCGCTCGCGCGAGGGCAACGACCTGTGGCTGGAGATGAAGGAGTCCGGCGTGCTCGACAAGACGATGCTGGTGTTCGGCCAGATGAATGAGCCCCCCGGGGCCCGCATGCGCGTCGCGCTCTCCGGGCTGACGATGGCCGAATACTTCCGCGACCAGGGCCAGGACGTGCTGCTGTTCATCGACAACATCTTCCGCTTCGTGCAGGCAGGCTCGGAGGTATCGGCGCTGCTTGGGCGCATGCCCTCCCAGGTGGGCTACCAGCCGACGCTGGAGACCGAGATGGGCCAGCTGCAGGAGCGAATCACCTCCACCAAGCGCGGATCGGTCACCTCGATCCAGGCGATCTACGTGCCGGCGGATGACTACACCGACCCCGCGCCGGCATCCGTGTTCGCGCACCTGAACGCCACCACGGCGCTGTCGCGCTCGATCTCCGAAAAAGGCATCTACCCGGCCGTGGACCCGCTTGACTCGACCTCCACGATCCTCAAGGCGGACATCCTGGGCGAGGACCACTTCCGCGTGGCCAACCGCGTCAAGGAGGTGCTGCAGCGCTACAAGGAGCTGCAGGACATCATTGCGATCCTCGGCATCGACGAGCTCTCCGACGAGGACAAGCTCACCGTGCAGCGCGCGCGGCGGATCGAGCGCTTCCTCTCGCAGCCATTCTTCGTGGCCGAACAGTTCACCGGCACGCCCGGCGCCTACGTGCCGATCGCCGAGACCATCCGCGGCTTCGAGGAGATCCTGGACGGCAAGCACGACGAGGTGCCCGAGAACGCCTTCTTCCTGAAGGGCACCATCGACGAGGTCGTCGAGGCGGCCAAGAAATGAGCCACGCGAAGTTCCCGGTGGAAGTGCTCACGCCGGAGGGCGAGGTGTTCTCCGAGGAGATCGAAATGCTCTCGACGTTCACCACCGTGGGCTCCATCGGCATCCTCGCCAACCACGAGCCGCTGCTGGCCAGGCTCGAGCCCACCGAGCTGCGGCTGTACCGCTCCGAGAGCGACATCGTGCGCTACGCGCAGGCCGCGGGCTACCTGCAGTTCGCCGAAAACCGCGCGCTGGTGCTTGTGGAGGAGGCGATCGCGCCGGATCAGCTGGACCGCGCCTCGCTGGAGTCGCGCCTGGCGCAGGCCCGCTCCACGGCGGAGACCGCCCGGGAGGGAAGCGAGGAGCGCGAGCGCGCCCTGCGCGACATCCGCCGCCACCAGGCGTTTCTCGCCGTCGCGCAGTAGCAGCACGTCCCGGTAGCCTTCCCGCCTCATGCCCGCCACCAAGCAGCCAATCGGCGTCATCGGCACGGGCTACGTAGGCCTCGTCACAGCCGCCGGCTTCGCCGAGCTGGGCAGCGAGGTGTGGTGCGTGGACATCGACACGCAGAAGATCGCAGCGCTGCTGCGCGGCGAGGTGCCCATCTATGAGCCGGGCCTGGAGGAGATGCTCGCGCGCAACGCCGCACGACTGCACTTCTCCACCGACCTCTCCCAGGCGCTCGAGCATGCGCGCCTGCTGTTCGTGGCCGTAGGCACGCCGCCGACCTACTCCGGCGACGCGGACCTCTCCGCCGTGCACGCCGTGGCCGACGCGATCCCCGCCTCCAGCGAGCATGCGCTGGTGATGAAGTCCACCGTGCCGTGCGGCACCGGCGAGTCGCTGCGACGCGTATTCGGCGAGCGCGGCAAGGAGGGTCTCGCCTACGTGTCCTGCCCGGAGTTCCTGAAGGAGGGCTCGGCGGTCGCGGACTTCATGAAACCCGACAGGGTCGTGGTCGGCGACAACCGCGACTGGGCGGGCGACGCGGTGGTCGAGCTCTACGCCCCGCTGGGCGCACCGCTGGTGCGCACCGACATAGCGAGCGCCGAGATGGTCAAGCTGGCCTCCAACGCCTTCCTGGCCACGAAGATCTCGTTCATCAACGAGATCGCCAACGTCTGCGAGGAGACCGGCGCGGACGTGGTGGAGGTCGCCCGCGGCATGGGCCTGGACGAGCGCATCGGCTCGAAGTTCCTGCAGGCCGGCATCGGCTTCGGCGGCAGCTGCTTCCCCAAGGACGTCGACGCGCTCAAGCAGCTCGCCGGCAACTCCGGCTACCACTTCCAGCTGCTCAACGCCGTGATCGAGGTCAACGACCTGCAGAAGCGGCGTGTGATCGGCAAGCTGCACAAACACCTGGGCGGCCTGGTGGGCAAGCGGGTGGCGCTGCTCGGACTGGCCTTCAAGCCCAACACCGACGACATGCGCGAGGCGTCATCGCTCGTGCTCTCAGCCCGCCTGATCGCAGACGGCTCGATCGTCAGCGCGTTCGATCCGGTCGCCGAGGAGCAGGCGCGCAGCCTCGTCACCGGCATCAGCTTCGCCTCCTCCGCGATGGACGCCGTCGCCGGCGCGGACGCGGTGGTGCTGGTGACCGAGTGGCGCGAGTTCCTGGAGCTCGACTGGCGCGAGGTCGCAGGCGCGATGAGCGGCAACCTGCTGATCGACGGGCGCAACGCCCTGGACCCCGAGCGCGTGCGCGCCGCCGGCCTGCTCTATGAGGGGATCGGCAGGCGATGAGCCCGCCGGTCCCGCACGCATGCAGGCGGTGATCCTGGTGGGCGGGCAGGGGACGCGCCTGCGCCCGCTCACATCGACGATCCCCAAGCCCATCGTCACGCTCGTGGACCGCCCGTTCATCTCCTTCATGCTGGAGTGGCTGCGCGGACACGGGATCGAGGATGTGGTGATGTCATGCGGATTCCTGGCCGACAGCGTCCGCGAGGTCCTCGGCGACGGCTCGCAGCTGGGCATCCGCCTGCGCTTCGTGGAGGAGCCCGAGCCACGCGGGACCGCGGGCGCGCTCAAGCTCGCCGAGCCCATGCTCGAGGAGCGCTTCCTGATGCTCAACGGCGACGTGCTCACCGACATCGATCTCACCGCGCAGATCGAGCAGCACGAGCGAACCGGCGCCCGAGCCACCCTCGCGCTCGTGCCCGTACCGGATCCCACCGCCTACGGCCTGGTGACGCTCAACGAGGATCGCTCGGTGCTCGACTTCATCGAGAAGCCCAGCTCGGAGAGCCTGCCAACCAACCTCATCAGCGCCGGCGCCTACGTGCTCGGGCGCGAGATCCTCGACCTGATCCCGGCAGATCGCAACGTTTCGATCGAGCGCGAGGTGTGGCCGCAGCTGATCGGGGCGGGCCTCTACGGCTACCCCTCCGAGAGCTACTGGCTGGACATCGGCACACCCGCGCGCTACATGCAGGGCACCTTTGACATCATCGAGGGCAACGTCGCCACCGCGCTCACCGGCCGGCTCGGGCCGGGCTGGCTGGCACAGTCGCCCGACGCGCTGATCGAGGGCCGCGTGATCCCGCCGGCCGTGATCGAGCGGGGCGTCTCGGTTGCGCCCGGCGCCCACGTTGGCAGCCTCGTGGTGCTGGGGCAGAACGTCTCAGTCGGCGCGGGCGCCGCGGTCGAGCGCTCCGTCGTGCTCGCCGGAACCAGCATCGGCGCAGGCTGCGAGCTGCGAGACTGCATCGTGGCCGCGGGCTGCAGGATCGGCGCCGGCACTCGGATCTCGGGCGGCGCGGTGCTCGGAGAGGGCGTCAGCGTGGGGGCGGAAAACGTCATCACACGCGGTGCGCGTATCTTCCCCGGTGTCGAACTGCCCGACCGTGCCATCGAGTTCTAGGCACGGAGTCCCGTAGCCTTGGCCCCAGCGCCGCGAACATCCCCGTCAAACGTCGAACTGCATTCCAGCAGCCAGGAGGCGAGCAGCACATGAGCGAAGGCGGCGTCAGCGCCACATCAACCGCCGAGGATGAGCTCTCCCGCGCGGCCATCGCCGAGGTCGATCCCTCCGACCAGCTCGGCGACGTGCTCGCGCTGCCCGAGCACCTGCGCGATGCCCTCTGGCGCGTCGAGTCGGCGATCATGCAGGACTTCGACACGACCGCCGGGCTCGTGGTGGCCGGCATGGGCGGATCGGCCATCGGCGGAGCGCTCGCGCGAGCCGCGCTCGGCGATCAGGCCTCGCGGCCGATCTTCGTCACCCGCGCCTACGGCCTGCCCTCCTGGACCACGCCGGACACCATGGTCCTCTGCGCGAGCTATTCGGGCGACACGGAGGAGACGCTCGCATGCTACGAGTCCGCCGGAGCGCTGGGCGCCAAGCGGACCGTGGTCACCACCGGCGGCCAGCTGGCCGAGATGGCACGTGCTGACGGGGTGCCCGTGATACCGCTTCCGGGAGGCTTTCAGCCGCGGGCGGCCGTGGCATACATGATCGTGGCCTCGCTGGAGGTGGCGGCGCTGTGTGGAGCCGGGCCGCGCCTGACGGCGGAGATCGACGTGGCCGCATCGCACACCGAGCAGCTGGTGGCCGAGTGGGGCCCGGACGCCCGCGAGGACTCGCTCGCCAAGGAGCTCGCGCGTGCCCTGCACGGGACCACCCCGGTGATCGCCGGCGCGGGCCTGACCACGCCGATCGCCTACCGCTGGAAGACGCAGATCAACGAGAACGCCAAGCAGCCCGCGTTCTGGCACGAACTTCCCGAGCTGGACCACAACGAGATCGTCGGCTGGGAGGGCGCGCGCGACGTCGGCCGCTTCTCCGCCGTGTTCCTCGACGACTCAGATGCGCACCCCCGCGTGAAGGAGCGCATGGACCTGACAGAGCGCCTGATCGCCGGCAACGCCGAGGGCAGCCACCGCATCGAGACACGCGGCCAGACGGCCATCGAGCGGGTCGTCTCGCTGCTGCTGCTGGGCGATCTGGTCTCAATCTACCTGGCCGCGCTGCGCCGGGTGGACCCCGGTCCGGTGAGGGTGCTCGACGAGCTGAAGGCCGCGCTGGCCAGCCGCTAGGAAGAGGCCGCCGCCCGGGCCCGCGCCCGCTGCCCATCCGGGTCCTCCGGGCCCCTGCAAGGCCCCGGCGCCCAGTGGCGCTTGTGATACGGTCCAGGCGACGGCCGAGGAGCGCTGCGACGGGCTCCAATCCGCCACGCTCGGTCCACTCTGCAGCAAGGGCGCTCACCTGACGAGCCAGGAGGCTTCTTCATGTCAGTAGGTACCCCCACGGCCATCGCGGCCGACTTCAAGGTCGCCGATCTCGCTCTGGCGGAGTTCGGCCGCAAGGAGATCACCCTCGCCGAGCACGAGATGCCCGGCCTGATGGCCATCCGCAGGGAGTTCGCAGACGCCCAGCCGCTGCAGGGCGCACGCATCACCGGCTCGCTGCACATGACCATCCAGACGGCCGTGCTGATCGAGACGCTCACAGCGCTGGGAGCCGAGGTGCGCTGGTGCAGCTGCAACATCTTCTCCACCCAGGATCACGCGGCCGCCGCCGTGGCCGTCGGTCCCGACGGCACACCGGACAGCCCGCGCGGGGTGCCGGTGTACGCGTGGAAGGGCGAGACACTCGAGGAGTACTGGTGGTGCACCGAGCAGGTACTCCGCTGGCCCGACGGCGACGGCGGCCCAAACATGATCCTCGACGACGGCGGCGACGCCACGCTGCTGGTGCACAAGGGCACCGAGTACGAGCGCGCCGGCGCGGTTCCGGACCCGGCGGGCGCTGACTCCGAGGAGCTCGGCGTGATCCTCTCGCTGCTAACGCGCTCGCTGGAGGAGGACCCGCAGCGCTGGAGCAGAATCGGCGAGGGCATCAAAGGCGTGACCGAGGAGACCACCACCGGCGTGCACCGTCTCTACCAGATGGTCGAGACCGGCGAGCTGCTGTTCCCGGCCATCAACGTCAACGACTCCGTCACCAAGAGCAAGTTCGACAACCTCTACGGCTGCCGGCACTCCCTGATCGATGGCATCAACCGCGCAACCGACACCATGATCGGCGGCAAGGTGGCCGTGGTGTGTGGATTCGGCGACGTGGGCAAGGGCTGCGCGGAATCGCTGCGCGGCCAGGGCGCGCGCGTGATCATCACGGAGATCGACCCGATCTGCGCATTGCAGGCGGCGATGCAGGGCTATGAGGTCAAAGCGCTGCCCGAAGTTCTCGACAGCGCCGACATCTTCATCACCACCACCGGCAACAAGGACATCATCACCGCGGCGGACATGGGGCGCATGAAGCACCAGGCGATCGTGGGCAACATCGGGCACTTCGACAACGAGATCGACATCGCCGGCCTCGCCCGCGTTCCCGGCGTCGAGCGCGTGAACATCAAGCCGCAGGTCGACAAGTGGGTCTTCCCCGACGGCCACGCTGTGATCCTGCTCTCCGAGGGCCGCCTGCTGAACCTGGGCAACGCCACCGGGCACCCGAGCTTCGTGATGAGCAACTCCTTCTCCAACCAGACCATCGCGCAGATAGAGCTGTTCACCAAGAACCACGAGTACGAGAAGCGCGTGTACGTGCTGCCCAAGCACCTCGACGAGAAGGTCGCCCGACTGCACCTTGACGCTCTCGGCGTCAAGCTGACACGACTCACAGACGAGCAGGCCGCATACATCGGGGTGCCCGTCGAGGGCCCGTACAAGCCGGATCACTACCGCTACTGAGCAGATGAGGGCGATGGTGCTCGCAGCCGGGCTCGGAACCCGGCTGCGCCCGCTCACCTATGAGGTGACCAAGCCGATGGTGCCCGTGCTGGACCGGCCGGTGATGGAGCACATCCTGGACCTGCTGGACCGGCACGGCTTCGGCGAGGTGATCGCCAATCTGCACTACTTCCCCGACTCGATCCGCGAGCACTTCGGCGCGCGCCTGCAGTACCGCTTCGAGCAGGAGCTGCTGGGCACCGCGGGCGGCGTGCGGGCCTGCAGCTCGTTCTTCGGCGACGAGCACTTCCTGGTGATCTCCGGCGACGCGCTCACCGACATCGACCTCGGCGCCATGGCCGAGCGCCACCGCCGTGCCGGTGGCATCGCCACGCTGGCGGTCAAGCGGGTGCCCGACACGCGAGAGTACGGCGTGGTGCTGCACGACCGCGAGGGGCGCATCACCGGTTTCCAGGAGAAGCCGGACCCCGAGGAGGCCCTCTCGGATCTGGGCAACTGCGGCATCTACATGTTCGACCCGCGCATCTTCGACTACTTCCCGGCCACCCCGTTCGTGGACTGGGCCAAGGACGTCTTTCCCGTGCTGCTCGCGAACGATGTCCCGTTCCACATCCACGAGGTGAGCGAGTACTGGAACGACGTGGGCTCCCTTGCGGAGCTGCGCCAGGGCACCTTCGACGCGCTGGAAGGCAAGCTGACGCTGGAGGTCGAGGGGGAGCAGATCGCGCCAGGGGTCACCGCGGCCGGCGGCACCCGGCTGCTCGCGGACACCGACGTCGAGGGCAGGGTGTGGGTTGGCAGCGATGTGAGCATCGGCGAGCGCGTGCGGCTGATGGGGCCCCTGGTGCTGGGCGACGGCTCCAGCATCGGCGCCGGCGCCCAGCTGCGTGAGAGCATCCTGCTGCCCGGCACCGACGTGGCCGAGGGCTCCATCCTGATCGGCGCCATCGCAGGTCATGCGGGCATCCTTCAGAGCCTGCGAGGCCACGGCCGTCACAGCTGAGGCGTCTTTCGGAATCGTCCCGGCAAATGGACCGGATCGGGGCATATACTCGGAGCGGTGGGGGACCTCGCCGAAGTGGCTGCGGCTGCATATGGTCGCAGCAAGCATCTCCAGGATGCGATCGGAATCCTCGCCGAAAGCCGGCGCGCGATGCTGATCATCGACGCACAGGACGGTGAGATCGTCCACGCCAACGACGCAGCATCCGAGCTGTTCGCCGGGTCTCTCATAGGCACAAGCGTGGAGCGGCTGATGCCCGCGCGCTACCGCAGCGGGCATCGCGAGCTGCGCAGGAGCTTCGCTGCCGCGGCCCGCACCCGGCCCATGAGCGCCGGGGTGGATGTGCTCGCGCTCACCGCCGAGTCCGGCGAGAGCACCGTTCGCGTCGGGCTCACGCCGATCCCCGGCACTGCCCTGGTGATCGCGGAGATCGATCCGCTCGGCCCGCCCGCCTGAGCGCCCCTGCGCCGTCGGTCCATCGCCATTTACATCCGCCCCACACGGGCGTAGCATCAGGGCAGCGACACATAAGGCCGATCGAAGGAGCCTACGATGCAAATCGACATCAAGGGTCGTAACGTCCCGGTCACCGACGAGCTGCGGATGCACGCCGAGCGCCGTCTGACCAAGGTCGCCCGCCAGGTATCGGATCTGGCGCGCCTGGAGATTGAGATCTTCAAGGAGCCAAATCCCCGGGTGTCCGACTGTCACGTCGCGGAGGGCACGCTGTATCTGAAGGGCATCACGCTGAGGGCCCACGACGCCTCGCCGGAGATGCAGCACTCGCTGAACCTGATGGTCGACGAGCTCGCCCGGCAGGTCAAGCGCCATCGCGACAAACTCAGGCATCGCCGCGAGGCGCACGCGGCCGCGGCGCGCGCGGCGCAGATCGCATCGGCTGCGCCCAGCGCCGCCGCTCAACCGTCGCTCTGAAGCAGGGCCCCGCGGCCCGTCCAGGTTGGGCGGACGGGCCGCATCGCCCAGCGCGAGGGCGCGGGCTGCGGAGGTGCGCCTGGCGCGCCAATGGCGCTGCCGGGGCCGCTGCGGGAGCTATCCTTGGCTGATGCCCTCCATTCTGGATCGCGCGCTGAACGTAGGCGAGGCCAAGAAGTTCAAGCTCTACCAGAAACGCGTTGCCCTGATCGGGGCATTTGAGGCGGAGCTCGAACACGACAGCGACCAGGAGCTTCGCGAGCGCATGGACGTGCTGCGCCGGCGTGCGGCGGAGGGCGAGGACCTGGACGCGCTGCTGCCGGAGTGCTTTGCGATCGTGCGCGAGACCGGCAAGCGGACGATGGGCATGCGCCACTTCGACGTCCAGCTGATCGGCGGAATGGCTCTGCACGAGGGCCAGATCGCGGAGATGAAGACCGGCGAGGGCAAGACGCTCACCGCAACGCTGGCCGTGGTGCTGAACGCGCTCGCCGTGAGGCAGGCCAGCAAGGACACCCCCGAGCAGCCCGCGGAGCGCCGCGGCGTGCACGTGGTCACGGTCAACGACTACCTGGCCAAGCGCGACGCCGAATGGATGAGCCCGATCTACCAGGCGCTTGGCGTCTCTGTGGGCGTGCTGCAGACGCAGCAGTCCTACGAGGAGAAGCACCTCGCGTATGCCTGCGACGTCGTCTACGGCACCAACTCCGAGTTCGGCTTCGACTATCTGCGCGACAACATGGCCAAGGATCTCGCCGAAAAGGTCCAGCGCGGGCACTACTTCGCGATCGTGGACGAGGTCGACAACATCCTGATCGACGAGGCGCGCACGCCGCTGATCATCTCGGGCGCCCCCGAACAGGCCGCAGACCTCTACCTGAAGTTCGCAAAACTGGCCCCCAGGCTCACGCCCGGCAAAACGCCCGAAGGCATGGACCCGCGGATGAAGAAGCAGTTCGTCGCGGATTTCGACTACGAGATCGACGAGAAGCAGAAGGTCGTCTCGATCACCGAGCAGGGCGTGGCCAAGGCCGAGCGCTTCCTGGGCATCGACCACCTCTACAGGGCCGAGAACGGCCACCTGGTCAACCACCTGATCCAGTGCCTGAGGGCCGAGGCGCTCTACAAGCGCGACGTTGACTACGCCGTGGTGGACGGCAACGTGCAGATCATCGACGAGTTCACAGGCCGCATCCTCGACGGGCGCCGCTGGTCGGAGGGCCTGCACCAGGCGGTGGAGGCCAAGGAGGGCGTGGCCGTCCAGGAGGAGAACCAGACGCTCGCCACGATCACCTACCAGAACTTCTTCCGCCTCTACGACAAGCTCGCCGGCATGACCGGCACGGCGCTCACCGAGGCGACGGAGTTCATGAAGATCTACAAGCTGCCGGTGGTGCAGATCCCCACCAACATGGACATGGTGCGCGCCGACCGCAACGATCAGGTCTACAAGACCAAGGAGGGCAAGTGGAGCGCCGTCGCGCGGGAGATCTCCGCGCGCCACGAGAACGGCCAGCCGGTGCTGGTCGGGACCATCTCCGTGGAGGTCTCCGAGCTGCTCTCCGACCGCCTGACCAAGCGCGGGATCAAGCACACGGTGCTGAACGCCAAGCCCGAGCATGCGGCGCGTGAGGCGGAGATCGTGGCCGAGGCCGGCCAGCCCGGGGCGGTCACGATCGCCACCAACATGGCGGGCCGTGGCGTGGACATCAAGCTCGGCGGCAACCCGGAGCATCTCGCGGGCCTTGCGCTCGCGCGGGAGGGTTTGAGCCCCGGCGAGGACGGCTACGACGCGCGTCTGCAGGCGCTGCTGCCGGAGTTCGAGGCTCAGGTTGCAGACAAACGCGAGCAGGTGATGGCGGCCGGGGGCCTGTTCATCTGCGGCACCGAGCGCCACGAGTCACGCCGCATCGACAACCAGCTGCGCGGCCGCGCCGGCCGCCAGGGCGATCCGGGCGAGTCACGTTTCTTCCTGTCCGCCGAGGACGACCTCGTGCGACTGTTCGCGGGGGACCGCATCTACAAGATCCTGGACCGGCTGGGCGGGCTCGACGATGAGGGCAACGAGGAACCGATCGAGGCGGGCATGCTCTCCAAACAGATCGAGAAAGCACAGAAGAAGGTAGAGGAGCAGAACTTCCTGATCCGCAAACGCGTGCTCGAGTACGACGACGTGATGAACGAGCAGCGCCGGGTGATCTACGCCTACCGCGACGAGGTGCTGGAAGGCAAGAGCATCGGCGAGGAGGCTCGCCAGGAGGTGGCGAAGGTCATCGAACGCACGATCGACCAGTACACCCCGGGCGACTTCATGGAGGACTGGGATCTGGACGGCATGTTCGTGGCGCTCGGGCAGTTCTTCCCGCTGGACTTCGACAGCGGCCAGCTGACCGCGGGCACGGTGGACCGCAACTCGCTCACCGAAGGCATCGTCGACGACGCCATGGAGCGCTACGAGGCTCGCCAGCAGTCCCTGGGCGAGGAGCTGATGGGCGCCCTGGAGCGGTTCCTGCTGCTGCAGATCATCGACGAACGCTGGCGCGAGCATCTCTTCGACATGGACTATCTGCGCGAGGGCATACACCTGCGCGGCTTCGCGCAGATCGACCCGCTGGTGGCCTACAAGAACGAAGCGTTCTCGCTGTTCGGCGACCTCATGAACAGCGTGTGGACCGACTTCGCACGGATGATCTTCAACGTGCAGGTCACGGTGGAGGGCGAGAACGGGTCGGGCGCACCTGCGCCGGCGTTCGCCGCGTCCGGCAGCGCCACGCGCGCGGGGCGGGTGTCCTACTCCGGCGGCCACTCACCGGCGGGGGCCGGCGCGATGGCCGCAGCGGCAGCTGCAGCGGGCACACAGCAGGCATATGCCGGGGAGGAGCCCGAGCTCGTCCCCGTGGTGGAGCAGCGCGTGCTCGACGACGAGCACCAGGTGGGGCGCAACGATCCCTGCTGGTGCGGCAGCGGCAAGAAGTACAAGAAGTGCCACGGCTCCTAGCCGACCGCGTGTGGGCCCGTGACGCACGCGCGCATCCTCGGCCTCGATCACGTCCAGGTCGCGGCGCCGCCGGGGTGTGAGAGCCAGGCGCGGCGCTTCTACGGCGAGCTGATCGGGCTCGCGGAGCACAGGTGCTCTGGGATGAGGACCTGGCGGGCGCCAGGCGGTTCTACTCGAGCGACCCCTGGGGCAACCGCATCGAGTTGATCGAGCGCCTCGGCGCGGAGGAAGGTGCGGGCCACGCAGGGCGTTAGCGCGGCGATCCCGCCGGAATGGGCCCCCGGGATGGCCTGGGGCTCGGCGCGTGGCGGCCTTGGAAGCGCCTCGCACGCCGCTCTCTCTCAGCCCGCCGGCAGCCCCCAGGGCGCGTCGATCGTCACACGCCAGACCCCGTCGTTGCCTCGTGCGTAGAGCACCACGGAGTCCGACCCTTCGTATGGCTCCTGTCCTGGGACGCTGATGCGCAGGCGCCCGGTGGCAAGCGCCGAGCCTCCTGCCGTGTAGAGGCCGGTTAGCTCGATGTTGAGGCTGGCGCCGCTTGCGACCAGGCCCTGCAGCACCTCGGCGATCGCCGAGGGACCCCTGATCGCGCTGCCGTCGGGCGCCACGATGATCGCATCCTCGCTCCAGCACTCCCCGGCGGCGTCCACATCGCCCGCGTTGATGGCGGCGGCGAAGACCTGCGAGAGCTCCTCGGGAGAGTTGGCCGCCATCGCCGCCAGCCTAGCGGCGCCCGCGCGGGCGCCCGCCCGCGGGCCGCTCGCCGGCCACAGGTGGGCGCTGATAGCGTAGGCGCATGGCCACAGCCGCCTCCAGCGAGTCGACCCCGCAGCGGCTTGCGGCGATCCGCGAGCAGATGAAACTGCTCGCGGACTATCTTTGACCCGGCTGCGCTTGACGGGCGTGTGGCGGCGCTCGAGGACGAGATGGGAGTGGAGGGCTTCTGGGATGACTCAGAGCGCGCGGCGGCGGTGACCGCTGAGCACTCGCGCACATCGCGCCGGCTCCAGTCCTTTCGCGCGCTCGAGTCAGACGTGGAGGATCTCGACGGTCTCGCACAGATGGCAGCGGAGGACGAGTCCCTGGAGGAGGAGGTGCTCGAGCAGGTCTCCTCCGTCGAGCAGCGCCTGGCGGCGCTCGAGGAGCAGCGACTGTTCTCGGGCCCCTACGACAGCGGCGACGCCCTCGTGACGGTCAATGCGGGCGCGGGCGGCACCGACGCACAGGACTGGGCGGAGATGGTGCTGCGGATGGAGATGCGCTGGGCCGAGCGGCGCGGGTTCCAGGTGGAGCTGCTGGAGGTGAGCGAGGGCGAGGAAGCGGGCATCAAGTCGGCGACGTTCCGCGCCGCGGGGGAGAACGCCTACGGCCTGTTCGCGGCAGAGCGCGGCGTGCACAGGCTCGTACGGCTCTCGCCGTTCGACTCGGCCCATCGCCGACAGACGAGCTTCGCCGGAGTGGAGGTCGCTCCCGTGGTGCAGGACACCGGTGAGGTGGAGATCAACGAGGACGACCTTCAGGTGGATACCTACAGGGCCTCCGGCGCGGGCGGCCAGCACGTCAACAAGACCGACTCCGCCGTGCGTATCACGCACCGGCCCACCGGCATCGTGGTGCAGTGCCAGAACGAGCGCTCGCAGTCCTCCAACCGCGCCACCGCGATGGCGATGCTCAGCGCCAAGCTGCTGGAGCGCAAAGAGCGCGAACGCCAGGAGGAGATCGCGCGCGAGAAGGGCGAGGCGCAGGATGTGAACTTCGGCTCGCAGATCCGCTCCTATGTCCTTCACCCCTACACGCTGGTCAAGGATCACAGGACCGGGGAGGAGATGGGCGACGTGCAGCGCGCCCTGGACGGCGACCTCGACGGCTTCGTGCGAGCGCACCTGCTGAGCTCCGCCACAGACGGAGGCTAGCCGTGGACGTCCTCACAGAGACCGTCCGGCGCGCCCTGCGGGAGGATCTGGGCGATCGCGACGTGACCACCGTCGCCACCGTCCCCGAGGGCAGCCGCGCCACCGCGCGCATCATTCAGAAGCAGCCGGGTGTGATCTACGGGCTGGCAGCGGCCGAGGTGGCTTTTCGCCTGCTGGACGAGCGGGCGCTCGTGCAGCGCCGCGTGCGCGAGGGCGAGTGGCGCGAGGCGGGCGGCGAGGTGCTCGAGGTCCAGGGCTCCGCGCGGGCGCTGCTGAGCGCCGAGCGCACGGCGCTGAACTTCCTGACGCATCTCTCCGGCGTGGCCACCATGGCGGCGCGCGCTGTCAGGGCGGTGGAGGGCACGGGCGCGCGGGTGCTCGACACGCGCAAGACCATCCCGGGCCTGCGCGCGCTGGAGAAGCAGGCGGTGGCGGCGGGCGGGGCTGTCAATCACCGCGCCGGCCTCTACGACGCGTTCCTGATCAAGGAGAACCACATTGCGGCCGCCGGGGGGATCGGGCCGGCCGTGGCGCGGGCGCAGGAGGCATTCCCGGAGCTTGCGCACTCGCTGGAGGTCGAGGTGCGAAACCCGCTGGAGATCGACCAGGCACTCGAGGCCGGCGCCCCGCGGCTGCTGCTCGACAACATGGACGCGCCCGCGCTGCGCGCAGCGGTGGCGCAGGTTGCGGGCCGGGCCACGCTTGAGGCCAGCGGCGGAGTCACCCTGCAGACGCTCCGGAGCATCGCGGAGACCGGGGTAGAATGGATCTCGATGGGGACGCTGACCAACTCGGCGCCCGTCCTGGATCTCTCACTGCTCCTGGAGGTTGCCCCGTGACACTTCTTTGCGCCCGCGCCACGGGTGCTCTCGCGAGGACTGAAGCGGTGATCGGATGAGCCTGCCGATGGCGCCAACTCTTCCCATGGCCGGTGGCCACGCGGGCGCGCAGGCGCTCTCCGGCGAGGAGATCGAGCAGCTGCATCGCGAGATCCGCGAGCTGGCCCGGCTGCGAGGAGCGGTGATCCTGGCGCACAACTACCAGGTCCCGGAGGTGCAGAACGTCGCGGACTATGTGGGCGATTCCCTCGGCCTCTCGCGCGCGGCCGCGCAGGCCGACGGCGAGACCATCGTCTTCTGTGGCGTTCACTTCATGGCGGAGACCGCCTCGATCCTGTGCCCCGAGAAGACCGTGCTGATCCCCGACCTCGACGCCGGCTGCTCGCTGGCGGCGTCGATCGATGCCGAGCAGCTTGCGGCATGGCGCGAGCGCTATCCCGCGGGTGTGGTGGTCATGTACGTCAACACCACCGCCGAGGTCAAGGCCCTGACGGACTACTGCTGTACCTCCGCCAACGCGGTGCAGGTGGTGCGCCACATCTACGACACGCACGGCCCCGAGACGGAGATCCTGTTCGGGCCGGACATGTGGCTTGGCGCGTACGTCGAGAAGGAGCTCGGTCGCAGGATGCACGTGTGGGACGGCGAGTGCCACGTGCACGCGGGCATCCGTCCGGCGGACATCGAAGCGACGCGCTCTGCCCACCCGGGCGCCGACTTCCTGATCCACCCCGAGTGCGGCTGCTCGACCAGCATCATGGAGTACGTGGCCTCCGGCGACGTGGCGGCGGAGGGGGTGCACATGCTCTCCACCGGGGGAATGCTGCGCTACGCCGAGAACGCCGGGTCGCGCTCGGCGGACGCGGGGGAGAGGCGCGAGGCGGTGGTTGCAACGGAGATCGGCATGCTCTACCCGCTGCAGATGGCAGCGCCCGACGTCGACTTCATCCCTGCCAACGCCGAGGCGTCCTGCAGGTTCATGAAGATGATCACGCTGGTCAAGCTGCGCGACGCGCTGCGCGACATGCAGTTCGAGGTGAGGGTGGCGCCGGAGATCGCCGAGCGCGCGCGTGTGCCGATCGACCGGATGGTGGCGATCGGCTGAGCGTGTGCGCCCTCAGGCGGGGCGCGGGCGGCTAGAACTCCTCCGCCGAGTGCGGTCCCACGCAGGCGATCGCAAGCTGCTCGCCGACGCCGGCGGCCACCTCGCGGACCTCCTCGTAGGTGACCGCGTCAAGCGCCGCGATGGCGGCGTCCGGGTCTATGTCCTGCCCGAACACGATGGTCTGGTTGGCGGCATGGCGGGCCACGGCATTGGTGTTCTCGAAGGCCAGCACCAGCCTGCCTGCAGAGTAGGCACGCGCACGCTGCACCTCCTCCTCGGTGGGACCGTCGCGACGCAGCTCATCGACTATCTCGCGCATGCGCGAGTAGGCCTCGATGCACTTGGCCGACTCCAGGCCGGAGCCCAGCTGCAGAATGGGAACGTCCGCAAAGGTGTGGGCGATCGCGTACACGGAGTAGCACAGGCCCCGCTTCTCGCGGATCTCCTCGAACAGGCGCGAGCCCATCGAGCCGCCCAGCAGCGTCGAGTAGATCGACAGCGCCGCGCGCTCGCGCACGCTGCCCACGGCCACCTGCGGGCGGTAGATCATTCGCAGGTGCGACTGGTTGGTCTCGCGCTCCTCCACCAGCGTCTCGGGCCGGAATTCGGGAGCCGGCACATACGGCTCGGGTGCAGGCAGCGACGGGAACCGCGAGAAGCGCTCCTGCAGCTCCTCATCGCCCGGCAGATGTGCCACGTTGCCGGCGATGAAGACGCCGCCCCCCGAACCGGTCCAGCGGCGCTCGCGAAACGCCACGATGCCCTCTCGGGTGAAGCTCCTGAGGTTCTCCTCCGGACCTAGCACCGTGCGCCCCAGCGGATGCTCACCGAAGGCTGCGCGGTCGATCAGGTACTCCGCAACCATCGAGGGCTGGTCGTAGGCGCGGTTGATCTCCTGGATCACCACGCCGCGCTCGCGATCGAGCTCCTCAGCATCCAGGCGCGGGCGGCCGACGAAGTCGGAGAGCAGGTCGATCGCCGGGGCGGCGCTCTCCGCGCGCACGGTGATGTGGAACGCCACCAGGTCGTGGCTGGTGTAGGCGTTCAGCGAGCCGCCCAGGTGCTCGGCGGTCTCGTTGACGTCCTTGTAGGTGGGGTACTTCTCGCCGCCCTTGAACACCAGATGCTCGAGGAAGTGGGCCATGCCGTTCTCCTCTGGGCGCTCGTTGCGCGCCCCGGCGTCGAAGGCCACCAGGATCGTCAGCGCCCGGGTGCCGGGGAGCTCGATTCGGTTGATCGCCAGGCCGTTGGAGGGGACCGTGCTGGTGCTGATTCTCGCCATGGGCCAACCCTAGAAGGTTCTCGCGCCCGCCGGGTGGCTCAGCCGTCACTACCCTTGTCAGCGCCGCATGTCTTCCACCCAGAGAAAACTCCAGACCACGCTGCTCGTGGTGCTGATCCCGCTGATGCTGATCGCCGGGATCTTCCTGGGCGGGCACCCGAACGACCTGCCGGGCTTCCTGCGCCGGGCCTTCGTCTCGGGCGGTCAGACGCAGGTGGTCGAGGAAGCGATCGATCGCATCCATGACGACTACTACCGCCCGATAGCGGTCTCCAAGCTCGATGACTCCTCCATCTCGGGTCTGGTGGCCAGTCTCGGCGACCGCTTCTCCCATTACCTGCCGCCGAGCGAAGCCGGCCGGCTGGACGCGCCGCCGAGCTTCACCGGGATCGGCGTTTCGGTCGCGCAGGCACACACGGGCCTGCTGATCGCGCACGTGTTCCCCGCCTCGCCCGCGCTGCGATCGGGGTTGAAGTCCGGCGAAGTGATCACAGCGGTCAACGGGCGCAGGCTGCAGGGACTCTCGCTGGAAAGCGCCGTCGCGCTGATCAAGGGACTGCCGGGCACGCGCGTGTCGCTGGGCCTGGAAGCGCCGCCGGCCAAGAGCTCGCACAGAGCTGTCGAGCGGACCGTCGAGATCACGCGCGCGATCGTGAGCGAGCCCGTGGTGGCCTCGCTGGTGGAGACGGTCCACGGCGTGAAGCTCGGCGTCGTAGCCCTCGCCGAGTTCAGCCCAGGAGCCCACGGCGAAGTCCGCGAAGCGGTCGAAAAGGTCCTCAAAGGCGGTGCCAGGGGCATCGTGCTCGACCTGCGCGGCAACGGCGGCGGCCTGGTCGAGGAGGCGCAGCTGATCGCCAGCATCTTCATCGCCAAGGGCACCATCGTGACCACCCGCGGGCGCACACAGCCCACACAGGTGCTGAGCGCGCTCGGAGACCCGCTGGCGCCTTCGACTCCGATGGTGGTGCTGGTGGATACCAACACCGCCTCCTCGGCGGAGATTCTCACGGCGGCCCTGCAGGATCACCATCGCGCGACCGTCGTGGGCACGCACACCTTCGGCAAGGGCGTCTTCCAGGAAGAGCAGCCGCTCTCCAACGGCGGGACGCTGGACATCACCGTGGGCGAGTTCTTCACGCCCGACGGGCGCAACCTGGGTGGGGGCGGCGTCAAACAGGGAGCTGGCATAACGCCCGAAGTGAAGGTGCCGGCCTCACAGGTGGACAGCGAACGGGGGCTGGCTGTGGCGCTGGCAACGCTCCGCGCCAAGGTCAGGTGAGCGCCCCCTCGCCGGCTCGCCGAGTTGCCCACGGCGTGCACCCGGGCGGCGGCGGCTCGGATGGCGCTGCGATGGTCGCGGTGCTCGAGCGCAGGGGCCGGTTCATGACCGCCGAGCCGGTGTTCCCGCCGCGCGATGCACAGACCCAGCAGGGGCGCCGCGGGCGCAGCGCCGGGCCCGGAAGGATCGTGGTTCGCGCCGGCGGTGCCCGCGGCGTCGTGCGGGCGCACGCCGGGGATCTGGTCCTGATCCGCCTGCTGCCCCGCGGCGGCGGCGCGAGCGTCGTGCGAGTGCTCGGAAGGCCCGATGTGGCAGCCGACCTGCTGGAGGGCCTGATGCTCGACCGCGGACTGCGCCGCGGCTTCGATCGGGAGGTCGAGAGCGAAGCACGAGCGGCGGGCGAGCGTGTCAGACACGAGCAGCGAGCGCGCCGGGATCTCACGGCGCTGCCCACGTTCACGATCGACCCGGCCAGCGCGAGGGACTTCGACGACGCGATCTCAGCCGAGCGCACGGCGCAGGGAAGCATCAGGATCTGGGTGCACATCGCCGATGTCGCCGCGCATGTGCGCGAGGGTTCGCCGCTGGACCGCGAGGCGCGCAGGCGCGCCACCAGCGTGTATGTCCCCGGCGCGGTGGAGCCGATGCTCCCGCACGCGCTCTCCAGCGACGCCTGCTCGCTGATGCCGGATGTGGAGCGCGCGGCCGTGACCGTGGAGCTCGAGCTGGACGGAGCTGAGGTGGTGAGCAGGGCCTTCTACCGCTCGCTGATCCGCTCCGACGCACGCCTGGACTACGAGCAGGTGGATCGTGTCTTCGCCGGAGCGCAGAGCGCGGGCGAGCCGTGGGGGGCGCCGCTTGCCGCGGCACGCGCCGCAGCACAGGCGCTGCAGGAGCGCAGGGAGCGCAGCGGCGCGCTGGCGGTGGACTCGCGCGAGCCGGAGTTCGAGTTCGATCCCCACGGCAACGTGCTGGCGGTCCGGGGGCGCTCCCAGACGGAGTCCCACAGGCTGATCGAGCACCTGATGATCGCGGCCAACGAGGCCGTGGCGGGACTGCTGTCCCAGCGCGGCGTGCCGTGCCTGTACCGCGTGCACGAGCGCCCCGACCCCGAGCGGGTGGAGCGGCTGGCCGCACAGCTGGCCTCGCTGGAGGTGCCGACGCCACCACTGCCCGACCCGATGTCCTCCACCCAGGCGGCCGAGCTGCTGGGGGAGATGTCGGTGCGCGTTGAGCGGCACGTGCTGCGCACGGGGCGCGGCGCGGCGGCACTGAACTCGCTGATCCTGCGGTCGCTGAAGCAGGCCTACTACTCGCCGAAGAACCTGGGACACGCCGGCCTGCGCTCGCCCTGCTACTGCCATTTCACCTCGCCCATCCGCCGCTACCCCGACATCGTCTGCCACCGCGCGCTGCTGTCGGCGGTCGAGGGCGGCGAGCCGGCCCCGCGCGCGGGCGAGCTGGTTGAGTTGGGCGTGTGGAGCTCTGAGCGTGAGCGTGATGCGATGGCGGTCGAGCACAGCGCCGATGACGTGGCGCGCTGCTTCGCGTTGCGGGCGCTGATCGAAAGCGACCCCGAGCAGAGCTTCGCCGGCGAGGTGACCGGCCTGATCTCCGCGGGCGCGTTCGTGGCGTTCTCGGTGCACCAGCCCAGGGTGCAGGCGCAATCATCCCCGCCGGCGTTCGAGGGGATGCTGCCGGTGCGGAAGCTCGGATCCCCCGACGCGAGCGAGCGCGCCGGTCACCGAGAGCGCCGCGGGCGCCACGAGCGCCAGCCGGCGATGCCTCAGCGGGAGTGGTGGGAGATGAACCCCGAGGGCACCATCCTGCGCGGGGAGCGAACCGGAGCGGCGATCAGGCTCGGCGATCCGATCGAGGTGCGCGTGGCGCGCGTGGACACCGTGCGCGGCAGGGTGGACCTGCTTCCAGGCGGTTAGGCTCGTGGGATGGCAAAGGGCAAGGGAAAGCGCAAGATCGGCGCGGGGGACGTCGCATCCAACCGCTACGCCTCACATCGCTACGAGCTGCTCGAGCGCGTGGAGTGCGGCATGGTGCTGGAAGGAACAGAGGTCAAGGCGCTGCGCACCTCAGGCGCACAGCTCAAGGACGGCTTCGCCTCGATGCGCGAGGGCGAGCTGTGGCTGCAGTCGGTGCATATCCCGCCCTATGGCCCGGCGTCGCGCGAAAATCACGATCCTGAGCGTGCGCGCAAGCTGCTGCTGCACCGGCGCGAGCTCGAGCACATCGCCGCCCGCGCCAGGGAGAGGGGACTGACGCTGGTGCCCACCCGCATCTACTTCTCGGGCGCCAACGCCAAGGTCGAGATCGCACTTGCTCGCGGCAAGGACCTCTATGACAAGCGCCAGTCCATCCGCGAGCGCGAGACCAAGCGCGACATGGAACGAGGCATCCGCGAAGCAAGGCGCTGAGGCGCCACAGGCGCGCGCTTCGGGCCTAGATCGATCCGAACCCGTGCCCGCCGCTGGTGAGTATGTGGGTTTCGTGCATGCCGAATGCAAGCAGCACGATCAGCGTGATGTAGACCGCACCCACCAGCATGCGGTTGCGTGGCGACACGCGGTAATACGCGGCCTGCTCCAGCGAGCGCGTCTTGCGCTGCTGCCAGCGCCGCCACGTCTCCATGCCGGCGAACAGAAGGATGATCAGGATGATTGGGTTGGGGTAGATCAGCGCCATCGCCACCATCGCGCCAAGTCCCAGGAACCACATCCACGGGGCCATCGCAGCCATGGCGCGTCCTCCGTCCAGGGGCACCACGGGAAGCAGGTTGAACAGGTTGATCAGGAACCCCACGTAGGCGAGCGCCAGCAGGAAGTCGCTGCCTGTCAGCGCTCCGGCCAATGCGACCGCCCCAGCGGCCAGCGACCCGAGGATCGGGCCTGCAAGGCCCACCCGCGCCTCGGCCAGCGCGTTGTCGCCCAGGGACTTGGCGAAGATGGCCGCGCCCAGGAACGGGATGAACATGGGTGTGCTGGCCTTGATGCCCTCGCGGCGCAGCGCGATCACATGCCCCATCTCGTGCAGGAACAGCAGCGCCACGAAGCCCGCCGCGAACTGCCATCCCCAGAAGAGGCTGTAGGCGGCGACGGACACCAGCGCGGTGCCCGACGTGGTCAGCAGCTTGAGCTTTGGCAGCAGCAGCAAAAAGCCCTTGATGGCGGCGAAGAACTTGGCAAACGCAGCGGCAATCGCGGCGAGGATGCTGCTCACGCGCCGGCGCAGCCCTCCGCCGGTGGAGCCACGTGCGTCCTTGGCGCTGCGCGAGGGCTCCCCGAACGCGCTCTCCGCCGAGGCTGAGGCTGCGGTCGCGTGGGTGGGGTAGCCGCCGATGGGGGGTGCGGCTGCGGGCAGCACAGCAGGTGGCGCGACGATGGAGAAGTCCTGATTGTCCATGACATCTATTGTGGCACCGCGCATAAGCCGTGCCTAACGGAATTTCTGGTGCCCCGCGGAGAGCTCCGCGGCCGGTCCGACGGCTTTTTTGCGGAGGATGCGGAGTGCACGTCCGCCGGCTGTTGCATCGGCCCGATGCCGCCGCTACCTTGAATCCAGACGCGGAACCGAGCCGCAAAGAGCGAGGCCACCGAGGTGTGAGGCCGCGCCACCCAGTAGGAAGGGCCTTCGGGCCGGACCGAGCGGGTTCCTCAAACGGCTTGGGACCGCGTCTCTTTTTTTGCCCGCGTGAGCCTCCGTGGGCGATCTCCGCGTCGGCCGCGTCGGCCGCGCTCCCGCACCTCACGTCCTGCCCACGCCTCGCCGCGGCCCGCATCTGCTCGCAACGCGCACACAGCTAGACTGGAAGAGCATTCCCGGGGACGACAGGCTTCGACGCGGTTGGCTCGTGGGGATGGTGGCGAGTCGAGGTCCCGGGCGGCCTCGTAAAACACCCGGGAAAACAATAAGTGCGGACTCTCACGAGTACGCCCTCGCCGCTTAGTCAATAGCTAAGCCGTGAGGTCTCGGGCCCCGCTCGCCTGCGGCGGGGAAGGCCGGGATCAGAAAGCAGGCTCACCCGGTGAGGTACGCCTCTGCCGATCCGGGGACGCTCAAGGAGGCTGGTCTCCCACAACCCCGCCGGCGAGGCGAGTGGGAGATGAGATCAGAGCGCCGGCTACGCTCGTAGAGGCCATTTTCACGCGATCGCGGACGTGGGTTCGATTCCCACCGTCTCCACTTCGTATCGATTGTTGCAAAATAAGCCATGCCGGGACAGCGCGCAGTTCTCGCCGGTGGCATCGACAACACGGGCGCGACAAGCTAACTTGTGGTGGTGGGCGTCGTTCCGATCATCGCGGCGAGCGCCCGCAGACACGGTGTCAGCGACAAGGACATGCTCCACGCCTATTCGCACCCCATCCGAATCTTTGAGCTAGACGAGGGCCTGACAATGATCATCGGAGCCAACCAGGCGGCGATCATCTATGAGATCGGGGTCGTGGACGGCGTGTCAGCTCCGGTGATCGTTCATGCGATGAAGGCCCGCGACCGATTCCTGAGGTGATTGTCATGCCACGCAGCGTCCAGGACATCCTTGATCACGCCGACGAGCTGGCCAGCCGCTTTGAGGAGTACGAGCCGGCGGTCGATGACGAGCGCGACCCCAAGGCCTTCAAGGCTCTGAGAGACGCCGCGCTATCTAGGTCTGACGCGGAACGGTCGATCAAGGCCGCCGTCGAGCAGGCCCGCGCGAGCGGGTACTCGTGGGCGTTTATCGGCTCTCTGCTGGGGACCTCTGGCGAGGCAGCTCGACAGCGCTACGGGACCAAGCAGAAGGCTTGACAGGGTCGCCGCGTAGGGTCTCGGGCCGTGCCCAGCGAGACTGGAACCGGTAGAGGCTCCGAAGCGATGCGCTTCGGACTGTTTGGCGGCGCCGAGGCGCCACGCAGCAGCGACGGCGACCCGAGCCGCGGGTTTTGGGAGTACATCGAGACCAACATCGAAGCCGAGCGCCTCGGGTTCTATTCGACGTTCCTGGTCGAGCACCACTTCTCCGGTGTTGGGCAGGTGTCGTCCCCCCTCGATCTGCTGAGCTGGGTGGCCGCTCGCACGACCTCGATCCGGCTGGGGACAGCGGTGCTCGTGTTGTCATGGCATGACCCGGTGCTGCTGGCTGAGCGCGCGGCCACCCTCGACCTCCTCTCTGGCGGGCGTCTGGACTTCGGCGTGGGGAAGGGTTACCGGCATGCAGAGTTCGCTGGCTTCTGTGTGCCCAGCGACGAGGCGGACGGGCGCTTTCACGAGTCTCTGGCCGTGATCCTCAAGGCGTGGTGCTCCGATCAACCGTTCTCCCACGAGGGTCGGTTCTGGCGCTACCACCAAATTGTGGTCGAGCCGCCAACTGCCCAGGAGCCGCATCCCCCTGTGTGGATCGCTGCAGGCAGCGCCGAGTCGGTTCGCAATGTGGCCAGGCTTGGTGGGAACCTCTTGCTCGACCAGTTCGCCTCCACGGAGGCGATTGGCGAACGGATCGGCGTGTTCAAGGCTGAGTGCGAGGCCCGCGACCGTGTCTTTGATCCGATCGACGTGGCCGTCGCGCGCAACCTCTACGTGGCACGCGACGCAGACGACGCGAGCGCGGCGCTGGCCCGGCAGGCAAGCATCCACGAGCGCATGATCGATCGCTCCCGCGGCCCGGAGGGGTCGAGGCGCTCACACATCATGGCCTACGCGGAGGAGGCCGGCGCGACCGAGGCCAACGTCCTCTTCGGCCCGCCCCAGGAGATCATCGCGGGGCTGGAGGCACTGCAGGCGGTAGGCGTCAGGTACGTGCTGATCAGCGGCGGAGAAGCGACACGGCAGAGCATGCAGCGGTTTGCCGCCGAGGTGATGCCGGCTTTCCTACAGGACCGGTGAACCGCGATCGACGACAGGCCGAGCTAGTTGCGCGGCGCGCGTTCTACGCTGTCGCGCCCCAGACCAAGCGTCGCTATCCGCACCTCCAGCGCGGTTAGTCCTGCTCTGCGCGCCGAGATGCCGAGGGGCGGGGACGTGCGCCGAGCGTACGCAGGCCGCCTCGGCATGATCAGGCGATCTCGCATTCCAGAGCCGTTTTCGGCCAAGGTTTCGCACCCGTCGAACCCACCGTCTCCACTGACACCGATAGGGGCGTCCGGCTTCCGGCGTTTCCCCCGTAGCCGGCTGCGTGCCGCTACATCGATGTTCTGTCGCTATCCGACGGCGGTCCTCAGCTGATCCAGCGCGCGCATCATCAGAGCTGCGAAGTCGGCGTCGGGGTGATCGATCCAATCGTCGTAGGCCGCATTGAAGACGGTGATGGCCGCCTCGGCGGCAAATCGCGCGGCCGCTGGCATCGCGCCTCTGGCGCGGAGCCCATCCTGAAGGGCGCGGCAAAGCGATGCCATCTTGACGAGCTCGCGCTCCTGCAGCTCGGTCGAGCTGGCGATCAGGTCGCGGCGCGGCGCCGCTACCTGTCCGTAGCCTGCCAGTGAGCGGCCCGCCTGGGTCAGCGCCGCGGTTGCGGCCTCGAGGGGATCGGCCGCGGGGTCGACCGCTGCGAGTGCGTCGGTGAGCGTGCGCTGAAATGCCTCGCTGTCGGCGAACAGCACCTCACGCTTGTCGGCGAAGTGGTTGAAGAACGAGCGCTTGGTCAGACCCGCCCGCTGGGTGATGTCCGCGACCGTCACGCCGGCGTAGCCACGCTCGAGGAAAAGCTCCATCGCGGCGCGCTGCAGGCGCCCCTTCGGGTCGGGCTCCCATCGGGACATGGGGAAGATCATAGCCACAGGCATTGCATTCGGTGCAGTGATGTGTCATGCTGTCACTACACCAAGTGCAATCAACCCCTCGTCCAAGGAGCCCACGATGCCCAGCACCACCCACTCTCCCGCCAACTCAGCCGCGTGGCTCCCGGGCCGGCTCGCGGATCTGGCGGTCAAGGACGCTCCCTACACGCCGCCCGGCGATGATCAGATCGTCGTGCGAGGGCACGCGGTGGCGGTCAACCCGCTGGACTGGATCATCCAGGTCGCCGGTGACCTGAGCTACCGCTGGCTCTCCTACCCGACGGTGCTGGGATCGGATGTGGCCGGGGAGGTTGTGCAGGTCGGCAAGGACGTCACGCGCTTCACGGTCGGCGACAGGGTCATCGGACATGCGGTCGGCACCGACAAGGACACCAACCGCGCGTCGGAAGGCACGTTCCAGCGCTACTCGGTCGTCCTTGAGCGGATGGCCTGCCCGATCCCCGGCTCGCTGTCCTTCGAGCAGGCCTCCGTGCTGCCGCTGGCGCTCTCAACCGCGGCGTGCGGCCTCTTTCAGCAGGATCACCTCGGTCTGCAGCACCCCTCCGCGGGCCCCACTCCGACGGGGGAGACCGTTCTGGTCTGGGGCGGCTCCACCAGCGCGGGCAGCAATGCGATTCAGCTCGCGGTCGCAGCGGGCTACGAGGTCATCACCACAGCCTCCCCGCGCAACTTCGAGTTCGTCAAGGATCTGGGCGCCAGCGAGGCGTTCGACTACAACAGCCCGAGCGTGACCGCCGACATCATCTCCGCATTCAGGGGCCGCAGGCTCGCCGGCGCGATCGCGTTCGGCACCACAGCGGCAGCGTCGTGCGTGAAGATCGTGGCCTCCTGCGAGGGCAACCGATTCGTCTCAATCGCCACTCCGCCGGTCTCCTTCGACGGCCTTGCGCGCAAGGCGGGCCGCCGTGTGGAGACGCTCCGCACGGTGCGCCGGCTGATCGCCTCGAACGTCGCTCTGCAGGTGAGGTCTCGGACCCGCGGTGTCCGTATCAAGTACATCTGGGGCACGTCGCTGAAGAACAACGAGGTCAGTCACGCGATCTACCGCGACTTCCTGCCGGCCGCGCTGGCCGAGGGCCGCTACCGCGCCGCCCCGGAGCCGCGCGTCATCGGGCACGGGCTCCAGCACCTGCAGCGCGCCCTGGACATCCAGCGCGAAGGCGTCTCCGCACAGAAGATCGTCATCACAATTCCCCAGTCGGAGGACCACTGATGCCAACCGTGCCCTGGACGCCGACAGCACCGGTTCACGCCGGTGCGGATTACCTGATCATGGCGACCCGCTTCACCGTCGCGCGCCGCCGCGACATGCTGCGGGTGATCGCAGCGAGCAACGGCCTGTGGTCCGGCATCGCCCGGACCGAGGGCCTGGTCGGCTACAGCATCTCCTCACGCCCGGCCCGCGGGACGCTCGCCACGGTCTCTGCATGGCGCGACCGCGACGCGATGCTCGCCTTCGTCCGCGGAGGCGCACATCAGAAGCTGGTCCAGCAGACCCGTGAGCTGATGAGGGAGAGCGCATTCGCCTCCTGGGGCGCGCACGGCGCTGCGCTTCCCCCGGATTGGGCCAGCGCCGAGCAACAGCTCGACGCCGGGCTGTCCGCCGCACGGAGCGGGAGAATCCCGTACGAGCACGCGACGATGCTCTTGGCAGGGCCGCGAGCGGGTATGAGAGCGGGGCGAGGATGAGCAAGCTGAGACTCACGATCACCATGTCGCTGGACGGCTACGTCGCCGGTCCAGACCAGAGCGAGGAGAGACCGCTCGGTCGGGGCGGTCTGGATCTGCACGAATGGTTCTTCCCGCTCAAGGCGTTCCGGGAGATGCACGGCGAGGAGGGCGGCGACGTGAACGCCAGCTCCGAGGTGGTCGAGCAGCGCCTGGCGAACATTGGTGCCACGATCATGGGCCGCAACATGTTCGGGCCGGTACGGGGCTCGTGGGGGGATGGGTCATGGCGGGGCTGGTGGGGCGAGGACCCTCCATTTCACCATCCGGTGTTCGTGCTCACGAACCACCCGCGCGAGCCGCTGGAGATGCAGGGCGGCACCACCTTCAACTTTGTGAGCGAAGGGATCGACTCTGCACTGAGCCAGGCGAGGGCCGCGGCGCAGGGGCGCGACGTCGCACTTGCCGGCGGCGCGTCGGCGGTCAACCAATACCTGGCCGCGGGGTTGGTTGACGAGCTCGACATCTCGGTGGCGCCACTGATCCTCGGTGGCGGTGAGCGTCTGTTCGCGGGCCTCGACCGCGGGACGCTCAGGCTCAAGCAGGTCTGGGCAGTCGACGCTCCCAACGTCACCCACATCAAGTACGAGGTCGGCTGAGCCGCTTCCCATCGGCTGACTGGCCGCGCCTATCGCACCTGCTGATAGCCCCACAGGGACACCAGGTCGCGGCCGAGATGCTCGCTGAGCGCTTCCACCTGAGGCTTCAGCCGCACGCGCAGTTCTGCCATCAGCGCCTCGTCGGGCGGGGGAGGAGCTGTATGAAGGCTGGCCTGGACACGCTCCGCAGCGCCTTGCCTGATGCCGCGGGGCACGACTGCCTTGATCGCGCGGTGCACGCCGCTCGCGCCGGCTCCTCGACCGGCGCGCACCTGATGCAGCATGCCCGCCAGCCGCTGGGAGCGCACGCTGACCGTCGGGTTGCTCTGCAGCAGCTGAAACTCGAAGGAGTCGTCGGCGCCGATGTGCCTGAGCACGGAGCGCAACGTGGCGTTGTTGTCGGCGCGGTAGTCGTCGTAGATCAGCACCAGGATCTGCTCGGCGCTGAACACGGCCTCGTAGCGGCGCAGCAGCTCCACATAATTCAGGTAGCGCCCGTAGCGTTCGACGGTCTCCCCACGGCGCTCGAATCGCTGGTTCTCCAATGCCCGGCGCAGGTCGGTCTCCTGCTCGACTCGCTCTTCCATCAGCTGGAGATGGAACGAGCGCAGGAAGTCCGCCGGCTCTCGCAGGATGGCGACGATCCGTGCGTCGGGGCACACCTCGGCGATGTTCGCGGCCGCCGTGGTCGAGCTGAGGTACCCGGGTGATGCCTCGCCGATGATCTGGTCCGGCGCCGCGCCGGCAAAGAGCGCCGCGTACTGCTCGAGCGTGGTCGGCAGGTTCAGCCGCCCACGCCCGCCGGCGTCCATCTGGTCGTCGGAGAAGAACTTCGGCGAGCGCACGTCCGGCATGAAGATGCCGGGATGCTGCAGGCGCAGCATCTGCTGCAGTGCGGTCGTGCCGCTCTTGGGCTGTCCGACGATGAAGAAGTCCGGCAGGCGCAGACCGTCGGTGCTCGTCACAGGTTGGCCTCGGGAGCCCCGTCACGACCCGTGGAACCGCTTGCCACCGCGCAACCGTACCAAGCCCCGTGGGCTTTCGCCTCAGCCGGCACGAGTCGCCCGCTGGGCATCCTTCGCGTCTCCGGCGCCCGCCACAAGAGCGTCACCTGCGGGTGTGCGCGCGTAGATCACGAAGCGCTGCGACCTGCTCCCAGCCACCAGCCCGGCGTCTCTGAGTACGGCCAGGTGCTGGGAGACGCCGCCGGGAGTCAGGCCGCTCACGCGGGCCAGTTCGGTGGTTGACTGAGCGCGCGCGAGTGCGAGCAGCAGCACCGCGCGGTTGCGGCCGATGAGCCGAGCGAGCGCGTCGGGCGGCGCGGGCCGCTCGGGTCGCCAGAGCATGCCGATCCCGCGCGCGGGGTAGATCAGCGCGGGTTGCCACGGCGGCTCGGTCAGCACAAGCACCTCGGGCCAGGTGAAGGCGCTTGGGATCAGCAGCAGCCCGCGCTCGTCCAGATCCAGCGTGGTGTCCGCGCGGCGATCGATCCGCAGCACGCCGTCGCTCCAGCTGATCGAGTCGTCGAGGTCGGCGAACAGCGCCCCGGTGCCGCCGTCCACGATCTGCCTGCCACGGTAGTCCACGTCCTGCTCCAGCAGAGCGCGGATTCGCGGCCAGTCCGCCGCCAGCGCTCGCTCCCAGTAGGTTCGCAGCAGGTCTGCCAGCTCCAGGATGGCGCGCGCGGGTTCGCCGGCGAACGGCTCGAGCGCCGCGGGCAGATCCCCATCGGGATACGCGCGCAGCACCTCCGCGCGAATCTGCTCCGGAGGAGTAGCGACCATCACGGCCAGCTCGTCCTCGAAGTTGGCAAGCGGCCCGGTGGGCGGCGGGTTGACGAAGTCCGGGTTGTAGGTCTCCGAGGCGCTCAGCGCACGCACCACCGACAGGTCCAGGTCCTCCACCGCAGGACGCGCCCGTTCCACCCAGGGCAGGTGCAGAGCCCGCGCGCGTGAGTCCTCCAGCGCGGTGATGCTCCTGATGGTCTCGAGCATGGGCGAGATGGCAAAGCGGACGCGTGTGAGGGCCTCGGTGTCGAAGCGAGCCAGGATCATGACGTTGCGCGGTGGACGTTCGGCGGAGTTATGATTTAGCTGATTCTAAATCAGTTAGGCGCCTGGGGGTGTTGGCCGAGAATGAGGTCATGGTCACCAACAACCACATCGCACTGGAGCTCGACCGAGTCCGTCAGCGCGACCTTTTCCACCATGTGAGCGCAGGCCGCGACGGCCAGCCGCTCCTGGGGGGCTGGGCCGAGGACGAGATGCCCGCGGTCGCCGACTCCGACAACGACAGCCAGCCTCAGCGCTGAGCGGCGCCTCAGCCCGCAGCGCCCGCCGCGCCGATGGTGGCGACGTCGATCACGAAGCGGTAGCGCACGTCGCTTCGCTCCACTCGGTCGTAGGCGCCGTCAACGTCATCGGCGCCGATCAGCTCGATCTCGGGCCTGACGTCGTGCTCGGCGCAGAAGTCCATCATCTCCTGGGTGTCCGGCAGGCCTCCGATCGCAGAGCCGGCCAGGCTGCGGCGCCCGCCGATCAGCGAGAAGCCACCGACCGCATACGGTTCCGATGGTGCGCCCACGTTGATCATGGTGCCGTCGACACGCAGCAGGCTGAGGTAGGCGTCGATGTTGAGCTTGGCGGAGACCGTGTTGAGGATCAGGTCGAAGCTGCTGCGCAGTGACCTGAAGGTCGCGCGGTCGGAGGTGGCGTAGTAGTGCTTGGCCCCGAAGCGCAGGCCGTCCTCCTGCTTGCTCAGCGACTGGCTGAGCACCGTAACCTCGGCGCCCAGCGCCGCGGCGATCTGCACGGCGACGTGGCCAAGGCCCCCCATGCCCACGATCGCGATGCTCGTCCCGGGCCCGGCCTTCCAGTGCTTCAGCGGCACGTAGGTGGTGATGCCCGCGCACAGCAGCGGGGCCGCCTGCGCGAGCTCGATGCTCTCCGGGATGCGCACGACGAAGCGCTCCTCCACCACGATCTGCTGGCTGTAGCCGCCGTACGTGGGCTCGCCGTTGTAGTCCTTGCCGTTGTACGTGGGCACGGCGGGCTTGACGCAGAACTGCTCCTCGCCGGCCATGCAGTACTCGCACTCCCTGCAGGAATCCACCAGGCAGCCCACGCCCACGTGGTCGCCCGCGGCGAATCTCTGCACGGCGCCGCCCACCTGCGCGACCACCCCGGCGATCTCGTGACCGGGGACCATCGGGAAGATGGAGCCGCCCCACTCGTTCTTGACCTGGTGAATGTCGCTGTGGCAGATGCCGCAGAAGCGAATGTCGATCAGCACGTCGTGCTCGCCGAGCGCGCGGCGATCGATGCTCACGGAGTCAAACGGCGCTCCGGCGGACGGCGCGCTGAGGGCGGGGGTGCTGGACATGGGACTCCTTCGGTCGAGGGCGTGGATGCGGCCGCGAACACGGGCGGGCCGGGCGACTGGGGCGCCGGGCACGGGCTCTGGTCCATCCTAGCCCGCCCGTGACGGTTGCTTGAGCGTCCGTTTCGGCTCTCACCAGGCCCTGCCCGCGGCGGCGAGGCCCGCGCGTCAGGGCCGGCCGGGGCAGCCGAGCGACCCGTCGTGCGCCCGCGCGCACTAGGCTTGTGGCATGTGCAGAAACATTCGATCACTCCACAACTTCGAGCCGCCCGCCACCGACACCGAGGTGCGCGACGCAGCTCTGCAGTACGTGCGCAAGATCAGCGGATCCACCAAGCCCTCCCAGGCGAACGCGGCCGTGTTCGAGCAGGCGGTCGAGGAGGTCGCGCGGGCCACGGCGCGCCTGCTGGACGGCCTGGTCAGCTCCGCTGCGCCCAAGGATCGGGAGGTCGAGGCGGCCAAGCGCCGAGCCCGCGCGGCGCAGCGCTTCGCCGCTTAGCCCGCCGGCTGGGAACGAACCGACCAACCACCAAGCGAGGATCACAAACATGGAGAGCACAGCAGCTTCAACACAGACCGCCGCCGCGCTGCCGCTGGGCAGCTGGCGCGTGGACCCCAGCTCCAGCGTCCTTGAGTTCTCCGCCCGCGGCATGTTCGGGCTGGTGGCGGTGAAGGGCACATTCAAGGACTTCGAGGGCGAGCTGGTGGTGGACGGGTCAGGGACGCGCGGCGAGCTGCGCATCGCGGCGGCGAGCCTGGACACCGCCAACGCAACACGCGACAAGCACCTGCGCTCGGCGGACTTCTTCGACGTGGAGGCCTCACCCACCGTGCGCTTCACCCTGGATGGGGTCCAGGATGCGCCGGGCGCCGGGACGACGTTCAGCGGCTCTCTGCAGATCCGCCAGAGCACCCTGGCGATGACCGGTCCGCTGAGCGTCACCACGCCCTCCGATGGGCACCTGGCGCTGGCCACGGCGCTGTCGGTCGATCGTGCCGCTGCGGGCGTGGGCTGGAGCAGGATGGGAATGATCCGCGGAGACGCTCACCTGCGCGCGCAGCTTTCGCTCACTCTGCAGGGGCAGCCGAACGGCGAGGGCGCGCAGGCGGCGGTCTAGGGCGTGTAGGTGAACAGCGCCCTGGACGGAGCGTCGCCGTTGCCGGTGAAATAGCTCTCTAGCGTTGTCACCGTCACTGGCACGCTGGTGCCCGCAACGCCCTTGGGCGAGACCGCCTGCAGGGCGCTGGTGGAGCCGCAGTAGGTGAGAGCTTCGATCCCGCTGAACGATTGCGCCTGCGCACCGCCGAAGCTCACGGCCAGCGGGCAGCCCAGGTTGGCTCCGCGCACGCTCACGCTGGTGCCGCCCGCGGCAGGCCCCTCGTGGGGGTTCAACGAAGCGACTTCCGGCGCGCCGGGCGGGTAGAGGTAAATCAGGTCGTGCTCTGATTCAGCGCTGCAGCCGGTGACGGTGCACACGAGCACGTTGGCAAGCGCCGGGTTCTCGGCAACCGTGCTCGTCTGCAGGCTGCTATCGGAGCTGGCGGTGAAGGTGTAGTTGGTGCCTTCCGACGGGGCGCTGACGCTGTCCTGGAAGCGCACCACCGTGACCTGCCCCTGCATCCCCCTGCCGCTCACCTCGATCGCCGCTCCACCCGTGTCGGGGGCGCCGCCAACACCGTTCAGGCGCACCTTGCCCGCGACGGTGCGCACCGCGGACACGCGCGGGACGCCCGCGTACTGCACCTGCGTGGGCGCCGATCTGCCCGCGAGCGTGCGCACGGACAGCTCCAGGCTCGCCTGCTGCACCGTGGCTTCCTGGGGCGAGGACGCTATCGCAGGCGCTGAGATCTGCATCTCCGTTCCGGTGTTGAACGCGATGCTCTGTTCCAGATCCGGCTCGGCTCCCGGTTCCTGGAAGTCTGGGTAGTAGAGCGTGAAGTGATTCAGTCCCCGCCCGTGGATGGTCACGAGCGAGCCGCCCAGCTCATCAGCCAGGCTGCCGGCGCCGGCTGAGGTGGAGATCGAGGTGATGGCTGGAGGCGGCGCGTAGTCGTACTCGGTGACCGCGGGGTACACCTCGCAGTGGCAGCCCGCCGGGGCTATCTGGGCGCCGTCCTGTTCGTAGGAGGGCGCGCCCTCGAACGGGGGCAGGATCCGTCCGGTGGCGCTCGCGCCGCCCGGGCCGTGCACCACCACCTGCACCTGGCAGATGTCGTTGGTGGCGCTCTCACCCGCGTAGACGCCGCCCGAGGGCAGCGGCGCGCATCGGGTGGCGGAGGAGTACGCGGGAGGCGTGGCGAGTATGCGCGACTGGCTGAGCACGCTGACCTGCGTCGCGGGCACGCCGCCGAAACTGACACTGGTCGCTCCCGTGAAGCCCGAGCCCAGGATGCTCACCTGAGAGGGCGCGAGCTCGGACCCGCCGGCGGGGTCAAGGCCCGTGATGCCAGGTGCGGAGCCGGAGACGCCATTGTCCAGATACTGGAAGGTGGACGCCGGCCCGGGCGCGCTTGAGCGGTCGTCGGCGAGCGTGACCAGCACGTCCGCGGGCCCCGCTCCATTCTGCGGCGCCGGGGAGTCGGCCGGCAACGTGTCGCGGGCGGGGGGCATGGTGATTGTCAGCGAGGTGGCGCTCCGCACGCGGATCGTGCTGGGAGAGGCGTGCCAGACGCCAACCTGCACACCGGCCACGTCCGAGACGCCGCCGGCCTTGAAGCCGTTGCCGCTCACGGTCACCGTCTCGCCTCCGTCCACGCTGCCGGAGGCCGGCGAGAGCGCCGTGACCGTGGGCCCCGTTCCGGGCGCTGCGTAGCTGCACAGGTAGTAGGCCAGACCGGCCGCGCCGCCCGGGCCTGTCAGTCGCGGCGAGCCGAGGCCTGAGGCCAGGTCGAATCCCGCCCGCGCGGGGTAGACCTTGCCTTCATCCAGTCCGTACTGGTCGTTGTTGCCTTCGGTGATGTCGTTGAAGGACGCGGCGTATGCGGCTGGATTGGAGGCGATGGCGTACAGCAGCGGCGCCACGAAGCCCACGCCGGACGCGGTCGAGCGGTTCTCGCGGCAGGTGGCGGACGCGTCCGCGAGGGCCAGCATCCCAGCCCAGATAGGCGTGCCGGAGGACGTGCCGCCGGAGGTGACCCAGCCGTCGGGCGAGGATTCAGGGCCGGATCCGCCGCGGTACTCTTCGCTGTAGACGGTGACCGCGCCGGTGTACTCGTCCGATTGGGCCGACACGTCGGGCTCCAGGCGGCAAGGCGTGCCCGCCGGAAGCGTGTCATCGCAGAACTCAGTGGGGAAGCCGAAGCGCTTCTCGACGCTAGCCGCGTTCAGGTAGTCGGCGCTGCCGGGGAGGTCGATGCCGGGGACCGTGGCGTCCCGCTGCCAGGTGGGCATGGCGAATGCCTCGGAGATTCCGCCGCCGCCCGCGCCGCCGAAGTTGCCGTCGTTCCACACGTGCTCCTGAACAGGCTGGGTGGCGTCGGTGATCGTCGTGCCGCCCACGCCCAGGACGTAGGGCTGGCTCGCAATTTCGCCGCCCGAGAGCGGGTTCTGGCCGGGTTGGGGTGTGGATTCGCGGTGCGCTTCTTCGCAGTTGTCGCTGCCGCTGTCGCCAGCCGCTCCCAGGAAGGTCTGCCCCTGTGCTGCGCCCTGCTGGAACAGGTAGTTGAGCGCCTCCTGCGTGCCCGGCTGGCCCGCCTGCTCCTCCTCCTCGCACGCCTGGCCGTAGCTGGAGGTGACGATGCGATCGCGGTCTTCCTGGACCATCGCGGCTATCTCGTTCACTTCACCCGCCGCCGTGTAGGGATCCTCATACACGTCGATGTCCGCGCCCGGCGCCATGCCTGAGACGTCCTCGACATCCAGCAGCGCCTCGCCGTCGGAGCCCGGGCCCTGCGGGATGCCGCCTTCGAGTGCGATCACGTGCAGCCGAGCGCTCATCTTCGCGGCGGCCTGAGCGCCGAAATAGCAGGCATCGAAGTGTTCGATGTCCGCTCGCGAGAACGGTTCCTGCTCGAACACGCCAATGTGCACGCCCGCGCCCGTGTCGCCCTCCCCGTAGAGCCCGAACGCGCCATAGGCGTAGGCGATCTGGTCATCGCTCAGACCCCCGTTGGCGGCCGCGTCGGCTCGCGCCGCGGCGCACGCGTCGGGCGCGCCCGGTGGATGCCTGAACGTGGCCGCGCGCGCCGCGCCGAAATGCGCGGCCCCCGCGGCGGTTCGGCCGATCCTCCGCGGCTGGGAGTCGCCGAGCTGGTCGAGGCCGAGCACGCTTACGACCGAGCTCGCGATCGAGCTGGGCAGAGCCGGCGCGGAGGTCGTGGCGGTGGCACTCGTGCCGCCGGCCAGGCGATAGGAATCGATGCCTGTGGCGAACGCCCGTGCGGCCGCCGCGGCGTCGCCGGAGAAGCGCACCAGCAGCGGCTCGCCCGCGGTGGGGCTCACGCGCAGCCCCGCTCCCGCCAGATGCTCGCGAACCGCCGTCACCGTCGCCGGCGCCGGGCCGAAGCGCGCGGCGAACTGGCCGGGTGAGAGGTAGTGGCCGAACTGCGCGGAGCCCCTGCTGCTCGCCCTGGCGATGAAGGCTTCAAGCGCCCGCGGGTCGCGTGGGCGCAGAACCACCTCGCCCGCCACCGCCGCGCCGGAGGGCGCCGCACCCAGCCCGATCGTCCCGCCCGGCAGCTGCGGGGTCTCTCCGATGCGCGTCAGGCCGCCCTGCCCGGAGGCGGCCGCGATGCTCATCAGCAGAGCCGCGATCACCACGGCCGCGAGCAGAGAGGGCGCCAGGAGAGCGGCGGCCGGCGCCCTGTGCCGGCGCCGGGCGCTGGCGAGCATCCCCGCGACCGACCGGCTGCTGCTCCGCTGTTCGCTGTGTCCATCCATGACAACCTCCGGGCGGACCGCTGCCAGCCAACGGGGCTTCGCCAACCTGAGGGATAACAGACCTCCGGTGCCCGTGTCAATCGTGCTCTCAGCCGCGCCGTGATGCGCGCGCCGCGCGCAGCACCGAGATGCCCAGCAGCGCCAGGACCCCCGGCGGCATCAGCCACCAGGCGCCAACGCCTGCATCGGCAAGCAGCGCCGTCGCTCCCAGCAGCGCCACCACCCCCGCCGCGGTCGCCCAGTCGTCCCCCACCACGAACTCCCACACACCCGCCAGCAGGCTGCGCGCGGCTCTCATCGGCCCGCCCGCGCGCTCAGGGATTCCGCGGCGGGCGCCGGCAGCGTCACCGCTGCGGCGGCCGGGTGCGCTGCGCGTCCCAGCAGCCGCGCGAGCGCCAGGGAGGCAAGCAGCGTCAGCGGCAGGATCGCCAGCAGAGCCGCGTCGCCTCCGGGCCAGTGGGCCCCCGCTCCCTCGACCGACCAGAACATCCCGTAGGTGCTCAGCATCACGCCGACCGCGAACTTCATGGCGTTCTCCGGCGCCCGTGCGAGTGGCGCGCGCACCAGCACCCCGGCGCCTGCCACCAGCAGCACCGCCGCGCCGGCAGCCAGCGCGGCCGCGCCCACGCGGTGTTGCCCGGAGCCAAACGTGAGCACGATGAACGCCACCTCCAACCCCTCGAGCAGCACGCCCTTGAAGGAGATCGCAAAGGAGTAGCCGTCGAAGCCCGGGCCCGCCCCGCCACCGGCGGCCGCGGCGGTGCGCTCACGCTGGAATATCTGCGCCTCGTCGTGCTTGGCCTTCACACCCGCCGCGCGCAGGATCGCCTTGCGCAGCCACTGCAGTCCGAAGATCAGCAGCAGTCCACCCACCACCACCCTCAGCACACCGATCGGCAGCGAGGTCAGCCCCGGCCCCGCGGCGGCCACGATCACCGCCAGCGACACCGTCGCCGCCGCCACGCCATACAGCGCCGAGGCCCAGCTGCGCGTGGAGCCCACCGCCAGCACGATCGTCAACGCCTCCACCGCCTCGACGGCGCAGGCAAGGAACACCGAAACCAGCAGACCGAGCTCCGCGCCGCTCACCGATCCGATGGTAGTCGCAGCGCTCACGCCGCAGGCAGCCTGCCGCGCTCAGCCCGGAGGCAGCGGAGCGCCGGCACGGAGCCCCCGTCCCGGCCCGGTGCCGTGCTGGGAGGGCTGTGATGCTCCACGGCCGCGAACCTAGCAACAGCCCGTGCGCCGCTAGCATCAGCGCTGTCAACCGAGAAGGGGATCACTTTGGCTGATAACGCCAGCACCGCGTCCGGCGCCGTACACGGGATCGAGGGGGTCAGGGCGATCAAGGACCGCGTGATCGGTCCGAGCCCCTGGCGCGAGGTGACGCAGGACATGGTCGACCGCTTCGCCGATCTGACCGGCGACCACCAGTGGATCCACACCGATCCGGTGCGCGCCGAGGCCGAGAGCCCCTATCGCCGCACCATCGCGCACGGCAACCTCACGCTGTCGCTGATCGACGGCCTGCGCATCGAGATGGGCAGCTGGGCGGGCTTCAAGATGGCTGTCAACTACGGCTGGAACAAGGTCCGCTTCCCCGCCCCGGTCCTGGTCGGCTCGCGCGTTCGCTGCACCGCGCAGGTGGTCGAGCTGACCGAGGTGGGCGGCGGCTGGCACCAGGTGGTGACCCGCTTCACCGTCGAGAGCGAGGGCGTCGAGAAGCCCGTGTGTGTGGCAGACAGCGTCGGCAGGCTGCTCGCCGAGGACGCCGCCTGAACGGCGCACCGCCCCGTCGCGCCGTGGCCTCGCCGCCCCGCGCACTCGCGCCCCCGCCGGGCCGTCGCGCAGTCGCGCAGTGGGCTCCGTCGTGCCACGCAGTTCCAATCGCGATCGGCACCGGAGTCGCTCAGCCGTATCGGGCGTAGGCCGCCACCCAGTTGCTCGCGATCGCACGTTGCGCCGCCGACAGCGACATGGCGCCGCTGCACACGAGTCTGCGCAGTGCGTACTCCGTGTGATCCTTAGGGTTCAGGTAGTAGCCGCTCGGGTTTGCGTAGTCGGGCTCCGGCCACAGGTTGCGCGGATCGTTGACAGCTCCACCCAGCTCCAGCGGGACGAGGTGGTCGTACTCGTACGCTGACGGCCCCAGCTGCGCTCCGTAGGCAGCCATGCTGGCGAGCTTCTCCGGCTCGCTCACCGACTCAGGCGGCCGCACGGTGGAGGTCCAGCCGTAACTGCAGATAGTCGTGTGGATCGTGCGCTGGGTCACCGCCGGGTCCAGCGCGCCGGGTGTGCAGTGAGGGTCTGGACGCGAGAACAGGCCCGAACCGATCGCGTGGCAAGTGCCGCGGGCGGGCTGGCGCTGGATCACATATGCGCTCGCGCTCGAATAGGCCAGCGCGCCCGCGCCGCCGGCGCTCGCCGAGGCCCGGTGTGCTTGCGCGCCGCCGGCGCTCGCCGGTGCCCGGTGTGCCTGCGAGCCGCCGGCGCCCGCCGCTGTCGCCGCAGCGAGCACGATCAGCGCAAGCCCCGCCGTGGCCCTGCCGCCTCTGCGCCTCCTTCTCGTGCCGATCATGATGCTGATGCGCCTCCGGTGTCCGCGGGCTCCATGCCCGCTGTGAGCTTTCCCCGCTGCGCTGTGAATATCAGCCGCATGCGATGGATGCGCCCAGCGCGCGCCCGTCGCGGCCCGGCGAGCTACAGCAGATGGGCCAGGCGCCAGGACAGGGACACTTCACCCACCGCGCCCCGCGCGATCACGGCGGTCTGCCCGCCGCCCGCTCCGAGCGCGCGCACCGTGCTCAGCCGCTCGCCCGCCGCTACGCGGCTGGCGCGGCGCGGCGCAGCCACGCTGACCTCCACCGGCAGACCTCCCCAGCCGATCTCGCGCAGCGCGTGCGCGGTCACGCCGAGCGTTGCGGACCCGTCGGTGCTCCTGACGCTCAGCACGGGCGATGAGGCGCTCAGAACCGTGCCCACGCGCACGGCTGCGGCGGCGGATTCGCCGAGCCGCTGCGCGCTCGTCAGTGCAGCTTCTATCCATGCGCCTTCGCGCTGGCCGAGCACCACGCCGATGATCGTCAGCTTCCTGCCGGCCAGGAGCAGCGTTCGGCTGAACAGAAGGCAGCCCCCTGCAGCCGCGTCCGATCCGGTCTTGATGCCCGTGTAGCCCTCGTGGCCCACAAGCGCGTTCAGGTTGGACACCTCGCCCGCGACCGGGATCTCTGCCGAGACGCTGCCAACGATCGCCGCAAACGCCGGTATCGCCATGGCCGCTCGCGCAAGGCGCAACTGGTCGGAGGCCGTGGAGACCGTGCCCGCCTGGAAGCCGCTGGGGTCGGTGTAGGTGGTCGCGCCCATGCCCAGCGAGCGTGCCTGTGCGTTCATGCGCGTCAGGAACGCCGCCTGCGAGCCGGCATCGTGCACCGCCAGGAGCGCCGCGATGTTGTTGGCGGAGGGCAGCAACAGAGCCTCGAGCGCCTGGCGCTCTGTCAGCCGCTCGCCGTCGCGAACCGGCACCGTGGACTCACCCAGCGCGCTGCGCTGGCGCAGTTCTCTGACCTGGGCGGGCGTGATGCTCAGCACGAACCCCTGCGCACCCGGCGCGAGCGGATGCTGCCTGAGCGTCAGGTATGCGGTCATCACCTTGGCCACGCTCGCGATGGGGACCGGCCTGGAGCCGCCCGAGCTGCCGAGGCTTCCGACGCCCTCGACCTGCACCGCCGCCTCGCCCATGCGCGGCCAGTCCAGGATCGGCGCGGCGCCGCTCATACGCAGCACGCGCGCCAGGACCGGGCGGAGCACCAGACGCGGGGACGCCTCCCCGGCCAGCCGCACGGCAACCGCCGCAGCCAGGAGCAGCAGCGCCATGAGCGCCAGCATCAACCGCCTGCGCCGGCGGTGTATGCGCCCGTCACCGGCGCGGTCGGGCCCTGCGCTTGCCACGGCCACGCTGCAACCGTAGCCGTCCAGCAGGACGTGCGGCGCAGGTGCGAGGGGCGCCCGCGGCGCCCCGGTGGGAGAATCGCCGCAATGGAGGACTACCGGGCCATCAACAGGGCCAACTGGGACGAGCGCGTGCCCGCGCATGCCCGCTCGCCCGACTACGCCGTGGATCGCTTCCTCGAGGACCCCACGTTCATCAGCGACGTGGTTCGCTTCGACGTCCCACTGCTGGGTGACATCGCGGGCCTGCGCGGCGTGCATCTGCAGTGCCACATCGGCACGGACACCATCTCGCTGTCGCGCCTGGGCGCGCACATGAGCGGCCTGGACTTCTCAGCGCCGGCGCTCGAGCAGGCCCGCGCACTCGCCGCGGCGACCTGCGCGGAGGTGGATTTCGTGCAGTCGGATCTCTACGACGCCGTTGACGCTCTGGAGCCCGCGGCCTTCGACCTGGTCTACACAGGCATCGGTGCGATCTGCTGGCTGCCGGACATCGATCGCTGGGCCGAGGTCATCGCGCGTCTGCTTGCGCCCGGCGGGCTCCTCTTCATGCGCGAGGGCCACCCGATGCTGTGGTCGTTGCAGGATGGTCGCCAGGACGATCTGCTCGTCGTGGAGAACCCCTACTTCGAGACCGAGCAGCCCTACGTGGAGAGCTCCTCCGCCACCTACGTGCAGACCGATCAGCAGTTCCAGAACACGGTCAGCCATTCGTGGAATCACGGGCTGGGCGAGATCATCAGCGGCCTGCTCTCGCGCGGGCTTCAGGTGACCGGCTTCACCGAGCACGACAGCGTGCCCTGGGATGCGCTGCCCGGGCTGATGGAGCTGACCAGCGTCAACGAGTACCGCCTGCGCGAGCGTCCCGAGCGTCTGGCGCACAGCTACACCCTGCAGATGCGCCGCCCTCACGGCTGAGCCGAGCCGGCCCGCAGCGGACATCCGCGCCGCCGCCGTGCGCAGGCGGGCAGCGGACATCCGCGCCGCCGCCGTGCGCAGGCGGGCAGCGGACATCCGCGCCGCCGCGCTGCGCCGTCCGGCGCGCTCAAAGTGCCCGCTGCGGCTGCCGATGAGGAGGCATGGCACACCGCTTGGCGCTCGCGCCGCCCAGTGCCCGGCGCCGCCTGCGCACGGCCGGGCTGGCTGCCGTGTTCGCCGCGGCGCTGTCGCTGGCTGGGCTGGTGCCTCCGGTGCGCAGCAACGGCTTCGTGTTCCCGGCCGTCTCTGATGCCTGGTCGCTGCTGCCCTTCTGCGCGCTGATGCTGCTCCCGTTCGCAGTTGCGCCGCGACGGCTCGGCCTGGCACACCTGGACCTGCTCGCCCTGCTGTCCTTCGCGCTCGCGCTCGCGCTGCTGGCGCCCGCGCGCAACTGGCCGGCGGCGCTGGCGTTCCCGCCGCTGCTCTACCTGGCAGGGCGGATGCTGTCACTCGCAGGTGTCGGCAGGGGCGCCAGGTGGCGCGTTGAGCGCCCGGCGCCGGTGAGCCTGCTTCCCGTCCCGTGGCTGCTGGGCGGGATTCTGGTGCTGTGCGCGGTGCACGTGCACTGGGCGATGAGCAGCACATCCGTCACCGATGTGGGCGCGGCCGGCGTGCACGGCGCGCGCCAGATCCTTCACGGCCGGGCGCTGTACGGGCGCGCCGCCAGCATCGCCGCGCCCGGCGGTCCCGCCGGTTCGGGCCAAGCGAGCACGGACACGCACACCGACACCTACGGCCCGTTCAACTACGAGGCGTATCTGCCGTTCCTGGCGCTGGCGCGAGGTCAGGACGCCGCGCGGCTGGCGGCCGTGTTCTTCGACCTGCTCACCGCGCTGCTGCTGTTCTGCTTGGCAGCACGCGCGCGCGGGCGGGCCGAGGGAGTGCTGCTGGCCTACTGCTGGCTGGCCTTTCCGCTGGGCATCTACTGCGACGCGTTCGCGTTCAACGACGCCATCCTCGCCGCCATGCTCGTCGCGTGCGTGCTCGCCGCGCGCTCGCCCGTGCGCCGCGGGGCTCTCGCGGCCGCCGGCGTCTGGACCAAGCTCAGCCCGCTTGCGCTGCTCGGGCTGCTCGCCCTTCGCCGCAGCACGGCTCGCGGCTCCGCGTGGCGGGATACGGGCGTCTTCGCGGGCGCCTTCCTGCTCGCCAGCTCGCTGATCTTCATCCCCGTGCTCGCTCACGGCAGCCTCGCGGTGTTCCTCTCGCGCACCGTGGGCTTCCAGAGCGGCCGCCCACCGTCAGGCTCGCTGTGGTCGGTGCTGGAGGAAGTGCGCGTGCGCAGCGCCGGCTGGATCGAACCCGCCTCCCGGGTGTTGCACGGCCTCGTGGCCGCCGCCGCGGCAACGCTCGCGCTGGTGCTGCCGCGCCTGATCACGCGGCGCGACATCGCCGGCATGTGCGCCGCGTGCGCAGCGGTGATGCTGGTGCTCGAGGCCAGCCTCGGCTACTTCGCGTTCAGCTACGTCGTCTGGTTCGCCCCGCTCGTGCTGGCCGCGGTGATCCTGCGCGGCGCGCCCACCGCGCGCAGCTCGCCCGCCTCCGCCGGCTCGCCGGATCGCGCTTGCCGCGAACGCCGCGTCGCTGCCCGGGACCCCCATCCCGGACAGCGTCCTGCGGCTTCCCACCCCTCGTGGAAGGATGCGCTACCAGCTTGAGCTCGCGCCACCCGCGCAGCCCGTTTTGGTCGAGGGGCTCGCGCACGTGCGCGTGATCGCGCCCGCGGAGCTCCTGCTGATCGTCAGTTCGTCGCCGTCGGAGGCCAGCACCGTGAGCGAGTAGGAGCCTGCGGTCGCCGTGGCGCTCTTCAGGTACGTGCTCGCCGTCGCGGCGCTGATCGGGATGTTGGGTTCTTCGCGGTTCAGTTCCGCCGGGCTCACACGTTCGTAGCTGCCGCCGTCGCCCGTCGCGATCGTCTCCGCGGTGGTCTGCGCGGTGCGGGCGAGCTCCTTGGCCTGAGCGTCCTTCGCCTTGGCCGTGGAGCTCAGGAACGATGGGATCGCGATGGCGGCGAGGATCCCGATGATGAGAACCACCATCAGCAGCTCGATGATCGTGAATCCCTCCTGCGCTCTGCTCGACTGCACGGTTTCCCTCCCTCGGGTCCACTGGCAGTCGAGCGATCTCCTGGAGATCCCGGACTTTGCGCCCCCGCCTCACGACGGGGTTGCCCTTTCAGCACTTGTTGATCGAGCGCAGTGTGGATCACCGCGCCGCCGTTGGAAAGCGGATCCGCCAGATCGGACAGAAGTTGGACGGATGTTCGATCCGGCCCTCGCGCGGCTCGTCTCCGATCCTTCGCCCGCGCGGCTCGCCCGCCGCGCAGCGGCTAGCCTTCGTGCGCCGTCCCCGTGGGGCGAACGTCGCCCAACCCGACAAGGAGGATGCCCTGCCATGCCACCGGCCACGCCGCGCCAGCGCCTGATGGGGGCGAGCTGGCCGCCCGGCTTCGCGCTGGTGCAGTTCCCCAACACGCCGCTGATGGCCGCGCTGCTCGCGGCCGGCGCGGGGCGCCTGACGGGCGGCTCGCCCCACAGGATCGCAGTCGGCGCCTACTACCTGGCGCTCGGGTGGTGGGCCTATGAGGAGGCAGCCGACGGCGTCAACTGGTTCAGGCGGCTGCTCGGCGCGGGGACAGGCATCTACGTGCTCGTCTTTGCCGGGCGCGCGCTTCAGGCGAGCCTGGGAAGTTGAGCGCCGGGCGGCCCGCCTGGCTGCGGCGGGCGCTCACCGCGCTCGCGTGCACGCTGATCGCAGCGCTCCTGCTGCTCGTGGCGCTCGGCTCCTCCGGCGCGAGGCCCGGGCCGTTCTATGCGGTCCCGCGCCCGCTGCCCAAGGGGCCGCCGGGCACGCTGATCCGCGCGCAGCTGATCCCGGACTTCTACGCCGGGACCACCACCTACCGGATTCTCTACAAGTCCACAGGCCTGAACGGGCGTCCCACCGCGGTCAGCGGGCTGGTGATCATCCCGGAAGGCTCGCCGCCCGCGCGCGGGCGGCGGGTGATCGCCTTCGCGCACGGCTCGGTGGGTATCGAAAGCCGCTGCGCGCCGTCGCTGCAGCGCGAAGGCCACCCGCAGACGATCGCCGGGCTGGGCGAGTTCATCGCCGACGGCTACGTGATAGCCGCCAGCGACTACCAGGGGCTCGGCACGGCCGGCCCGCATCCGTACCTCATCGGCAGGGTCGCTGCGATGAACGTGATCGACAGCGTTCGCGCCGCGCGCCGTCTGCCGCAGGCGCATGCCGGGCGCCAGTTCGCCGTGTGGGGAGTCTCGGAGGGGGGACAGGCAGCGCTTTTCGCCGGTCAGATCGCACGCTCATACGCACCGCGCTTGCACCTGAAGGGGGTGGTGGCCGGCGCGCCGATCGCCAACCTGGTGGGCTTCTTCAACTCCAATCTCGCAAATCCCGCCGGCAGGGTGCTGCTCTCGATGGCGCTGCGCTCGTGGGAACAGGTCTACCGCGAAGCCGGCATGGAGCAGCTTGTCAGCACCGATGAGCTCTCAGACGTGCAGGCGCTGGCCGGCTACTGCCTCTACGGGGCGCACTTCGCCGAAGAAGTCCCCGCTTCGCTCTCGCTCGGGGTCTCGTTCATCGGCGCGCCCCCGTGGGGAGCACAGCCGTGGCGGTCGATCCTCGCGCAGAACACCCCGGGCGCCGCGCCGATCTACGTCCCGGTGCTGCTGATCCAGGGTGAAGCCGACAGGGTCCTCGCGCCCAGCCTGACCGAGGGGCTGGCGCACCAGCTGTGCGAGCGCGGGGAGCACGTTGACCTTCGGCTCTACCCGGCTGTGGAAGATCAGGAAGTGGGCATCGTGGCCGCACCCGACGTGGTCGCCTGGATCGCGGGACGCTTCACCGGTGAGCTGGCTCCCGACAGCTGCGCGTGAGAGCATCCCGGACGTGATGAGCACGTGAGCCTGCTCTCCCAGCCGCTGCCCGTGGATGCGGTGCTCGCGCGGGCGCATGGACTGCTGGAGGGGCCGCGCATCGGCGCGGCGGGCGAGCTCGTCTACAGCGACGTGAGCTTCGGAGGGCTCTTCGAGTGCGCCCCGGATGGCACCGTCACCGAGCTGCTGGGCAGGCGCCGGGGGATCGGCGGCGTGCTCCCGCACGAGCGGGGAGGCTGGGTGATCAGCGGGCGCACCGTCATGCATCTGGGCCCCGACGCCAGCCAGCGAGAGCTGCTGGCGCAGGAGGGCGCATGTGGCTACAACGACCTCCTCGCCACACCTTCCGGAGAGCTGCTCGCGGGCGAGCTGCGCTACCGCCCGCTCGCCGGTGAGCCTCCGCGCAACGGGCGTCTGCTGCTGCTGGGCGCGGGCGGGAGCGTGCGGGTGCTCGGAGAGGACGTCACCTGGCCCAACGGCATCGGCCTGGCGCCGGACGGCGACACGGTGTACCTCAGCGACTACGCACACGCCGCGGTGCTCGCCACCACCCTCGCCGGCGCGCCCATGACGCGCTTCGCCGAGGTCCCCGCCGGCTCCGCGGACGGCCTGGCCGTCGATGCCGAGGGCGGCGTCTGGGTGGCACTCGGCGAGGCAGGCGCGGTGGCTCGCTTCCGGCCCGACGGCGCCCTCGATCAGACCTTCGAGGTCCCCGCCGGCTTCGTCTCCAGCATCTCCTTCGGCGGCGCCGACCGCAGGGACGTGCTGATCACGACCGCCGACAACCGCGTCGCGCCCGAGCTGGGCGGCGCGCTGTTTCGCGCGCGCAGCGCGGTGCCCGGGCTCCCGGTGCACCCGGTGTCGGTCTGAGCGCCCGGCGCCCGGCTTCTGGCGTTTGGCCGCTGATGCGCGGCACCCGACTGCTCGTCGATGACGGGCGCCGGATGCCCGGCGCCCGTCGGCGCTACCCGGCTGCGCTATGCGGCGCCGCTCCCGCCGCGAGCGCCGCGCTCACGCGCGAGCGGATCACCGCCGCGACGCCGCGGGGATCGTCGTTGAACGGGAGGTGCCCCGCCTGCAGCGTCACATGCTCGGCCTGCGGCAGCAGCCGTCGCGCGCGCGGTGCCTGCAGCCGGTAGGGCAGCAGCCTGTCGTAGCGTCCCCAGGCGACGGTGACCGGGACGTTGCGCAGCTCCTGTGCGTCCCCGAACCGGTAGCCCGTGAAAGCGTCCAGCGCCGCGCCGAATGCCGGCGCCGCCCAGGCGTCGCGCAGCGAGCTGAGCGCCTCCTCCACGGGCACGCGCGAGGGGAAGCCGTAGAGCTGGCCGAGCACGGCGACGCGCCCTGCGCGGGTGCGCGTCAGGGCTTCCACCAGAGGCCGCGCCGCCGGGGGCATCCTCTGCACCAGCCTCAGCGACAGCTGGCAGAAGCGCAGCTCGGGGCCGTTCCAGAACCCCGCCGGGGAGAACGCGCACGCCGAGCTGATCGCGCGACGGCGCGCCAGCTCCAGCGCGATCGCGCCGCCCATCGAGTTGCCCGCCACGTGCGGGCGCGCGAGGCCCAGCTCGGCGAAGAACCACTCGAACGCGTCCGCGTAGGCCGGGATCGTCGGCTCGATCCCCGGAGCCAGCGCGCCGGAGCGCCCGAACCCCGGCGAGTCGCAGGCGATCAGGTCGAATTGGCCGGCCAGCACCCCGATCACCGGCCGCCAGGCCTGCCAGTGGTGACCGACGCCGTGCAGCAGCACCACCGGCGGCCCAGAGCCCTCGCGGTGGTAGTTGATCGAGACGCTCACGCGCCGTCCCTGATCAGATCCGATGCGCGCTCAGCGATCATGATCGTCGGGGCGTTGGTGTTGCCGCCCACGATCGTGGGCATGACCGAGGCGTCCACCACGCGCAGGCCCTGCACGCCGTGAACGCGCAGCCTGGAGTCCACCACCGCGTGCGCGTGCGTGTCGCTCATGCGCGCTGTTCCCACGGGGTGGTAGATCAGCATCAGGCGCCTGCGCAGATCAGCTTCCAGCTGCTCGCGGTCGCTCACCTCCGAGCCGGGCTTCAGCTCCTTGACCACGATCTCGGCCAGCGGCCCCTGGGCTGCGATCTCGCGCGCCAGGCGCATGCCCGCGATCATCGATTCCACGTCCTGCGGGTCCGACAGCGAGTTGGTGATGATGCGCGGCTTGGCCGTGGGGTCGGCGGAGCGCAGCCACACCTGGCCGCGGGCGCGGGGCGAGACGAGCACCGGGGCGATCACCACGCAGTGCCCGTCGTACTCCTCCGCGCCGTGATCTTCGAAGTACGCCGCGCCCATGTGGAACTGGATGTCAGCGGCCGGCAGGCCACCGCGGGTGCGTGTGAACGCGACCACCTCGGCGACCGTCGATGTCAGCGGCCCGCTTTTGCGCAGCAGCCACTCCGCCAGCGGCTTCGGCTTGTCCGCGCCGTAGAGGGTGTTGCGGTCGGTGACCTCCCACATCAGCGTCACGAACGGATGGTCCTGCAGGTTTCGCCCCACCCCCGGCAGGTCCCGGCGCACATGGATCCCCGCCGCCTCGAGCTCCGCCGCCGGGCCGATCCCGGAGAGCAGCAGCAGCTGCGGGGAGCAGATCGCGCCCGCGCTCAGCAGCACCTCGCGTCCAGCCCTCACCAGCTCGCTGCCGTTGCGGCCCCTTCGCAGCAGCACGCCCGCCGCGCGATCCCCCTCCAGCTCCACGCCGAGCACCGTCACCCCCGTGCGCACCTCAAGGTTCGGCCTGGAGGAGGCCGGGCGCAGGTAGGCGTCCGCCGCGCTGAAGCGTTTGCCGCCCCGCTGCGTCACCTGGAACATCGAGACGCCATCCTGCTCGGGGCCGTTGTAGTCGGCTATGCGCGGAATCCCCGCCGCCTCGCTCGCCGCCAGCAGCCTCCGGTTGACGGGCCGAGGCGAGCGCTGCTCCTCCACCCGCAGCGGGCCGCCCGCGCCGTGGTACTCCGAGGGGCCGCGCACGTTGTCCTCCGCCCTGATGAAGTAGGGGAGCACGTCGCGATAGCCCCATCCGGGCGCGCCCTGCGCCTCCCAGCCGTCGTAGTCGAGCGGCCTGCCGCGCACGTAGAGCATCGCGTTCATCGAGCTCGAGCCGCCCAGCGCCCTGCCGCGCGGCACGTACAGCTCGCGCCCGTCCACGCTCGGCTCGGGGTCGGTGGCGAAGTCCCAGTCCAGCTTGGTGTGGAACTGTTCCGGGAACGCCGCTGGGATCTTGATCTTCGGCGAGCGGTCACGGCCTCCCGCCTCCAGCAGCAGCACCCGCACCGACGGGTCCTCGGAGAGCCGGTTCGCGAGCACGCAACCCGCCGAGCCGGCTCCCACGATCACGTAGTCGTGCGCGGCACTCATGTGCGCTGCTCCGATCCCTGCACCGCGGCCGCCTGCGCCTGCGCCTGCGCGGCGTCCCCTGTCCGGGCGCCGTCGCCGGTGTGGGTCGCGGTGGCCGGCTGGGCGACGGGCACCCCCGGCCCCCGTCGACCGGGCGGCGGGGTGAAGCTGAACTGGCTCGCGTCCAGCGCTCTGGTGCGCGAGATGTACTCGCGCATGTAGCCCGGCCAGTTGGTCACGATCCGCCCGTGCTCGTCGTGGTACCAGGAGTCGCACTCCAGCCATGCCGTGCCCGCGAAGCGCGCCTGCAGCTCGCGGTCGCTCTGCGCCTCCACCTCCGCGCGCACATCCATCGTGCCGCCGCCCCGCCGCGCCAGCTCCTGAAGCGCGGCTCGGATGTATCCCGCCTGTGCCTCCAGGTAGACGATGATGGAGCCGCCCGAGGTGTTCGTGTTGGGCCCGTAGAGCATGAACATGTTGGGAAAGCCCGGCACCGTCATGCCGAGGTGCGCATGCGCGCCGCCGCCCGACCAGCGCTCCGCGAGCGTCTCGCCCCCGCGCCCGGCCACCCGCATCGGCAGCATGAAGTCGCTCGCCCTGAAGCCCGTGGCCCAGATGATGCAGTCCACCTCGTGCAGCCTGCCGTCCGCCGTGAGCAGGCCGCGCGGCTCGATCCGCTCGATCCGCTCGCTCACGAGCTCCACGTTCGGGCGCTGCAGCGCCGGCAGGAAGCTCGAGCTGAACAGGATCCGCTTGCAGCCGAACGTGTAGTCCGGCCAGGCCCTGCGCCTGACCTCCGGATCGCGCAGCTGCGCGCGCATGAATGCCACCGAGCGCGCGCGCAGCAGCCGGCCGAACGTGCGCGGGTTGCGGATCGTCAGCGTCAGCGATTCGGTGTACTCGAACATGAAACGCCTGCGAAACGCCTGGAGGCCGGGAATCGATTCGATCGCGCGCCGCAGCAGCGGCGGGTAAGCGCGGTTCCTGCGCGGCAGGAACCAGTTGCCGGTGCGCTGGAACACCGTCAGCCGGCCTGCCTCGGGCGCGATCTCGGGCACGAACTGCACAGCGCTCGCGCCCGTGCCCACCACCGCCACGCGCCTGCCCGCCAGCGGATAGTCGTGATCCCACTCGGCCGAATGGAAGCTGTGTCCGGCGAAGCTCTCCGCGCCCGCGATCGCCGGGCGGGCCGGCTGGTGCAGCTGTCCGGTGGCGAGGATCAGCACGTCCGCCTCGTGCTCGTGACCGTCCGCTCTGCTCACCACCCAGCGACTCCCCCTCTCATCATCCCTCCACTCGCAGGAGGTCACCGTCACGCCGGTCTCGATCAGCTCCTGCACGTGGTGGCGGCGTGCCACGTCGTGCAGGTAGGCCAGGATCTCCGCCTGCGGCGAGCACAGCCGCGACCAGTCGGTGCGCTGCGCGTAGGAGAACGAGTACAGGTGGCTGGGCACGTCGCAGGCCGCGCCCGGGTAGCTGTTGTAGAACCAGGTGCCGCCCAGGTCGGGGGCCTTCTCGAGGATCGTGATGTCGTTGAAGCCATGGCCCAGCAGCTCGATCGCCGCTGCGATCCCTCCGAAGCCCGCACCCACGATCACCGTGCGCGGGCCCCGGCGGGCGCGTGCGGCGCCGTTGCCCGCCGAGTCTGGCGCCGCCGTGTGCGCGGTCATCGCGCAAGCGCTCCCGACACCCACGTGGCCGCGTCCGCCAGCAGGCGCGGATCGATGCGGTGGGAGACCTCGCTCTCGCAGTAGGAGACCTCCAGCCCCGCGCCGAGCAGCCGGTCGCGCACATCGCGTGCGTGGGCCACATCGATCAGCGGATCGCGCACGCCGTGCGCGATCAGCACCGGCAGCCCGCTGCGAGCCGGCAGATCCGCCTGCCACCCCTCGATCGCGGGCAGGAAGCCCGAGATCGCAAGGATGCCCGCGGGTCGCGGGCGCCCGCTGCCCAGACCCAGCGTGTAGCTCATCACCGCGCCCATCGAGAAGCCTCCCAGGATCGTGCGCTCCGGCGCGATGCCGGTGCACCTCCAGCGATCCTCCAGAAGCTCCGACAGTGCCGCGTAGGAGTCGCCGAAGCTGGCCCGGTCGGGGTGGCCGGGGCTGTCCACCAGATACCAGTGGCGTCCGCTGGTGCCCTCCGGGGCGAGCGGCCCGCGCGGCGTGATCACGTGCAGCCTGCGTTGCGGGTCCAGCACGTCCGCCGCCCGCAGCAGCTCGTGCTCGTCGCTGCCTCTGCCGTGATGGAGCACCAGCAGGCCCTCCGCCTCACCCGCCGGTGCCCGCTCGCCGAAGAGCAGCTCAGAGGTCGCTCCTTGACTCGCCCCCATGCGGGCAAAGGCTACCGCCGGCGCGTGCCCTGGGGGGCGACGGCCCTAGCGCAGCCTGATCGTCGCGTACTGAGTGTCGCTCCCGTGGCTGCGGTTCCGCGGCACGAACCCCAGGCGCACCCGCAGCCTCAGCCTGTGTCGCCGCGCGAGCGTCCGCATCGCATCGCCCGAGAGCGCCAGCTTCAGCGTCGTCACCTCCGGGCCGGGCAGGCGCCTGTGGAGGGTGCGCAGCGACCTGCCGCCGGCGCTGAGGCGGCCCGCAGCAAAGCTCTGCACCCGCAGCAGCAGCGTATGGCCGCGCAGCCTGTGCGAGAGCACCCTCACCCCGCACGCCGTGACGCTGATGCGGGTGCTCTGTCTGAGCACCCTGCCGCTCTGGGCGGTGATCGTGGTGGGCATCAGCAGCCCGCCCCGCGGGCAGAGGCTGCCGTAGGCGGTCAGCGCCGAGAAGCGGCCCGTCGGCAGGCTGAGCCTGAAGCTGGAGATCGGGACGTCCGGCAGGGTGGCGAAGTCCGAGGTGGTGATGCCGTCCCTGATGTCCGTTTTGCCCACCAGGATCACCCGCACGCCGTGGTCGCCTTCCAGCAGCAGCTCCAGGTCGGGAAACGCTTCCCCGCCGTGGGAGACCAGGTAGGCGGGGCCCGAGAGGCTGCCGGGCAGAACCGGCGTGGTGACGGTGGCTGTGCCCACCGAGTATTCAGCGGGGCAGTCGCCGATGTCGGCTTCCGCCACCGCCTGCGCGCACGCCTTGTTGAGCGTGCTCAGCCGCGTGGGCAGCTGCTTGGGCAGCTGCACCACCACCGAGCGCAGGTTTGCCTGGTGGGCGCCCTGTGTCAGATTCACCGTCAGCGCCGCCCCCTGTGCGCGGTAGTCGCTGGTGTTCACCGAAGCCGACGCGGACAGGGAGGGGGTGAAGCCCAGCGCACCGCAGCCGCTCACCTGGAACGCGCTCGACGCCCTCGCCGAGGCGCCCAGCGCCGAGGTCAGCACGCTTTCGCTCGCCAGCGCGCCGCAGCCGGTCGGGTTCGTCAGGAAGCCCGGCCGCGTCACGCTCACGCTCACGCTGCGCAGCCGCAGCGGCACCCCGCCCACGATGCTCGGCAGCGACGCCGTGATCGCCACCCGGCCGCTGTAGGTTTCCACCCCCACCGTCGCACGTGTCACCACCGTCCCCAGGTCGAACGGCCCCGCCGCCGCACGGATCGGGATCGACAGGCCGTAGGGGGCGCCTCCGTAGGGGCCCGTCAGGTACACCGGGCCCGAGAACGCGATCGGTTCCGCGCCCGCGCCCACCGACACGCTCGCCGAGCCGATCAGGCTGGAGGATGCGCACGCGCCGGCCTGGGCCTCGGGTTCAGGGCACGGTGTCAGCGTCGGGATCGCGCCGATCAGCCCCGCCGGCAGTACGGTGTGTATCTGCGAGAGGTACTGCTCGCCTTCGGCGCGGCCGAGGCTCAGCGTGTAGGAAGTTGCTGCCCCGGCCTTCGGCGAGGAGTCCTGTGTGCTCTGGCTCAGCGCGAAGGGGACGACCGGCGGGCAGCCGCTCGCCGCAAAGGGGGTGCCGGCGCTGAATGGCGCCCCGCCCGTCCACGGCGTGAACAGGAATTCGGTCGCGCCCGCAGCGCAGCTCTCAGGGTTTGCCAGCGGCGCGCGCGGGCCCCCGTCCAGCCTCAGCGTCAGTGAGCTGAACGGCAGCTGCGGGTTGCCGGTGAAGCTCACTTCCAGGCGACCCGTCACGGGATTCGGGACCGCCTCGCCTTCCAGGCGCAGCGACACGCCGTAGACGCTCTCCGCGTCGATGAACACCAGGTAGGGGGGGCCGCCGATCAGGCCCGTGCCGTTGGGCTTGCCCAGGTACACGTTGCCCGCCAGGCTGTGCGGCGGCAGGTCCGTTTCGACTTCCACCGTGCCGATCTTCGAGCCCGCAGGGCAGGAGCTCGGAGCTCCCGAGCCCCTGGCCAGCTGCGCCTGCGTGCACGCTTCCAGACCCGCTGCCGCCGACGGGTTCAGCGTGAGCCCTTCGGGCAGCGTGACGTGCGCGTCCTGCACGTCCGCCGTGTTGATCTCGCTCGCCCCTTCGTTCTGGGGCACCCTCAACTCCGTGACCGCCCCGTCGGGCGCCCCGTAGCCCGATTCAGAGCCGCCCGGGGTGACGGTGGCCGTCGGCGAGAACGGGACCGCCCCGCAGCCTTCCACGCCCACCGGGGTGTGGGTGACGGCGCTCGCGTGCTCGCCGCCGTAGCTTTCCAGTTCCAGGTATGAGGTGGTCGTGGAGGAGCAGTTGCTCGGCAACGTCAGGAAGTTGCCCCCGCCGGCATGCCCTTCGAAGAACAGCTTCGATTCGACGGTCTTCAGCGGCGCGTTTGCCACTTTCACCAGCCCCAGCGCTTCCACCGCCACTTCCTGCGGGATGTTGTTGATTTCGAAGTACTCGTGGTAGTCCCCCGAGGCGGCGCCGCGGGCTTGGAGGCCCGGTTCGCGCGTGTCGCTGACGTGGCCTTCGAGCAGCAGATGCACGTTGCTCACCAGCGGCGGCACGCCTTCCACGTCGATCCCGAACAGAAGCGGCAGGCCCGGCCTCTCACCCAGGTCATACACGTTGCCTTTCAGCGGCAGCGTCGTCCCGAATCCCACTTCCACGTACACCTTCAGTTCCACTATCCCCGCTTTGCTCTGCGCCGGGCAGGCGTTGGCGTCAAAGCTCGATTCCGCGCACGCCGGCAGCGTGACCGGGTCGGCCGCCAGTCCCGCAGGGATGTCCACGCGGATGCGTTTGAGCGCAGGGCCCGTCTGCGCGCCGGTGACTTCGAAGGCCGTCAGGCCCCACGCCGGGTGCCCGGCCGCCTGCGTGTAGAAAGCGCCCGGGTTGGAGTATTCGCATCCCACCGACGTGGTGCATGTGCCCGCTTCCCATTTGGCGATCCCAAAGCCGTGCGCCAGTGGGGCCAGCACACCCAGCACCACGCACGCGCCCAGACACGACTTGGCGGCAGACCGGAGCTTCATTGCTCTCCCATCACTCCCTTCGGCGGACATCAACGCATGCCCGCGTCAAAAGGGTTTACCCGCGCATCTCACTTTGTAACCGCGGGACCCGGCGTGCCGCGTGCCGGCGCTCCGGACACGCGCGCTCATCTGATGCGCGCGCGTGCGGTTCACCCCGCGCGGGGCCTGCCCCCGCGCGGGTGCCCGGACTCAGCCCTCGCGGGGGATGTACGGCGCCAGCTCGCGCCGCGCGATCGAGAGCTTGTGCACCTCGTCGGGCCCGTCCGCCAGGCGCAGCGTGCGCAGGTGCGCGTAGGCGGATGCAAGGTGGAAGTCCTGGCAGACGCCCGCGCCGCCGTGCACCTGGATCGCGCGGTCGAGCACCCTCAGCGCCACCTCGGGCGCGGCCACCTTGATCGCCGAGATCTCCGTGCGCGCCTGGCGGTTGCCGACGGTGTCCATCATCCACGCCGCCTTCAGCGTCAGCAGCCTCGCCATCTCGATTTCGATGCGCGACTCGGCGATCCAGTCCTGGACGTTGGAGCGCATCGCGATCGGCTGGCCGAACGTCACGCGCGAGACCGCCCGGCGGCACATGGCCTGCAGCGCACGCTCTGCTGCGCCCAGCGCGCGCATGCAGTGGTGGATGCGCCCGGGCCCCAGGCGCGCCTGGGCGATCATGAACCCGTCGCCCTCGCCCGCGATCAGGTTGGCGGCGGGGACGCGCACGTCGCTGAGGTCCACTTCGGCGTGACCCTCCTGGTCGTCATAGCCGAACACCTTCAGGTTGCGCATGATCCTCACGCCGGGCGTGTCCATCGGCACGAGCACCATGCTCTGCTGCTTGTGCACCGGTCCCTCCGTGGTGGTCTTGCCCATCACGATCATGATCCGGCAGTTGGGGTGCATGGCGTTGGATGTCCACCACTTGCGCCCGTTCAGCACGTAGTCATCGCCGTCACGCTCGATTCGCAGCTGCACGTTGGTGGCGTCGGAGCTGGCCACGTCGGGCTCGGTCATGCCGAAGGCCGAGCGGATCTCGCCCTCGAGCAGCGGCGCCAGCCAGCGGTCCTTCTGCGCCTCGTTGCCGAACTGGTGCAGCACCTCCATGTTGCCCGTGTCCGGCGCGGAGCAGTTGCACGCCTCCGAGGCGATCGGGGAGTGGCCGAGGATCTCCGCGAGTGGGGCGTAGTCGCTGTTGGATAGCCCCGCGCCGTGGTCGGCGTCGGGCAGGAACATGTTCCACAGCCCCGCCTCGCGCGCCTGCGCCTTCAGCTGCTCCATCACCTGCGGGTGGTGGTGCGGGTCCCCCGACTCGCTGCGTTCGCGCTCGTAGACCTCCTCCGCCGGGTAGACGTGCTCGTCCATGAACGCGGTCAGGCGCTCCTTGAACTCGCTACAGCGCTGGCTCGGCTCGAAATCCATCGGTCCTCCCTCGGTGGCAGCTTTGTGCTTAGGATCATCCCCGATGACCGGAAATGGCGCCAGCTACCGCGCGGCGGGTGTGGACTATGAGGCGCTCGACGCCGGCAAGCGCCTGGCGATGGCCAAGGCGCTGTCCACCTCGGGGCTGCTGGAGCACCGCGGCGGGCGCGCGCTCGATGCCTCGCGCGGGGAGCCCGCGTTCGTGTTCGAGCTCGCCGGGCGCTGCCTCGCGTTCGTGGTGGAGGGGCTGGGCACCAAGTCGATCATCGCCCGCCAGGTGCTCGAACAGCAGGGCGCCAACCACTTCGGCGACGTCGCCTATGACACCGTCGCCGCGATCGTCAACGACCTCTGCTGCGTCGGCGCGCTGCCGCTGGTCGTCAACGCATACTTCGCCACCGGCGCCTCGGAGTGGTACCTGCAGCCGGAGCCCGCAGCCGCGCTGCTGGAGGGCTGGCGGCGGGCGTGCGTGGACGCGGGCTGCGTGTGGGGGGGAGGTGAGTCGCCGTCGCTGCCGGGGCTGCTCGACGACCGCGAGATCGAGCTGGCGGGAGCCGCGGTGGGTGCGCTCCCCGACGGCCTTGCCCCGATCCTCGGCGAGCGCCTGGCGCCCGGGGATGAGATCCTGCTGCTGCCCTCGAGCGGCCTGCACGCCAACGGCGCCTCGCTCGCGCGGCTGCTCGCCGGGGGCCTCGAGCACGGCTACGCCACGCCCCTGGGCGACGGCGCCACGCTCGGAGAGGCGCTGCTCGCGCCGTCGGTGATGTACGTCGAGCTCGTCGCCTGCCTGCTCGCCGAGGGCGTGCAGCTGAACTACATCAGCCACGTCACCGGCCACGGGCTGCTCAAGCTGATGCGCCCGCAGCGCGAGCTCACGTACCGCATCGAGCGGCTGCCCGACGTGCCTGCGGTGCTCGCCTTCCTCGCCGCCGAGGCCGGCCTCGACGCCCAGGCCGCCTACTCCACCTTCAACATGGGAGCCGGCTTCGCGCTCTACTGCCCGCCCGGCGCAGCCGAGGAGGTCATCCGCATCGCCCGCGCGCTCGGTCACGAGCCGCTGCTCGCCGGGCACGTCGAGGAGGGCCCGCGCCAGGTGATCCTCGAGCCCGTCGGCGTGCGCTTCGGCGGGGAGCGCCTCGAGCTGGCCGCCGAACCCAACCCTCAGGTCGAGCCTTAGCCTCCGCTACCTCCGCGCAGCGGGCGTGTTCCCGTAGGCGTGTGCCCCTTTTTCCGTGAGCATGCCCTCGGCCGGGGGCACATGCAGAACCCCGCTCAGCCTCGAGCCGGTCGCGATCTTTCGCACTTGAACGCCATCCGCGCTGCGGATAGGGTTCGGCCGAACTCGCCACTGTTCCCCGGCGCTCGCCGGGGATCTCGATGTCGCCGGACCGGATCGGCTCCGGAATCATCCGGATCGAGGCGGAGCTGTCCATCAAACGAGGAGAGATAACTGATGCGCAGAGCATCCATCTGTCTTGCCGTCTTCGGCCTGGCGCTGTTGGCGTTCACAGGCGTGGCATCGGCGGCGCCGACGGTCACGCTGAAGGCTGAAGCCGTGCCGATCGAAGGCTACCCCCACACCGGCAACATCCTCGGCGCAGGCGCCGCGGTCAAGGCCGAATACAACATCACCGGCGAAGAATATGGCGGATTCCCGCCGCCGCTGATCGGCGTCACGTTCTACCTGCCCAGCGGCACCAAGCTGCACACGCAGGGCTTCAAGACCTGCCCGCTGTCCGAACTGGAACCCGCCGGCAAGGGACCTTCGGGCTGCCCCAAGGGCTCCGCAGCGGGCCCTGTCGGGAAAGTGCTCGGCATCGTGTCGTTCGGCAAAGAACGAGTCCCCGAGGAAGCCACGCTCGAATCCTTCTACGCCGCAGGCGGCGGGCTGGAGTTCTTCACGGCCGGGCACTCGCCCGTGTCGCTGGAAATCCTGTCCTCCGGCAAATACGTCAACCTCAACGGCGGCGGCGGCTACGGCCCCGAGCTCGTGGCCTCGGTGCCGCTCGTGGAAACGGTGCCCGGCGCCGACGACGCGTCGGTTGAGAAAATCAGCGTGAAGGTCGGCTCGGCCCGCGGCCCGAAGAACCCCAAGAAGGCGATCTACTACGGCCGCCTGCCCAAGAAGTGCCCCAAGGGCGGCTTCCCGGTCAAGTCCGTGCTGACCTTCGCTGGTCTCGGCGGGCTGACCGAACAGAGCGTCACGGCCACCTACAAGGCGCCCTGCCCCAAGCACTAGCGCACCCCGGGCGCGCCACGCCGATGACGGCGTAACGTAAGCTCAGTCGAAAGCAGAGTGGGACGGGCGGCCTCGTCGAAGACGGCGGGGCCGCCCGGCTCGTTGTGAACGGCCATGAAGGGTTGGGGATCGAGGGTGAGGATGGAGAAGGGGCGGGGGGGCTGGAGGGCCAGGATCGCCGCCGCCGCGACCCTGATCGCACTCGCCGCGGCGGTGCTGCTGGCCACCTCCGCGGGGGGCAGCAACGGCGGCTACACCGTGCGCGCCATCTTCGACGACGCCGGCAATGTGATCTCCGGCGAGGACGTCAAGATCGACGGCGTCAAGGTCGGCACGATCGGCTCGGTCACGCCCACGCCGCAGGCCAAGGCAGCGGTCGTGCTGAAGATCGAAAACCCCGGCTTCCAGGACTTCCGCCAGGACGCCAGCTGCATCATCCGCCCCGAGGCGCTGATCGGCGAGAAGTACGTCGACTGCCTGCCCACCCAGACACGTCCGGAAGGCACCCCGCTGCCGCCGCCGCTCAAGAGGATCCCCAGCGGCCAGGAAGGCGAAGGCCAGTACCTGCTGCCCGTGAGCAACACCAGCAGCCCCGTCGATGTGGACCTGCTCGGCGACATCACACGGCTGCCCGAACGCGAGCGCTTCACGATCATCCTCAACGAACTCGGCGCGGGCCTGGCCGGCCGCGGCAGCGACCTCAACGAAGTCATCCGCCGCGCCAACCCCGCGCTGCGCGAGCTCGACGACGTGCTGCGCATTCTCGCCGGGGAGAATCGCGTGCTGGCGAAGCTCGCGGTGGACTCCGACAAGGCGCTCGCGCCGCTGGCCGCCGTGCGCGAACGCGTTGCCGACTTCCTGGTCCAGAGCAACACCGTGGCGCAGGCCACCGCCGCGCACCGCGGTGCGCTGGCGCAGAACCTCAAGGACTTCCCGCCCTTCCTCGAACAGCTCGGGCCCGCCGTGGAACGCCTGCAGCGCTTCGCCGAACAGACCGCCCCCGTCTTCGCCAACCTCAAATCCGCGGCGCCGTCGATCGACAGGGTGTTCACAGGGCTCCCCGCGTTCTCCTCGAGCTCTGAAGCTTTCTTCAAGAACCTCGGGCAGACCTCGAAGGTCTCAGGGCCCGCGCTGGTGGGCACCGAACCGCTGCTCGGGCGCCTGCAGGCGCTCGGCGGCGCCGCCAAGCCGTTCTCCGGGAACCTCGGCGAACTGCTCTCCAGCTTCCGCGAAACCGGCGGGATCGAGCGCCTGCTGGACTTCATCTTCCTCGGCGCCGGCGCCGCCAACGGCTACGACGCGCTCGGGCACTTCCTGCGCACCGAGGGCGTGGGCACGGCGTGCCTGACCTACCGCATCGAACCCTCCGCGATATGCGATCGCAAACTCGGCAACACGGCCTCAACGCCCGGCGCCTCCGCCGCCAGCGCAGCCTCGATCGACGCGCCCGACACCAGCATCGTCATGAAACGCACGCTCGCCGTCATGAAGGGCGCCACCGCCGCGCAGGCCGAAGCCGAGTTCCCCGGGGCGATCGACGTCTCCGAAGCCGCCCCCTCCTCGAAGCAGAGCTCCTCCTCGGCGGCCGCCGCCCCGAGCGGCGCCGTCGCCGCCAAGAGCTCGCAGTTCCCCTACTCGGAAGCCTCACAGACCGGCGGCATGCTGCTCAACTACCTGCTCGGCAACTGACACCGCGAACGATGGCAACCACCTCCCCGCCAACGCCACCAGCCTCCCCGCCGGCGCCCCCGCCAGGCACGCCGCCTCCGCGCAGGCGCCCGCGCTCATCCGTCGGAGGGCCCGGGCGCACGCTTGCGGTGCTCGCGCTCGGCGTCGTGGTGCTGATCGTCGCCTACCTGGTCTTCGCCGGCGGCGGCGGCGGGGAATACGAGCTCGAATTCAACGAAGCAAGCCAGCTCGTCAAGGGCGACCAGGTGCAGGTCGGCGGCGTGCCGGTGGGCAGCGTCACCAACATCGTGCTCCTGCATGACTTCAGGGCGCAGGTCACCATCCACGTCGAATCCTCGCTGACGCCGCTGCACCAGGGGACCACAGCGCAGGTGCGCGTGCCCTCGCTCTCGAGCGTCGCAAACCGCTACATCCTGCTGAGCCCGGGCCCCAACAACAGGCCCGCTCTGCCCAACGGCGCGACGCTGCCCGCCAGCGTGGACTCCGCCGCCGTGGACCTCGACCAGCTGTTCAACGCTCTGAACCCCAAGACCCGCGCGGGCCTGCAGCAGTTCATCCAGGGGACCGCCGAACAGTACGCGGGAGCCGGCAGGCAGCTGGGTGAATCGATCGAATACTTCCCGCCCTTCCTCAGCGCCACCAGCCACCTGCTCGGCCAGCTCGTCAAGGAACAGCCGGTGTTCACCAACTTCCTGGTGGAATCCGCCAAGGCAGTCACCACGATCGGCGCGCGCCAGGAACAGCTGACCGACCTGATCGAACACGCCGATCAGACCTTCCAGGCGATCGGCTCCCACCAGACGCAGCTGGCCGAAGGCCTGCACCAGCTGCCCAAGGCACTGCGCGCGGGCGACGCCGCGTTCGCGCAGGCCCCCTCGACGTTCGCCGCGCTGGAAGCACTGGTCAAGACCTCAAAGCCCACCACCGCACCGCTGACCACGCTGCTCGCGAAGCTGCGCCCGCTGCTGCAGAGCGCCACGCCCGCGGTGCACAACTTCAGCCTCGCCTTCAGCCGGCCGGGGCCGAGCAACGACCTCACCGACCTCGCGCGCGGGCTGCCGGCGCTCGCGCGGACACTGTCCACGAGCACGCCCAGCAGCGTCACCGCGCTCAAGGAATCCGCTCCGATCACCGCGTTCTTCGGCCCCTACGCCCCCGACCTGACCGGAACGCTTCGCACCTTCGGGCAGGCCGGCGCGTTCTACGAAGCCAACGGTCACTACGCGCGCGTGAGCCCGATCCTGCCCGACTTCAAACTCGGCGAAGAAGACACGCTCACCCCCACCAGTCCCACACAGGCGCTCGAAAACCTCAAATCCGGGCAGCTGCGCCGCTGCCCGGGCGCCGCGACCGAGCCTGCGCCGGACGGATCCTCGCCGTTCACCGACGGTGAACAGCTCAGCTGCGACCCGCTGGAGACGCCCTGATGGACCGCCGCCGCCGCAGCTCGATCGCCGCCAGCCCGCTCCTCATCGGCGCGCTCACCACCCTGATCGTGGTGGTCGCCGTGTTCCTCTCCTACAACGCCAACAACGGGCTGCCGTTCGTTCCCACCTACAACATCAAGGTGGAACTACCGGAGGCATCGGGTCTGGAAAAAACCAACCAGGTGCGAATCGCCGGGACGCGCGTGGGCATCGTCAGCAAGCTCACGCCGCATCAGAACCCGCGCACGGGGCGCGTCACCGCGATCGCCGAACTTCACCTGGAAAAGAAAGTGCAGCCGCTGCCCGCCGACACGCAGGCGATCGTCCAGTCGGTCTCGGCGATCGGCCTGAAGTACCTCGAACTGGACAAGGGCAGCTCCCACCAGACGCTCAAGGCGGGCGCCACGATCCCGGTGTCGAACACGCGTGAACCTGTGGACATAGACGAACTGTTCAACATGTTCAACAAGCCCACGCGCACGGCGATCAAGATCAACAGCAACAACTTCGGCGACGGCCTCGCCGGCCGCGGCTACGGCCTCAACAGGACCATCGCCGAACTGCGCCCGCTGGTCAGCAACGCTGTGCCGGTGCTGCACAATCTCGCCGAACCCGCCACCGGGCTGGGCAGGCTGTTCGTCGATCTCGAGCGCGTCTCCGGCCAGGCCGCGCCCGTGGCGCAGGCGCAGGCCAACTACTTCACCGATCTGGACATCTTCTTCAAGGCCTTCGCCAGCGTGGCCCCGTCACTCGAAGCTGCCACCGAGGGCGGGCCCGCGTCGCTCGAACAGGCCACCTACTCGCTCCCGCACGAGGCACCCCTGATCGAAAAGACGACTGAGTTCATGCACCTGCTGGCGCCCTCGGCGCAGGCGCTGCGCACCGTGGCGCCCGCGCTCGGGCACGCGGTGGACGTCGGCGCCGTGAACCTCAGGGCGGCCACCACGCTGAACTCGCGCCTGGCGGAATCCTCCCAGGCGCTGGAGGAATTCAGCCAGAACCCCGTCGCGACCCTGGGCCTTGAAGACCTCACCCAGACCCTCGAAGTCGGCAACCCCCTGATCGCAGGCATCGCGCCGGCGCAGACCGTGTGCAACTACCTGACGCTCGCGTTCCGCAACGTCGCGAGCCTCGAGGCGGAGAGCGTCGGCGTCGGCACCGTCGCGCGAGCCGGCTTCGTGCTGGCGCCCGAAGGTCCCAACAACGAGGGCTTCCCCTCCTCGGCGCCCGCCGACGGCCCCTCCACCCAGCTCAAGGAAAAAGGCAGCACCGCGATCGTCGACAACAACCACGTGCACGAGGACAACTACCCGAACGTCGCCGGCCCGGGCCAGCCGAAGCTCTGCGAAGCGGGCAACGAGACCTACATAGACGGGCGGGCCGTGATCGGCAACGCGCCCGCCGCGGACGTCTCCACCAACCGCGAAATCACCAGCCGCTCCAACAACCTGTTCGGCGAAACCTACCCCGCGGCCACGCTCAAGGCGCTCGGGATCCAGAAGGCGGGCGGCAAGTGAGCGACGCGCCCCGCAAGCCCGGCCGGCGCAAACTGTGGCGCCGGCGCGACGAGACGCCGGTGATCGAACTGCAGCGGCGCAAGCCCGCGCGCACCGGCATCATCATCGTGGTCGTGTTCGTGCTGATCGCCTTCTTCGCGTTCACCAAGCACGTCCCGTTCAAACACGGGTTCCGCATCAACGCCGTCTTCGCCAACGCGCTCAACGTCCACCCCCAGAGTCCCGTGCGCATCGCAGGCGTGCCCGTCGGCCAGGTGACAGGCATCAAGCGCGACGGCAAGGTCGGCGTGGTGAGCATGGAAATCAACTCCAGCGGCCTGCCGATCCACACCGACGCCACCGTCAAGCTGCGCCCGCGCATCTTCCTGGAAGGCAACTGGTTCGTCGAACTGCAGCCCGGCAGCTCATCGGCGCCGTCTGTCTCCTCCGGTTACACCATCCCGATAACCCAGACCGCCGATCCGGTGCAGCTCGACCAGGTGCTCGACGCGCTCAACACCGACACCCGAGCCAACCTGCAGAAGTTCCTGATCGAATACGGCTCCGGAATCACGCGCCAGCCGGACGCCGCCGAAGACGCAGAACAGGAACCGGAAGTGCGCGGCGTGAACGGAGCGCAGGCGCTCAACAAAACCTACCTGCGCGCCCCCGGCGCCCTGCGCGGCGGCGCCATCATCAACCAGGCCCTCACCGGGACCCAGGAACAGGATCTCTCCAGGCTGATCGCCGGCATCGGCAAGGTCACGTCCGCGCTCAACGTGCACGAGCAGCAGCTCGGCGAACTGATCGGCAACTTCAACACGTTCTTCGCCGCATTCGCCGCCCAGTCGGCGCCGCTGCGCCAGACCGTCGCGGAACTGCCGGCCAACCTCGGCTCGCTCGACCGGGGCCTGGCCTCCCTCGACGCCGCATTCCCGCCCACCAGAACCTTCGCCAGGGACATCCTGCCGGGCATCCGCGCCACACCGGCGACCGTGAAGGCCGTGCTGCCGTGGATCGAACAGGTGCAGGACTCGCTCTCAGCAGGCGAACTGGGCGGCGTCGCCAAGGGCCTCGCCGCGGGTGTGCCGTCGCTGGCCGCCGTCGAGAACGAACAGACGCCGCTGTTCCATCAAACCGAACTCTTCAACAAGTGCCTGACGAAACTGATATTCCCGGCAGGCAACACCCCGCTGCAGGACGGCTCGGCCACCACCGGCGTCGAAAACTACAAAGAATTCTGGTACTCGCTGGTCGGCCTCGCGGGCGCCGGGCAGAACTTCGACGGAAACGGCGCGTTCGCAAAGTTCCTTGTCGGCAACAGCGGCACGACACTTCGCTCCGAACCGGTCACCATCGTCGGCGCCAAGGTGCGTCCCGGCCAGCGCCTGCTGGCCCGCTCGCCGCTCACACCGCTGGGAACGCGCCCCGCGTTCCCAGCCGAAGAGCCCGCCTACAACTCGCTGCAGCCGTGCTACACGCAGGCGCTGCCCAACTTCAACGGCCCGCTCTCCAGCGGCCCCGCGGACGGGAGCGGCTGATGGCCACCGCTGCCGGCCCCGAGCCGCAGGCACCCGAGGAGGGAGGCCTCAGCGTCCGCGACCAGATCGAGCGCTACCGCACGGCTTTCGTGGCGGTCGTGACGATGGTCGTGCTCGCGGCCGCCGTCGGCGGCTACATCCTGGCTCACGAGAACCTCAAGCTGCCCGGCTGGGTACCGGTGTTCGGGCGCGAATACTTCATCCTGAAGGCCGACTTCCAGACCGCCCAGGCGGTCACCCCGGGGCAGGGTCAGGCTGTCACGATCGCGGGCGCCAAGGTCGGCGAAATCGCGAGCGTGGAACTGCACGACGGCGTGGCGGTGGTGAGCATGAAGATCACCCCCAAATACGCGCGCTTCTACAAGAACGCCACGCTGCTGCTGCGGCCCAAGACACAGCTGGAGGACATCACGGTCGAGGTCAGCCCCGGCACGCCGTCCGCCGGGCGACTGCACAGCGGGCAGGTGCTGCCGCTCTCACAGACCGCGCCGAACATCGACTTCGACGAATTCCTGGCGGGCTTCGACACCGAAACCCGGGAATACCTGCAGGAGCTGCTGGCCGGCGCCGGCGAGGGCTTCCAGAACAACGCCGCCGCGCTTGCGGCGGTGCTCAAGCGCTTTGATCCCACCGCTCGCTATGGCCGCGAGATCGCAGACGAACTGGAAGCGCGCCACGCCAACATCGCCCGCTCGATTCACAACTTCAGCCTGCTGATGCAGGCGCTCGGCGCCAAGGACACCCAGATCGCCGAGCTGATCGACTCCTCCAACGCCGTGTTCGCCACGTTCGCCTCCGAGGAAGCAGACCTGCAGAAGACGCTGCACCTGCTGCCCGGGGCCCTGCACAAGACCGGCACCGCGCTCGGCAAGGTCTCACTGGCCGCCGACCAGCTCGGCCCCACCCTGCATGAGCTGAAGCCCTTCGCACAGTCGCTCGCGCCGGCGCAGCTGGCCACCCGGCGCCTGGCAGAGGCGACCACGCCGGTCTTCAAGGAAGAGATCCGGCCGTTCGCGCGCAAGATCCTGCCGGTCGTAAACCGCCTGGCCCCCGCCGGGCAGGACTTCGCGCAGGCGCTGCCCAACCTGGCCAAGAGCTTCTCGGTGCTCAACGAATTCTTCAACGAGCTCGCCTACAACCCCGGTCCCACCAAGCCCGGCTTCCTGTTCTTCCTGCCGTGGGCCAACCACGACCTCAACAGCGTTGTCAGCTCCGCCGACGCCAACGGCCCGCTCGGGCGCAGCCTGCTCTACTTCAACTGCGAAATCCTGCCGCTGCTCAACGGCGTCTCCGAAGTCAATCCGCAGGTGCGCCTGCTGGTCGGCCTGCTCAAACCCCCCACCGCCGGTGAATGCGTCAGCGAGGGGATCAAGGCGAGCGCCACCGCATCCTCCACGAGGGCCGGGGGCTGAGGCATGCAGAAGCGCGCTCCCACACTCGCCAACCTGCTCGTGATCGTGCTGTTCGTGCTCAGCTGCTTCGGGCTGCTGATGTTCCTGTGGGAGTCCTTCGGCGGCCCGCTGCCGCTCAAACCCAAGGGCTACCGCTTCAGCGTCTCCTTCCCGCGGACGCTGGCGCTGGCCGAACAGTCCGACGTGCGCATCAGCGGCGTGGAAGTCGGCCACGTGATCTCGCTCAGCCTCGGCAGCGACGGGCGCACGCACGCCACGCTTGAACTCGCCAGCCAGTACGCGCCGATCCGCGCCGACACGCACGCGATCCTGCGCCAGAAGACGCTGCTCGGCGAGACCTACGTCCAGCTGATACCCGAGAAGCAGACCGGCCCCTGGCTGGGCGACGGCGCGCAGCTGCCGGTCAGCCAGGTCGAACCGTCGGTCACGCTCGACGACATCCTCTCGCTGTTCGACGCCAAGACGCGCAAGGACTTCGACCTCTGGCAGCAGGCAGTCTCGGAAGGGATCAACGGCCGTGGCGAACAGATCAACGCCGGCTTCGCCGAACTGGAACCGTTCGCCGAACACGGCAACCAGCTGCTGGGCATCCTGGCCTCCCAGGAAGGCGCGCTGCACGACCTGGTGAAATACACGGGGACGGTGTTCAGCGCCCTCGCCGGGCGCGACCGCCAGCTGGAAGGCCTGATCGTCAACGGCGAACACACCTTCCACGCCGCCGCCGAGGGCAGCCAGGCGTTCGCCGAAGCATTCAGGGCGCTGCCCGCGTTCGAGCGCAACTCGCGCATCGCGCTCAAAGAAATCGACAAGTTCCAGGTGGTCGCCGATCCCTACCTCGACGAATTCCGCGCGACCGAGCGCCAGCTCTCCGCGCTGCTCGGCGCCGCCAAGCCGTTCGCGCCCGAATTCAGCAGCTTCCTCACCGCCGTCGGGCCGCTGACCAAGGCGGCTCGCACCGGGCTGCCGGATGTCAAGAAGACGCTCAACGACACCGTCCCCGTGCTCGAAAACCTTCGCCCCGTGCTGCACAACCTCGACCCGTTCCTGCAGTACACAGGCGAATACGTTCCCGAGGTGCAGTCTTTCTTCGCCAACCTCACCGCCGCCTCCGAGGCGCAGGGGTCCAACGGCAGCCTCTCCGCCAAGGAAGGCCCCAAGGAGCATCTGCTCACGACCGAGGCGGTGCTGACGCCCGAAAGCCTCGCCACCTACGCCACCCGTCCGGGAACCAACAGGGGCAACCCCTACCAGCACGCGGGAGCCTTCCGCGAACTCACCAGCGGGCTGCCGGTGTTCGATGCAGCCAGCTGCTCGGACTCGGCCCCGGCGGTCAACGGGCCGGCCAACGAAACCATCTCCAACGCGATCCTGCGCCAGCTCTACCACTTCAAAGTCGCCAACCGGCCGGCCAAGCTGGTTGGCTTCACCGAAGAAGAAGAAAAGGAAATCGAAGCCGAAACGCCGCGCGCCGAAGGCAACCAGGTCGCCGCACCCGTGTGCCGCCAGCAGGGCCCCACCGCGTTCAACGGCGAAAGCAGCCAGTTCCCCAAGGTCGTCTACAAGGGTGGGCAATGAGCACCAGCGAGGACGGTTACCAGTACCACTCCGACGAGCTCGACCTCTCCGGCGACCCCGACACCGGCAACTGGTCGATCCGCTGCGTGGACGTGCACAAGCGCCTGGGCGGCGCGCCGGTGCTCAACGGCCTGAACGTGGCGTTCCCCGACGACACCATCACGGTCGTGCTCGGTCCCTCGGGAACCGGCAAGAGCGTGCTGATCAAGCACCTGATCGGGCTGATGTTCCCCGACTCCGGCGACATCATCGTGCACGGGCAGTCCGTGCCCAGCCTGACCATGCCCAAGCTGCTGGAACTGCGGCGCAAAATCGGCGTGCTGTTCCAGGACGGGGCGCTGTTCGGCTCGATGTCGGTGTTCGACAACGTCGCCTTCCCGTTGCGCCAGCACACCGACCTCTCCGAGGCGCAGATCGCCAAGCGCGTCTCGCAGGGCCTGCGCGACGTGGGCCTTGGCAACGCCATGAGAGACGCGCCCTCGCAGCTCTCGGGCGGCATGCGCAAGCGGGCCGGATTCGCACGGGCGCTGGTGATGGACCCGGACATCGTGATCTTCGACGAGCCCGACTCGGGCCTTGACCCGGTGCGAACGGCGCTGCTGTGCGAGCTGATCCAGGAGATGCACTCGATCCACGGCGGCACCTACCTGGTGGTCACACATGACATCGCATCGGCCAGGCGCATCGGCGAATACATCGCCCTGCTCTGGCGGGGGCGGATCGTGGAGGCCGGCGACGCGGAGCGGATGTTCTCCTCGGAGAACCCGTTCGTGCGCCAGTTCCTGGCCGGTGCGGCGGAGGGGCCGCTGACGATGGACTGATTGACGCGCCGGGCGGCGTATGCGAACATATGTTCGCATGGTTGTCTGCGTCCATCTGCCGCGCTTCGAGCTGGTGCTCGCCGCCGGTGGCTCCGGGGCGCTGGCGGGCAGGGCGCTGGCGCTCGCTCCCCAGATGGGGGCCGAGCAGCGCGTGGGGGAGGTCTCAGGAGCCGCTGAAGCCTGCGGCGTCAGCCGCGGCATGATGCTCGGGGAGGCGCTCGCGCGCTGCCCGGAGATGGCGCTCGTGCCACCCGACCCGGTGGGGGTGGCGGAGGCCTGGGAGGAGTCGCTGACGGCGCTGGAGTCGATCGGCGCAGCCCTCGAGCCCGCCGCCCCTGGGCTCGCCTACTTCCGCGCCGACGGGCTGCTGGGGATCCACGGCACGCGCGAGGCGGTGCTCGCCGCCACCCGCCGCGCGCTCGCCCGCCCCGCACGGATGGGCGGCGCGCCCACGCGCTTCTGCTCGCTGGCGGCGGCCATGGCTGTGCGATCCCGCCGCCCGCTGCTGCTGGATGACGCGCACGCCGCGCGCTGGCTGGCAGGGCAGCCCGTCGGCCTGCTGGGCTACCGCGAGGAGACGGCGGCGCTGGTGGCGCCGCTGCAGCGCCTGGGGGTGAGGACCCTGGGAGAGCTCGCGAAGCTCGGGCGGGCTGCGCTCACAGACCGCTTCGGCGCGCCCGGCACGCTCGCGCACAGGCTTGCCTGCGGAGGCGACACGCCGCTGCGGGCGCGGTCGCTGCAGGAGCGCCTGGCGGAGACGATGGAGGTGGGCCAGGCCAGCTCCGGAGAGGCGCTCGCGCGCGTCCTGGGGGTGCTGGTGGACCGGCTGCTGGCACGCTCGGAGCGGCGCGGGCGGACGCTGCGAGCGGTGACGCTCTCCGCCCGCCTGCTCTCGGGCGGCGGCTGGCGCGAGCGCGTGGTCTTTCGCCAGGCGCTCGGGGATCCGGAGCGCATCCGCCTGGCGCTGTCGCTGCGCCTGGCGCTGCTTCCCGCCCCCGCGGGCGCCCTTGGGCTGGCGGTCGAGCGCTTCGGCCCGCCCGCCAGCGAGCAGGTCTCACTGCACGAGGAGAGCCGCACCGCGAGGGCTGCCCGGCTGCGCGAGGCGGTTGCCCAGATGCGCGCCGTGGCCGGGCCCGAAGCGGCGCTCAGGGCGGTGTGCGTGGACCCCGATTCGCGAGTCCCCGAGCGGCGGGTGGTGCTCACCCCGATCCCCGAGTGAGCGTGCGCCTGTTGTCCGCCACCTCGCCGTCCGCCACCGCGCCGCCCGCGGGCGCGCCCGCACGCGCGCTGAATCCTCCGCGCCCGGCGCGGGTGCGCTGGGGGGATGAGCACCCCGCGCGTGTCAACGGCGAAGCGGTCGCGGGGGTGCGCGAGTCATGGCTGGTGGAGGACCGCTGGTGGACCGCGGAGCCGCTGCGCCGCCGCTACTGGGAGCTCGTGGGGGAGACCGGGCGCAACCTCGTGGTCTTCCACGACCTGTGCTCAGGGCTCTGGTTCATCCAGGGCCCATAGGCCGTCGATGTCCACCGCCACGCCCCCCTATGCGGAGCTGCACTGCCACTCCGCCTACTCCTTCCTCGACGGCGTCTCGCTGCCCGAGGAGCTGGTGCGCGCCGCGGGCGAGCTGGGTCACACGGCCCTGGCGCTGACCGACCACAACTCCGTCTCGGGCTCGATGGAGCTGGCCCAGGCTGCCGCCGAGCACGGCGTTCGCGCCATCCACGGGGCCGAGATCGACATCCTCTCCGGCTCGGGCTCGGGCTCCGGCTCGGGCTCCGGCTCGGGCTCGGGCGATGCCCGCGACCCCGCCGGCGGGGCGAGCGCCGCTGCCGGCAGGCGCCATCTGACGCTGCTGGTGGCCGACGAGCGCGGCTGGCGCAACCTCTGCCGGATCATCACGCTGGCCCACTCGCACACGCGCGAGCGCTCCGCGCGGCGGGAGGCGGGAGAGCCCTCGGTGGACGTGCAGGACGTGATCGAGCACTCCGAGGGCCTGGTGTGCCTGACCGGATGCGCGCAGCTGGGCGTGCGCGAGGAGCCGCTGGCGCGCAGGCTGCTGCAGGCGTTCGGCCCCGGGGGCCTCTACGTGGAGCTCCAGCGCCCCTATGCCCGGGGTGACAGGGCTCGCAACCGCGCGCTGGCTGCGCTCGCACGGCGGCTGGGCGTCAGGTGCGTGGCGAGCGGCGACGTGCACGCCCACGACCGCCTGCGCGCCGAGCTGCAGGACGCGTTCGTGGCGCTGCGCAACCACACCACGCTGGACGCCTCCGAGCCTCTGCGCCGCGGCAACCACAGTCACGTGATGAGCACGCCCCGCGCGATGGCCAGCCGCTTCGCCGACCATCCGGAGGCGGTGCGCGAGAGCGTGCTGCTGGCCGAGCGGCTGCGCTTCGACCTGGGCAGGGACCTCGGCTACCGCTATCCGGGGGCCGAGGACGCCCGCGCCTCCCGCCGGCTGGCGGAGCTCTGCAGAGCGCGCCTGCACGAGCGCTACGGGCCCGAGGGCGGGGACGCCCGCGGCGCGGGTGATCGCTCCGGGCACCGCTCGCGAGCCTCGCTGCTGCAGGCGGGCGCGCGCCTGGAGCAGGAGCTGGATGTGATCGATCGGCTTGGCCTGGCGGGCTTCTTCCTGCTGCACCACGACATGCTGGAGCTCGCGCGCGAGGTGGCCCTGGAGGTGCGCGGGCCCGACTCGGTGCGCGCCATGCTGGCGCCGGGGCGCGGGCGCGGATCCTCGGTCTCCTCGCTGGTCTGCTACCTGACAGGGCTCTCGCACATCGACCCGATCGCCAACAGGCTCGCGCTGGGGCGCTTCCTGCACGAGGACCTGCACGGCCTGCCGGACATCGACCTGGACTTCCCCCGCGACATCCGCGAGCGGCTGATACCGCGCGTGCACGAGCGCTACGGCCGCGACCGGGCGGCGCTCGTGGCCGCGTTCCCCACATTCCGCTCACGCGGTGCGATACGCGAGCTGGGCAAGGTCCTGGGCCTGCCGCCGGGGGAGATCGAGCGCCTGGCGCGTGGAGCCGACAGCCACGGCCCGAGCCGCGAGCGCGACATCGCCGGCATGGCCGAGGGCGCGCGCGCGGACGGCGGGCGCCCCTGGGGCGATGATGCGGGCGGGGGCGGCGCCGGCGGGCGCGGTGCGGCGCGCGTGTCGGAGCGCTGGCGGTGGCTGGCGCGCCTGGTCGAGCAGGCCCACGGGCTGCCGCGCCACCTCTCCCAGCATCCGGGCGGGATGATCGTCTCCACCAGGCCGCTGATCGACTGCTGTCCGGTGGTGCCGGCCGCGATGGAGGGCAGGCAGATGGTCCAGTGGGACAAGGACTCCTGCGCGGACGCGGGCTTTCTGAAGATAGACCTGCTGGGACTGGGGATGCTCTCGGCGGTGGAGCGCTGCGTGGAGGAAGTCGATCGCGTGCACGGCCGGCGGATCGACCTGTCGCGAATCCCCTTCGACGACCCCGACACATTCAGGGCGATCCGCGCTGCGGACACCGTGGGGGTCTTCCAGATCGAGAGCCGCGCGCAGATGCAGTCGCTGCTGCGCACCCGTCCCGTGAACCTCGAGGACCTCACCATCCAGGTCGCCATAGTTCGCCCCGGGCCGATCCAGGACGGCGCGATCAACCCCTACATCGAGCGGCGCGCGCGCCTGCGCGAAGACCCCGGCTACCGGATCCCCTACGAGCACCCCTCGCTTGAGCCGGTGCTGCGCGAGACGCTGGGCACGATCATCTTCCAGGACCAGGTGATGCAGGTGGCTGAAGCGTTCGCGGGCTTCTCCCCGGGCGAGGCCGACGGGCTGCGCCGCGCGATGAGCCGCAAGCGCTCGGGCGAGATGCTGGCCCGCCAGCGCGAACGCTTCATCGAGGGCGCCGTGCGCCACGCCGGCGCGGAGCGCCAGAGCGCCGAGCGGGTGTGGAAGATGGTGGAAGGGTTCGCCGGCTTCGGCTTCCCCAAGGCCCACAGCGCGGCCTTCGGGCTGCTCGCCTACCAGTCGACCTGGCTGCGCGTGCACCACGGCCCGGAGTTCCTGTGCGCCCTGCTCAACGAGCAGCCGATGGGCTTCTACGCGCCCGACAGCCTCGTGCACGAGGCGCAGAGCCGCGGCATCCCGCTGCTGGGCCTGGATGTGAACGCCTCGGAGGTGCTGTGCACGGTGCAGGAGGGCGGCGTGCGCCTGGGGCTGGGCTACATCAAGGAGGTGCCCGCCGCGGAGGCGCAGGCGCTGGTGGCAGAGCGCCTCTCGGGAGGCCCCTATCGCAGCCTCGGCGAGCTCGCCTCGCGCAGCGGCGCCAGGCGGCTGACGCTCGAACAGCTCGCCTGGTCAGGAGCATGCGACGGGCTGATCGGCGCCGCCGAGGGCCGCTGCCCCGGCGAGCAGGACAGGCGCTCTGCCCTGTGGCGGCTGGGCGTGGCGACCCCCTCCGAGACGCAGGAGCGGGGCACCCAGCTGTCCCTGCCCCTGGAGCTGCCGCCCGCACCGGCCCTGCGCCCGCTCGGGCGCTGGGAGAGGCTGATAGCCGACTACTCCACCAGCGGAGTGACCATCGGCGAGCACGCGCTGGCGATCCTGCGCCCGCGGCTGACGGTGCCCAAGCTCGCCACCAGTGCCCAGCTCGCCCGGTTGCCCAGCGGCGGGGAGGTGGCCGTCGCGGGCCTGGTGATCGCCCGCCAGCGCCCGGGAACCGCAAACGGGACGATGTTCCTGTTGTTCGAGGACGAGTTCGGCACGATCAACCTGATCGTCCCCGAAGCGGTGTACGAGCGCCACCGCAACCTGGCGCGCACCGAGCCGCTGCTGCTGGCGCGCGGGCGCCTGGAGCGCCACAGCGAGCGCGGACTCGCCGACGCGCGCCGCCGGCGGCAGGCGCGCGTCGCGGCGGGCGGGCGGGCGGGTGAGGTTCCAGAGGAGATCCGCCCGGTGATCAACGTGCTGGTGCGCGAGCTGGCGGCGCTGGAGCACCATCTGCCCGGCGGCCTTGAGCAGGACGGCGCGCAGGGCGCCCCGGTGCGAAGCCTCCCGGGGAGCCAGCGCGCTGTGCCGGGCGAGGCACCGGAGGCCGAGGACGCAGGCGCCGCGGAGGTGGCCTCGAGCATGAGGGCCGTCGCGCCGCCGATCCAGAGCTTTGCCTCCGGGCGCCGGCGCTAGCGTGCGGCCGCGGAGAGGCGGGCGGGCAGCGACGATGACGCACGGCGGAATCTAGACTCGAGGCCGTGGCAGAGCCGCTCCCCGAGCTGCTGTTGGAGGACGCCCCCGCGTGGCGGGCGTGGCTGCAGGCCAACCACGGGCGCTCGCGCGGCGTGCGCCTGATCCTGGCCAAGAAGGGCACGAGCGAGCCCACTCGCCTGAGCTATGACCAGGCGCTTGAGGAGGCGATCTGCTTCGGCTGGATCGATGGCCAGGTGGGCGCGCGCGACGGCGCGACCTACCTTCAGCGCTTCACGCCGCGCCGGGCGCGCAGCGCATGGTCCAAGCGCAACGTGGGCATCGCCGAGCGGCTGCTGGGGGAGGGCAGGATCGCGCCGGCGGGGCAGGAGGCGATCGACGCGGCCAGGACCGACGGCAGATGGGATGTCGCCTATGCGGGCTCCGCCTCGATCGAGATGCCCTCAGACCTCGCGCAGGCGCTCGCCGCCGAGCCCGCCGCGCAGGCCAACTTCGAGCTGCTCACCAGCCAGAACCGCTACGCGATCCTCTATCGCCTGCACCAGGCCAAGCGCGCCGAGACGCGCGCGCGGCGCATCGCGGAGTACGTTGCCATGCTCGCACGCGGCGAGACGCTGCATCCCCAGCGGCGAGAGCTGCGATAGCACGGCCTGGCGGCCGGCGGGCCCCGCTAGGGTGCGGCCGCGTGCGCCGCAGCGGGCGCACGGGCATGTTCGACGGCGGTCTCGGTGTAGCGGGCGGCGATCAGGCAGGCGATCAGGCCGAGCAGCTGCCGCAGCGAGCGCTCCGGCAGCCGGCTCTGCAGACGCGCGCCCGCGTAGCTGCCCAGGAAGCCGCCGGCGCCGACGCAGATGCCGAGGATCCACTCCGGGGCGATGCTTCCGCCGTGGCTGTGCGCCAGCACCACATAGGCGCAGATTCCGGCGATCGATGTGAGGAACGTGCACAGCAGCGTGGCGGGTGCGACCTCGTAGGCGGAGAAGCCGGCTGCGATCAGCATGGGGGCCAGCAGCGAGCCGCCTCCGATCCCGTAGATGCCGCCGAGCACGCCCACGACGAGCGCCAGCAGGCAGATCAGCGCGCGGCCCGCGCGCCGGGGCTCAGGACGCGCAGGTGCCAGGCGCTGGGAGCCGAGCATCAGCCACAGGCCCAGCGGCATCAGTACACCTGCGGCGATCAGCATGAACGTGCCCGATCCCGACAGATACTCCACGCGGATGATCGCTCCGGCGATCACCCCCGGCAGCGTGCCTGCGATCAGCAGCACGCTCAGCGCGCTTTTGAGCCTGCGCTCGTGCATGAAGCGCAGCAGGCTGCCCGGCACGGCGACGACGTTGAACAGCAGGTTGGTGGGCGTGACAGCGGGACTCGGGACCCCCAGCACGCTCAGCTGAACGGGCAGCAGCAGCACCGCTCCGGAGACACCCGCAGGCGTGGTCGCCAGGGCGATCAAGAAGCCGCACGCCGCCCCCAGCGGCCATTGCCAACTCATTCGGTGAACTTAGCCGATCGAGCAGCGGCTAGGCTGAGAGGATCGCACGCCTGCACGACACCGACCTCGAGGTTTGCGGGCTCTGCCTGGGCGCCAACGTGTTCGGGTGGTCGCTTGACCAGGAGGGCTCGGAGGCGGTGCTGGACGCCTACGTGGCGGCGGGCGGGAACTTCATCGACACGGCCGACCTCTACGGGCGCCGCGGCGCGGGTGGAAGCGGCTCCTCGGAGCAGATCATCGGCAATTGGATGGCCGCGCGCGGCAACCGTGACAGCCTGGTGATCGCTACCAAGGTGGGGATGTCCGAGGAGCATCCGGGCCTCTCGCGCCAGAGCATCCTGCGCGGCGCGGAGGACTCGCTGCGGCGGCTGCGGAGCGATCGGATCGATCTCTACTATGCGCATCGCGACGACCCGGACACGCCGCTGCAGGAGACGCTGTCGGCGTTCGCCGAGCTGATCGCGGCGGGCAGCGTGCGTTACGTGGCGGCCTCCAACTACAGCGCTGCGCGCCTGGCCGAGGCGCTGAGCGTGGCCGAGCAGGAGGGCCTGCCCGCATACGTGGCGCTGCAGCCCAACTACAACCTGCTCGACCGCGGCGAATACGAGGGCGAGCTGATGGCGCTGTGCGAACGCGAGCAGCTGGCCTGCCTGCCCTACTTCAGCCTGGCGCGGGGCTTCCTGACGGGGAAGTACCGGCGCGGCGGCGCCGAGATAGAGAGCCCGCGCGCTGCGGGGGTGCGCGAGAGCTACTTCAACGATCGCGGCTTTGCGGTGCTTGCAGCTCTCGATCAGGTGGCAGGCGAGCACGACAGCAGCGTCGCGGCGGTGGCGCTCGCGTGGCTGCTGGCGCAACCCACCGTGCTGGCGCCGATCGCCAGCGCCACCTCGCCGGCGCAGCTGTCCGAGTTGATGGCCGCGCCGGCCCTGGCGCTCACCGCGGATCAGCTGGAGCGGCTGAGTCGAGCGGCCGCGACGTAGACGGTGAGCGGCCGGGTCGCCGTCCGCCGGTGCTCAGCGGACGGCGCTGGGCCGCGGCGCCCGCTCAGGCGGCCTTGACGGCGGAGACGTCGATCAGGATCTTGACCTTGTCGCTGACCACCATATTGCCCGAGCCCAGGGCCATGTTGAACTTCATGTCCCAGTCGGAGCGGTTGATCTGAGCGGTGGCGGCCAGGCCCACGCGCTCGCTGCCCTGCGGGTCGGTCTCGGTGCCCTCGAGCGTGACGTGCAGAGTGAGCGGCTTTGTGATGCCGTGCATCGTGAAGTCGCCCACGACCTCGAATGCGTCCTCGTCGAGCGGGCTGATGGAGGTGGACTTGAAGGTGATCTCCGGGAACTGCTCCGCGTCGAAGAAGTCCGGCGAGCGCAGGTGCCCGTCGCGCTGGGGCTCGCGGGTGTCCACGCTTGCAACCTTCACGCTGCCCGATGCGACCGCGCCGTCGGGGCCCACCTCGAGCGTGCCGTCGAAGTCGGTGAAGTGGCCCTTGACCGTGGCGATGCCCAGGTGTTTGACCTGGAATTCGACGTTGGAGTGGACCTTGTCGACCTGCCAGGTGCCGGTGGGGAGGGAGATTGCTGTGGCGGAATCCGGGGACATGTGCGTTGCTCCTGTCGTAATGGGGGTTTGTTCGTATGAGCAGCGTCAGCCGCTCACGCACAGGACAGTAGCAACAATAGTTGTACGTGCAACTAGAGATTCATGCTCGGGCGCGCCGAGGCCGTTTGGCTCGGCACGCGAGCGCCGGGCGGCTCAGCGCGCCTGGACCACCAGGGACTGAAACGCGCGCCCCACGGGGCCATGGACGTCGTGCAGCACGCTCTCTGCGAGACCGGTGCCTCCAGGCTCAAGGACGGTGCGGGCGTCGAGCCCCGCCCACTCGCCGCGCGGCAGGCGGTGCAGGTGCAGCGTGAGGTCCGCGTTGATGAACAGGAAGCGCTCGAACGGCAGTGCGCGGCCGACGCCGTTGCCGAAGTCCGCGGTGGCCGCCAGCAGCGCGAGCGGGCTGGCGGGCTGGCCCGGAATCACCGGGTGGCGCAGGCGCATCCACACACGCGCGGGCCCGAGCGCACGGTGATCGTCCAGCCAGCGCATCTCCATGGCGCTCGCCGCAAAGCTCTGGCGCTGGGCGTCGTCGAGCGCGAAGCGCACCGGGCTGCCGGCGTCGGGGCCCGGCATCGGCGAGGGTGCACCGGGGGTCCCGCCGCTGCCGTCGTCCCCGCCGCCGCCGTCCTCGCCGCTGCCGCCGCCCGCGCCGCTGCCGCCGCCCGCGCTGTCCCGGCCGCCGGAGGCTTCAGGAATGTCCGCGGCGATCGCGGCCACGAGCAGGGCGCCGGCCCTGCAGATCAGCCGCTCGCCGGCGTGCATGTCGCAGGCCAGCTCCCGCACCCGGCGCCCCTCTCGCAGCACGCGCGTGGTCAGCCTGAGCGGCTCGTAGGGGACAGGTCGCAGCAGCTCGAATGTGAGCCTGGCGATGGGAAGATCGCCGTCTGAGGCCATGCGCTCGAAGGCCATGGTGATCAGCGCAGCAGCGGCACCCCCGTGCAGCGCCCGAGGGTCCCATGGCCCGCTGGCGTGCGCGGTGGGCATGAAGGCGCCGTCGTGCTGGAGGAAGATGCTCTGGCTCACGCGGGCATCCGCGCCACGAACTCCTCCAGCCTGCCCGGGTCGCGCAGCGGCGGGCCGTGCCCGAAGCACGCCAGGCGCGGGCGCAGCTGCGCGAGGCGGGCAGCGGAGACGCGGTTGCGCGCCGGGTCGGGGGTGAACGCGCGCGGCGGCTCGTGCAGGCCGGTGATGCCGGTCATGACGTTCATGTTGTTGAGCACGTCGCCCAGCACCAGCACGCGATCCTCCTCGCGCCAATAGGCAACGTGCCCGGCGGAGTGTCCGGGGACATCGAGCACCGTGAAGCCGGCGACCTGATCGCCCTCGTGCAGCGCGCGCGCCACCGGGTGCGGCGGCCCGGTCCAGAAGCGCTGCTGCAGGCTGTTGATCACGCCCCCGCCCTGCGCCGCCAGGACCCCGCCGGCGGTCTCCATCGCGGGCACATCCGCGGCGCCGCACCAGAGGGGGATGCCCAGGCGCGTACAGATGGCGTGGCTCGAGCCCTGATGGTCGGGGTGGGCGTGCGTGAGCGCGTGCGCGCTGAGCGGATGGCCGGCGATCTGGCGCGTGATGCGCCGCTCGGCCATGCGCGTGCCGGCGTCGATCAGCACGTCGCCCACGAGATACACATTGATCCCGTTGGGCGGGAAGCCGTCCAGCATGTGCACGCCAGGTGCCAGCTCTCTCATGTAAGCGCTGCGCCCCCGTGCGTCATACGCGGCGCTGTTCCCAGGAGAAGCCGCGCACGGCCAGATAGATGCCGAGCGCGCCCCACAAGGCGATCACGGCGAGCGCGTCGAGATGCCCGCCCAGGCCGCTGCCGGTGACCATCGCGCCGGAGAGCCCTTCGATCAGCGGCTTCAACGGCACCGCGTCGGTGATGGTGCGCAGGAAGCCAGGGGCGCTCGAGGAGTCAAAGACGTAGAACGACACGAACACCACCGGCAGGAACACGGCGTTGACGTAGGCGGCGGTGGACTCGAAGTTGGGGATCACGTGCGCGAAGGCTACGCCCAGCGAGGCGAAGCAGACCACGCCGACCACCACGAAGATGACCAGCTCGCCCCAGTGGTGGGGCCAGCCGATGCCGAAGAACAGCCTGCCCGCGAGGATGACGAGGGCGATCTGCAGCGCGGTGTTGGTGACCGCGTTGGCGGCCACGCCGCCGAAGTAGGAGAGCCCCGGCAGCGGCGTGCCGCGGATGCGCTTGAGCACGCCGCGCTCGCGCAGGAACACGATGTTGTAGGCGAGCGCGGTGAACGTGGTGGACATCACGCTCATCCCCGCGATCGAGGGCACGAGCTTGTTGAGGTCGTGCTGGCTGCCGCTGAGGATCGCCCCGCCGCCGGCGAGGAACAGCAGCGGCAGCACGAAGTTGAAGAACGCGGCGCTGGGGTTGCGCCAGAACATCATGCGCTCCAGGCGGTACTGGCGCCAGGCGAGCATCAGCGTGTCAGGCATCGGCGGTCAGCTCCAGGTAGACGTCCTCGAGCGTGGGGCGCCCGACCGAGAGCTCCTGCAGGCTCCAGCCACCCGCGAGCGCCCGCGCGGTCAGCTCGGCCAGCAGCCGTGTGGGGTCCTCGGTCTCGAGCTCCACCAGCTCTCCCAGCTGATCGCGATAGGCGATCTGGTAGCGCGGCGCCTGCGCCCCGGCGCCCACACCGAGCTCGCGCGGCGGCCCGATCGCCAGGATGCGGCCGTCCTTGATGATGGCCACGCGGTCCGCCAGCTCCTGCGCCTCCTCGAGGTAGTGCGTGGTCAGCAGGATCGTCTTGCCCAGCTCGCGCAGTGAGCGGATGCTCTCCCAGGCGTTGCGCCTGGCCTCCGGGTCGAAGCCGGTGGTGGGCTCGTCCAGGAAGATCAGCTCGGGGTCGCCCACCAGCGCGAGCGCCAGGTCGAGCCTGCGCAGCTGCCCGCCTGAGAGCTTGCGGCTGCGCACGTCCGCCTGATCCTGCAGCCCCGCCAGCGCCAGCACCTCCTCCGGGTCGCGTGGGTGCGGGTAGAAGCTCGCCCAGTGACGCAGCGCCTCGCGCGGGGTGATGTGGCTGTAGATGCCGCCCGACTGCAGCACGATCCCGATCCGGCGGCGCAGATCGAGCGTTCGCCGCGCGGGGTCCTCGCCGAGCACCGACACCTCCCCGCCGCTGCGCCCGCGGTAGCCCTCCAGGATCTCCACCGTGGTGGTCTTGCCCGCGCCGTTGGGCCCCAGCAGGCCGAACACCTCGCCGCGGCGCACATCTATGTCGATGCCCCGAACCGCCTCGAACTCGCCATAGCGCTTGCGCAGATCGCGCACCTCGATCGCGTGGCCGGCGTCGTCGCTCACCGTTGCGATGATCTCAGGATCCTGCGCGCGGCACCGCCGCGATTCCCGCCCCGCGTGCTCTCGCCGAGCGTCGCGCCGGTCCGACGCGGGCGCCCGCGCTACCACCGTGCCACGTACACGAAGTCCGCCGCAGGCCGCTCCAGCCAGCGGACGATGCGCATCGCCAGCACCATGCTGATGGCAAAGCGCGCCGTCCGGATCCCGGTGAGCTGGCTGGTCGTGCACCCCAGCTCGTCGGCGAGCTGCGCCCACGTGAGCCCCCGCTCGCGCCGCTGCTCGTCGAGCGCAGCGTGCAGCTTCTTGAGGGTCCAGCGCAGCCGCCGGTCCGCGCCTGCGCTCGGCAGCGGCCGCTCGCGCGCGCGGGCGCCGGCGTCGGGCATGAAGCTCTCGGGGCTGCGCCCCAGCCAGCGCAGCACGAACAGCGCGTGCTGGCAGGTGGTGTCACCGCGGCGCGCCATGCCCGTCAGCGTCGCCGGGCTGATCGGGTGATCGCCCCGGCGCTCGTTGAGCTCGCTCGACTGCTCCCATATCGCGCGGGCAGCCGCAGGCCAGCTGAAGCCGCGCTCCCGGCGCTGGGAGTCGAGCGCCTCGAACATCCCCAGCGTGTCGAAGTCCTCCACGATCAACTCCACGCGGGAGGGCGCATGCACCCTCCCGCGAGCCGCGCATGCGCGGCTCGGGCGCCCGGCACATGTGCCGGGCGCTCCATCACCGAAGGGCTCCTGCGGCTACCAGTGAACCCCGCGCGTCAGCGTGGCCATGGCGATCTGCTCGAAGGAGACGTGCTCCTCGGCTTCGTCGCGCTGGCCCTTGGAGGCGGCGGAGTCGGGGAACACCCTGTAGGCGAGGTGCAGCAGGCGGTCCACGGCGCTGGGGTTCAGCGAGTAGGCGACCTCGCCGAACTTGCCGATGCGGGTGCCCATCTGCTTGGGGCGGCTGCGCATCGCCTCGCAGATCATGTCCGCAGCCTCGTCCGGGCTGATCGCCGGGAAGGCGTCGTACATCTTCGTGGGCGCGATCATCGGCGTGCGCACCAGCGGCATGTGGATCGTGGTGAACGTCACGCCGTCGCCCACCACCTCGGAGGCGACCACGCGGCTGAACGCGTCCAGCGCGGCCTTGGAGGCCACGTAGGCGGAGAACCGCGGGGGGTTGGTCTGCACCCCGATCGAGGAGACGTTGACGATGTGCCCCGAGCCGCGCTTGCGCATGTGGGGCAGCAGGCCGATGATGAGCTTCACGGCACCGAAGTAGTTGAGCTGGATGGTGCGTTCGAAGTCGTGGAAGCGGTCGTAGCTGAGCGCGATCGAGCGCCTGATCGAGCGCCCCGCGTTGTTGACCAGCATGTCCACGTTGCGATGGTCGGCCAGCACGCGCTCCAGCAGGCGGTCCACGGAGTCCATGTCGGAGATGTCCGCCGCGTACACGTAGGCGGTTCCCCCCGCGGCGACGATCTCGGCGCGCACCTCCTCCAGTTTCTCCACGTTGCGAGCCACCAGCAGCGGCACCCCGCCTGCGGCCGCCACCTTCAGCGCGGTCGAGCGCCCGATGCCAGAGGAGGCGCCGGTGATCATCACGTGCTTGCCGCCAAGCGCCTCTTTGAGGTTGCCACCGCGGCCGAGGTGATCGCCGTCCATCTCGCGCTCCCAGTAGTCCCACAGCCGCGCCACGTAGTCGCCCAGCGGCGGCGGCTTCTCGAGCGCCGACCCCGCCAGCGCTTCTGCGGTCACGCGCGTGTCGAAGCGCGGAACCAGCTCCATGTGGGCCAGCACCTCCGGCGGGATGCCCAGCTCGCGCAGCGCCAGCCCCCTGATCTGCCGCCAAGGGGGCAGTGCGGCGGCGATCGCCAGCGGCCACTTGGGCAGCGGGTCGATCAGGCGTTTGTCGATGCTCACCGCGAACCGCGGCGCGTGCGCTGCGCCGGCCAGCTCGTTGAGCAGGTCGTCCACGCGCTGCGGGCGCGGATCGGTCAGGTGGAAGGCCCTGCCGTCGAGGTCGGGCTCGTGCGCGATGTGCTCCAGCGCCCCCGCCACCCAGTCCACGGGCACGATGTTCGTGTAGCCCAGGTCCAGGCCCACCAGCGGCACCCACTCCGGCAGCAGGTGGCGCGCGCGCTCGATCGCCTTGAAGAAGTAGTAGGGCCCATCGATCTTGTCCATTTCGCCGGTATGCGAGTCGCCCACCACGATGCCCGGCCGGTACACCCGCCAGGGCACGTATGGCTGCTCGCGCACGATCCGCTCGGATTCGAACTTGGTGCGGTGATAGGGCGAGGGCAGCCGCTGGCCCTCGTCGAACATGTCCTCCTCGAACAGGCCCTTGTAGGTGCCGGCCACCGCTATCGAGGAGACGTGGTGCAGCTGCCCGGCGTCCACTGCGCGAGCCAGTTCCACGGCGTGCGTGGTGCCGCCGACGTTGACGGCCGTGTTGCGCTCCGCAGGCGCGGTCATGTCATACACGGCCGCCAGGTGGAAGAAGTGCTTGATCTTGCCGCGCAGCTCCGCCACCTGTTCCTTCTCAACTCCCAGCAGCGGGCGGCGCAGGTCTCCGAACACCGGCACCAGGCGCTCGCCCGCGCCGGCCCCCGCGACCATCGTCCAGCGCTCGGACAGGTCCTCCATGCGCTCCTTGGAGCTCTCCCTGACCAGCAGGTAGACCTTGCCCTGGCGCTTCTGCAGCAGCGCCTCCACCAGCCGCCTGCCGATGAAGCCGGTTCCCCCTGTGACGAAATAGGCCATCCGCGCGAGAGCCTATAGGTAAAGCGCGCGCCCGGCTAGACCCCGGCGCCTGCGCCGGAACGGCCCTCGCCGGCCGCGAAGCGCGCCGCTCCGGCGGCGCCGTCGGCGAACACCGCCGGGCCCGCCTGCGCCTCCATCGCGAGCGCCTGCGACAGCGGCATGCCCAGTCCCTCGATCGCAGCGCGGCGGTCGGCCAGCATGGTGCGCTGGGGGAATCCCGCAAGGCCCTCCGCGATCTCAAGCGCGCGCTCCAGGTGCGCGCCGGCGCCCACCACCTCCGTCAGCAGCCCCATCCCCAGAGCCTCCTGGGCGTCGATCATCCTGCCCGTGAGGATCAGGTCCAGCGCGCGCCCGAGGCCCACCACCCGCGGCAGCCGCTGGGTGCCGCCGTCGATCAGCGGCACCCCCCAGCGCCGCTCGGGGTAGCCGAGCACGGCGGTGTCCGTGGCGATGCGCAGGTCGCACCAGAGCGCGATCTCGAGGCCGCCGGCCAGGCAGAATCCCGAGATCGCAGCGATCGTGGGCTTGCTGGGCGTCAGGCGGGTGAAGCCCATCGGGCCCTCCTCGCTCATCAGCCGCGGCAGGAAGGTGTCGGTCGCCTTCAGGTCCGCGCCCGCGCAGAACGCCAGCTCGCCCGCCCCCGTCAGCACCAGCACGCGCGCCTGCTCGTCGGCCTCGAAGCGCAGGTAGGCCTCGTGCAGCGCCGCCGCCGTGGGACCGTCCACGGCGTTGCGCCTGTGCGGCCTATCGATCGTGATCAGCGCAGCCGCGCCGATCCGCTCGTAGCGGACGCCCTGGCCGTCCGAGCCCATCGCGCGGGGCGGCGCCGGCCTACCAGCCGCCGCGCAGGAAGGCGTTGCCCAGCTGCGACTTGGCGGCCGCTTTGCGCGCCTGCTTGCGCTTCTCCAGGTGCGCCTGGATCCTGCTCATGGTGAAGATGAAGATGGGGAAGAACGCGATCAGGATGAAGCCCGCGTCGGTGACCACTTTGTCGTTGGTGGCTCCGTAGAAGCCGCGCCCGTCGTTGAACGCGTCCGCCGCCGGGGCCAGCACCAAGAAGGCCAGCAGCGTCATGGGCGTCAGCAGCTTGAGCGCGCGCGATCTCATCTCGGCGCAGATCCTAGCTCAGCGCGCGGGTGCGCCGGCCGGCGGCCCCTACCATCAGCAGCCGTGGCACTGCTGATCGCATCCGACCTGCACAAGGACATCGCCGGGCAGCCCCTGCTGAAGGGCGTCTCGTTCAAGCTCGAGCGCCGCGAACGCCTGACCATCGCCGGGCGCAACGGCGCGGGCAAGACCACGCTGCTGCGCATGCTCGCGGGCGAGACGTCCATCGACAGGGGCGAGCTGAGCATCGCCAAGGGCGTGCGCATCGCGCTGCACGACCAGCGCCCGCCGCGCGAGCGGGGGATGGCGCTGCGCGAGTACCTGCTCTCCGGCTGCTCGGAGGAGCTTGCGATCGAGGCGGAGCTGGCCGAGCTCGAGCGCCGCATGGCCGCGGGCGAGGCCGAGGAGGCGGTGCTCGCGCGCTACGCCGGCGCCCAGGCGCGCCTGGAGGCGCGCGGCGGCTATCTGTGGCGCAACCGCGCCACCGCGATGGCGCACGGGCTCGGCTTCGCGGAGTCCGATCTGGACCGTCCGCTGGACACGTTCTCGGGAGGCCAGCTCACACGAGCCTCGCTGGCCAGGGCGCTCGCCACGGCGGCCGACGTGCTGCTGCTCGACGAGCCCACAAACCATCTGGACATCGAGTCGCTCGAGTGGCTGGAGCAGACGCTGGTGGAGCTCGACGCGGCGGTCATGCTGGTCGCCCATGACCGCTGGTTCCTGGAGGCGGTCGGCACGGCGGTGCTCGAGCTCTACGGCAGCTCGCCCGCGCAGTCGCGGTTCTTCGCCGGCTCATGGGCGCAGTGGCGGCGCGAGCAGGCGGCGCGCGAGATCGCGCTGGGCAAGGCCATCGACGCTCAACGGGCGGAGATCGAGCGGATGGAGCGCTTCATCGAGCGCTTCCGCTACAAGGCCAGCAAGGCCAAACAGGCTCAGTCGCGCGTCAAGAAGCTCGACCGCATCGAGCGGATCGAGCGCGACCCCAAGGACGAGCGCAGCCTGGAGTTCCAGTTCTCCAAGCCCGAGCGCTCGGGACGGGTGATCTTCGAGCTGAGCGAGGGCCGTGTGGAGATCGCCGAGGCGCGCGGGGGGCCGCTGGTGCTGCTGGACCGCGCTGAGCTGTGGCTGGAGCGCGGCGAGCACGTGTCGCTGGTTGGCCCCAACGGCACCGGCAAGACCACCCTGATCGAGACGCTCGCCGGGCGCCGCGAGCTGGCCGCGGGCAGGTTGAGCACCGGTCACAACGTGCGCGTGGGCTATCTCTCCCAGCACGCCGAGGAGCTCGGTGTGGGCGGGCACCCGGGGGAGAGCGTGCTCGATGCCGCCCAGCGCGCTACAGGGCTCTCGCCCAACCGCGCGCGTTCGCTGCTCGGCCGCTTCCTGTTCTCCGGCGAGGAGGCTGAGAAACCGCTCAGCGGCCTCTCCGGCGGCGAGCGCCGGCGGCTCTCGCTGGCGGTCCTGGTCGGCGCCGGCAGCAACCCTCCGAACGTGCTGATCCTGGACGAGCCCACCAACCACCTCGATCTGGAGAGCCGCGAGGCGCTGGAGGACGCGCTGCGCTCCTTCCCCGGCGCCGTGCTGCTGGTATCCCACGATCGCGCGCTGCTGGACGCCGTCGGCACGCGCACCGTGGCCGTGCAGGACGGCACGCTTCACAGCTACGTGGGCGGCTGGCCCGAGTACGTGCGGGTGCGCGAGGAGCAGCGCGCCCAGCCACAGGGCGCCTCCGGCTCATCCGGCTCAGGCAGTCGCGGGCACTCCTCCCCGCCGTCGGCCTCCGCGCCAGGGCCCGCGGGGGGCGCGGGGGCCGCCGCCAACGGGCGCGGCGCCGGCAACGGGGACGGCGCCGGCTCGGGCGCCGCGGGCGCTGCGGGCGTGGCAACCGCTCAGCGCGAGAAGCGCCGCGCCAAGCGCCCCAAGGGCCCCTCCAAGAACCGTCTCAGCGAGCAGGAGAAGGCGGAGCGCGCGATCGAGGCGGCGGAGGAGGCGCTGCGCGCACTCGAGCAGGAGCTGGCCGATCCGGCTGCGTGGGCAACGCGCTACGAGTCGGCCAAGTCCGAGGCGCGCCACACCGCGGCCAAGCGCGCGGTGGACGCGGCGTACGCGCACCTGGAGGCGCTGATCGACTGAGCTGCCGCGCCCGGCGCCCGGCGCCCGGCGCCCGGCGCGAGCGCGCGGCGAGCGGCGCATCCCGTGCGGGGCGGCGGCTGGCCTAGAATCGGGGTCGTGGAGCGGCTCAAGGTCATGCGCAACGTCGCGATCATCGTGGCGATCGCAGCGGCTGCGCACTTCATCCCCGGCGGCGGCCGCGTGGCGGAATCGCTGGTGGCGGCGCTGTACGTGGCCTTTGCGGTGGCCTTCGGCTACATCGCCCTGCGCGTGTATCGCGAACGGCGAATCTCCATCCACAGCCTGGGGGATCGCCACCGGGGCCTGCTCTACGGCGGCCTGGCGCTTGCGATCTTCGACTGGGGCGCACGTGCGCGCATGTGGGAAAGCAGCGGCGGGGAGCTGGCCTGGTTCGTGCTGGCGGGGCTGGTGGTGTACGCGCTGCTGGAGGTGTTCCGGCACACGCGCGCCTACTGATCCGAACGAGAGCGTGGCCCTATCCTCGATGGGGATGGCCGCCACCGAGGAGCTGACAGACGCGCAGCAGGCCGGCGCGAGCCTGGCCGAGCAGCGCAGGGGCCTGCCCGATCAGCCGGGCGTGTACCTGTTCCGCGACGGCCGCGGGCGCGTGCTCTACGTGGGCAAGGCCAAGTCGGTGCGCAAGCGCGTGTCATCGCACTTCTCCAAGGCGCAGGTCCCCAGCAGCCCGGGGCACGCGGAGATGGTGGCGCTGGTGGAGCACATCGAATGCGTGGTCGTGGCCAGCGAGGCGGAGGCGCTGCTGGCGGAGCAGAGCTTCATCAAGCAGCACCGTCCGCGCTTCAACATCCGCCTGCGCGACGACAAGTCCTACCCGTTCATCGCGATCTCGCTGGACGAGGACTTCCCGCGGGTGTACTTCACGCGCGAGCGCCATCGCGGCGGGCGCGCCTACTTCGGCCCCTACTCCAACGCCAAACGCGTGCGCGCCACGCTGGAGGTGCTTGCGAAGGTGTTCATGTTCCGCTCGTGCACCGGCCCGGAGCCGGGCAGGCGCAGCGGCAGCCCGTGCCTGGACTACTACATCAAGCGCTGCGAGGCGCCCTGCGTGGGATACGTCTCGCGCGAGGACTACCGCAAGAGCATCGACGGGGTGATCGACTTCCTGTCCGGGCGCTTCTCCGCCATCGAGCGCGACCTCGACGCGCGCATGCGCAGCGCCTCGGCGGCGCAGGAGTTCGAGCAGGCGACGCTCGAGCGCAACCGGCTGAGCGCCGTGCGCTCGCTGCTGGAGCGCCGTCGCGTGATGAACGAGTCGGTTGGCACCTTCGACGCGATCGCGGTGGCGGTGGACGGCAGGGAGGCCAACGCGCAGGTGCTGCAGGTGCGCGACGGTGTGCTCTCCGACCGCCAGTCCTTCTACCTCTCCAACGAGACGGAGCGCGAGCAGGGCGAGGTGGGGGAGGAGTTCATGTTGCAGTACTACGGCGGGCACATGTCGATCCCCGCGCTGCTGGTCGTGCAGCGGGAGATGGGCGATCGCCAGGCGCTCGCGGAGGCGCTCACACGCAGGCGCGGGGGCACGGTGGAGCTGCGCGCCGCCGAGCGCGGTGAGAAGCGGCGCATCCTGGAGCTTGCCGAGCGCAACGCGCGGCTGGCGCTCGACCAGGAGCGCCTGCGCGCCGAGCGCCGCCGCCAGGGCAGGGTGGACGCGCTGGAGGGCCTGCAGCGGGCGCTCGAGCTCGACGTGCCCCCGGTGAGGATCGAGTGCTTCGACATCTCCAACCTCGGCGGGACGCACACGGTCGCCTCGATGGTGGTGTTCGAGGGCGGCGCGCCGAAGAAGGCCGACTACAGGCGCTTCACCATCCGCGGCGCCGGCGAGGTGCCCGACGACTACGCGTCGATGGCGGAGGTGCTCTCGCGCCGCTTCGCGCAGTGGGAGCGCCAGGCGGACATCTCCCCGCACGACCCCGCCTACGACCAGAGCTTCGCGTCGCTGCCCAACGTGGTGGTGATCGACGGCGGCAAGGGCCAGCTGGCCGCGGGCATGGCGCCGCTGCGTGGCTTTCGCGAGCGCGGCGTCGCGGTGATATCGCTGGCCAAGCGCATCGAGGAGGTGTTCATCCCGGGCAGGCCCGCGCCGCTGCTGCTCGATCACTCCACGCCCGAGCTGCAGCTGCTGCAGCGCGTCAGGGACGAGGCGCATCGCTTCGCGATCACCCACCACCGCTCCCGCCGCGACCGGGCGATGACGAGCTCGGTGCTCGACGAGCTGCCCGGGATCGGCCCGGCGCGCAAGCGGGCGCTGCTGGCGCATTTCGGATCGCCGGAGGCGGTCCTGGCCGCCTCGAGCGAGGAGCTGCAGGCGGTGCCCGGGCTGCCCGGCAAGGTGGGCAGGGAGCTGTGGGGGGCCCTGCACCGGGCGGGCTGAGCAGGAACTTCACCCCCTCGTCCGGGAATCGCGCCAGAATGAGCGCGATGGCCGTTCTCAGGCCCCTGCAGCGTGGCGCTCGCGCAAAGTCGGGCGACTCGGAGTTCGAGTCGCGCCTTCAGGATCTCGTGGTGATCACGGGCTTCTCCGGCGCGGGCAAGTCCACGGCGATGAACGTGTTCGAGGACGCGGGCTACTTCTGCGTGGACAACCTGCCGCCCGAGATGATCCGCTCGCTGGTGGAGCTGTTCGTGCACAAGGGCTCGAAGGTGGAGCGCGCCGCGGTGGTCTCCGACGTGCGCGGGGGCGTGTACTTCGAGGCGCTGCGCGCGGTGGTGGACGACCTGGACGCGCTTGGCCTGCACCATCACGTGCTGTTCCTGGAGGCCGCCGAGCAGACCCTGGTCACCCGCTACAAGGAGACGCGCCGCCGCCACCCGCTGGCGCCCGAGGGCAGCATCGCTGCGGGTGTGGCGTCCGAGCGCGCGCTGCTCGAGCCGCTGCGCGGGCGCGCGGACCTGGTGATCGACACGACGGGCATGTCGGCGTCGATGCTGCGCGAGAAGATCGCCCAGGAGCTGCTGCCGCGCGAGCGCGCGGGTCGCCTGTCGGTGACGTTCATGAGCTTCGGCTTCAAGCACGGCCCGCCGCGCGAGGAGGACCTTGCGTTCGACGTGCGCTTCCTGGCCAACCCTCACTACGAGCCCGACCTGCGCGAGCTGACCGGCCTCGACGCGGAGGTGGTCGAGTACATCGGCCGCGACGGCCGCCTGGAACAGCTGTACCTGCGCATCAACGCGCTGCTGGACTTCCTGCTGCCGCAGTACGTGGCGGAGGGCAAGGCGCACCTGGTGATCGCCATCGGCTGCACCGGTGGGAGGCATCGCTCGGTCGCCATCGCCGAGCACCTCGCGCAGCGCTACCGCGGCGCCGAGGACCTCGATGTGGCGGTTGCCCACCGCGACATCGACAAGCCGCGGCGCCCGTCCTGATGCGGCTGCGCTGCTGAGCCGGCGCGCGCGGGGAGCGCGCGAGGTGCTCACCCGCGCGGTGTCGCCGGCGCCGGGCGGCGCGCCGGGCACGCGCCGTCTCAGTAGTGGGCCGCAGCGCTCAATCCGTAGGGATACGCGGTTCGCGGGGCGGGATGCGCTGATAGCCTGCAACCCGCTCGCCGGGCGACGGAGTGCCACTCCGCGGCCGGCATCGTTCATTTTCGGCCGTAGGAGGGATGATGTCCGTACGCGTGGGAATCAACGGGTTCGGCCGGATCGGCCGGAACGTCTTCCGCGCCGCAAAGGCCCGCGGGGAGGCATTGGGCGAGCAGGTGGAGTGGGTTGCGGTGAACGATCTCACCGACTCGCGCACGCTGGCGCACCTGCTCAAGTACGACTCGATCCTCGGCCCCTACCCGGGCACGGTGGAGGACCACGGGAGCTCGCTGCTGGTGGACGGCCGCGAGCTGAAGGTGCTCGCGGAGAGCGACCCCGGGCAGCTGCCTTGGGGCGACCTGGGCGTGGATGTGGTGATCGAGTCCACCGGGCGCTTCAGCGACCGTGCCAGCGCCGCCAAGCACCTGGAGCGGGGCGCGAGCAAGGTGATCATCTCCGCGCCGGCCACCGACCCGGACGCCACGGTGGTGCTGGGCGTGAACTTCGACGAGGTCTACGACCGCTCGGCCCACCACGTGATCTCGATGGCCTCGTGCACCACCAACTGCCTGGCGCCGGTGGCGCGGGTGATCAACGACACGGTGGGCATCAGGCATGCGCTGATGACCACCATCCACGCCTACACGGCGGACCAGCGCCTGCAGGACATGCCCCACAAGGACCTGCGTCGCGCGCGCGCCGCGGCGATCAACCTGATACCCGCCTCGACCGGCGCGGCCAAGGCGATCGGCCTGGTGATCCCGGAGCTGCAGGGCAAGCTGCACGGCTTCGCCATCCGCGCGCCAGTCCCCACGGGCTCGGTGGTGGACCTCACGGTCGAGTGCTCCAGGCAGACGAGCGTGGAGGAGATCAACGGGGCGCTTGCGGCCGCCACGCAGAAGGCTCCGCTCGAGGGGATCATGCAGTACACGGAGGACCCGATCGTCTCCAGCGACATCGTCAGCTCGCCGTTCTCCTCGATCGTGGATTCCGCGCTGACGTCGGTGCTGGACGGCACGATGCTGAAGGTGGTGGCGTGGTACGACAACGAGTGGGGCTACTCCAACAGGCTCATCGACGTGGTGCAGAGGGTGCTGTGAGGCACGTCGGAGGCCCGGCGTGCGCGCCCGCTGCGACCGGGTGGCGCGGGGTTGCGCAGGGACTGCGGGCGGGTATCGTGATGGAGCGCGAACGATCGGAGCCGGTCCATGAGGAGCATTGACGAACTGGATGTGCGAGGCAAGCGGGTGCTCGTGCGCGTGGACTTCAACGTGCCGCTGGAAGCGGACACGGCCACCGAGGAGCACTCCGGCGGTGAGGGCACGGCCGGCAACAAGGCCAAGGCCGGAGGGGTTCCGCTGGTCAGCGACGACACGCGCATCGCAGCGGCGCTTGCGACGATCCAGGAGCTGCGCGAGCGCGGCGCGCGGCTGGTGCTGGTCTCCCACCTGGGCAGGCCCAAGGGCGGGCCGGAGCCGGGGCTCTCGATGGCGCCCGTGGCCGACCGGCTGCGTGAGCTGACCGGTGCGAAGGTGACGCTTGCGCCGGCGGTGGTGGGAGAGGAGGTCAGCGCGCTTGCGGAGGGCCTGCGCGACGGCGAGATCCTGGTGCTGGAGAACGTCCGCTTCGAGCCCGGCGAGACGAGCAACGACCCGGAGTTCGCCGCGGAGCTGGCCTCGCTGGCGGACGTGTACGTCGATGATGCTTTCGGCGTGGCCCACCGCGCTCACGCGAGCAACGAGGGCGTCACGCACCTGCTTCCCAGCGCGGCGGGACGGCTGCTGGAACGCGAGGTCAACACGCTCACGGGGATCCTGGAGCATCCGCGCCACCCGCTGGTGGCGATCGTGGGCGGCGCCAAGGTGGCGGACAAGATCGGGGTGATCGAGCGGTTCCTGGCGGTCGCCGACGTGGTGATGATCGGCGGCGCGATGTGCTTCCCGTTCCTGTGTGCACAGGGGCACACGGTGGGAACGTCGCTGTGCGACGAGGAGGACGTGGAGCACGCGCGCAGCGCGCTGCTGCGCGCCAGCGACACGCACCTGCCCCAGCCCGGGCGCGCACGCCTGCTGGTGCCCAGCGACCTGGTGATCGGCGAGCGGCTCTCTGCGGACGCGCCGCACCGCGTGCTGGACGGCGTGGAGGTGCCGGCCGGCTGGATGGGCCTGGACATCGGCCCGAGGACCGTGGAGCGCTACGCCGCCGTGATTGCGGACGCGGGCACGGTCTTCTGGAATGGCCCCATGGGCGCATTCGAGCTCGAGCCCTATGCGAGCGGCACGCGCGCGGTGGCCGAAGCGGTGGCAAGGGCGCCGGGCCTGACGGTTGTCGGCGGCGGGGACTCAGCGGCGGCACTGGCGCAGTTCGGCCTGGAGCATGCGGTCGACCACCTGTCCACCGGCGGCGGCGCGACGCTCGAGCTGGTGGAGGGCAACACGCTTCCCGGAGTTGAGGCCCTGCAGGCCGCCGGGGTCGCGTCCTGATGGGGCGCGTGCCGCTGATCGCGGGAAACTGGAAGATGTACAAGACGGAGCAGCAGGCGGAGGATTACATCCAGGCGCTGCTCCCGCGGCTGTCCGCGCTGGACGGCGTGGATGTGGCGATCTGCGTGCCGTTCACGGATCTGCGGGCGATGATCGACAGCGCGCGCGGCTCGCGCGTGGAGGTGTACGCGCAGAACATGCACCAGGAGGACGAGGGCGCGTTCACCGGTGAGATCAGCGCGCCGATGCTCAGCGAGCTGGATGCGCGCGGCGTCGTGCTGGGGCACTCCGAGCGCAGAGCGATGTTCGGCGAGACCGACAGGGCGCTGGCTCTGAAGGTGCCGGCGGCGCTGGCGGCGGGCCTCTCGCCGATCCTGTGCGTGGGCGAGTCCGAGGAGGAGCGCGACCGCGGCGAGACCGACCGCAAGCTGCGCCAGCAGGTCAAGGAGGATCTGGCGGGCGTGCCGGCGGAGCGCCTGGCGGAGGTGGTGATCGCATACGAGCCGATCTGGGCGATCGGCACCGGCAGGGTGGCCACAGCCGAGCAGGCGCAGGAGGCGATCGCGTTCATCAGGGCGCTGGTGGGCGACCGCGACAGGGACGCGGCGTCGTCGATGCGGATCCTCTACGGCGGCTCGGTCAAGGCGGAGAACGCCGCGGAGCTGCTGGCGCTGGCGGACGTTGACGGCGCGCTGGTGGGCGGGGCCTCCCTGGAGGCGGAGTCCTTCGCGGCGATCGTCGGCGCGGCGGCGGGCGCAGGCGGGCGATGATCACCGCGCCGGGCGCGGCGGGCCTGCCCGTGCCGTGCGCGTGCCTGGTGGTGCTCGACGGCTGGGGCCTCGCGCCGGACGGGCCCGGAAACGCGGTTTCGCTGGCGCGCACGCCGGTGTTCGACGAGCTGTGGGGCGCCTACCCGCACACCACGCTGACGGCGTGGGGGAGGGCGGTGGGGCTGCCGGAAGGGCAGATGGGCAACAGCGAGGTCGGCCACCTGAACCTCGGGGCGGGCGCGGTGATGCGCCAGGACCTGGTGCGCATCGACGACGCCATCGCGGACGGGTCGCTGGCGGGCAACGCGGCGCTGCGCGCGGGGTTCTCCCCGCAGAGCGGGCGCGTGCACCTGCTGGGCCTGGTCTCCGACGGCGGCGTGCACTCCTCGCTGGAGCACCTGCGCGCGCTGGTGGCGATCGCGTCGCGGCTGGGCGTGGAGGACCTGGTGCTGCACGCGTTCACCGATGGGCGCGACACGCTGCCACACGCCGGTGCGGGCTACCTGGCGGAGCTTGACGCCACGGCGGGCGTGCGCGTGGGCTCGGTGGTGGGGCGCTACTGGGCGATGGACCGCGACCGGCGCTGGGAGCGCACGCAGCGCGCCTACGACATGCTCGTCCACGCCGACGCGCCCCACCGCGCGGACAGCGGCGAGCGCGCGGTGGCGCAGGCGTATGAGCGCGGGGAGACCGACGAGTTCATCGAGCCCACGCTGGTGGGCGCGGAGGCGAGCATCCGCCCTGGCGACAGCGTTGTGTGCTTCAACTTCCGCCCGGACCGGATGCGCGAGATCACGCGCGCGCTGGCCGAGCCGGGCTTCGGCGAGGGCGGCGAGGATCTGCCGGGCTGGCGGGGCCGCGGCGGTGCGCAGCCGGTGGCGAGCTACACGACCATGACCAGCTACGAGGAGGACTGGTCATACCCGGTGCTGTTCGGTCCCGAGCATCCGGCCACCACGCTGGCGGTGGTGCTCGCGGACGCGGGCGCCACCCAGCTGCACGTGGCGGAGACCGAGAAGTACCCGCACGTGACGTATTTCTTCAACGGCGGCGATGAGGCGCCGCTGCGCGGCGAGCGCAGGGAGATGGTGCCCTCACCGCGCGACGTGCCCACCTACGACCACAAGCCGCAGATGAGCGCGCGCGAGGCCGCGGATGCGTTCGTGGGTGCCTGGCAGCAGGAGCTCCCGCGCTTCGGGATCATCAACTTCGCCAACGCCGACATGGTGGGCCACACCGGCGTGATTCCAGCGGCTGTGAGCGCGATCGAGACCGTGGACGAGTGCCTTGGCCGCGTGGTCAGCGCGGTGCACGAGCGTGGCGGCGTATGCCTGGTCACGGCCGACCACGGCAACGCCGACCACATGCTCGAGCCGGACGGCAGCCCGAACACGCAGCACTCGATGAACCCGGTGCCCGCGATCCTGACGTGCGAGGGTGCGCGCCTGCGCCCGGAGGGCGGCATCCTGGCGGACGTTGCGCCGACGATGCTCGAGGCGATGGGCATCGAGCAGCCTGCGCAGATGACCGGTCGCTCGCTGATCCAGTAGCGCTAGATTGCGCTGATGGGGCGGCCACCGGCCGCCGGAGGCGTGCTGGAGGCGAGAAAGGGCGGCGATGGCTACAGCAGAGCAGGCTCATGTGGATGCGGCGGGCGAGCGCGGCGAGGAGGCGGCGGGTGAGGACATCCTGGCGGCGGGCGAGATCTCGCCGCGGCGGCGCCGTTCGCGCAACATCCTCTCGGTGGCGTTCATCGCTGCGGGCATCAACCACTTCATCAGCCCCAAGTTCTACGAGGCGATGGTGCCGCCGCCGCTCGACAGGCAGGCTGGTCCCGTTGTGGCGATCAGCGGCGTGGCCGAGATCGCGGGCGGCCTGGGGGTGCTGCTGCCGTTCACGCGGAGGCTGTCCGGGGCCGGCCTGGTGGCGCTGTTGATCGCAGTGTTCCCGGCCAACATCTACATGGCCATGGAGCCGGAGCGCTTCAAGAAGGTGCCCCGCTGGGGGCTGCTGGCGAGGCTGCCGCTGCAGCCGCTGATGATGTGGTGGGCCTGGAGCGCCACCCGCCGCTGACAGCGGAGTTTCGCGATTGTGAAGCCGACGCTGCTATGTTCGGCTGAGTAGCAAGCAGACCCCGGACAGCCATGTCAACCGCAACAGCCGTCAAGATTCCCTCTCCTCAGCAGGAGAGCCTCAGCCCCGGAGAGCAGCGGGCGTGGAGGGGGCTGATTCGCGCCCACGCATGTCTGGCCAAGCGCCTGGATTACGAGCTGGAACACGCTCACCGGCTGCCGATGACCTCCTATGAGGTGCTGCACCGGCTGGCGGACAGCGGCGGCGGGCGCATGCGCATGTGCGACCTGGCGGAGCAGGCGCAGCTCTCGCGCAGCGGCCTGACGCGGCTGGTCGACCGCCTGGAGCGCGAGGGCCTGATCGAGCGCTGCTCCTGCGACCACGACGCGCGCGGCTCCTACGCGTGCCTGACCGAGACCGGGCGCACGCGCCTTGAAGAAGCACGCGGTACGCACCTGGCGGTGGTGAGGGAGCACTTCCTCTCGCACTTCTCCGAGAGCGAGCTGGACATGCTCGCTGACATGTGGGAGCGCATAGCTCCCTGCGGCGCAGGCGTCGGCGCCCCCGCCGGCTGCTGAGCGGCCTGCGGCGCGCCGGCGGGCGCTCCCGCCGGCTGTCGAGCGGCCCACTCGCCGGACACGTCGCCCGCGGCCCGTCCGAGCGCTGACGATGGCGCGATCCCAGTGCTGTGGCCAAATGCGCGGCGATCCACGCACCGCGGCCGCATGCCCGCAGCCGTGACCACCTAAAACACCCTAAAGAAACTTGATAACTGACGACTAAGATTTTATAATGGTGTGTGCAGGTCATGACAAAACCAAGTTTTGGAGGTAACGGAAATGGCATTGATCAGATGGGAGCCGGCAAGGGAGCTGCAGTCCTTCCAGCAGGAGATGAACAGGCTGTTTGGAACGTTCTTCGACGCGCAGGGCGGCACGGCGGGGCCGGGGGCTCCCGCGAGCCGCTGGATCCCCGCGATGGATCTGGTGGAGGAGAAGGACAGCTTCGTGCTGCACGCCGATCTTCCGGGTGTGGCGGAGAAGGACGTGAAGGTGGAGCTGGAGGAGAACGTCCTGAGCATCTCCGGAGAGCGGGTCTCCGAGCACAGGGACCGCCACGAGGGCTTCTACCGGGTGGAGCGCGCGTCCGGCAGCTTCCAGCGCTCGCTGACTCTGCCGGAGGGCATCGACCCGGAGGCCATCGACGCGCACTTCGAGAACGGCGTGCTGACCGTGCGCATCCCCAAGCCCGAGCAGCGCAAGCCCCGCAGGGTTGCGATCAGCGTGGGCGCAGGCGAGCCGGCGATCGAGGGGCACGCAGCGCCGCAGGGCGCGAAGCCCGCTGAGGCACCGGCCGAGGCCGCCAAGGCGCCGGCCGAGCCCGCGCTGGCCTGAGCCCAGGCCGGCTGGGTGGCTATCCGCCGGGCGGCCCTGGGTCGCCCGGCGGAGGCGCGGCAGCGGCCGCAGGCGCGCTCGCATCGCGGCCGCGCGCGTGGGCTCCGTGGGCGCGATGGCGCCTTCTCGCCAGCAGGGCGCCCGCGACGGCGATGGCCAGGGCCGCCAGCCCGAACAGCCCGAACGCTTCGATGGCGCCACCGGCGGAATGGCCCAGGTAGTAGCCGATCAGGCCGATTGCGCTCGCCCAGGTGATCCCGCCGAGCGCGTTCCACAGCACGAACGAGCGCCAGTGCATCTCGGTGGCGCCGGCCAGCCAGGAGGCCCACACGCGCAGGCCGAGGATGAAGCGGCCGAAGAACACCGCTCTTGGCCCGTGGCGCTGGAAGAACGGCTGCCCGACCGCGAGTACCTCGTGGCGCTGGCTCTGGAAGGCGCCGGGGCGTTCCAGCAGCCAGCGCCCGCCCTTGCGCCCGATCACGTAGCCGATGTTGTCGCCGACGATCGCGCCCGCGGCGGCGATGGGGATCACGAGCGCGATGTCGAGTTTGCCCTGGCTGGCGAGCACCGCCGCGGTGATCAGGCCTGTCTCGCCCGGTACCGGCACGCCGCCGGACTCGCTCATCACGATCAGGAACAGCAGCGGATAGCCGGCCACTTCGACCAGATGGGTGACGTTGATGATGGACGCGAGCATGGCTGGCGCCTTCCAGCATGGCGCACCCGGGCGCCGCTTCCGGGGGAGGGCGCGAGCGAGCGCGCCCGCGCGGGCCGAGCGGCAGGGCGCCGGAGCTACTTGGTGTTCTGCGAGACCAGCTGCGTGAGCGCCTGCGCGGACTTGCCCACGTCTTCATAGACCACGTTTCGCAGCGATACCTTTGTGGCTTCAGGAGCGGTGGCGAGCACGACGGCCACGATCGCCACGACGACCGCCAGCAGCGCTGCGAGCGCCAGCGTGAGCCGCCTGCGCCGGCGGGCAACGCCGTCGGCCTGCGCCTGGACCTGGGAGGTGGCGGCGCGCGGTGGTCCAGGGCGCGGGCGCCGCGGCGCGACGCTCGTCGCAGCGCCGGTTGCCCGTGCCGGCGCGCGCCCGCGCCCGGCGGCGAGCACGGTGGTGGCCTGCGTGGGGGGCGAGCCGGGACCGGCGCCGGTGGGTTCGGCCGGAGCGACGCCGCGCGCGCCGTCGCTGAGCGCGCGCTTCATCTCGCGCGCGTTCTGGTAGCGGTCGCGGGGGTCCAGGGCGAGCGCGATGGCGACCGCGTCCGCGAGCTCCGGGCCGACGGCGGCGACGATGGTGTCGAGCGTGGGCGGCGCCTCCTGCTGCTGCTTGAGCGCCAGCTCGGTGAGCGAGGAGGCCTCGTAGGGCAGCCTGCCGGAGATCAGCTGGTAGGTGACCACTCCCAGCGCGTACAGGTCCGCGCTGGGACCGGCCTCCTCGCCGCGCGCCTGCTCGGGCGCGAGATACGCAGCGGTGCCGAGGACCGAGCCGACCTGCGTGATGCTGGACTGCTCGGTGGCCTTGGCGATCCCGAAGTCGGCCAGCTTGACCTCGCCTTCGAGCGAGCGCAGCAGGTTCCCGGGCTTGACGTCGCGGTGCACCACGCCGTGGCGATGCGCGTAGTTGAGTCCCTCGCACGCCTGTTCGATGATGGCGAGCGCGTCGTCGACCTCCATCCAGCCGTCGTCGCGCAGGATCTCCGCACAGGAGACCCCCTCGATGTACTCCATCACGATGAAGTACTGCTCGGTGCTCTCGTCGCGGCCGGAGTCGAACACCTGCACGATGTTGGGATGCACCAGGCGCGCGGCGGCCTGCGCCTCTCGCTGGAAGCGCGAGACGAACGCCGGTTCGTCGGCAAGGTGCTCGGCGAGCAGCTTGACGGCCACCTGGCGCTCCAGGCGCATGTCCATTGCGAGGTGCACGGTGGACATGCCGCCGTAGCCGAGCCGCCGCTCGAGGCGATAGCGCCCCGCGATCTCCACGGCGCTCATTTGGCGGGTTCCACGCTTTCGGCGCCCACGCCCCCGCCCGCGCCCACGCCGCCGCCCGCGCCGGCGGGGGTTTCGGTTTCGCCTGGCGGTGTGCCGCCGCCCTGCCCGGGCTGCGTTTCGGTGCCCGGCGTGGTGGTGGTTTCTTCGGGCGTGGTGGTGGTCTGCACGGGCGTGGTCGCTGTGGTGGTCGTGGTGGTGGTGGTCGTGT
>Ga0182012_10000054_pt1 | contig 119998 bp, 102 predicted proteins | sample 612S2SmetaG_FD_120486 | JGI IMG/M metagenome (GOLD analysis project Ga0182012, IMG submission 120486) | Permafrost microbial communities from Stordalen Mire, Sweden - 612S2S metaG | ecosystem: Environmental > Terrestrial > Soil > Wetlands > Permafrost | place: Sweden: Stordalen | collected... | reverse complement strand
TGGCGGAGAGAGTGGGATTCGAACCCACGTTACCCTTTCGAGTAAACACGCTTTCCAAGCGTGCGCCTTCAGCCACTCGGCCATCTCTCCGCTGCACAACTCCTAGTTAATTCTACCAGCCGCTTACAGATCTCCCGCGAACTCACCCTCGACCTCGCGAACCGCAACCAGTTGAACAAGGGATCTGCAAGTCCCAGATTCCGGTTAACTCTTTATTAGTCTTCTTCCGGTTTATGCAGCTGTTGCGCCAGGTAGTTCTCGTACGTCATCTCCTGGATCGCATGTAGCTGGCCTTCCAGCCAGTCAATGTGGTGCTCTTCATCTTTCAGAATTTTTTCCATCAGCTCGCGCGATCCATTGTCGCTCGCGGCGACACTCGCCGCGATCCCCTCGTTCAGTCGCTTCACGGCTGTGTATTCCAATTCCAGATCATTCTCTAGTTGCTGCTTCACCGTTTGCCCGATGTTGATCTTGAAATAGTCCGTCATATTCGGAGCACCGTCCAAATAGAGGATGCGCTCCATCAGAATCTCCGCGTGCTGCATCTCCTCGATCGATTCTTTGCGGATCTGCTTGGCCATCCGTTGATAACCCCAGTTCTCGCACATCTCCGCGTGCAGAAAATACTGGTTAATGGCGGTGAGTTCAGCTTTTAGCACCTCGTTCAAAATGGCAATAATCTTCGGGTCGCCCTTCATAGTTGCCTCTTTCTTTTGGTCCTCATAACAGATGTGCTTCCGGTCGAATTCATCGACTAGAAACGTCTGAGTGCCCCGACTTTGGCCAGGTGGCGAGCTATCGAGTTACGAAGTAGGTGACAGACCGCAGGCTTCAAGAGCCGAAAAGTTTCCCGCCAAGGAGAGTGCGGCCATCCAGTTGCCGATCCGGGGTTCTCAACTGAGAATTGTACTAGAAGGAAGGAATTACGAGTGGGATGATCCTGCCGCGGCCGAGGCAGCGTTCTGTGTCTCAGGCACTTCCGGGGCACTCGCGCCGGCCGACTGCGCTGGCGCCGAAGCTTTCGCAGGACCAACGCCCTCCACCACGCGATGATTCAGACAATACAGCGCCAGTTCGAGACGATCCGCCACTCCGAGTTTGTCGTACACTTTGCGCAGATAGTTCTTTACCACCTGCTCCGTCGTGCCTACCCTGAGCGCAATTTCCTTATTTTTCATCCCCTGCGTAACGCAGGAAACTATGAGCGACTCTTTCGGCGTCAACGAAACCTTAGGACGGGACCCAGCCGGTCGCATTCCTTGGGTCCGATACGCCTGCATCACCCATGCGATACCGCGACTCTCCAGCCAAGGCTCACCCGCAGCCACTTTTCGCAGACACTCCACTAGCGTTTCAGGCTCGATTTCGCGCGAAACAATCGCGTGCGCCCCGCGCCGGAACAACTCCAGCGTCATCTCCTGATCCGATTCCTGCAGCACCACCACCAGCCGGCAATTCGCATTCTGGCGCAGCAAATCGGAGACAGCATCGGCAGGATTCCCCGCCAATGCCGCCTCGAAGATCACAACGTCGGCCGAAAACTTCTGGATGGCGGTCACCGTCTGGTCAAGACTCTCCGCCTGGCCGACGACTCGAATGTCATCTTCGAGTGCGAAAATCTTGCGCAACCCGGCGCGGAAAATAGCCTGCGTGTCCGCCAGAATGACGCGGATCGTACCCCTAGCATCATCCGTGAGCAAGCCCTCGCCCGCCTCGAAGCCGACCGCATTCCCCGCCGTGTTGACTGATGTGCTGCCCATCCGCCCTCTTTTCGCCTACCGCCCCGTATAACGTTTGCTCAAACTACTTTCCCTGCCTTACCGGCCTGCGCTTTCGTATTCCCGCGAGTCTCTTGCCCGACTTACTTCCTCTCGAAGCGGTATTCATCGATGACAACGCCCACTCCGCGCCGCCCGCCATCCGCAAAACTTCGCACCACTCTGCCCCGGCAATCGACCTGTACATCGGCTTCCGCGCCCACGACATCAGCGGGCAGCGAGATCGTAAAGTCAACCGCCGATCCGATCGGCACATCGGCATCCATGCGGAACAAAACGCCATTTGCGGAAATATTTTCCGTTTCGATGGGCTTGCCCTGGACAGTCTGCCCTCCAGCCCCAACCTGGTTCACTGCCGATTTCAACGCCACTGGCAGTTTGATCGGAAATCGCGGTGCACCCTGCACGTCCGCGTACCCTCTTCGACCTTTACCGGCTTCCCCGACGATTCCTTTGGTGGTTTCAGACACGTTTGCAACGACCTTCCTTCCGGTTCGCGCCGTGCACCTCTCCCATTGAGCATGTGCACATTTCAGGGCGAGATTACACCCCAGCATCTACATCGCAAAGTTACGTAGGTCATGGAACAATCGCGGCGAAGTGCCAGTGGTACAGGAACTTACGGGCGTACCTACTCCAAACGCGCGTCCGGTATCTGGCTTGAGACAGCCTCGCGCTCTGGGCTTCGGCTGCTGGGCCTTACGTGGCCATGATAGGTAAGAGTTGCGCGAGATTTACGAAATTTGTGCGCTTGCCAACCCTATGAATCGCGGCGCGTTAGATCGAGACACCAATTGGCGAAAAAGCGAGTTGTCCTCTCTCAAAATTTCGTGACTTCCGTGAAATTAAACTCTCCCACCTTCATCGCGGGCACCACCATATCAAACGATTCTTCCCCGCTGCTCCGCACCGGAATGCTTATCGCCTCCACCTTCGACAACATCGCGATCAGGCTCTGATTAAACCGGAAGTTGCGCAGCCCGCTTCGAACTCGTCCGTTCTCCACCAGGAAAGTCCCATCCCGCGTCATCCCCGTCACGATCTTCTCGTACGGATCCACCTCGCGTATGTACCAAAGTCTGGTCACCAGCACACCGCGCTCCGTGGACGCAATCATCTCCTCGACACTCTGCGCCTTTTCTGCCGTTCCAAAGACAATATTCATCGGCATCTCGCCCATCTCGTTAGGCAAAGGGAATCCATGCCCGGTGGCTTCGATCGGCCCAACTTTTGATGAGTATTCCGAATTCTTCATCTTCTGCGCCGTCGCTCGGGCATAAACAACGCGCTTCACGACGCCATTCTCAACCACTGGGACACGCTTCCGCCGCATCCCCTCGCCATCAAACGGCGAGCCCGCTTGCAAAGCATGCTGCGCGTCATCCGCGATGTTGATGTTGTCGCCGAATAACTTCGTGCCTATGCGATCGTTCAAAAATGACCGCTGATCCAGAATCGCCACGCCGCTGTAGTCCCAAAACATAAAGCCCACAATGTCGAGGACAGCCGCCGGTTCCAGAATCACCGTGTACTTTCCGGGCGCAATCTCCCGCGGATGGGTCGAGTCTGCCGCCTTTTGAGCCGCCGTTTCCGCCAGCTGCAACGGATCCAAATTCCGCACGTCCGTGGAATTCGCCTTTTGCCAGCCCGAAGAATCAGAGCCCAACATCGTGATCGAAACTTCCGCCAGTGTCTGCCGGTGCCACTGTGCGAGGCCCCGCGAGTTGAATATCCCTTCGACAGACTCTGACGCCGAGTAGATGCCCGCCGTAGTCAACTTGTGTCGGTTGGCGACGGCAACAATTCCCCGCACCACCTCCGCCCGGTCTGCAGGAGTAATCGCCGCCGTCTGCTCAAAGTATCGTGTGGCGCGGACACTCTTGTCCGCGAATTCGTCCCCGGCATTCGCCTCTTCCGCCGTAGGCATCGGCAACAGCTCGGGATCGGGGACCTGCACTTTCGAGAGCCTCTCCGAAGCCGCGACTGCCCGCTGCAGACTTGCCTCATCAAATTGATTCGCCGTAGCCCGCGCCGTCCGGCCCCCAAAATTCGTGCGGATCGATACCACCGAGTTCTCTTCTTCTACATTTTGATGGATCGTATTATTCGCAAACCGCGTCAGAGCAAAGCGCGATCCGTTGAAAATCGCCTCGACCTCATCCGCCGACGAGAATCGTCGAATGCGATCAAAGATATCGGCGGATTGTTCGTGAGTGAGCATCGATCAAATCGACGACATCTTTGGGGTCAAATTACAAATTACCCAATTACTAAATTACAAATTTCCAGTCAGCTTCCCTGATATGCCGTTCCCACGCGCACACCCCGAAACCGCGCTGGACTCGCTCCATGCCCCGTTCCCACCACCTGCTGCGGCTGTCCTTTGCCGCAGTTGGGAGTGCCCCACAACGTCCATTCGTCGCGCGAGCAGATGGCGTCCATCGAGTTCCAGAACTCCGTTGTAATCCCCGAATACGACGGATTTTTCAGCATCCGCGTGCGCTTGCCCTTTTTAATCTCCCAAGCGATCTCACAGCCAAACTGGAAGTTGTAACGCTTGTCGTCAATCGACCACGACTTATTTGTCTCCATGTAGATGCCGTCGTCGGTCGATGCAATCAACTGCTCCAGACTGAGCGGCTTCTCGCCCGGCAGAATGCTGACATTGGTCATGCGGATCATGGGCAACCGATTCCACCCCTCCGCGCGAAGCGTCCCACCGGATCGCACCGCCCCGATCGTATGCGCCGTTTCGCGCGAACTCAGATAGCCGGTAAAGAGCCCGTTCGTAATAATCGGGGTCGATTGTGCTGCCACGCCTTCGTCGTCGTAAGCGAAAGTTCCGAGACCAGGACCATGCTCTTGCCGCGCATCTGCCACCACATTTACCAGGTCACTCCCGTACTTCAGATTGCCTAACTTCTCGAGCGTCAGAAATGAGGTGCCTGCAAAATTCGCTTCCATCCCCAGCACTCGATCCAATTCGATCGGATGGCCTACCGACTCGTGAATCTGTAATCCCAATTGCGAGCCATCCAGAATAATGGTGTGCGTCCCCTCCGGACACTGCTCCGCGTGATGCAGCGCCACACACTCTTCTCCCACGCGCCGCGCATTCTCCACTAACTTCATCTCGTCGATCAGCTCGTACCCGCGATTCTGCCACTGGCCGCCAAACGAGTTCGGATACGACCGCTTCTGAATCTCCGACCCCGCAAACGCGTACGCCGCGTAGCCCGCGCCAGTCGAATATTTTGTCTGATGAATGTCCGCACCCTCGGACGAGAGAAACCACGACTCTTCCCTCTGGAAGTTCATGCCGGTTTCGGCGAGCGTCACGCCTGCGTTGGCGCGCAACTCCGCGTCCACCTGCATCAGCAATGTAAGATTTTGTTCCACTGATGTGCTGAAGGGATCTACCTGATACGGCGTGGTCCACTCTGCCACGGCTGCCGGTTCGGCAGCCAGTTGAACACCTTCGACCTTCACCCGCGCGGAAGCTCGAGCAATTTCGACGGCGAGCGCCGCCGTAGCCTCCACCGATGCCCGCCTCAAATCGGCGGACGCCGCAAATCCCCAGGCCCCATCCGCCAGCACGCGCACGCCGATGCCGAGCGACTCCGACTCCGACGCATGCCCTACGCGTCCATTCTTCGTGCTCAGAGAGCGGTTGCGTAGCAAAACCACGCGCGCGTCAGCGTACGAGATCCCGCGCCCAGATGCTGCATTCAGCGCTGATTGGCCAGCAGCTTTCATCGCAGAATTACCGTATCACGATCAGTTGTAAATTTGAATTTGAGGACTTGATGCTGCATGTGTGGTGACGGGGCTCTGCCCCGTCCAGGACCGCAGAGAAACAGATTTGTCGCTTGCGACTGCCAACGGCAGTTCTAATTAGCGCATTCCCGGCGCAGCCACAGCCAGCGGAGTTTTTCTGCCCGCCATCCCGTGCGAAACATCGATCACAAACCGCCCCGCTTGCAAATGATCCCCATGCCCGCCATCTTTGTCCGTGTCATCCGCTCCCACTCTGTTCTGATCCTCTGGATCCGTCCACAACGCGCTCATCTCCACCTTGCCCGAAGCCGCCGCGACCTTCGTCGGTTGCCGTTGCTGTTTGTCGACGTACGCTTTAATCACCTGCGTCGCCAGACGCGCCGCCAATTTCCCGTGCTCCCCGCCTTCAAACAAAACGCAAACGATAATGTCTGGATTTCGCCGCGGCGTGAACCCCACAAACCACCCATTCTGCGCAAAATCCGCGTTGTTCTGATGCTTCGCACGCAGCGCCAGCGAAACGATCTGCGCCGACCCCGTCTTTCCCGCAATATCGATCCCCGGAATATGCGCCGAGGGCGCCGTCCCCTCTGGCAGCAACACCCGGCTCATCGCGTCCGTGATCGTGTTCCATCCCGTCGGATCAATCGGCACCTCTTTGACCTCGGTGTAATTCGTCGCCTGCACAAAGCCCGTAGGCAGGTTCGTTGGATTGATCACGTGCGGAATGACCATCCGCCCGCCCATCGAAATCGCGCCCACCGCGCGCATCAACTGGACTGGCGTGATCGCCACCGCCCCTTGACCAATCCCGACCGAAATCGTCTCTCCCGCAAACCACTTCTGCTTGAAATTGCGGATCTTCCACTCCTCCGACGGCATGACCCCCGTCACTTCGTTCGGCAGATCGATCCCGGTCTTCTGCCCCAATCCAAACGCTGTCGCATACTTCGCAATGCGATCGATGCCCAGCTTCTCCGCCAGCGTATAAAAGAAAACATCGCACGATTGATAAATTGCCTTCGGCAAATCCACAGCGCCGTGCCCGCTCTTTACCCAGCATCCAAAACGCCGCCCGTAAAACATGGCGCCGCCAGTGCAGTTGACATGAAGAGTCTGCGCAATCCCTTCCTGCCATCCCGCCGTCGCCATAATAATTTTGAACGTCGATCCCGGCGCCAGCTGCGCTTGAATCGCTTTGTTCAATAGCGGCTTATCCGGATCATTGACCAGTTTGTTCCACTCATCCCGCGAAATCTTCACCGCAAAATCATTCGGATCGAAAGTCGGACGGCTCACCATCGCCAGAATTTCGCCCGTATGCGGATCCATCGCCACGATCGCGCCGTTCTTCCCTTCAATCGCCTGCTCGGCCGCAATCTGTAGATCCAAGTCCAGAGTCAGCTTCAACTGCTTCCCGGGCTCCGCGGGAGTCTCATCCAACCGGCTCACCTCGCGCCCGTGACTGTTAACAATCGCGCGCCGCGAACCGTTCTTGCCCATCAAAATTCCGTTGTACTGCTTCTCCACTCCGCTCACGCCCACCACATCGCCTGGAGTGTACAGTTCAAACTGCGGCTGGTTGAGCATGTCCTCCGTCACTTCGCCCACGTAGCCGATCAGGTGCGCTACGAAACCGTTGCGCGGATACAGGCGCCGGTGCGCCATGATCGTCTCCAGCTCCGGCAGTTCGTTCTTATGCGATTCAATAAACGCCAGTTCATCCGGCGTAATATCCTCTTTGAGGAAAATTGGCTGATACCCCGGCAGCCACGCCGACCGCTTCATCCGCAACCGCACTTCATCGGGATTTAAATGCAAACCCTTCGCGATCGCGTCCGCGTCGGCATTCAGGTCTCGGGAAGAATCTCGCAGCAGCAATGCTGAAAACGACGGATAGTTGTCGACAATAATCCGCCCTTCGCGATCGAGAATTTTCCCCCGCGGCGCGAGGATGGGAACATTGCGCACGCGGTTCTGCTCCGCTAGTAGCGAGTACTTGCCGCTCTCCATCACCTGCAGCCGCCACAATCCGTAGGCCAAAAGCAGAAAAATAAAGAGCACCACGTATTGCACAGCAGTCAAGCGGAGCGCCGAAACCTTTTCCTCGCGGCCGAACATCAATCCTCAGATCCTGGTAGTTCTGGTCTTAATGCATTCTAACCTGCATCCGATCCCCTAGAAACCACGGTAAAAACCAAAGTTTTCCGGCAATTAACGAATCACTCCACCTGCCACGAATCAAAGCAGCAATCGCCTCTCGCCTAATCGTCACAACGGCGGGCAACAATGTCTCCCCGCCAACGGTTCATGTCCCACCGGGGATTGATGTCGTCACCCCTTCAAGGCAACAATAGGGGTACGTCCCAACGTTATACTTGTATTCAGCCAGGGAATTCATGCGCATTCGCAGTTTCATCATCGCCTACTCTTTCGTGCTTGCCATTCTTCTATTCGCCGATCGCCGTCCCGTTCATTCGGCCCAAAATCGCTATTCCCATGTAGTCGATCTCACCGCCGCCGATAGCGTGTCGCAGCCAACCACGAACAGAAATTCACCAAGAAATAGCGATTCGCAGACTCATATCATCGCCCCCGACGCGCTGATTCCTGGCACTTGGACCGCTTCCCAGATTCCGCCCGAACGCCTCGTCGCCCCGCTCGTCGTTATGGATCTCCAATCTCGCGCCGAAAATCAACCCATTTCTCTGGACGATATCGCCACCTGGGAATCGCATAACGGCATGATTCCTCAAGGCGCCGTGATCGCAGTTCGCCGCCTTAACTCAGCCGCAGCTGGCCCCGTAAACGATTCGACGCAATTCCCAATTGCCCGCGATGCTGCCGAATTCTTGATTGATGCCCGCGAGACGATCGGCTTTGCCGTCGAGACTCCTGTCGATCTAACTCGCGACCGCACTCTAGCCCGCCAAATTGCTCTCCACGGCAGCTATGTAGTCGAAGGAGCCACCGGCTTCACCGCGCTCCCCTCTACCGGTTCGCTTGTCCTGGTAGCGCCTGCGAAGTCAAAAAAAAACACTCCCGCTCCCGTCCGCATCCTCGCCATGATCCGCTAGATACAGACTTATCAAGTTACGGGCGACCTCGCCCGGTCTTTATCAACCTTTCATTCAAAGGTAGTTTTTCTCGCAGAAATTCCATTTAAAATGATTCAGCCCACGGAGGTTCCTACATGTCCGAAGCTATTCCCGACCCGCGCTTTCCCATCGGAAAATTCTCTTACGCCGGTCCACCTACCCCCGAGCAGAAACAGCAATTTCTATCCGACATCGAGCAGACACCCACTCGCTTGCGTGCCGCCCTCGTTGGCTTGTCCGATCACCAACTCGATACGCCTTACCGCGACGGAGGCTGGACGCCGCGTCAGGTCGCCCATCATGTCGCGGATAGCCACATGAACAGTTACATACGCTTCAAACTCGCCCTTACCGAAGACGACCCCACCATCAAGCCTTACATGGAGAATCTATGGGCTGAATTGCCGGAGGCGAAACACGCTCCGGTTGAAGTTTCTCTATCTTTGCTCGATAACCTGCACCAGCGCTGGATGCTGATGCTCCGCAAAATCGAGGATGTTCAATGGAAACGCACCTTCCTCCATCCGGAACGAGGCCCCATGACGCTAGAGCAAAATCTTGCCCTCTACTCGTGGCACGGACGCCATCACGTAGCGCACATTACCGCCTTGCGCAAAAAGATGGGATGGTAGGTAGCGAAGAAGAAGAAACCTTTCGGTGGTTTATCGAACCGCCTTGCTTTGTGCCAATCGACGCGTTCTAAAGAGGACAAACGCCCCTTCAGCCGTGCTGGCTAAGAGCTAGAAGCCAGGAGCTACTACCGTCCTAGCTCATCCCCGCCTTCCATAGCAGATAACTCGCGGCCTCCCGCATCACCGCAGTCATCCGGTCCCAAACATGCCGCGGACGCGACTCTCCGCGCGGCGCCACTTCCACCTCCACGCCTTCATGCTCCAGCAAGGCCCGAATGCGGAAAACATGATAGGCATCGCTCACTGCGATACAGCTATGCATTCCATTCGCGCGCATGATATTTGCTACCCGCTGCGCCGACTGCGCCGTGTCCGTCCCCTGCGTCTCGGCAATCAGCGCCTGCTCCGGAATCCCCCGTCGCAGCAAATAATCCTTACCGACTCCGCCCTCGCTGAACTCCGGATCCAGCCCCGATCCTCCCGTGGTAATCACGAAGGGAGCGAGTCCCTTCTGAAACAACTCGTACCCATGATCTAACCGCGCCCGGTACACCGGCGAGGGACGTCCCGAATATTCCGCTGCCCCAAAAATCGCAATCACATCCGCTTTATGCGCCGGCGATTCCGTTGCTGCCTGCAAGATCCGGGACCCAGTCACGCCGAAAAACAAGACAAGCGCTCCCACCACGGCGAGCAAAAAAAGCGCCCAAGGACGCCTCCACAAACTTTTTTTGGGTATAGATGGATTGTGATCGTCAGCCATCTTGGTACTACGATCTCATAACGATTACGATCTCATAACCTGACAGGTTTTTAAGATCCGGCTCTTCGCCTTGAAGTGCGGTCGCAAAATCTCTTTCGTGCACGGCTCTCTGAGATCGTCCGCTACGAAAGCGCTTCAATAATATCTTTGGCGGGAATCGCTCCTTCGCGCAAAATCTGCCACGTTCCATCCTCTCGGAAGTGCACAATCGTCGACGAAATCGTTCGCGGCGATTCCCCGCCATCCACAATCATCGAGATGCGATCGTGCAGTTGCTCGCGCACTTGCTCCGCCGTCGTGCATTCTGAAGATCCACTCAAGTTCGCCGACGTCGCCGTAATCGGAATCTTCGCCGCCCGCACCACTGCCAATGGAATCTCTGCCGCCGGAACGCGTAAAGCAACATTTCCCGTATTCGCGGTAACTTTCAGCGGCAGGTGCGACGCTGCCGGCACAATCATCGTCAACGGACCCGGCCAGAAACGCCGCGCCAGCAAATGAAAATCGTCGGGCAACGGACGCGCAAATTCCTCCGCCTGATCCACGTTCTCAATCAGCAACGACAGCGGCTTGTGTCGTAAACGCGACTTGATCTCATACACCCGTTCCACCGCCCTCAAGTTAAACGGATCTGCCGCCAGTCCATAGAACGTGTCGGTTGGCATGCCAAGCACCTGGCCGGCCTGAATTTGTTCGGCGGCGTACTTAATCAGCGAAGCTTCCGGCGATACCGCATGAATTTTAAGGATTTCCGCGCGCACTCTGATCCCTTCCGATTATCGGCATAAAAATGGCGTAAAGATGATTTGGTAAACGATTGTTTGTATAAACATTGAAATGTACCATACATCCCATCTTCGGAACCAACCTTGAACCCCGGTCTTTCCGCTCTGTGTTCGTCGCCCCAAACGCAGTGCGGCTTTCGTGTGCCTCCGTGTCCGTTGTGGTAAAAGGTCTTATATTGCTGTGAGCAGGATTTGTGAGCCAGGATTTATGAGCCAAGACCTCAAGCGATCCCCGACCCGATCGCAGTCCGACCGTCTCCGCCCCGCCGCCGGACGCCACAACCAGCGGCTCAAAGAGTTGCGCCGGGCCTTCCACCGCGCCGAACCGACATCCCACGGCGAATGCGCCATCGAAGGCGTGAAGTTGATCGAAGAAGCCTTTCGCAGCGGAGTTGCCCTGGAAACGGTATTTTTCAGCGAAGCCGCTCGCCCCTTAGCCCAGAAACTCTTGCCCCAAATCGCCGCCCGCACGGAAACGCTGGTCCTGCCGAACGCGCTCTTCCACTCCATCGTCCCCAGCGATGCGCCGCAGGGCGTTGCTGCCCTCGTCAAGTTGCCAGCTTATTCCGCAACCGAACTTCTCGATCGTTCGCTGACTGGACCGCTCGTTGTCGCCGCCGGACTGCAAGATCCTGGCAATCTCGGCACCATCCTGCGTTCCGCCGAGGCCTTTGGCGCCGCCGGAATTTTTCTCACCGAAGGCACGGTCAGCCTCTACAACTCGAAAGTTCTTCGCGGCTCGGCCGGCTCCATCTTCCGTCTGCCCTTCTTGCGAATTCCTTCCGCCGATTTGATTCCGCAAATGAAAGCGCGCGGCCTCCGCCTGTTGGCAACTTCTTCTCATCGCGGCACGCCTCTGCCCCAAGTCACTTGGACGCTCCCCCTCGCCATCTTCATCGGCAACGAAGGCGCCGGCCTCGCCCGTGACCTGATTCGCCAAATGGACGATACCCTCGTCATCCCCCAGTCCCCCCAAGTCGAGTCCCTCAACGCCGGAATCGCCGCCAGCATCGTATTGTATGAATGTGCACGAAACGCTAAATGATCTTGCACATCAGCAACTTGTAATTTCGTAATCTGAAACCATCGGAATCGCTTTCAAATTGCAAAATTACCCGATTGCAAAATTACAAAATTTCTTCGATGCTGGGTCGCCCAATGAACCTTTTTCAAGCCATCCCGCCGGAAGACGCTAGCCATCACAGCCCGCGCCCGCTCGCCGATCGCATGCGCCCGCGCACCCTCGACGAATTCGTCGGACAAGAACAATTAGTCGGACCCGGCAAGCCTCTCCGCGTCCAGATCGAACGCGACGATCCTACCTCGATGATCTTCTGGGGACCTCCCGGCACCGGAAAAACCACGCTCGCGAAGATCATTGCTGGAATTACCAAGGCTGATTTCATCGAGTTCTCCGCCGTCCTCGCCGGAATCAAAGAAATCAAGCAAGTCATGGCGGATGCCGACCGCGCCCGCCAGTACGGCACTCGCACCATCGTTTTCGTCGACGAAATTCATCGTTTCAACAAAGCCCAGCAGGACGCATTCCTTCCCCACGTCGAGAAAGGCAGCATCCGTCTGATCGGCGCGACCACCGAAAATCCTTCGTTCGAAATTAATGGCGCCTTGCTCTCCCGTTGCCGCGTCTACGTTCTGAAACCACTTACCGAAGATGAAATTGTCGAGATCCTCCGTCGCGCCCTCGCCGACACCGACCGCGGACTTGGCAATCTGCATCTCGAAGCCTCCGAAAATGCCCTTCGCAAAATCGCCGCCTATTCCAGCGGAGACGCGCGCAGCGCTTACAACGTTCTCGAAGTCGCCTCGTCCTTGGCCCAACAATCCGGTACGACGAACCTCACCGAAGAGGCCGTTCAGGAAGCCGTGCAGAAGCGCATCCTGCTCTATGACAAAAACGGCGAGGAGCATTACAACATCATTTCCGCGCTGCACAAATCCGTTCGCAACAGCGATCCCGACGCCGCTCTCTATTGGCTCGCCCGCATGTTAGAAGCCGGAGAAGACCCGCTCTACATCGCCCGCCGCGTCGTCCGCATGGCAGTCGAAGATATCGGACTCGCCGAACCAAACGCTCTCGCCCTTTGTATGGCCGCCCGCGACGCCGTAGATTTCATTGGCATGCCCGAGGGCAATCTCGCTCTCGCCCAGGCCGTCGTTTATCTTTCGATCGCCCCTAAGTCGAATGCCTTATACGCAGCCTACGGAGCTGTTCAGCAGGATGTCGAACAAACCGCCGCTGAACCAGTTCCGCTGCAACTTCGCAACGCTCCCACCCGTCTGATGAAAGGTCTCGGCTACGGCAAGGACTATCAATATGCCCACAACACCGCCGACAAAGTCACAGACATGCAGTGTCTCCCCGACAGCCTGCGCGACCGCGTCTACTATCATCCCACCAATGAAGGAGTAGAAAAGCGCATTGGCGAGCGCCTGGAAGAAATCAAACGAATCAAGCAGTCGTCCTCAACCCAAACCAATCGCGAACCCTAGAAAACAAGATTGTCATCCCCACCGGAGCGAAGTGGAGGGACCTTGTGCTTCAGCACCCTCTGAATGCCAGACATCCACTACAAATCAAGACCGGCGGCAACTGACGCAACCCAAATTTCAACGAATCCAACCTCTCTTCCGGGGAATCAAAAACAGTAAGCACATCGACGTTATTTGGAGGGTTTCTCTGTGGCCGCAAGTCATTTTGCCGATGTCGGCATATCCGCTTCGCCTCCCGCTGAAGCCTCTGCGTTAAGGCTTGCCGAACTCGTTCGCCTCCAGAAATTTGCGCACCGCATCACTTCGACCCTCGACATCGAAGAACTCGTTCCCCGCATCGTGGACGAAGTCGCCGCTTCCCTCGGCTGCGTGGAAATCAACCTGTTCCTACGCGATCCTAGCCATCCCGAACTCATCCTGGCCGGAGTGCGCGGCTGTACGATCCACGGCAAAGGCCATCGCATCAAACTCGGCGTAGGAATGGTCGGCCACGTCGCAGAGACACGCAAGATGCACTACGCTCCCGACGTCACCAGCGACCCTTACTATCTTGCCTGCGAGGCCGACACCCGCTCCGAAGTTGCCATTCCTCTGCAACGCGACGGAGAACTGATCGGAGTTTTCACTGCCTCCCATTGCGAGTTCGACGCCTTCTGTTCCGATCAACTGCGCCTGCTGCAAGGCCTCTGCTCGCACGTGGCCGTCGCCGTTCACAACGCCCGCCGTTTCGGCGACGAACGCGCGCAACGCGAGCGAATGACGCGCGAGGCCGAAGAAGCCCACGCCATTCAACAAGCTCTTTTTCCGCGCAGTTCTCCTCTGATTCCCGGTTTCCAAGTATCCGGCTTATCGATCGCGGCTGGTTCCGTTGGCGGCGACTGGTACGATTTCATCCCGCTCAATGACGGGCGCTGGGGCCTCGTTCTCGCGGACGTCTCTGGAAAAGGCACCGCCGCCGCGCTTCTCATGTCCGCTACACGCGGCATGTTGCGTTCGCTCGCGCAAACCGGCAACGGACCCGCAGAGGTCCTTGCCCGCCTCAACAACATGATGATCGAAGATTTCCCCAGCGGCCGCTTTGTCACCATGGTCTATGCCGAACTTGATCCGCAACGTCGCACGCTGCGCATCGCCAACGCAGGGCATCTCCCGCCGCTCCTCGTCGATCCCTCCGGCCATCGCTGGATCGATCACGAACACGGCTTGCCCCTGGGCATTTCAGTCAGCAAGTTCTCCGAGACGGAGATCCTACTGCCTGAAAATTCGCGCATTGCGATTTATTCCGATGGCATTACGGAGGCCGAAGTCACCCCCGCCGAAGACTACGGGGCCGAGCGTCTGCTGAAACAAATGCAGTCCCCAGAGATCACGGTCGATAGCCTGCTAGCCGCCGTCAGCAAATTCACCAACGGAACCGGCCTCCGCGACGACGCAACCATAATTCTGGTTAAAGCGCTTTAACTCTGCTGGGGAAACTCCGGATCCACATGTGAGGTCACGGACATTCCCGTCCGCCTTCCATAGCACCGCTGCTTCTCTACCTGAACCTCGCTCGGTGCTCCTTCAAAATACACAGATCCATCACAACAAAAATCCCGGCTTCCCGCGCCTTCTTCGCCGCTCGTTCGTTCACCACGCCTTCCTGCAGCCAGATCGCAGGAATCTTCAACTCGATCGTTTGTTCCACAATCTCATCCACGAATTCCGGCCGCCGAAACACATCCACTAAATCAATCTTCTCCCGCAATGCCACCGGAATATCGAGCAACGATGGATACCCCGTCTCCCCCAGCGCCTCTTTGATCTTAGGATTCACCGGAACAATCCGATATCCCGCCGCCTGCATATACGCCGAGACCCCATGGCTCGGACGCATCGGACTTTGCGACAATCCCACCACCGCAATCGTCTTGACCCGCGTCAAAAGCTCGTAAATCGGATCAGCCTGCGTCACTTATTGATCCAATCTCCTGAGTATCCCGAACCACAAGCGACGAACGACCAACGACTCACCCGGCTCAACAACGTAAAGCGAACAGCGAATCCGGTCCCTAATCCTTCTTCTCCAACTTCTGCTTAAACATCCGCAACGCCAGTTTGCGAACCGTGTCTGAAACCTCTTTATTCCCCGACAAATTCTTCAAATCGTGAATCAGCAAATTCTTCATCAGCCCCAACGAAAGATCGAGCGGCGTGCGCGGATTAAACACCAGGTTACGCATGATGCTGTAATTCTTCGCGTACTTCCGCCGCATCGGAATCGCCCGCAGTACCGCTTCCAGCACGTTCTTCTGCAGCGCAAACTTCTCCACCTCTCCATCCGAAACTTTCGGAGAATCGAGCACCGCTAGCGACACCAGCTTCGTCGAATCGCGAATCAGAATCGACCGCTCTTCTTTATTGCCTCGCATCGCCAGCGCGATCCGTCCCGTAATGTTGAGCTTGGCAATCTTCTGCAGTGCACTGTCACGCCGGTCGGAGGGTCCGCCCACCACCGGCCTCTTCTTCGCGAACTCTGCTTGTTCCGCCGCATCTGCGGCCACTTTGGCCTGCGCGCCTTTTTCCGCATCGGTCAGCGCCACCGGCTCATTCCCAATTGCCGCAACTTCATCGTGCGTCGGCGCGATCGGCACGAACGCTTTGTCCTTCTCCACCGCCAGCTCGGCCGCATTCTCTTCCAGAAATTTTACGATTGCCACTTCAACCACTTCGTCAGGAGGCTCCGAACTGTCGCCGTCCTTATGCGTCTCGAATGCGCTCAACCTTTTCGCAATCTCCGCCACTTCCGCCGGACGAAGATTGGCATTCGACTGCAGTCCCTGCAACAACCGCTGCGAACCCATTACTCGCTCACTCGCCAGCAGAATCTCCACTACCGAACGCGACCCCGATACCACGATCTTGTCCAATTGCTCCTCGCTCACGGATTTATTCTCCGCCAGCGCCGCCAAAAGACACGTCCTCAAATTCTCGGGTGAAACAAAGTATCCCAGCACCTCCGCGCTCGTCTGCGGATCTCCCGCCGCCGCCACGCTCGTCTTCTCGTCCCAACCCGCCAGCGTCAGCCGTGAACGCTCCGAAAACAACTTGTTATGAATCGCGAGATGCACCAGAATCTCAATCATCTCGGCCGCCGGCACCGACAACGCGCCGCGCGACGCCGATTGCATCAGGTTCGACGGAACCTGTGACTTCCGAATCATCTCAATCATGCTAGGCATGATTTATCTCCCCCAACTCGCCGCCGTTTGCGTCTCAATCCCCTTCGAGGATTTCCTGGCCGGCTTCTTCGCCAACTTCGCAGATCCTCTTACTCTCACGTCCACCAGTTGCTCCAACTCGGCGACCGCGAGCGCTAACTCTCGGGAATTCCGGTTCGGGCCTCGTCGCTCATATTCGTCGCTGAGCGCGCGGTAGTACCAAAGCGTCCCTTCTTTTTTCCCCGAGAAGCGGACCCAGATCGCTTCTCCATCTTTCCGGTAATCGGCCAGAATTGTTCGGACGTTATGCAGCTTGTCGGACGCTGAGACCAGCCGCGTCTCGGCATCGGCGTGCGTCACCTCGCGCAGATAATCCTTCTTGCGTTCCACCCACTCCGCCTTCGGCTCTCCGAACGAGTCCGTGCATCCCTCGACCATCTTCGCCACCCGGGTGCCAAACTTCTTGCGGACCTCTCGCAACCTCGGCATCCCTCCACAATCCTCCACTACATCATGCAGCAGCGCCGCAATCGCCACATCCTCGTCCCCGCCCGCTTCAAGAACCAGCGCTGCAACCGCCATCAGATGCGAAAGATAAGGCACCGGAGTCTGTTTCCGCGTCTGCCCCGCATGCTTCTCCGCCGCGTAGCGAAAAGCGCGCTGTAAACGGGGACCAAGACGGGGCGGACGAAGATTTCTAGTAGTCTTCACTTGATTCCAATTGCTCCTGCTGAACGGTTTCTGCCTCTTCCCGTCAAGGGCTCCGTCCTCGATCCCGAATGTGTTGGTCGCCGATCCCTTCGCGGTCTTCCTGACGGCTGAAAGCTGATGGCTGGCAGCTAGCTCTTCTTCTCCCCCCGCCGCATCCTCAAATAAGCCTGCATCAGCGGACCCAAATCCCCATCCAGCACCCGATCCACGTCCCCAATCTCCATCTTGGTTCGGTGATCCTTGATCATCCGGTACGGCTGCAGCACATACGACCGTATCTGCGATCCAAAATCGATATCCAACTTCGAATCCTCGATCTTCTTCGTGACCTCGCGCTTCTTCTCCAGTTCGAATTCGTAAATCTTCGACCGCAGCATGCTCATCGCCTTCTCTTTGTTCTTGTGCTGCGATCGCTCATTCTGACAATTGGCCACGAGGCCCGTCGGAATATGCGTGATTCGCACCGCTGAATCCGTCGTATTCACGTGCTGCCCACCCTTGCCGCTCGACCGGTAGGTATCAATCCGTATATCTTCCGGCTTGATGATCACCTCAATGCTGTCGTCAATCTCGGGAGAAACATACACGCTCGCAAACGAAGTATGCCGTCGCTTCGCCTGATCAAAGGGTGAAATCCTAACCAGCCGGTGCACTCCAATCTCGCTCGTCAAATATCCAAACGCATACTGCCCAATCACTGTAAAAGTCGCTGACTTGATTCCCGCTTCTTCCCCCGGCTGGTAGTCGTACATCTCCGTCTTAAATCCCTTCCGTTCTGCCCACCGCAAATACATCCGCAGCAGCATCTCCGCCCAATCCTGCGACTCGGTGCCACCAGCCCCCGGATGAATCGTCATGATCGCGTTCAATTGATCCGTCGGACCCGACAGCAACGTCTCGGTCTCGACCCGGTCCACCAGTTCTCGCAGCGACTCCAGGTCCCGCTGCAAATCCGCGGACACGTCTTCGCCTTCGCCCGCCAAATCGAAATAAGCAGAAATATCGTCCGTGCGCCGCGCCAAATCGCCTTCGAGCGATAACAGGCTCTCCAAACGCTTGCGCTCGCGCATTACTTGCTGAGATTTTTCAGGATTTGACCACAGATTCGGATCCGCCGCCTGCTTCTCTATTTCGGCAAACTGCTGGCGCAGCTTATCGCCGTCAAAGATACTCCCGCAGGTCGTGAACCTTGGTCTTTAAAGAAGTGTATTGTTGCTCTAATTCATCCAACATAGCTTTTTGTTTCCGGCGCTGTCGTTCTGTTCGCTCGTCGTTGGTGGTTCGCGGCAAATCGTCAGCCCGCTCTTGCTAGCGACGAACGACCGACGGCCATCGACTGACGAACACGGCGCCTATGGAAATTATCGCACATACAAAGGCGAACCAATCGCCATGCCGCGTATAGAACGTGGTTCCTGCGCTCAACGCATAATGCGCAATTAATGCTGTTCGAATCTTGCGCTCACTCGACTCCACAATCCTTCCGTATGGGTCAATCGATGCCGTCATGCCGGTATTCGTCGCCGAGAGTAGCCAGCGTTCATTCTCGATCGCCCGCATCCGCGTCTGCTGCAAGTGTTGCTTCCAAGCCCCGCTGTCCCCATACCACCCATCATTCGAAATATTTACCAGGACCTGCGCCCCTTGCAGCGGCCCTTCGCGCACTTCATCCGGAAAGATCGACTCGTAGCAGATAAAAGTCCCCATCCGCTCCCCGCCCGCATCGAGCGGTGCGTGTGACGCCCCATGCTGAAACTCTCCCACTTCTTTCGTCAGCCCGCCGGCAAACGCAAACAGTTTCGGAAACGGCAGGTACTCGCCAAACGGCACCAGGTGCACTTTGTCGTACCGTCCTGGCCACGCGCCCTGCGGACTCACCAGCGCCGCCGAATTAAAAATCCCCTCACTGCCTCCAGTTGTCTGTGTAAAGTTATTAATTCCGATCGACCCAGCCACCACCCAACTTCCCGACTGCCGGGCCAACTCACTCACCGCCCCTTGAAACAAGGGATCGTTCGTGTAAAACGGAGAAGGCGACTCCGGCCAGACAATCAAGTCGAAATGCTCGCCCGCCTTCTCTCCCGGTGGATGCAAGCTCACATTCGTCAAATCCCGCAGTGTTTCTTGAAAATAATCTTTCGTCCACCTCGCCCCATCGAGAATCGGAATATTCGGCTGCACCAGGAGCGCCGTGTGATCCGTCACCGTCGTGGCGGGCGTCAACAGTTGTCCCGCCTGCAGGAACGCGGCCGCGCCAAAAGCCGCCGCCAGCAGCCACTTCCGCCGTTCTTTCGGCGCATCCTTGGGAACGAGAAACGCTGCCGCGAAAACACTATTCACCAGCACAATTTCGAACGACAACCCGTAGACGCCGGTCAGCGTGGCAATCCGCGTGAGCGCAAAGTTTCCCGTCTGTGCGTATCCCATCAACTCCCACGGAAACGCAGTGATCCGCGTCCGCGCCAACTCCACCGCTACCCAAAGAAATGGAGCCGCCGCCAGCGCTCGCCGCACCGCCGCTCCCGGATCCTCGGGCTTCGATTTCGTGCCAGCCACCCACGCCAGCAAAAACCCGAACATTCCGTGATACAACCCGACGTACATGCAGAACAAAATCTGCGTCAGCACCGCGACCGGTACCGGCAACCCACCGTAGCGGTGCATCGTGTCGTAAATCCAATAGCAAGTCCCCGCAAACCATAAAATTCCGCAGGCATATCCCAGCACAAATCCCTGCAAAGGCGTAGCTGGCTGTGAACGTTCCGCCTCGTCAAGCTGTAATTGCAATCGTCCGGAATCCACGCTCCGCGCGCGCAAAATCCCCACCAGCAAGGGCGCAACTGCGATCCATGCCAGCCAATAGAGCCCCGCCAAGGGAAAAATCACAACCTGCAGCCCCGCAGACACCAGCACCAGCAACCAGGCTTTTCCGTGGATTTTCAGCACGCCTCAGAATAGCAAAGAGATTCGCGCCGCGACTTTCGCGCGATGATTTTGAATCCCAGTTTCCTTCACACTTCTCCGGTAGCAGCGCGTAATCGGCAAAATCTGCCGCCACATTCCGCTCCAATCAGATACCATAGTCCATCATGAGTTTGACCGTAGTCCTGATAAAAATTCTGGAGTACATGTTTGTTGCCGGCTGGGCTGGCTCCGTCCTCGTACTGCTCATCACGGGCGTCGAAGACGTCGGAACCTTATTAGACAGGAAGGACGAAATCAAGCACTAAAGCTCCGGCCTCATGTCGTCAACATCCAACGCACCTACAGGCAATAATCGCGTTCGCGTGGTCGTCGCGACGTCGGTCATGCTCACCTTTATCTCTTACTGGCGAGCGGCCGCCGTCATTCTCAACGATCTCGGTTCCTCCGCCTTCTACGCCGGCGGCATCGCCGAACAAGCCATCGGCAAGAGCGCTCCCTGGTTCATCCTCGGCGTCATGCTCTTTGCTTTTGCCGTGCGCGCCGTCTACGTCGAAAGCTGCTCCATGTTCGTCCGCGGCGGCGTCTATCGCGTCGTCAAAGAAGCTCTCGGCGGCACCCTCGCCAAACTCAGTGTCTCCGCCCTGATGTTTGACTACATCCTCACCGGCCCTGTCTCCGGTGTCTCCGCCGGCCAATACATCGCCGGTTTGATCAACGACACCTTGAGCATCGCCGACGCTCATGGCTGGATCCCCACCGCCGTGCACCACCTCTTTCATGGCACCCCGCAAGTCGGCGTCAACGGCACCTCCGTCGTTTTCGCCATCGCCGTCACCATGTATTTCTGGTGGGAGAACATCAAGGGCATCGAGGAATCCAGCGAAAAAGCTCTCTGGGTCATGCAGATCACCACCGTCATGGTCGTGATGCTCCTCGGTTGGTCCGCTTTCACTTTGTATAAAGTCGGATTCCATCTGCCGCCCTTCCCGACCCGAGCCAACATCCACTACAGCTCCGAATCGCTTGGCTTTTGGAAGCACAGCAACCTGCCCCACATGTTCGGCGTTCTCGGCCTCATCATCGGCTTCGGACATTCTGTCCTCGCCATGAGCGGCGAAGAATCCCTCGCCCAGGTCTATCGCGAACTCGCTCATCCCAAGCTCAAGAACCTCAAGCGCACCGCCATCGTCATCGGCGTCTACAGCTTCATCTTCACCGGACTCGTCTCGCTACTCGCCGTCATGCTGATCCCTGACGACATCCGCATGAAGGTCTATAGCGACAACCTCATCGCCGGACTCGCCATGAACATGGTCGGTCCCGAAGTCCTTCGCCTTGCCTTCCGTGCCTTCGTTGTCCTCGTCGGATTCCTGATTCTTTCCGGAGCCGTCAACACTGCCATCGTCGGCTCCAACGGCGTCCTCAACCGCGTCTCTGAAGACGGCGTCCTCGCTGACTGGTTTCGCCGCCCGCATAAGCGCTTTGGCACCACTTACCGCATCATCAATCTCATCGTCGGGCTTCAGCTCTTTACCATCATCGTGAGCTGGGGCAACATCTATACCCTCGGCGAGGCTTACGCCTTCGGTGTCGTCTGGAGCTTCGTCTTCAAAACCATCTCCATGCTCGTCCTGCGCTACCGCTACAAAGGCGTCCGCGCTTGGAAGGTTCCGCCAAACCTCCACGTCTTCGGATTCGAGATTCCCATCGGACTCGCCTCTGTAGCCATGGTTCTGCTCTCCACCGCCATCGTCAATCTCTTCACGAAATCCGTCGCCACCGTGAGCGGCATCATTTTCTCGGTTGTCCTCTTTGTCATCTTCACCGTCTCCGAGAAAATCAACCGCCGCAAACACCTCGACAAGTCGGCGCAGATGAAGGAGCAGTTCCAATTACAACAAGCCGACACCGTCGAGCGTGAAACCGTCGGCATTCGCCCCGGCAACGTTCTTGTCCCCGTCCGCGACTACAACACCCTCAATCACCTCAAGTGGGTGCTCGAGCGTACCGATACAAAAGAGCAGGACGTTGTTGTCATGACCGCGCGCATCAGCCAGTTCGGTACCGCGGCCTATGGACTTTCTACCGAGCAGATTTTCAGCGACTACGAACAGACCGTCTTCACCCGCGCTGTCTCCGTCGCTGAAGGTTTCGGTAAGAAAATCTCCCTACTCCTCGTTCCCGCCCGCGACCCTTGGTCCGCAGTCGCCCAGACCGCTCACAATCTCGAATCCTCTGGAGTCGTCGCCGGGCTCTCCAGCAAAATGTCCGCCGCCGAACAGGCCTTCCTTCTCGGCAGTGCCTGGGAAGCCATCCCCGAACCCAAACAGCAGTTCATCCTTCAGATCGTCCAACCGAACGGCAACGTCGACACCTTCCGCATCGGCCCTCACACTCCGACGATGAAAAACGAGGACGTTGTCCTGCTTCACCGCCTCTGGCTGAACGTCACCCGTGAACCCGGATTGGAAAACGTTCACCACCACGACATCCTCACCCAGGCCCTTACTCGTTTCGCCCGCGACTACGGCGCCCACGACCACGAGACCATCGTTAATGATTTGCGCCGCCACGGCGGAGAGATCGATCCCAATCCCGTGCGACGCATCGCCGACCAGGTCCACACCGTCCAACCCGCTCCGCGTCCCGAGCGCGACCCCGAACGCGAAGAAGATCCGCCAACTCCGGACCCTAACCGCTCGTTCTGAAGTCTGAGTCTTCCGGCCCGAAAGTAATGAGAAAATTTCCCAAGAAATCGCGTAGCCGGACGGCCAAGCCCGATCGCCCTTCAACCCGCCGCTTCTCGCCCAAGAAAGACGACCGCCGCAAGCCCCGTTTCTCCCTAAACCTCTCCATCCTCTACGAAGACGACGCCCTCATCATCATCGACAAGCCCTCCGGACTCCTTGCCGTCCCCATTCCCGGCTCTCAAACTCCCTCTGCCTGGTCGCTCCTTGCCGAACGCCTCGAGAAGAAAAAACAAAAAGCCCTGATCGTCCATCGCATCGATCGCTTCTCTTCCGGCGCTCTCCTCTTCGCCAAAACCGCGACCGATCGCGCCGCGTTGGTCCGTCAATTCCTCGATCACACACCCGAACGACACTACATCGCCGCCCTACGCGGGCGCGTCGAGCTCAAGTCCGGAACCCTTGTGCATTATTTTCGCAAGGAAGGAATGTACCAGCAGTTGCGCTCCGCCAAAGATCCCGAAGCCACTCGCGCCGAACTGCGCTATTCGGTCGACCGCCTGTTTTCGAACGCCACGCTCGTCAAGATCGAACTCGTCACCGGATTACAAAATCAAATTCGCGCTCAGTTCTCCGCTCTCGGCCATCCCGTCATCGGAGACCGGAAATTCCATCCCGCCGAGTCCGCCGAAACCCGCATCGACCGCGTTGCGCTCCACGCCGCCCACCTCAAATTCACTCATCCTCGCACGAAAAAAATGGTCTCGGTCGAGTGCAAACTCCCCCCCGATTTCAACCACCTGATTCGCGAACTATCCCGCCCATCTGCCGGCTAAACAGTCTTTCTCCCTATGTGTGGAAGCCCTTAAGTTTGCAGGCCGGCCACTCGCCACGAATTAGCACACCCATTCTTCCTCACCGAACCTTGGGACTCTCCGCATCCGCCGCCTTCTGATCGTCCGCGTGAATCACCCCATCGTCCTCCGCGTAGAACGACCTGTGTTCGCTATCCATCTTGTTCGGCGTCATCGTCAGCACAAACCCATCATGATGCGTACGAAAACTCGCCGTATAATCGCCCCGTTGCGTCGTCTGTGACATCCGCTTTGTAAACGATCCCGTCCCCGCCAACGCCGGCAACGACTCCGCGAACTTGTCATGCCGTTTCTTATAGGCATGCTGCGCCCGCAGCACGGTCCGCATATACGCCAGCGCCTGCGCTTCCGACTCCGAACGCGCCGGATCGCCCGCAAACTTCGGTTGGTACCCCCCTGCCGCGGGTTGCGCCTCCTGACCCAACGCCGCTCCCAGCACTGCAATGCAAACAGCGAGCATTCCCAAATAAAACCGAAATCTTCGTTTCTCCCTCATGCCAAACCCCTCCTTCACCTCGCCGGATCGGGGTTACCCCCGTAATTTGTTTCGCTTAGCAATCGTTTCAATTCTTTCCCCCTTCAGGCAAGCTGTAACAGGATGCAATCCTAACAGGGAAATCTTGATGAAAGCTGCCGTAGCCAGAAAGCCTCTGATCCGTGTCGCCGTAGTGGAGAGTGATCCGCTGCGCTTTGTGGGATTCCGGGCCCTCTTTGATACCGAACCTGATCTCGAGCTCGTCTCGGCCTCGCTTGCCGATCTCGGCCAGTTGCAAGCCATCGATCTCGTACTCCTCGGCAACCGCGGCGGCCAGAATCTCTACGACATCATGGCCAGCATGAAGGCCATTCGTCCCGACCTCCGCATCATCGTGACCGGTTCCGGCATGGACGACGAAAGTGTTCTCAAAGCCATTGCCTCCGGCGCCAAAGGTTATGTCGACGAAGCCGCTTCCGCGGCTGAGTTCATCCAGGCTCTCCGTATCGTCCACCAAGGCTCCGTCTGGGCCCCGCGCCGCGTCCTCTCCACTTTCATCGAACGCGTCAGCACTTCCCCCGGCCGCATCTTTCCCGCCGGTCGCATCACCTTCACCGACCGCGAAAAAGAAGTACTTGAGATGCTCGTTGCCGGACGTTCGAACAAAGAAATCGGCTCTGCCCTGGGCATCGAGGAGCGCACCGTAAAAGCTCACGTCGCCAAACTCATGCGCAAAGTGGGAGTCCAAAACCGCATCGCCCTGTCGGTCCACGCGATTACGCATTCCCTGGTGACGGCAAAATAGCATTAAGGTTCGGTTTCCGCCGCAATACCACGGCGTGGCTTCGGTCACGCCGTAATTGCGTGAGGGGAACCCCGCAGTTAACCCACCGGTACACCACTGCCTCCCACCCCGCATACATGAAAACGGTTCTTCCCCGTATCATCCCGTGGGTGCAAGGCTTTGCACTGAGAACTGACAACTGACCACTGAGAACTGCTCTCAGGTTACCAACGTACAGTGACCCTCGTAATCTTGTCCCTTTTTCAGACCAACGGCATACTCTCTTCACCTACCACAGAACCTGGGAGACGGGGTTGAAAACGGAGATTAGGGTCGCCGCTTTCAGCCCCGCATTTTTTGCCCCTCCACTCTCGAAATCCCAAATCTAGCTCATCGTTTACCTAACCGCCCCTGACTCACCCTTGTCACTCCCTTGGTATCCCCCGCTCCCACCCTCGCATCGAATAGAATCATAAGTAACGTATTCCACAGTCCAATTTCCCAGTGAGGCACTCATGCAACGGCTTTTCGTTCTTTTGCTGCTCGCTTGTTTCCTGACCCCGATCCTTTCCGCCGATGAAGACGCTGACGTCACCAAGGCCTCCGGACGTATCGAGGCCGCCGGCACCGTTCTCGACGAAATCCAGGCCGCTCCCGACAACCGCATCCCCGAAGAGATTCTCGGATCCGCCGAGTGCGTCGCCGTCGTTCCCTCCCTGCTCAATGGAGGCTTCGTCTTCGGCGGCCGTTACGGCCGCGGTGTCGCCAGTTGCCGCACTCCCAAAGGATGGAGCGCCCCCGCCTTCTTCACCATCAGTGGCGGCAGCTTCGGCCTCCAGATTGGCGGCCAGGCGAGCGACGTCATCATGCTCATCATGAACAAAGGCGGCATGGATAACCTGCTCTCCAGCAAATTTAAGCTGGGCGGCGATGCCAGCGCAGCCGCCGGCCCCGTAGGCCGTCACGCAGCCGCCGACACCGACTGGAAGATGCGCGCGCAGGTTCTCACCTATTCCCGCTCCCGTGGCCTCTTTGCCGGACTCGAACTCTCTGGCGCCGTCATCAAGCAAGACAAAGACAGCACCCGCGACTTCTACGGCCGCATGGTCCCCTTCAAAACCTCGCTCACCGGAGCCGTCGAAGCCCCAAAAAACGCCTATCCATTCCTAAGCAGCCTGGCGAAATGGGCCCAGCAAGCGGCAAAATAACCTAAGTTCTCAGTTCCCGCTTCTCAGTTCTCAGCCTAAATTGGTGTCACTGAGAACTGAGAACCGGGAACTGAGAACTCCTCATTGCGCGAACGCCTCGAATACGCCCTCCTCTGGCCCTGGATCAAACTCCTTGGCGTGGTCCCCCGCCCTCTCGCTCGCGCCATCGGCATCACTCTCGCGCTCACCGTTTACGCTGTCCACCGACGCCTCCGCCGCGTCGGTTTTCGCAACCTGACCATCGCCTTCCCGGAAATGTCCGAACCCGATCGCCGCCGCATCGTTCGCGGAGAATTCGTCTCCCTCGGACGCCAGCTCGCCGAACTTTGTCTCTTTCCCCGCTATACCAAAGAAAATGTCTCCCGCATCGTGGTCTACGAAGGCTTTGAAAATTTCGAACGCGCCTACGCTCGGGGCAAAGGTGTCCTCTTTCTCACCGGACACATTGGTGCCTGGGAACTTTCCGCATTCGCCCATTCCCTCCAGGGCCATCCTCTTTCCATCGTCATGCGCTCCCTCGACAATCCCTATGTCGACGCCCTCATCCAGCGTTACCGCACCATGCACGGCAATCGCACCGTCGACAAGAATGATTTCGTTCGCGGACTTCTCTCCGCTATGAAAGCCGGCGAAACCGTCGGCATCCTCATGGACACCAACATGACCCCGCCGCAGGGTGTCTTTGTCGACTTCTTCGGAATCCCCGCCTGCACTGCCAGTGGCCTCGCGCGCATCGCCCTCCGCACCGACGCCGCCGTCGTTCCCGGCTTCACCGTATGGGACAAAACCCTTCGTAAATACGTACTCCATTTTGAACCCGCCATCCAACTAGTTCGTACTGCCGACAACGAGTCCGATATCGTCGCCAACACCGCCAAATTCACCAACGTCCTCGAAAATATAATCCGCCGCTACCCCGACCAATGGCTCTGGGTCCACCGCCGCTGGAAAACCAGACCCCCCGGCGAACCCTCGCTGTACTAGGTTCTTGAGTGTGTGGTGACCGGGGCTCTGCCCCGTAAAGGTCCTCGAGACGGCCGCATCCGTTCAAGCCGAGTTCTGGGTACTGAGTACTGGGTACTAGCGACTCGCTACCGATTACGCGACAATAGACACCGATGAGCCAAACCCTTCGCTCCCTCGCCGAAAAACTCGGCTGCCATCTTCTCGGAGAACCCTCCGTCACCGTCTCGCGCGTCGCCAGCCTGCAATCCGCCACATCCGGCACCCTCGTCTTCGTGGAAGACGCTCAGCACCTCGACGTCGCTCTCCAGTCTGAAGCCGCCGCAATCATCGCTGGAGATTTCGCCGCCGCCAACTTCGACGCATCAGCCTCGAAGTCACTGTTGATCTCCTCGCATCCACGGCTCACCTTCGCTCGAGCCGCCAAGTTCCTCCGCAGTCCACAGAGAACTCCCACCATCCATCCTTCCGCCGTTGTCGCGGAATCCGCCAGGATCGCCCACACCGTATCCATCGGCCCCCGCGCCGTAGTCGGAGAAAACGTAAGAATCGAAGATGAAACCACCATCGGCCCCGGCGCAGTAATCGGCGACAATGTCACGATCGGAACGCACTGCCGCATCGACTCCAACGTCACCATCTATCCCGCAGTCCATCTTGGCAATCGCGTCGTCATCCAAGCCGGAGCCGTCCTCGGCAGTGAAGGCTTCGGCTACGTCCGCGACGCGCAGACAGGACGCTACGAGCAGTCCCCGCAAATCGGCCGTCTCATCCTCGAAGACGACGTCGAAATCGGAGCCAACTCGACCATCGACCGCGGAGCCCTCGACGAAACTCGCATTCGCCAAGGCACAAAAATCGACAACCTCGTTCACATCGGCCACAACTGCCAACTCGGAGAGAACGTGATCATCGCCGCCCAAACCGGCCTCTCCGGCAGCGTCACCATCGAAGACAACGTCGTCATGGGCGGACAAGTCGGCATCGGCGACCACGCCCGAGTCGAAGCCGGCGCCATGATCGGAGGCCAAGGCGGCATCCTGCCCAAGAAAATTTTGCGAGGAAATGGCGTTGTCTTCTGGGGAACGCCTGCCAAGCCCGTAAAAGAGTATTTAAAGGAATTAGCGTTCCTCTCCAGATCAGCAAACAAGCAACGTTGAGCTCAAGAATCGCCCCGTGGAGACGCAGTGTGCCCGGTCTTCTCGACCGCAAATCGTTGTCAGCGCGAGTAAGCTAGAACCCAGAAGCGAACAGCAAAGAGCGATCTCCATGCCAATCGTAGTCATCGGCGGACACACCCGCAGCGTCGGCAAAACCAGCGTCGTGGCCGGTCTCATCGGGGCGCTGCGTGACTTCCATTGGACCGCCCTGAAGATTACGCAATATGGACACGGTATTTGCACCGCCAATGGAGCGGCCTGCGATTGCGTCACCGCCGATCATTCCCTGGCGGTATCCGAAGAGAAAGATCGCTCCGGAAATTCCGACACCTCGCGCTACCTGCTCGCCGGAGCCGATCATTCCTGGTGGATTCGAACCCAACAAGGTCAACTCGCGGAAGCCATGCCCCGCGTCCGCAAGATTCTGTCGGCCACGCAAAACACGATCATCGAATCGAACAGCATCCTGCGCTTCCTGAAGCCCGATCTTTATCTGACCGTGCTTGATCCCTCCACGGAAGACTTCAAACCATCCGCGCAAACTTATCTGGATCGCGCCGACGCCATCCTCCTCCACTCCAACTCCGACTCCCAAAAATCGACCTGGAAGAACGTTTCTCTAAAGCCGGTTATCAACCGTCCCACCTTCGCGATCCAACCGCCGACCTACGTGACGCCCGAAGTAGCAGCTTTCGTTCGCGCCCACCTGCAAGCTCCCACCCAGACTTCGCTCGCGCAAGAAACCTCGAAGCAAAAGTAAGCAGATCCCCAAAGATTTTCTCGGCGTCCCTCGGCGTCTCGGCGGTGAAAAGACCTACGCGCCCGCCTTAATCTCCACCGCCTTATCATTCTCGAATGCAATCACCATCGGCTTCCCGCCGTTCGGATACTGCAGCGTCCGCGATCCATACGCCCCAGACCCTTGCGGCACGCCATACCCAATCGCGAAGCTCACCTGCAACTCGCTCATCCCGTTCTGCACTTCGTGCGCATCGATCTTCTGCCAAACCTCTGCCGGCCAATGCTTATAAAGCTCGCGCGGATCCTCGATAAAAAACACATCGTCCGCCCGCAGTTTGAAATCTCCGCCCTTGTCTGCCCCAATCGGCACCGCGTACGATTTCCCATCGAGCGAAAACACCGCCAGCACCTGCTTCAGCTCCGGAGCCTCCGGAGCACTCTCCTCCACCACATCCTGAATCGTCAATTTCTGCAGTGGCTTCAATGTTCCCGCATCGTGCCCGAAATCCGCTCGATGCCGCGCGACGTCATACGGAAAATAAGTCATCTGATACCCGTACTTCACCCAAACCGGCTGCGCCCCCAAGTCCTTCGCCGACTTCAAATCGTAGGCATGAAACTTCTTCGGAGTCACGTAGTAGTCCGCCTTGAGCGCCGTCTCCACTTTCGGCTTCGACTCTTCCTTCAAAGCCTGGTGCCGCTCGTAGACGATGTACCCCGCCCGCGCTCCCGCCACTACAATCGCCAGGACCATAAAAGCTTGCAGTTTTTTCTGAAGCTCCGGATCAAGCGCCATGATCTAGCTTTCCCTCGTTTTATTTTCGGCCAGGATGTGGGGACGAACGACTCGCCCGTCCAGTCGGCTATAGAATAAGAGCTACTGAAGTTGTTCTCAATCCAGACCGCCAGCCTGCAAAGGAACTCCATGCCCATCGTTCAAGACGACGTCCTAAACGCCCTCAAGCAGTGCTACGACCCTGAAATCCCCGTCAACATTGTCGATCTCGGCCTCATCTACGACATCCGCTTCGACGATCTTCCCGAAGGCCAGCAAGACGTCACCGTCGACATGACCCTCACCGCTCAGGGATGTCCCGAACACGTCAACATCAGTGCTCAAGTCAAATCCCGCGTCGAGCAACTTCCCGGCGTTCGCAACGCCAACGTCAACGTAATCTGGGAACCCGCTTGGACCCCCGAACGCCTTAGCCCTGAAGCCCGCAAACAACTAGGTATCGAGTAACGTGTGGGGATGGTCAGCGTGGGCACGGGCGTCTCGCCCGTCCAGCCGAACTCGGCATCTTGCCGCCCCGACCAACGACCAGCGACCGTCGACTAGTACTCCCCCAACTCCTCAAACGCCAGCGCCGCCCGCTTATCCGCCAACTGTTCAATCTTGCTCCCGATCTTAATCGCCAGATCCAGATACCGAGTCCCCTGCCTCACATACGACGGCAGTTCCTCCCGTATCTGCGCGAACCTCTCCGGATACTCCGAGGCCAGCACCGCCAATCCCACGCTCCCCGCCAGCACCGCCGCTGGACGCCGTCCCTTCACCAGCAACAACACCGCAATCCCCGCCGAACCCGCCACCGCCGCTCGCTTCCAAGTTTCCATGTCATCTCCTGACGCTACTTCTCGTACTGAACCAAAACTCTTAACGGGCCCGGACTTAGCCCAAAGTACGTCCCCCAGCCGGATTCTAAACCAATGCCGTATACTTCCGCCGACACTTCGAACCACTCCTCGGACCAACTCCTATGATGCGCTTTCGCACTCTCCCGTTTTCGACCCTCCCGCTCTCCCTCATTCTCTCCTCACTTGTTTGCCTCGCCACCGCGCAGCCCAAGCCACGCGCTCGCGATCTCGGCGTCCCCTTCGACGGCACTCCCGGACCCTACAACGCCATCACCGACGTTCGAGGCGTCGAGGTTGGACACACCACTCTCATCTCCGGCGCCGGCAAACTCAACGTCGGAGTCGGTCCCATCCGTACCGGCGTCACCGCCATCCATCCTCGCGGCAAAGACGCCAACGACTCCGTCTTCGGAGCCTGGTTTACCCTGAACGGCAACGGTGAAATGACCGGCACCACTTGGCTCGAAGACTCCGGATTCCTCAACGGCCCCATCATGATCACCAACACCCACAGCGTCGGCGTCGTGCGCGACGCCGTCATCGCCTGGAAGGTCAAACGCGGCGAGCCCGACATGGAAGGATACTGGTGGTCGCTCCCCGTCGTCGCCGAGACCTGGGACGGCTGGCTCAACGACATCAACGGATTCCACGTTAAACCCGAAGACGCCTTCCACGCCCTCGACGTCGCCCACAGCGGTCCCGTTGAAGAAGGCAATGTCGGTGGGGGCACCGGCATGATATGCAACGAATTCAAAGGCGGAATCGGCACCTCCTCCCGCGTCCTCGACGCAAATGAAGGTGGCTACACCGTCGGCGTCCTCGTTCAATGTAACTACGGACGCCGCGATCAACTCCGTATCGCTGGCGTCCCCGTTGGCAAAGAAATTCCCGAACATCCCGCCTACGAAGATGCGGAGAAACAAAAAGAGCCGGTCGACACCGGCTCCATCATCATCGTCGTCGCCACCGACGCCCCGCTCATTCCCACTCAACTCAAACGCCTGGCCCGCAAAGCCTCCCTCGGCCTCGGCCGCGACGGCAGCTATTCCGGCGACGGGTCCGGTGACATCTTCGTTTCCTTCTCCACAGCCAATCCCCAGGCCGCCTCCTCCAAGGGGGTACGCGACCTGAAAATGCTCCCCAACGATAATCTCGATCCCCTCTTCCTAGCCACGGTCCAAGCCACCGAAGAAGCCGTAATCAACGCCATGGTCGCCGCCCAGACCATGACTGGCATCGACAACCACACGGCCATCGCTCTTCCCCACGACCGCCTCCGCGAAGTCCTGAAAAAATACAACCGCCTGGCCAAATAAGATCTTGTTTTTGATCGCGTGGCGACCACTGTGGACGACAAGATCACGTCTCATCGTTACTTTCGCTGCCTCACCAACGCGTCTAGCGAACATCCGTAGAAGGACTAGACTCAAATCAGTGAAAGCCTATCGCATCGAACGCGTCAAGAGCGGCATGAGATTCGTCTGCACTCACTGCTCTCACAGCGTCAGCACCCTCGACTTCGACACCAAAGCCGGAAACCTCCGCACCCAAGCTGCCTCTGCCATGAACGACCACGCCACCAAAACTCACCACGAACCCATGGTCATTTCCCCCGCCGACGGCATGCAACGCGCCTGGCGCTAGCCAAAACACTCCGCTAAGCCGCTTTCTTTTCCGCTACCATAGATTTCTTGCAAGCGGGGGGACCGCCGTCTCGCGCGTCTAAGCCGAGCCAAACTCGGCCCTCTCTCCGCCGCAGATTTATCTCATGATCGAGCATTTCCATTTCCCCGACCTCCGCACCCTCTTCGCCAAAGCCAACGAAGAAAAGTCCGGAGACCAACTCGCCAGAATCGCCGCCCGTTCCGACCGCGAGCGCGTTGCCGCCAAACGCAAACTCGCCGACCTGCCACTCCAAGAAATCGTTGACCACCCTCTCATCGATCCCGACAATGACGACGTCACCCGACTTATACTCGATACCTACGACCGCGAAGCCTTCCGCTCTGTCGCCAGCATGACCGTCGGCGAATTCCGCGAATTCCTCCTCGACGACTCAACCCTCGAGCCTCAACTCCGGCCGATTCAAAACGCCATCATCCCCGAAATTGCTGCCGCCGTCGCGAAGCTGATGAGCAACAAAGACCTTGTCCTCGCCGCCGCCAAAATAAGAAACGTCACCCGCTGCCGCAACACCATGGGAGAACGCGGTGTCCTCGGCATCCGTGCCCAACCCAACCATCCCACCGACGACATCGGAGGAATTCTCCTCTCCGCCTTCGAAGGTCTCCTCTACGGCTGCGGAGATGCCGTCATCGGCGTCAATCCCGCCACTGACTCCGTCGAAACCGTAAGCGCCATCCTCCACGCCTTGCAGCGCCTGATCGATGCCTACGAAATCCCCACCCAAACCTGCGTCCTCGCCCACATCACCACCCAACTCGCCGCCCTCGATCGCGGAGCCCCCATCGACCTCCTCTTCCAATCCGTAGCCGGAACCGAAGCCGCCAACCGGAGTTTCGGAATCACTCTTGCAATGCTCCGCGAAGGCCACGAGCAGATCCACGCTCACCATCGTCAGCGCAACACCGCGTGGGTGGGAGACAACGCCATGTACTTCGAAACCGGCCAGGGCAGCGCTCTCTCGGCCGAAGCCCATCACGGCGTCGACCAACTCACCCTCGAAGCCCGCGCCTACGGAGTAGCCCGCACCTTCCAGCCCTTCCTCGTAAATAGCGTTGTGGGCTTCATCGGCCCCGAATATCTCTATGACGAGCGCCAGATCATTCGCGCCGGATTAGAAGACCACTTCATGGGTAAGTTACTCGGCCTTCCCATGGGATGCGACGTTTGCTACACCAACCACGCCGCCGCGGACCAAAACTCCGCCGATAACTTGTTATTACTCCTATCCGCCGCCGGCTGTAACTACTTTATGGGCGTTCCCTGCTCCGACGACGTTATGCTGAACTACCAATCCACGAGCTACCACGACGCCCTTGCCGCCAGACGCCTCTTCAACCTGCGCCCCGCGCCCGAATTCCTAACTTGGCTGCAAAAAATGGCGATTTACCGCGACCACGAACCCGCGTCCCTAAACGCCCCCGCCCAGCGCCAGCTAATGGAAGCGCTGGAATCCTCCCTCGCCAGAACCATCGACTGACTCATAAATGAATAGGTTTTTCTATAAGGGGTATTCCGAGAATTCCCGCGTCGGACGAGCCTTCCGCGGTTCGATCCCGCGGAAGACTCAATCGTGAAATCCCGCTCGCGCAGAAAGCGCAGTAGGGATCAGACGCTTTTAGCCAAAATGATTCCGGCTTTATCGCAGAGTTTAGTCGACCTGCTGCAGCACTTTGTCGCGCTCTTCGGCATCCTGCATTTCCTCGCGCGGAGAACTGGGCAGAGCGAACGCCAGTACTTCGTCAACCGTCTTGACGTAGTGCGTGGTCAGTCCGACTAGCTGCTCTGGAGTCAGATCTTCTTCGACGTTCGTTTTATTTTCCGCCGGAAGAATCACGTCGTGTACTCCCGCGCGTTTCGCCGCAAGCACCTTCTCTTTGATCCCGCCCACCGGCAGAACATTGCCGCTCAGCGTGATCTCTCCCGTCATCGCCGTCAATGGCCGCACCTGTTTTCCAGTCAACAATGAAACCAGCGCGGTCACTATGGTTACGCCTGCCGACGGACCGTCTTTCGGGATCGCGCCCGCCGGAACGTGAATGTGAATGTCGTGGTTAGCGAAAAATTCTTCGTCAATGCCCAACTCCTTCGCATTCGACCGGACCCAGCTAAGTCCCGCCTGCATAGACTCGCGCATCACGTCCTGAATCTGTCCCGTGATGGTAAGCCCGCCTTTGCCCTTCATCTGGTTGGCTTCGACGAACAGCACGTCGCCGCCTGACGGAGTCCACGCCAACCCGACGACGACTCCCGCGCGCTTGGTGCGCTCGGCAATTTCGCCTTCGCTGCGAACCTTGATCCCGCCCAGAAACTGCTGCACGGTTTCTTTGGTGACGACGAGTTTTTCGGTCTTGCCTTCCGCCAGTCGCCGCGCCTGTTTGCGGCAGATCGTTCCAATCGTGCGTTCCAGATTACGCACTCCCGCTTCGCGCGTGTAGTGCCGGATGATATAGCTCACCGTCTCTTCCGGAAATTCAATCTGCTCGGGAGTAATTCCGTTTTCTTCGATCTGCCGCGGAATCAGGTATTGGAACGCGATGTGAACCTTTTCCTCCTCCGTATATCCCTGAAGCTCGATGATCTCCATGCGGTCGCGCAACGGCTCGGCGATCGGGTCCAGCATGTTCGCAGTCGTGATGAAAAGAACCTTCGACAAATCGAACGTCACATCCAGATAGTTGTCGCGGAACGTTGAGTTCTGCTCCGGATCAAGCGCTTCCAGCAACGCCGAAGACGGATCTCCGCGGAAGTCGCGCCCCACCTTGTCGATTTCGTCGAGCATGAAGACTGGATCTTTCGTCTCCGCCCGGCGTATTCCTTGGATGATCTGGCCCGGCAATGCTCCGATATAAGTGCGGCGATGGCCACGGATTTCGGCCTCGTCGTGCACTCCGCCCAACGACAGTCGCGTGAACTTGCGGCCCAGCGCTCGCGCAATCGATTTGCCCAGCGACGTCTTGCCTACGCCCGGAGGGCCGACGAAACACAGAATCGGGCCCTTCATGCTCGGCTTCAATCGCCTCACCGACAGGTAGTCGAGAATGCGATCCTTCACCTTCTGCAAGTCGTAATGGTCCGCGTCGAGAATTTCCTTTGCTTTCGGAATCTCGATCTCCCCGCCCGACGTCTTCGCCCACGGCAGAACAGCCAGCCACTCGATGTAATTGCGCGTCACCGAATAATCGGCCGCCATCGGCGACATACGCGCCAGCCGGCCCAGTTCTTTCAGCGCTTCTTTCTTCACTTCATCGGGCATGCCTGCCGATTCGATTTTGGTCTTCAGCTCCTCGGTGTCGCGGGCCCCTTCGTCCTGCTCGCCCAGTTCTTTCTGAATCGCCTTCATCTGCTCGCGCAGGTAATACTCGCGCTGCGTCTGCTGCACCCGATCCTGCACTTCGCTCTGGATCTTGTTGCGCAACTGTTGCACTTCGAGCTCTTTCGCGAGGTGCTGGTTGATCTTCTCTAGGCGAATGCGGACGTCTGTAGTCTCCAGCGTCTCCTGTTTGTCGGAGGTCGAAAGCGACGGTAGCGACGAGGCAATGAAGTCCACCAGCCGGCCCGGCTCTTCGATGTTCATCGCCACGGTCGAAAGTTCGTCCGACAGCGTCGGCGATCCCGCCACGATCTGCTGGAACAGCGTCAGAACATTACGCTGCAACGCTTCGATCTCCGAGTCTTTGGGCGGAATGATCTCTGCAATCGTTGTCACGCGCGCCCTCATGAACGGCGTCAGTTGAGCAAAGTCCGCCAGACGCACACGCTCCAGGCCCTCGGCAAAAACAAAGAGGCTCTGATTTGGCATCTTGACAACTTTGTGGACTACGGCCAGCGTTCCAATCGAATAAAGGTCAGTGGGCTGCGGCGAATCGACCCGCGCCTCGCGCTGGGCCACGACCACGATCGTTTTGTCCTCGCCGAGAGAGTTGATCAGCTGCACCGAGCTTTCGCGCCCCACCGTCAGCGGCAGCACTGCGTGCGGAAACAGAACCGTATCCCTCACCGGCAGTATCGGAAGCGAACGCTCGGTTGTGTCGTAAGAACTTAGGTCGCTAGCAGCAGAATTGGAGATAATATCGCTCATGATTTTCTCTTGAGTGACTTGCACTCAACTTTTGATGAACCTAACCACTAAAAAGATGCAACAATGAGTCTAGGTTGTTGAATTCTAGACCTTTTTTAGGCTTTTGCAAAACACAGAAGGGATTCTGGCGGCATCGAACGGGAAGAGCCTTCTGGGGACGCGCACCAAGCTTCGATCCTTCCGGCGCGTCCCCCGTCAATCAGTCGCTTTTGTGGGTTTTTCGCCCCCTCTAAAACACATGCTTGGCGTGATCGCCCTTGAAGATCAGTTCGCTTAGGACGCGCTCGTTCGCCGCGTTCAGCACGTAAATCCTCTGGTCGTCGCTCGCCTTTTCCGTGAGTGGCACGAGAGTGCATTTCGCGCGCACTTCCACCGGTTTCTTTGTATTCAACTGCCGGAAAATCATAATGTGATCGCTGCCTTCCATGACGTGGCGAATCTCATAATTTCCCTTCGGCAGCACGGTGTCGGCAACTCGAACCTTCTCGACGAAATTCACCTGGTACTTATCCCAGATTCCCATCTGATTCTCCGAGAACAAGACCGAACTCAACATAAAGACACAGATCACAATAAGAATTCCTGCAAACATCCGACGCATAACGCCTCCTATGGCAGGGCTGACGTGGCCCATTTCGAGGCTAGCCCTCGGCTTGGATTCGCGCTGTGCATCCCCTCACAGTGAGTTGTGACGAAAGGACAGAGCCGATTTCCTACCGCACCCATCCACAGTATCGGCCGAAAAGAAGACTCCCAAACGCCAAACTGTTAGGCCTCGGGATAAATTCCCAGCACCTTCACCAGTTCAGCCACCTCGCTCAGATGACGAAGCGCGTTGCGCGCATCCTGGTCGTCGCCGCGCAACAGATCGACAAAAAATACGTACTCCCACGGACGCCCCCGCATCGGCCGCGATTCAATCTTGCTCAAATTGATATCGCGCAGGGCGAAAACGCTCAGCGCCTTGAAAAGCCCGCCAGGAATATTCTTCATGCTGAAGGCAAGCGAGGTTTTATTGGCTTGGGGCGTTGCCCGCGGCTTTCCCCGATGGATCTCAAAGAAGCGGGTAAAGTTTTTTTTGTCGTCCTCGATGCCCGCTCTCAAAATCTTTCCCGAATAGACTTCGGCGGCGCGACGACTGGCAATTCCGGCGGCATCGGGCAAGCCCTCGGCCACCACATGCTTAACGCTGCCCGCCGTGTCGTAAAACGGCACCGGGGTAAGCTTCGGATTCTTCGAAAACAGATCGCGGCATTGATCGAGCGCCACCGGATGCGAGTACACGCGGCGCACCTCGGCCAGTTTCGTTGTCGGCAGAGCGATCAGATTATGCACAATCCGTAGTCGGAATTCGCGGACGACATGGACCTCGCGCCCCAGCAGTAAGTCAAAATGCTCGGCCACCGATCCCGCGAGTGAATTCTCGATCGGGATCACCGCCCCATCCACCGACCCGCGTTTCACCCGGTCGAAGACCTCCAGCGAACGCGCGCACGGAACAATCTGCGCCCGCGGCAACATGGTCTCAGCCGCTTCGTGGCTGAAGGAACCCAGTTCTCCCTGAATCGCAATCTTCATCCTTCGCGTTTCCTCATGATCTCCACCATTCCCTCATTTCGCCGGCGATAGCACCAGATCTTTGCTCATCACCAGCGCATCGAGCTGGCCAGAATAGTACCCGGCAACGGTCTTTTCCACGAAATATCCATGTGCCTTGTAAAATTGGATCGCCGCCAGATTATTCACCGGCGTTTCCAGCGCAACCGCACCCGCTCCGGCGCCCAATAACTTCCCTTCAGCCGCGCCCAGCAAAGCCGAACCCGCTCCCGTCCTCCGTGCTTTCGCAATCACATCAATGGTGATGATATGTCCCGTTTTCCGACGGCTCTCCGCCACGATAAATCCCAGAACTCCCCCCTCGCCCTCCGCCACCAATGTGAACGCTCCCGGACGCCTCATATAAAAAGCCAGCTCAGGACGCGAATAAGCCAGCTCTGGATCGAAACACCCCTGATCGATCCGCCACAGCGTATCGAAGTCACCGCTCTCGAATGGTCGGATAGAAAACAGCACGCCGCCATTGTAGCGGGTGCTAGGCAAAGCCTTCGACTACCGCTCAAAAAACTCAACTCCGCAGAATAAACGTAGCCGACACCGAGTGCATCCCATGAAACCAGGGTTTAAACTGCCGTTGGGACAGACGGCCGGAGACAACTGCGATGCGAGCAATATTGCCTATCCTGTTTTGTTTCACCTTGATCGCGCTTTCCGCCGCCCAAAACACCCCGACCGTTACAGGCGTCCTCGGCGGTCCCCGCGTCCCCGTCTTCGTCACACCGCAGCAAATGTGCGATCCGAACGACCTTCCCGACGCGATGGCACGTGCCTTCCGCGACTCTAGCGGAACCGTTCATCTCGTGGCAGCCGCCACCGACCTCTACCAGAGTCTTGGACCCACCCTCGAGAGCGCAGTTCACACCTGCAATGCGGGTTACCATTCCGTAAACGACGGAAATCCCGCCGATTACGACGACACCGTCTGGATCGATTCCTTCTACACCTTCGATGGCAAAAAAGTCGCCGGACTCTCCCACACCGAGTATCACGGCTGGTCCTTCCCCGGCGAGTGTCACTCGCAGAATATCTTCTTGTGCGAGTTCGACTCCGACACCTTCCACATTTCTTACGATGGCGGCTACCACTTCGACCAGTCCAAAGCTCCGGAAAACGTGATCGCAGGACTTCCCTACAAGTACGCAATCGACCGGGGCCCCATGGGCTATAGCGTCGACACCAACATCATCGAGTGGAACGGATGGTTTTACGCCATGGTCACCGATGACGGATCCTGGCCTCCCGGCTGTTCCGGCCAAACCGGTCCGAACCGCTGTCTCAGCCTCGAAGGTGGCGCGCCGATTCGCACCCAGGATGTCTTCGACCCATCCTCGTGGCGCGGCTGGAGCGGCAGCGACTTCTCCGTCCAGTTCGTCGATCCCTATGCCGGACCCGTAAAGCGCCCCGACGAACACGTCTACGCGCCCGTTCCCTACATGACGTTTGTGACCTCCATCAACATTTACCAGCCGGCAAACGTCATCGTGGCCACCATCTTCAACGGTTACGACAACGAATATGGCCCAGAAGGTCTCTATCTAACCACTTCAACCGATCTCGTCAACTGGACCACCCCCCGTCTCGTCATCACTCTCGCCAAATTGCTCGAGCAGGAACCCACCGGAAACTGGCAATACGCCTATTTCACCCTGCTCGACCCAAACGCCCCGGATATGAATTTCTCGGTCATTGGCGATCAGCCCTACTTGTATTACGTCCGCCTGAACAACGATTCCTACCTCGGACGCACCCTTTTCCGCCAGCCGATTCAGCTTTCCCTCAATCCATCCCAGTGACGCGAGAGAGCGTGCGGACCGGTGCGCGACTGGCCCTCCTTCGCGCACTTCGTGCCCGTCGTGGTACGAGGTTTTCCACAATCCCGCGGAAAACTCACCCCCCAGTCCAGGCAAAACGCCGCCCACACCAACTTTTCCCCGGCAATTCAATCGGTTCTGGGAACGATTCGGCCGTCGCCCCGCACTCCCATTTTTGACCCCTCTTTTTTCCTCTCCCTCCCTCTTGCGCCTTGCATCTATAAGCAGTACGATTTCTGCCAAGAGGCATTCCGTGGGGCGTTTCATACTGATTGACGTGGCCGGAGTTGTCGCGCTCTTCTTTCTCTGGTACGCATGGTTTGTGCGGTACAACCGGCGCCGCGCCGGCACCGTCCTGCTATGGGTGCAAGAGGCCTGCTCGGGACGTGGCCGCGTCGAAGATCTCCGCTGGCAGCGCAACAGTTCCCGCCTCAAAGCCAGCCTGAATCTCTCCTCACGCTGGTTTGAAGACACCCAACTGACCATCCGCCTTCTTCCGCGTCCGCTTCCCGTACAGTGGGCGCTCAGCCGCTGGCGCAAGCAGCAAGAGACCCTCACCTTCGAAGCCAATTTAGGATTTCCGCCGGGTTTTCATCTCGACATTGTGCGCCATCGCTGGTCCGGTCATTCCGGCGCCAAAACTCCGACCTCCAGGAAATCCGGGACCGCTCGCGCCTGGTCCGTCACCCGTCCCGGCCCCGTGATCCTGACCACCAAAGAAGACTGGCCAGTGGAACTCAGCCCTGTCGTCCAGGCGCTAGCCTCATGGCGCGACAAGGATTTTGTCGGGGTGCGCTTCAATTCCAAGTCGCCGCACTTCACCGCAACCGTGGCCCTGGAAAACCTCTCCGATCAAAAAGCTGCAACAGCCCTGCTCGGCCTCTTCCGCGAATTGGCCGCCAGTTCGTCGGCCAAGCAACACTAAACGAAACTCTCTTCCTTCCCTTCCTCCAAAAAAGCGACTTTTCATTCAGGCTCCGCCACAAACCGATAACCCACTCCCCGCACCGTTTGCAGATGCTTAGGATGCGCCGGATCCTCTTCGATATACCGGCGTAGTCGCACCACGAAGTTGTCAATCGCGCGTGTGTCGGTGTCTTCGTGCAGTCCCCACACGTCTTCCAGAATCGCCTTGCGCGAAACAATTCGTCCGGCGCTATGCACCAGGTAGCGAAGAAATTCCGCTTCCATCACCGTCAGATGGATGGTATTTCCCAGCGTACGCAGTTCCAGTTCTCCGAAGTCGATCGTCTTGTCCGTAAATTGGAAAGTATCGCCAGCCGCCGCATCCCCCGTATGAGTTTGCCCGTCGCCGCTCAGCAGTCCAGCGTCGCCCACCGCCGACTTCGACACCTCTGCATCCTTCATCCACACACTGCGGCGTAGCAGGCTCTCCAGTCGCGCAATCAGAATTGCCAGCTCAAACGGCTTCGGCAGGTAATCGTCGGCTCCCGAAGCGAACCCCTGCAGCACATCCTCGGGACGCCCGCGCGCCGTCAGCATCAGTATCGGCACATAATTTTTCTTCTCCCGCAGCAACGCCGCCACATCGAAGCCGCTCTTCCCCGGCAGCATCACATCCAGAACCACCACATCGAATCGCTCTTTTTTGTTCACCAATTGATCCAGCGCAGTTTCGCCATCTGGAGCAACCTCCACCGAATGCCCCTCAGCCTGCAGATTAAACTGCAATCCCTGCGCCAGGTGCGCCTCATCCTCCACCACCAACACCCGGCTCACGCCACCCTCCGTGGCAATTCCAGCGTCACGGTCGTCCCCTTGCCGGCACCGTCGCTCTGCGCGAAAACGCGCCCGCCATGCTTCCGCGCAATGGATCGCACGATAAACAATCCCAGCCCCGTTCCCTTCACCTGCGACAGCGAACGCTGCGTCACCCTGTAAAACCGTTTGAAGATCCGCTTCAACTCCTGCTGCGGAATGCCCACCCCGTGATCACGTACGCGAAGCACCAACCGCTCCTGATCGGAACCATCCAGTTCGACCGAAATATGGACGCCATACGGTGAGTATTTCACCGCGTTATCCAGCAGGTTCGAAACCGCCGTCCGCAATTCCTCCGGATCCCCCATGACCAGCGTTCCCGCTCCGTTGCGCGAAAACGCGGCCGCCTTAGTCGGCGCTTCGCGATATTCCAGCGCGTCCTCCGGCAAGTGATGGCGCGTGCGCGCAAGCTCGATGCAGTCCCTCACCAGCGCGTCGAACCGAACCGGCAGACGCTGCGATTTCACCTTCTTCTGCGCCGCCGCTCCCGCCTTCAACACCTGTTCCACCGTATAGAGCAGTCGATCGGTATCGACCAGCATCAGTTCGTAGAAGTTCTGCCGCTGCGAATCTTCCACTTCGCGTCGCTGCAAAGTTTGCAGGTACAGCCGGATCGAAGCAATCGGCGTCTTCAATTCATGCGTAACGGCATTGATAAAACTGTCGTGCTGCTCATTCCGCCGAATTTCACGGACTAGAAAAATCGTATTGAGAACAAGCCCCGCCACGATCGCCCCGAAGAAGATGATCCCAAGAAAAACCTTAATCCCCTCACGCCAATTAAGGATGATCCATCCACTGCCCACCGCAAACGCAACCGCCGCCAGGCAAACCCCGAACGTCAGGAAAAAATAGATAGCCTTCTGGCGACTAATGATGCGCACAGGGAGATTGTAGCGGGGCCGGTGGAAGGTGTCAGGTGTGCCGGGAGGGCGTAGCGATTGAGCATTGCGATATCCAAGCCCAGGGTTACCGCGTCACCACCTGTTTCACAGTTCCCAAACTGGCCTTGTGGAAAATGTCCCCTGAATAGGTGGCCTTGATGGTATAGGTCTTTGCGCTTGGGAAGGACAGAGCCAAGCTCGCTATTCCGTTGTTCGTCGCGCCTGTCCCTAAAACGGTCTTGCTGCTTGAAAAAGTAACCTGCGATCCGTCGGGAACTTCACTCGCGGATGTTACGGTCGCAGTGAGCAATATTGACTGGTTGACTCGAGAAGGATTGGGAGACGAGACTACTATTGTACTCGTAGTTGTTGTAAAGTTATTCAAAAGTAATCCGACCCTGCCTATCCCGTTGCTCTTGTTATTGGTTTGCTCGTTTGCCACCGCTACATCAATTTTCCCGTCCCTGTTGACATCTCCCAGCGCGGCGGAAACTGCATACGCGGCACCAGAGCTATAGCTCGCTGGCTCCTGAAATGTCCCGTCGCCGTTGCCGGGGAATACGCTGATTCCGCCTTTGGTACAGGCGACAGTCCGGCACTCGTTCGCGACCACGAGGTCTGCTTTGCCGTCGCCGTTCACGTCGCCAATCGTTACCGCCCGCGCCTCATATCCCCCTGAGGAAAAGGTGGAGGCTGTCTGCAAAGTGCCGTCACCGTTCCCCAGCAGAACACCTACCTCGCCACCTGTTCCGGGGGCGGTGCACGTGGCGCTGTTCTGACAGGCGTTGACGACCACAACATCTAACCGCCCATCGTTGTTCAAATCTTTGATCGCGAGCAGGCTCGCAATGTATCCTCCCGAGCCGTAGCTGACCGGGTTTCGGAACGTACCGTCGCCGTTCCCGAGTAGCACCGAGACGTCTCCGTCGCTCGGATAGCCTGTCTGGCTTTCATTGGCAACGACCACATCCGGAAATCCATCACCGTTCATGTCTCCGATTGCGACCGAAAGGGCTTCTTCACCCCCGGAACTGTAGCCCACAGGCTGCCGGAATGAACCGTCCCCATTTCCCAATAAAACGCTCACTACACTTACGCAAGGTCCGCCCTCACAAAGGTTAGCCACAACCACGTCTGGATGGCCGTCACCGTTCACATCCGCAATCGTGACTGATGTCGCCTCATATCCGCCCGAACTATAGGTAACCGGCGGCCTAAAGGTGCCATCGCCGTTGCCCAAGAGAATGCTGACTCCGCCGTTACTACAGCTTTCGTTCTCGCAGAGATTGGCCACAACCAAGTCGGGGAGACCGTCGCCGTTCACATCGGCGACAGCAATAGCACGAGGTTCGTAACCGGCGTCAAAACTGACCGCGTCTTGGAAGGTCCCATCACCATTGCCCAAAAGGACGCTCACATCGCCGTTTGCGCAACCGCCGCCATATTGGCAATTGTTGGCAACGACCAAATCCAATCGACCGTCGTTATTTACGTCTGCTAAAAGAACCGAAGCTGCAAGGTACCCACCCGTACCGTATGTCGTCGCTGCGGCGAAACTCACTGGAGGTTTGGCTACCTGTCCTCGCTGCTGTTCACCTGACCCTCGATCAGATTGGAGAGCCGCTAATTGGTTCGCGCGAGCCGCTGGATACGGTGGAGTGGCGACCACCGCGACGAGGATCACAACGGAGAAGCAGATAGACTTCAAAGTACCTCCGACAAGATGATCGTAATGCCTCTGTGAGACTCAGTCAGGCTTTTGGGGGAGGATACTGCAGCAAAACCCCCGAAGGTTACCATCTCGCGATGATTCTTGTCCAAACACCTCAAGGTAGCCGCGCGCCCTATCGACTCCAGACAACCCCCAGCGTCAGGAAATAATAGATCACCTTCTCGCGGGTAGTGATGCGCACGACAGAACTGTGAAGGGGTAGGGTGGACGTCGGAAGCCGAGGATTTAGTTTGTGTGAAATCGACTTTCCTAATGATTACAGGCGCTGAAATTGAAAAGGCCCACGTCCCTGACCGCCCTGCGCCAGTACGAGAGCCTTTTTCCTGAGACCTGAAAACTAAGAGCTAAGACCTGCCCTGCTAATCGTTCCCCGCTGCCGCAGCCAGCACCGCCGCCGCACGCACATCCCGCGTCAACGGTGGCTTCGGAGGCAGATGATCCAACTGCACTTTATAAATATGCCGCGCCAATCCCAATTTCTTCAGCGCCCAGATGCCGTACCAGTTCATATCGATTTCATACCAGCGCAGTCCATGGCGCGCCGATACCGGATGCGCATGATGATTGTTATGCCATCCCTCACCAAAAGTCAGAATCGCCACAAAAAAGTTGTTGGTCGATAGATCCTTCGTAGCAAACCGCCGCGATCCCCAAAGATGCGTAACCGAGTTCACCATCCAAGTAGCGTGCAGTCCCACCACCGTGCGCGCGAACACTCCCCACAGCAGCCACGGCAGCCCGCCAATCGCATAAAGAATGACGCCCAAAATCACGTTGCTCGTCCAGTGATACGTCGTCAACCAGACGTGAACTTTATCTTTGGTCAGATCCGGCACGTACCGCGCCAGCGTCGTCGTGTCATGGTGCATCGACTTGCCGGTCAAGATCCAGCCCATGTGCGACCACCACTTGCCGTCGTTCGGAGAATGCGGATCCCCTTCGTCGTCCGAAAATTGATGATGAATACGGTGTGTCGCCACCCAGAAAATTGGCCCGCCTTCGAGCGCTAGCGTCGCGCACCAGGTCAGAAAATATTCCACCCACTTCGGAGTCTTATATCCGCGATGCGTCAGCAGGCGGTGATAGCTCATGCCGATGCCGAGGCTGCCTGACACCCACCATAGAAAAATGGCCACAAAGAATGCCGGCCAGGTAAAGAAAAATAAGGCCGCGATCGCGCCCACATGAAACAGACCCATCGCTATTGCGGTGATCCAATTAAATCCGTCGGCTTTGGCTTTTTGTTTGCGATTGGAGCCTTCCCCACCGGCTCGCATCGCTTGGCTGGTTGCTTCTTCGATCGTCTCGCGTGCTATTTCGCTCATCGCTTTTTCCTTAGTCAACTTGGACTCAAGCCCGAATTTGACAATACCAAGAGACGGCCCGCTTGTTTGTAATACTTCTGTAATCGCCTCCAGACAAAGGGGTTACGCCGGTAATAGGCCCCGCCCAGCGGACCTTGCAAGAATTTTCCCTGGCCCACGACCCGCCCCCAACAGAAAACTTGTGCCTACTCTCAACCGTATACAGCGCTCCCGCGCGTGTCTCGCCCCTGTGACTCTCGGCACTCAACTCTGTGACCCCGCATCTTTTTCTGCAAGTTTCTCTGACGTAGAGTATGGTTGTCAGGTCAACCGAACTCCGAAAGCAGGAGGTGTGCGTTGAAAACAAAAACTCTACGTCGAGTCTTAGGCAAGAAACATTTTCTGGTAACAGTAGGAATCGTTCTTTTTGCCTTCGCCCTCTGGGCGCAAAAACCGAAAGATCCACCACCCGCCGAATACAAGGTTCCTCCCGAAGCTGCCGCCAAAGCCAACCCCGTGAAACCTTCCGAAGAGTCGCTGGCCAAGGGCAAGAAGCTGTACAACCTCGACTGCGCCATGTGTCACGGAACCAGTGGTGACGGCAAGGGCGATATGGCTTCCGACATCAAGAACGTCACCGACTTCACCAATCCCGAATCGCTAAAGAATCGCAAGGACGGCGAACTCTTTTACGCGATCCGCAACGGCAAAGGCGATATGCCCCCAGAGGGCGATCGCGCCAAGGACGACGATATCTGGAACATGGTGAACTACGTCCGTTCCTTCGCCAGGAAATAGACGTTTTCTCGTGAGTACGAGCATTTCGCGTGGGGACGGGCGACCCGCCCGTCCAATCCGAGCAAAGCTCGGCGGGTTCTTTCGTAGTCTGCCGCTAAGGTCGCGCTGAGGGTGTTTTCGCCGTTTACTTAGACACCGCCGCCTTCACTTCCACCCCCGCCCATTTCTCCAGCAGCGTGAGCGTGGCCGCGTAGTCCAGATCCTGGTGACCCTCTTCGGCCGCTACGTCGTAGACCTCTTCCACCGCTTCCAGTCCCGGCAACCGCACGCGCGATTCTTTCGCCGCGTCCAGCGCCAGCCGAATGTCTTTCAACATGAGCCGCAACGGAAAATTCGGCGAGAAGTCGCGTTTCAAAATAAAAGGAGCTTTATATTCGACCACCCCTGACTTCACCATCGACGCCATAATCAGCGGCAGAAGCTTCTCTACATCCACGCCCAGCTTGGCCCCGAGCGTCAGCGCTTCCGCGAATCCCTCAAAGATCAGCGCGATCTGCAGGTTCATCACCAACTTGGTTGCCTGCCCTTTGCCCGTTTCTCCCATGTGGAAGACCTGTTTCCCCATCGCCTGAAAAAGCGGCTGCAACCGCGCCAGCGAGGCATCGTCCGCTCCGACCATAAAAATCAAACTGCCCGACTCGGCCGCAATCTTCGATCCCGTCATCGGCGCATCCACCCAGCGGACGCCGTGGGCCTTCGCCCGTGCAGCGAACCGCAGCGTCGCCGAAGGCGAGATTGTGCTCGAATCGGCAACGATCATGCCCTCATCCAGCACCTTCTCCACGCCCGTAGGACCACCCAAGACCTCCTCGACGGCCTTCGTGTCCGAGACGCACATCCAAACCACTTCCGCGCCCTCCGCCGCCTCCGCCGGAGAAACCGCGCTACGCGCGCCCTCCACTTCTTTGCCGCTGCTCCGATTCCACACCGATACTTCATGTCCAGCCTTCACCAGATTGGCGGCCATCGACCGCCCCATAATTCCCAACCCTAAAAAAGCGACACGCATCGTCCTCAACTCCTGGTTTCGAGAAACAAATTTTCCAGCTTGTATAACTTCCGATTAGATACGAGTTGGGAAGCGAGGGTCAAGGGAAACAGGCGGCAGCTCTGCTTCGATTGCTTGAAAAAACTTTCTAGCCGTGCCGCAACTTCCCGAAAACGAGCGACGGCTTCTAGTCTTCGGAAAAATAAAAAGCCGGACAACACGCGTCCGGCCTCCATTCACTCCGATTAACTTACTTCGGCGGAAAGTTTTTCAGCATCTTGTCCACCGATTTATCCAGAGTCTTTTCGTTCTTGTCCGGCTTGTCACTGAGCGTGTCACTCGCAACTCCACGCCACACCAGTTGTTTGTTCTTCGCATCGTACATATCAAGAACCAGGCTTCCCACGCGATAAGTCTCGGTTGTTGTCGTCGTTTCTCCGAAGCCTCCCCAGCGCCATCCGCCAAGTCCATCGTAGAACGTGCTGTATTCCTGTTGATTTCGGCTCGATCCCACCGCCATCAGCGCGATATCGGCGCCGGAATCCACCTTTTGCCAGCCCTTGCTCTGCAGATCCTTGTCCACCGCGTCCTTAATGCGCGTCTCCCACAACGGATCGCTGGTCTGCACCTTCTCCCACGAATAAGTGTGATAGTTTCCAAACGACGCGTGTTTGTCATAATCCGTGCGCACATCCTGCGCCCACGCAACCGCTGCGAAGGCTAACAACGCGCTCAGGATGGGCGTAATTCTTCTAATCTTCTTCATCATTGTCCTCCAACAGCACTACTTGCAGCCGCTTTAGGATGTTCCCTCCCCACACGGGGTTGCAGCGGCTAAAGCAAATTACTCCGGTCCATTCCCCCTTCCTGCCGCACACTCTCCGTCAGAATCCCATGGCCGTTCACCCCCTCCAGTGTCGACCCGTTCTTCCTGAGCATCTAAAGTCACTGGAGTGTTGGCGCAACAACGCCGATAATGAACCTAGTCATCTGCACTCCTGCGAAGGGATGAAATCCTATTGGCTGAAACAATGTTGAAGTCGTCCCTCAAGAATCCCGCTCTCCGTAAGCGTGCCAGCGAGTTCACACGCCTGGTGCGGAATTCGGCGGTCACCCCGCTTACCGGCACGACCCATCAAGCGAAACTCGTCGCGAACGGCGAACTCGGCATCACCTTCATCGGGCACTCCAGCTTTTTCCTCCAGATCGGCAAGCACAACGTCGTCATCGATCCCAACTTCGCGCGCTGGCTCTTTATCCTGAAACGCCTGCGCCGCCCCGGACTCAACCTCCGCGAACTCCCGCCCATGGATGTCGTCTTGGTCACCCATGCCCACTTCGATCACCTGCACCGCCAGTCGTTGCGCACCATCGCGCGCCAAACCCGCCGACAGACTGGAACCGCGCCCACCCTCGTTGTCCCTCACCATCTTTTCGATCTCGTCTCCGATCTCGGCTACGAGCAGATCGTCGAACTCGAATGGTGGAACACCTATCGCCACGGCACCCTCGACATCACCCACGTCCCCTCCCGCCACTGGGGAGCGCGCATTATCAAAGATTCGCACCGCGGCTACGGCGGCTACGTATTGCGCAGCGGCAAACACTCCGTCTATCACGCCGGCGACACCGCCTACTTCAACGGATTCCGCGAGATTGGCCGCCGCCTTTCGCCAGAACTCGCGCTGCTGCCCATCGGAGCCTACAATCCCGAGCAATTTCGCAACGTCCACACCAGTCCCGCCGATGCCACTCGCGCCTTTGTCGACCTCAAATCTCGCTGGATGGTTCCCATGCACTACGGCAGTTTCCGCCTCTCTCACGAACCTATCGAAGAACCCCTGCAGTTGCTCGAGCGCGCTGCCCTCGCCGCCGGTGTCAGAGACAAAGTGGTCGTGCTCGAAGAAGGCGTCACCCGCTTCTTCTAAACACTCTTCCGGTGAAGTTCGCCGAAGCCGGTTTTATCTGCGCTCGCCAATCGATCCCCTTCCTGCCCTCCGGGTAAACACCCTAGAGCTTGATCCGCCCCTGAGGAGTATCCTCTCCCTCATGGATAAGAAAGAAATTAACTCTCCCAAACTGACCGAGCATTTTCTCTTTTGGGTGATCGGCATCGCGCTCTTGCTTTTCGCCTTTCTCTTCGCCCATTTCGTCTATCACGTTATCTAACTCGAGAGAATCGGCCCGAAACCTATGCTCTTCACAGGTCCGGACTGAATGCGCCAAGCATCTTTCGCCCGTTTCTGTGTCATCATAGCGTCGTTAAACAATTGCGGAAGCGAAGGAGCCGGGCACATGGCGAAAATCAGATTTCAAGGGCAGCCCTCCGAAGAACAGAAGCGGCATGCCCGCAAAAAAGAGAACAATCCCTTCAGCGAACAAGAGAAGCATGGAGAGGAAGCCCAGCGTCGCGCGCCTCAAACTTCAGCCATAGCCCAAACGAACGCTTCCGTCCAGCCCCAAGCTTCCGATGTCAAAGCCGCTCCCGGCAAGAATCCCCCCCAAAAAAAGCGCACCTAGCCGGACCGTTTCAATCCCGCTGATTTCAGAGTTGAGCTTTGCGCTTCCCGGCTGGTTTAGATTGCCCGGCCCGCCGCTTGGGGGCGGCTATGTGGGGTCGTGGGGTGAGGCCGGGCAATACTGTGCTTCCTTCTATTGCTGATGTATCTTTTCTACTCCTCCCGCGTCGCCCTGCCTGTGACGACGATCACTCATATGCGTGACGATGCTACCCCGCCCTGTGATCAATATCACGGACAGCACGGACATCTGCCGCTAAGGTAAGAGTGAATTTACTCCAGAAAACCCTCAGGAGAAGGCATCATGGCTTATGTAATCACCGACAATTGCGTCAAAGACGAACTTTGCGTGGACGTCTGCCCCACCGACTGTATCCACCCCAAAAAAGACGACCCGAAATTTGAGGCAGAGACCCAGCTTTACGTCGATCCCGAAGGCTGCATCGATTGCGGCGCCTGCGTTCCGGCTTGCACCTCCGACTCGATCTTTGTCGCCGACGAAGTTCCCGACGACAAGAAAGAGTTCATCGAAAAGAACGCCGCCTATTTCGCAAAGTAATCGTCATTCCAAAGTCCCCGCCCAAGCAGCGCTTGGACGGGGAACTCCCCCATCGTCGCGCTCGACGCAAGCCCCGTCTCGTTTTTTTTGCCTCGTCTGAAACTTAGTCTTCCCTCGTAAATCTCATTCAGCCGCGACACCTCTCCCGCAGCACGTTTCCTGCGTTCGCGGAGAGCCTTGTTCGGGCGAGGTGCGCAATTCTGTGAATCAGGAGTTCGAAATGGCTCGCACCTCCCATCTTCTCTTCGTAGCTCTCTTGGCAACCAGTATCCTGTTGCCAGCACCCAGCCACGCCGAAACCCGTGGCGCCTCGACTGGCGCCGTTTTTGCGATGACCAACGACGTCCAGCACAACGCGATCATTACCTACCTCCGCAACGCCGACGGCTCTCTACAAGAGAGTGGGACTTTCCTTACCGGAGGTCGAGGCAGCGGAGGCGTGACCGATCCTCTCGGATCGCAGGGCTCCCTCACCTTGAGCCAGGACGGTTCCTGGTTGTTTGCTGTGAACGCGGGTAGTGGAAACCTCTCCGTTTTCCGGGTGCGAGGTTCGAAGCTGTCTCTCGTTCAGAAAATTGCATGTGGCGGCAGCACTCCAATCTCTGTCGCGCAACACGGATCTCTGGTCTACGTTGCCAATGAGGGAGCCGCCAGCAATGTTTCCGGTTTCTATCTCCAAAGCACCGGCAAATTGAAGCCGATAGCAGGTTCGACCCAATTTCTTTCGACCGCCAACTCCGGCGCCTCGTCACTATCCTTCAGCCCGGACGGTCAGTTTCTCCTCGTAACCGAAAAATTGACGAATAACATCGACGCCTTCCACCTTCAGGCTAACGGAACCTTGGGCCCGATCAAAACCAACCCCAGCGCCGGTCCCGGCCTCTTCGCCTTACTGTTCGCTCCCAACGGCTCGGCGCTCGCCGTCGAAACCGGTCCCGCCGGAGGCACCAACGCTTCCGCCATCTCTTCCTACTCAGTGCTCGACAACGGAGTCCTGACCCCTATCAGCACCAGCGTTCCCACGCTAGCAGCCGCAACGTGCTGGCACGCCATCACTCCCAACGGCCAGTTTGTTTTCACCTCCAACGCGGCCTCGGCCACCATCTCAGGTTTCGCCATCGGCGCCACTGGCTCACTGACGCCACTTCCCGGCACCGTCGTCGGCACCAATCCCGCCGGCAGCACCAATCTCGATATCGCAATCAGCTCCGACAGCAAGTTCCTTTACACGCTGGATTCGGGCACGGGCACCGTTAGCATTTTCGCAATCAACTCAGACGGCACCCTCAACAACCTGGGCGACGCCGGGGGATTATCCTCGACCGCGGGTTTCAACGGAATCGCCGCTTTCTAACTTCCGAAAAAAACGATCCGGATGAGTTGCGGTTCCTGCCGCAACTCATCCCTCGTCTGGCACGCGATCTTAGGCGTCCGATCGCGCCGCCGCCCCACTCCGTGGATGCCCGATCAAGTACGTCAACGGCGCTTTCCCGTCCGAGACCTCCCCGATCTCCCACTCGTACTCCGCGCCTACCAACTCCCCAACCAGCTCGCGCAGTTCCTCGGGCCCGTAGGTGCGTAGGCACGAAACCACTCCATCGAATAACAACACCACCGGAATGGCTGGAACCACGTAGGTCCAGAACATTCGTGACCAGCGAAAAGGCCGAATACAAAACGCAGATAGGAACAACAGGAAAACCCAAGCCGAAACAACAATGACCGTCTTGGGAGCACGCTTCGTGACTTCAAACACCCCAATCCCTTCGCCCGCGTCGACCGCGTTCTGCAGAATCGCCCGCGCATCCGCCACACCAAAATGATGAAACGACGTGAACATCGTGCGAAAGCCGGGCAGCTCAAATGGAACCCGCCTCGCATCGACAGACCCTGAATGGAAGCCGATCTTTCCATCGGAAGCCTTCTTTACCTTTTCGAACGCCGCAAGATTTGGGTATTTATCGGTCAGTGAAATTTGCAGCGCAGACTTGTTGCCGTTCGAACCCGTCGGCTCCAGATCCCGACGCAGCTTAAGCCACGGCCCGCCGCCACCCGAACAGAGGTCGACCACCGAATGGCCCTCATTCGTCGAAATAGCCATCGCTTCCATCCCCCGGCGCAACAGGGGCACGATTGGCCTATATGTATTCAGCAGGTTGATGCCAAACTGCAGTGAACTCGTAACCCCGTCGCGAATCGGCGCAGGCAACCACTCTTGATCGTGAATTTCGATAAACTGTATTCGGCGCATTGAAGGTTGGGTCTGTTGAGAAGTATCCACAGAACCAGTCGCTTCGTCGAATCGTTCAAGTTAATTAGTAAAGGTAAGCATTGACCCGCGCCAGGACACGTCTTTCAACGCTCTCCGCAGAAACACGAATTCAAAGTTAGACTGTTAACCAGCAAAATGATCAAATCTCCCCGAGGAACTCGCGACCTTCTTCCCCCCGATACCGCGCTCTGGAACTTTGTCGAGGCGACCGTCCGCGATGTATTCCGCGCCTACAATTTCCACGAAATTCGCACCCCGATTTTCGAATCGACCGAACTCTTCGCCCGCGGTGTCGGCGAAGAAACCGACATCGTTTCGAAAGAAATGTTCACCTGGGAAGATCGCGGCCGCGCCGAGAGCGACAAGGGCCAGTCCCTCACCCTCCGTCCCGAGAACACCGCCGGCGTCGTACGCGCCTACATCGAGCACAAACTCTGGGACCGCGGCATCAACAAACTTTTCTATATCGGACCCCAATTCCGTCGCGAGCGTCCGCAGAAAGGCCGCTACCGGCAGTTCTATCAAATTGGAGCGGAAGTCATCGGCCCCGCCACCGCTGGCAGCCAGTCTCCCGCCAGAGACGCCGAGATTCTCGAACTGCTCGCGACTTTGCTCGACCGCGTCGGCATCACCGGATGGACCCTCGAACTCAACTCCGTCGGCTGTCCCGCCGACCGCGCAAAATTCAACGAAGCTCTGCGCCAGGCCCTTGCTCCTGTCGTCGACAAAATGTGCGTCGATTGCCAGCGCCGCGCTGTCACGAATCCCCTGCGCGTCTTTGATTGCAAGGTTCCCGAAGATCAACCGATCATCGACACTCTGCCCACCATCAATCAATTTCTGGACGACGATTGCCGCCTCCACTACGAAGCGGTCAAGCAGATCCTGAATGCCGTTGAGATCCCCTACGTCGAGAATCCACGCCTGGTGCGCGGTCTCGATTACTATACAAAAACTGCCTTCGAATTCACGCACGGATCGCTGGGCGCGCAGAACGCGATTCTAGGCGGAGGCCGTTACGATGGCCTATCCGAAGCGCTCGGCGGCCCCGCCGCTCCGGGCATCGGCTTCGCCATCGGAGAAGACCGGCTCGTCCTGTCTCTAACCGCAACCGCCGAATCCGTTCTGCGCAAGCCCGACGTCTACGTAGCTCCGCTCGGCCCCGGCATGGATCGTGAAGCCGCCCGAGTCGCGCGCGAACTGCGCCGTCACGACCTGGTCGTCGAACTCGGCGACGAGTCGTTTCGCAAACTGAAAAAATCATTCGAGGCCGCCGACAAAGTCGGCTCACGTTATCTTTTAATCGTCGGCGAAAACGAAGTCGCCGCCAACGCATTCGCCTTGAAGCATCTCGCCACCGGCGAACAGGTCACCGTTCCCCGTGCCGAATTGCCGCAACGCATCCTGCAGAAAAAGTAGAATCGTCCGTTGAGGCCTGAAAAAAACGCACCCCATAACAACGAGGAGTAGCTAAGCACCAAAGACCGACGACCAAGGACCAACGACGAAGAACATAAGGAGACGACCGATGCGAACCACTTCCCTATTCTTTGCTGCCATTCTCACCGCCGCTGCGGCCTTTGCCCAGCCAGCCCCAGCCGTCTCCGCTTTCGATCAGCAACTCATCGACCAGCAAAAGCAATTCCTGCAAGCAATCCAGACCCACAACGTCGCCCTCGTCGATCAATCCCTTGCCAACGATTTCGAGGGCATCGCTATCAACGGCGACTCCTACGATCGCGGAGAAATCCTCGACTCAGCCCAGGGCCCGTCCCCAAAACAACTGCAAGCCTACGAATTTCACGTGATTAAGTTGACCCCCGATTCCGCCATCGTCACCTACAACTTAATCGTCCCAGGCGAACACCCGCGCTATCGCCACATGGCCGATACCTGGGCAAAAATCGATGGCGCCTGGAAGCTTAAATTCCGCCAGTTCACCCCCAATCTCTGGAGCGCTACCGACCCCGATTAACGATCGGAGTTTAACAATCCGCGACTAACGACCGCCTTTTGCAGGCCCCCGACTCCCTTCGTGCCCTTCGTAGTACAGCCCTTTGCAAACTGACCACCCGCATTCACCCAACTCCTCTCGCCGTTCCATTTATAATCACCAATTCAGCTCACGACGGAAATTTCATCCCCGCGACTGTCGGCAAGAACAAATCCGGCTACACAAGGCAAGCAAACGTGCTCGATTTCTTAGGCGATCTCAAACGAACTCATATGTGCGGAGCCCTCCGGCTCTCCGATGCTGGCAAAAAAGTTGTGCTCATGGGATGGGTCAACCGCCGCCGCGACCTCGGCCAGATTATCTTTGTCGACCTCCGCGACCGCACCGGCATCACGCAAGTCGTCTTCAACCACGAACTGAACCCCGCCGTTCACCAGAAAGCCGAGGCCCTGCGCAACGAATTCGTCATCGCAGCGATCGGAACCGTGAAAAAGCGCGACGCGGACACCATCAATCCCAACATTCCCACCGGAGAAGTCGAACTCGTTGTCGAAGATCTGCGCATTCTGAATGTATCCAAGCCGCTGCCATTTCTTCCCTCCGATACGGTCCTGGCCAACGAAGAGATGCGCCTCAAATATCGCTACATCGATCTGCGCCGCGACGCCATGCAATTCAACATCGAATTGCGGCACAAAGTCGCGCTGGCCATCCGCGAAAACCTGGCGTCGCAGGGATTCTTCGAAATCGAAACTCCCTTCATGACCCGCTCCACTCCCGAGGGCGCGCGCGATTACCTTGTCCCCAGCCGCGTGCAGCCGGGGCAGTTCTACGCCCTTCCGCAATCGCCGCAGCTTTTCAAGCAGATCCTCATGATCTCCGGCTTTGATAAATACTTTCAGATTGTCCGTTGCTTCCGCGACGAAGACCTACGCGCCGACCGTCAGCCGGAATTCACCCAGATCGATCTCGAAATGTCCTACCCCCAGCCCGAGCGCGTTTGGGAGGTCGTCGAGGGTTTCCTGACCGCCGCCTTCAAAGCCGCCGGGCACGCGATCCATGCGCCTTTCCCGCGCATGGACTACGACGAAGCCATGCGCCAATACGGCATCGACAAGCCCGATCTCCGCCTGCCCGCTTTCACCGATGTGGCCGACTGCTTTACTCCCGCCGATCTGGAAACACTCGCCATCAATCCAGAACTGCCCGTGATCGCGATTCGCACGCCGCACGTCGGCGAACTCTCGCGCAAAGAACGCGACGACATCAAGCCGCTCTTCGTCTCCAAGGGCGGAGCGCGCGTCTTCGAAGATTTCAAACGTATCGAAACCAAATTCCCCGAAGCCGGAGCCAAAGTCCGCGCGAAAGCCGGCGCCGCTGCCGACGATTTGCTCGTCCTCGTCGTCGGTTCCGCGCAAACTGGCAAAATCGACGCGCATCCCGCCAGCAAGCGAAAGGTCACGCCGGCGGAAATGGCCATCTACGCTTCTGCAGGCCTGCTCCGAGTCGCCCTCGCGCAGAAATATTCCGACCGCCACAAGTTATTCCAGAAAGGCGACTATCGCTTTCTCTGGGTGACCAACTTCCCAATGTTCGAGTACGACGACGGAGAGAAGCGTTGGAACGCCGCCCATCATCCCTTCACTTCGCCGCACGACGACGACATGGACAAACTTGAAAGTGATCCCGCCATGGTGCGCGCCCTCGCCTACGACGTCGTGCTGAATGGCACCGAGTTAGGCTCCGGCTCCATCCGTATTCACCGCCAGGACGTGCAGAGCCGAATCTTCCAAGCCCTCGGCATGACCGACGAAGAAGCGCGCGCTCGTTTCGGCTTCTTCCTCGAAGCTCTCGAGTACGGTACGCCTCCGCACGGCGGCATCGCCCTCGGCCTCGATCGCATCGTGATGATTCTCGCAGGAGCGGAAAGCCTGCGCGAGGTCATTCCCTTCCCCAAGACCGCCGCCGCCAAAGATCTGATGATGGAAGCGCCTACTCCGGTAGCTGACGCTCAATTGCGCGATCTGGGAATAGGAGTTGTGAAAAAGTAGCCCGCGACGACTGATTTTCCTGGCATGACAAAAACCCCGCCTGGTCCTATGACTGGCGTGGTCGGTTGACTGTTTGATCGTCTACGCCACCTTCACGTGTCCCGCTTCCCCAACGTTGACTTTCCCACCCGTCACAGCGGCCGCCACATAGCGTATGCCCATCACAATCTTGCTGCTGTTCGCTTCCCAGAATTCGCCTTCCTTTACATCTACGCGCATCACCGCAATATCCGGATCATCTTCGCCTCCCGGAAACCACGCCTTGTACATCACGTTCCACAGTTCCTTGATTTTCGCCCGGTCCCGGCTTACCGAAGCGGTCCCCCGTAGCGTGATGTATTTCGAATGATCGGGATCGGCATAATCCAGCGTGACATGATGATCCTGCACCACTTCCGCAACCTTCCCCGACGATCCGCGCGCTAGGAACCACAACGTTCCGTTGAAAGGTTCGTTCTGCGTCGCCATCGGACGGCTCCGAATTTCCCCGTCTTCGTCGATCGTCGACATCATCGCAATCCGGATGTCCTTAACCAGTTCTCGAATCTTCTCCATCCCTTCTTGTCCGCTTAACTGCTGCAATTCTCCGTTCTGCTGATCCATTCGGTTCCTCCGTTGTCTTCTAAGATGCCACCCGCCAGAATGGGTTTGCAGCACCTCGCCGCTAGACAAAACAAACCAGACCCCCTGCACGCCCTACAGGAAACACTGCAGTGCTAACTGCCGCAACATGCCCTACACTACCTCGCGCAAGTGTTCGAACCTCAAAGGAGAAGAACATGAAAAAGCTAATCGCATTGTGCTTCGCGCTCGCTCTCTTGACCTGCACCGTAGCGGCCGCGCAAGACACAATGAATAACGACAACATGAAGTCGGACATGGCGAAGAAAACCTCCAAGGTCACGGGAAAAATTAGCGATGACGGCAAGACCTTTGTCAGCGAAGACGGTAAGACCTGGACCATCTCAAATCCGGATGCTGTGAAAGGACATGAAGGGCATCACGTTACTCTGACCGCGCACGTATACCCTGACAAAATGGAAGTTCACGTCATGTCGCTCAAAATGGCAAAATAATCGCGACGGACACGAACGATCGAAGACCTGCCGTAAGCTTCAAACAAGCATGACTTCCCCACCGCGGTGCCGGCGCGCCGAAACGCTGGCACCACTCTACAATTGGGCTTTCCAGCTAATCTCTCGAAAACTACCGACGCTCCCCGATTCGCTATCCCAACGTTCGTTCACTTGTGCCACATCCAACAGACGCCGCGCTAAATATGCCCACGCCTTTACAACTCAATGATCTGCTCGCCCTCGATGCCGGCGCATCCCGGCCCCGAGCCACTTGGGTCTATGGAGCGCTTCGCTATTTTCTCGACATCCCCGCGCCACTTCGAACCGAGAGCATCGTCCAATTTACCGCCACCATCGATTCCCATCCCCGCCGCACCGAAATCCGCGACATCTTCCACGAATTCTGGTCGCACCACTCCTACACACGCGTCATTTCCGAGGCTGGCTTGCCCGACGAAGTATTCCTTCTACGCGAACTTCTTGCCCGTACCGTGCGCCATCTCATCCCCGTCGACGAGGTTCAAGGAGACCTTTACGTACTCCTCGACTCCTTGGACCTCCGCGACGCGGACGCCCAGTGGGTCGCCTCGCTCCCCGATTCCTTCGTCGACTGGTGGGCTGACATTTTTCGTCCCTCGCCCACATCCATTCTCGCCTCCTGCAAACTTCTGGCCCTCCGCGCCACCAACATCGGCCTCGCCCGCGACCTCTTAACCATGGCGAGCGATGAAGGAGTCACGAAATCCCCCTTCTTCGACCTGCCCGCCCTGGTCGAGCACGTGGCGCGCCACCCCAAAGATCTCCCGCAATGGGAGGCACGCCGCCAAGCCTGCGAAACTCAACTGCGCGAGATTACGAACTTGCTCGAAGAGCGCGGCTCTTCCGCCAACCTGGTCTTCCGTGTACGTCTTCTCCGATCATTATTGTGGCGCATCCAGCAGGTCCTGAACCTGCAACGCAAAGACACCGACTCCCGCAAATTCGCCGTTACCATCGCCCACGGGTTTGCCACCCAGCGGAAAATCGGCAGCATGATCAGCGCCAGCACCCGCCGTCTCGCCCGCAGTGTCGTTGAAAAGACCGGACGCGTCGGCATCCATTACATCGCAAAAAACACCGCCCAATGGAAGACCATGGGATGGGGAGCCATCCTCGCCGGAGTGATCACCTGTTTCACCGCCGTATTCAAATACTCCATCTCTTCCCGGATTCACGCCCCTTTTCTCGTCGCCATCGGCCACTCCCTGAATTACACGATCAGCTTTCTCCTCATGCAGGCCGGCGGCTTTCTTCTCGCCTCCAAAATGCCAGCCGCGACCGCGGCCACGCTCGTCGACGCCATGGAAGATCCCGAGAAAGATCACATGGCCAGTCTTCAGGCCATTTCGCAGACTCAGACCCTGGTAACGATCGGCAATCTGATAGGCGCAGTCTTTTTTTCCATCGTCATCGACCGTATCTGGAATTTAATGCAGGGGCATCCCTTTCTCTCCCCCGAAGAAGCAGCTCACGGCGTAAAGATGCTGCTGCCTCTGCATTCGCTGACCATTCCCTTCGCCATCACCACCGGTGTTTTTCTCTGGCTCTCTTCTCTCGCCACCGGCTGGACCGCCAACTACGTCGCCATCACGCGCATGGAATCCGCCATCGATCACAGCCTCCGCATCCGCCGTCGCCTGGGAGCCGCCAGCGCTCATTCCCTCGCGCATTGGATGAAACATAACGCCGCAGGCTCCGTCGGATACATCGTCCTCGGCTTCCTTCTCGGCTCCGTCCCCATTCTCTTCTCTCTCTTTGGCATCCCCCTCGAAGTGCGTCACGTCACCCTCAACGCCGCAAGCCTCACCTACGCTCTAGACGCGCTTCGATTGCAAGGCGAGCTTCACCTCTCCGATGTGCTGCTCACCTTTACCGGCATCCTTCTCGTCGGCGTCTTCAATATCGTCACCTCCTTTGTCCTCAGCTTCCTGCTCGCCGTTCGCGCCCGCGACATCGGAGAAGACAAAGCTCGGCGCTTCCTGAAAGAGGTCGGCCTCAAGGTAGTCGCTCGTCCTCTCACCTTCCTTCTACCGGGATTTGAGCCATCCGGGTCGGATTTGTAACTTTCCCCAACCCGGCGCATCCTAACTGGCTAAGAGAGGCTAATTCGATGGATAATCCTTCTTTATTGAACCGTTCAAAGTTGAAGCAGCCCAAGCCCAGTCGGCGACAGTTTCTCGGCACTTCCCTGCTGGCATTCACTGCCGCCACTCTAGCGGCCTGTTTCAAGAGCCCTGTCGTGGGCGCGTCCAACTCTGACCCTTCCGACGACCATGACAAAGATCAGCGGCCCGTCACCATCATTCGCTTCAATGACTCCGGCGAGAAAATCGGCCCCGTCCAAATCAAAAAAGTTCACAAGACCGATGCCGAATGGAAGCAGCAATTAACCTCTCTGCAATTTCAAGTGACCCGGCAACAAGGCACGGAGACTCCCTTCACCGGCGCCACCTACAACCTTCATGAGAAAGGCCTCTATCGCTGCATTTGCTGCGACAACGCGCTCTTCAGTTCCGATACGAAGTTTGATTCTGGCACCGGATGGCCCAGCTTCTGGGCTCCGATCGCAAAAGAAAATGTCAAAACCTCGACCGACACCAGTTTTGGCATGACCCGCGATGAGGTTTCCTGTGCCGAGTGCGACGCCCATCTCGGTCATGTCTTCGACGACGGCCCGCAACCCACCGGCCTTCGCTATTGCATGAATTCGGCGTCCCTGAAATTCATCAAGCGCGCATAGGAGCGGGTTTTAGCAGCAGCTTAGTCACGAACGCAATTGCCCGGGATTTCGAACCAGCTCACTTCTCTACCGACGCCAGCACATAGTCGGTCAGAATTTTTTCGGTCTGTTCGTGCATTCCGTGCGTGTTGTAATTCGTGCTCGTAATCACCACCGCCATATCGAGCGACGGGATGACCACAACCTTGTTTCCTCCATTGCCCGACATAAAAAACGCCGGACAACTCTGATCTCCCGCCTTGAACGTTTTCAGCCACCACAAATACCCGTACTCGGTGGAGTCGTCGATCCGCGCGTGAGCTTCCGTCGAAACACGCACCCAGCCTTCGCTTACAATCCGCTTCCCTCGCCACATTCCCCCATCAAGATACAGTTGCGCGACCGTGAGCAGGTCTCGGCTGGATAGCCGCAACCCTCCACCCGTTTGCGGCGTGTTGAGTGGCGAATAGACCCATTCCGCATCGCTGATGCCCAGCGGCTGAAACAGCTTCTCGCGGGCATAATGATCCGTGCGCTCCCCCGTGGCCTTCTCGATCACCTCGCTCAGCGTAAAAACTCCGCCCGTGCAATAACTGAAATAGCGCCCGTAAGGGGGCGCTTCCACCTGTTCCCCGACATGCATGTGCCCGCGAATCGGCAAGTCGAGAATGAACTGCGCCCAATCCTCCACCACATACATGCGCTCTTCGTTGCCCCGCGAAGCGTCGTTCCAATCGTCGCACTCCAGCGGAGAACTCATGGTCAGGAAATCTTCCACCGTAATTGCCGACTTTCGTGCGTCCGGATTTTGCAGTTTGCGCGCACGCTCCGGCAATAACCCCAAAATCTTGGCATCCACTCCGCTCAGCTTGTGCTCGTCGATTGCAATTCCAATCAACGCGTCTGTGATGCTCTTCGTCGCCGAGCGCGTGTCCCGCAACGTCGCCGCATCCCCGGCAAAATATCCCTCATAAGCCAATTTTCCGTGGCGGGCAACCAGAACGCTGTCGATCCTCTTGAATTCCCCCGACCGAATCGCCGCTTCGAGCGCGTGCAGACGCGCTTCCGAAAGCCCGGCTTCGCTGGCAGAGACCGTGGCCCAAGGGCTAGCCATCGTTTCAGATGTCTGTGTTTGACAAATCACAAGAACGGAACTTAACCACAGGAGAGTAATCGCGACAATTGAGCGGATGCATTTCATGGAAGCCTCGCGGATTCGACGCGCAATTCGGCCGGTCGTGAGCAGCCGACTAATATCAAGTCGCGAAATCTAACGCCGCGCCACCAGTCGTTCTTCCACCAGTTGCTCGATTCGGCCCAGAACCTCGTCCTCGGTCATGTTCGTCGAATCCAACACCACTGCGTCTTCGGCCGCCGCCAGCGGAGAATTCGCGCGCGTCCGGTCCCGATGATCGCGCTCCCGAAGCTCAGCCGCAATCGTCTGCGCCGGCGCGCCTTTGACTCTCTGCTGGTCCAGTCGGCGCTGCTCGCGAATCACCGGATCAGCATCCAGAAAAATCTTCAGATCGGCGTCCGGAAAAACCTTCGTCCCGATATCACGCCCTTCCATGACCACCCCGCCCGCAATCCCCATCTCGCGCTGCCGTGCCACCATCCACTCCCGAACTTTCGGATGCACCGATACCCTCGACGCCCCCTCTGACACATCCCGTTCCCGTATCCGCGAGGAAACATCTTTCCCGTTCAGCAACACCCGGTTCCCGCCAATCGTCGGCTCCAGCGCGATCCGCGATTCCTGCGCCATCTTCAACAGCGCCGCTTCATCATCGAACGAAGCGTCCCACTCAATGGCCTTCAGCGCGAGCGCCCTGTACATCGCTCCGCTCTCCAGGTTGACGTATCCGAGTTTGCGCGCCAGCCGCGAAGCGATCGTGCTCTTCCCCGCTCCCGCAGGCCCGTCAATAGCAATAATGAGTTTCCGTTGCGAAGGATCGGTCATGAGGCGAAAAAGAATTGTACACGCCTGTGTGGTGATGGGCCGTCTGAGGCTGAGGAGTCGGGGACGTGCGTCTCGCGAGCTTGCCTTGAGCAAAAGCGAACGATCCAGGCCCAAGCCGAGCTCGGCTCCGCCTTCAACTTCAGCTCACCCGCTCTGGCCGCCGATTCTTCGGAATGTAAACCTGCTTCGGCGGCGTCACCTGAAGCAGCGACTTGCTTCCCACATGCACAAAGCTCAACTCGCGCGCCGATAGCAGCGCATGAATCGCTTCTTTCACTCGTGTTCGAGGAACGAAATTAGCAAGAAACTTCTCCACCTCGCCTTCATCGACCGCGACCACGCACTCCAGATATTTCGACACCAGTGCCGACAGCGCTTCCGGCACGGAAATTCCCACCCCTTCGCGCACCACTTCCGGCGCCCACCGCGACAATTCGTCCCACACCGATCCTTCCGCCGCCCTGTAATCCACCCGCGTCACCCGCAACTTCGCCCACAATTCGCCCAGTGCGCGATCCAGCCCCGCCGTCGACACCGATCCCCCTAACGTCTCTCCCAACTTCGATTTCGAAATCGGCCCTTTGTCCCGGATGATCTGAAACGCGTCACAAGCCAGCGGAGAATAAGGAGAGCGCGGCCCCAACGCCGGCGGCAACTTCGGATTCCGCTCGCCCACCAGCGCATAAAAATACGGAAACACCGCCGCCGACAGCAGAAACGCATTATTCTCGTCGAACAGCGGAGCCTCATACGCCACATGGTCCCGCAGCGCCCGCACCATCAACTCCGTCGCTTCTTTGGCCCGCGGATCGTTATACGCATGCTGTTGCGTCGGCAGCTTTTCATCCGCGCCAACCCACGCTCCAATGAACGTCGGCACCAAAATCGCTGGCCGCATCGGATACATCAGGCTGAATCCCACCGACTCGATAAATGTTCGCGCATCCTCTAGCGTGCGCACCGGTTGCGCATTTAAGCGCCACTTTTCCGCGCGAGCCACCAGAAGTTCCGCGTCAGTCATGATTTTCTGATTAGAACACAGGTCCGCTCTCAGCCGTCAGCTCTCAGATTTCTATAATGCTGGTGTGTTGCCCCGTAAATTCCCCGCATAACTACAATAGCTTTGAGAGGGCGTGGCTTCAGCCGAGCCGTATCAGCACCACGAAGACGGGCTTGAGCCCCTGAGGGAACGACCTAAGTAAACGAAAAAGCCGCCGTACTCACCCCGCGAATATCCTGGAACCTGCCAGAACTCCGGCATCTAAGCTGATGCCTGATGCCTGATGCCTGATGCCTGATGCCTGATGCCTGATGCCTGATGCCTGATGCCTGATGCCTGATGCCTGATGCCTGATGGCTGACGGCTGACGGCTAAATCCTCTTAAACGCCTTCTGAATCTCCTGCATCGAATACCGCAGCACCACCGGCCGTCCATGCGGACAAGTCATCGGATGTTCCGTCTTCGCCAGCTCTTGCAGCAGCCACTCCATTTTATTCTGCTCCAGCGGCATGTTCACTTTGATCGCAGCATGGCACGCAATCGAAGCCGCGATTCGCGTCCGGATCGCTTCCAGATTGATCGCCTGATCTTCCCGCATGAGTTGCTCAAAAATCTCGTTCAGCATGTGCTCAACTTGTGCCGCGTCCACCCCCGCCGGAGCAACCTTCACCGCAACACTGCGCGACCCAAACGGCTCGGCCTCAAACCCGTTCCGTGCCAACTCTTCCGCAATCTCGCTGAAGATCGCCTGCTGCGCCGGAGTCAGTTCGATGATCAATGGCATCAGCAGCCGCTGGCTTTCCACCCGCTGCGCCCCCCGTTGCTTCAACACCCGTTCGAATAAAACGCGCTCATGCGCCACATGCTGATCGATGATCCAAAGCCCATCTTCATTCACCGCGAGTATGAATGAGTTGCGAATCTGCCCCAGTGGACGCAACGTTCGCAGCGACTCCAGCGTCGGTGCAATCTGCGTCTCTTGTTCGACCGGCGGCGTGCACCCGTGATCCGGAATCGGCTGCGGATCGGCCGTTGCCTGCGGCGCGCGCTCCAGCGACACCGCCGCATTCGCCTCGACCGCGATTCCTCCTTCAAATTCCAGCCGCGCATTCGTCGCCGGAACCTCCGGCGCTCGCAGCTCAAATCCGCCCACCGCTGCCGGTTCATACAAATCACGCCACGGCGCACGCTGCCCTTCACCCCCCGCGCCATCGCCGAAGGCCCGATTCGTCTGACCAGGAGTGCTGAGTCCAGGTGTCGCTGTCGGCTGCGCCCCAATCTCTGCCAAAAATTGGGGCACCGGCCTCGCCTTCATCAGCGCCGCCCGCACCGATTCCCTCACAAAATCGTGGATCACCGTCTGTTGCCGAAAACGCACCTCTGTCTTCGAGGGATGCACATTCACATCCACCTCCGCCGTCGGCATCTCAATGAACAGTAGAACCACCGGAAACACCGTCGGCGCCAGTATGTTCCGGTACGCCTCGATGATCCCGTGTTGCACCAGACGGTCCCGGATCAGCCGTCCATTCACAAAAATAAAAATCGAATTCCGATTCAGCTTCTGGATCTCCGGCTTCGAAACAAACCCGTGCAGCCGCACCTCTCCAAAATCGTGTGGCGCGGGCGCCCCCGCCCGCGAAGCATCATCTCCGCCTTCCGTCGTCCAACCAGGCGATACATTCTCAACCGCTCGCCGCCATGGCGGAGGCTGCGGCAACCCAACTCTCTCCAAAGGTTGCACCGCCGCCAGCGGAATCAACTGATCCAGCGTCTCCCGCCCAAAAACCTGATACACCCGCTCCCGATGCCCCGCCACCGGCGGCGCGACCAGCAGCGCATTTGTCGCCGAGTGCAGCTCAAAATGTTTATCCGGATGCGCCAGCGCGTAGTGTGTCACCAGCGACGCAATGTGCGAAAGTTCGGTCGACTCCGACTTCAAAAACTTCTTCCGCGCCGGAGTATTGAAAAACAAATCTCGGATCGTGATCGAAGTTCCCAGCGGCAGCCCGGCCTCTTCCACGCGAATCATCTTGCCGCCGTTGATCTCCAACTCCGTCCCCACTGCTTCGCCCTCAGCGCGCGTTTCAAGATGCAACCGCGCTACCGACGCGATCGAGGGCAGCGCTTCCCCGCGAAACCCAAGCGTCGCAATGCTCAGCAAGTCGTCCGTCTCTTTGATTTTTGAGGTCGCGTGCCGCTCGAAGGCGAGCATGGCATCGTCCCGCACCATCCCGCAACCGTTGTCCGTAATCTGAATCAGCTTCTTCCCGCCCGCCTCGACCTGAATCTTGATCCGCGTCGATCCCGCGTCCAGCGCGTTCTCCAGCAACTCTTTCACCACCGACGCGGGACGCTCCACCACCTCGCCGGCGGCGATCTGGTTGGCAACTCTTTCGGAAAGAACGTGAATCTTGCCCATGGAAATCAGCGGTTAGCTTCTAGCGGTCTTACTACTGTTCAATGGCCAGTCTGACAGATTTTCCTGCGCAGCGTAAAGGCGGGTCAAAATACCACGAGGCAGCATCCAAACCTGTCATATAGTTTTCTAGCTTTCTTGCCACGCGAAGGAGTATCGACACACATGAAACATGCGATCTTAGGTGCAGGATCAATCGGCGGTCTGATCGGCACCGTGCTCGCCTCCCTCGGCGAAGACGTCACCGTAATTGTTCGCCCCGAGACCTTGCAACATTATCCGGCCGAGTTAACGCTCGAGCGTCCGTCAGGCAATCTCACCGCCCCCGCAAAAGCCGTTGCCGCCCTCACCGAACCGTGCGACGTCCTCTGGATCGCCACCAAAACCTATCAACTCCAAGCCGCGCTCGAGGCCGTCAAGACGCCGCCCGCCCACGTCGTCCCCCTCCTCAACGGAGTAGATCACGTTGCTGTCCTTCGCTCGCACTTCGGAAAAGAACACGTCATTCCCGCCACCATTGCGGTCGAAGCCGAAAAGCCCGCCGCCGGTCGCTTCATCCAACGATCCCCCGTCGTTCGCCTGAACATCGCCTCCACTGGCGAGCCGCTCTTAGGCTCAATCGTCGCCAAGTTAGGCGACCTTAATTTCAAATGCCAGTTCATCGCCAACGAGCAGACCCTGCTCTGGGGCAAGCTTTGTTTCCTCGGACCATTTGCCCTGGCGACCTCAGCCTCCGGATGGAACGTCGGCGATATTCTCGCCAACGCAGCATGGAAACAGAAGCTCCGCTCTCTCGTTGCCGAAGCATCGTCAGTCGCCAACGCCAGCGGCGCCCAGATCGATGCCGCTCAGATTCTCTCCGTGTTCGAGAGTTCTCCGCCTGCAATGCGCAGTTCCATGCAGAAAGACCTGGTGGCGGGACGAAAGCTCGAAATCGACGCCATTGCCGGCCCCATCGTCCGCGCCGGAGAACGCTTCACAATCGACGTTTCAACAACGGCGGAGGTGATGGCAGCGATTCGCGCTAAGTCAGCTGTCTAAACCCTCACCTCGCGCAATAAAAACTGAGTTCGCCCTGCCGTGCCGCGCCGTTCACTTCCCCGTCGTCGGCTCCGGACTCGCGTTCCCCATATCCACAACCACCTTCCACTGGCCGTCCTTCTGTTTTTTCCAGATCGACGTGTACTTGCCATGACTGGCGACAAGCTTCCCATCCTTATTCTTCGAGGTAAAAACATAAGTACCGTACGTGTACCCCAGATCGCCCGACTCCGCCATATCCGCTTTGACCGGTGTCCACGTCAGCGTCGTGCCCTCGGGCCACGGAGCCTGTTTGCGCATCGCCTCGAGATTGTCAAAGCCGCCGCCGTCCACCACCTCCACACCTTCGTCGGCGAAATGAGTAAGAAATGCAGCGTGGCCATGCTGCGCCACGTCCGCCGCAAACTGCGCTTCGAGCCGGAACAAAAGATCGGAAGCCGCCGCAGACTTATCCTTCTTGGCAAACGCTGGAACGGCGATCATCAAAAGAAAAAGCGCCAGACTGATTCGGATCATAGAAAGATTCCCACGCCGCCGTGGCGGCATCTCCACGTTTGACAGCTGATGACGAACCGAAAATAAAGTTATCATGCGCAGCGGCCCGCGTTCTCTCTTTAAACCGGCTTCACGCTCCCGCTTTCGCGGAGCAACTGCTCTTTGATCTTTTCCGGCAACCGCGAACTAGCCAGTATCTCCCGCCGCAATCCCATAGGAATTTCGCTGCCAAATTCAAGCGCGCGCGCCAGCGAAAGATGCTCCGTCCGCAGTAGTGCCGCGCGAATCTCTTTGCGCAGCGACCACTTCTCGTGCCGCGCCACCGCTTGCACCAAAGCCACACTCGCACCCGAACCCAACACCGCGTTAGTCAGCATCGCCTCCGTTAGCCGCGGATTTTCCAATGCAGTTCGCATCACCCGCAACTCCGGAGTGTCCGCGCCCGCTCCTTTTCGACTCTTACCTGCGGCTGCCTCCGCCGAGTCTACTTTCTTCGTTTTTCCGCTGCCGGATTCCACCCCCGTCAACAGCGCAGCCGCCACTCTCCCCGACCCGCGCCGCGCCAACGTCAACCTCTCCCCCACTGTGACCGTATTCAGTCGCGAGATCAGCAGATCGTCCACCGCCACCTTCACATCTGCCGGCACCATCGCAGAGAGCGCGACCTTCATCATTTCAAACGTATACAACTGCCGCGCCAGCGGCACCGAAACATGACGCGGCGTGCGCGCATGGCTCACCAACGCGATCTTCACTTTACGGCTCTTAAGCGCGTTCCCGTTCTTCGCGAGGATTTCCAGAACCTCCGCTGAAAGTTCCGCGTGCTTCAGCAGCGCCAACGCCAAGTCTTCGCTCAATTCAGGATCCCCCGCCGTCCGCACCAACTCCTCTGAGACTGGCGCTCCAGGAATCTGTGGCTCAACCGCCGAAGCGACGTTTCCCTCGGTACTATCTTCTTTATTCATTCTTTTTGTTCCGTACAACATCCCCACGAGTCGACTATTCCGTCAACTTGATCAATCCGCATCCCAGGCAAGCGCGATCCCCGCTACAACGCGCGCGCCCGGGCCAGCGCCCCGTCCACCGGATCAGCAACATCCTGCCGCACCTCGATGCTTGGAAAACTCTGCTGCAGCCTATCGTAGAAAACCCGCCGCACCTCGCGAGACCGGCGAAACACGCTCCCTGTCGTTGCCACCGCCAGCTTCGCATCAGACGTCGCGCATGTAGGCGCCGACGATTCACCCGAAGACTCCAACCGCCGCACAACCGTAGCCGCCAGCCCAGCCAACTTGCCTCCAGCTTCCTCCAGCAACGCATTCGCCATCACATCCCCACCCGCGGCCGCTCGCAGCACAACCGGAAACAGTCGCTGGAAATCCGGCGGTGGCGTCGCGTTGGCTAACTGCACGAGTTTGTCGATCGTCCCAATTCTCCACTCCTCGAATACCAACCCCGTCAGCGCAGTTTCGCGTTGTTGATCTTGCCCGCTCACGATGGCTGCCACAGCGCCGCGGCCAATCCAATACCCCGACCCCTCGTCCGAAATCGCATACCCCCAACCTCCCGCCCGTGCTGTCTGCCCCTCCGCGTTCCGTCCGTAGGCGACCGATCCCGTGCCCGCAATCACGACAACGCCCGGCCCTTTGCCGAACACAGCTTCCAGGGCAATCACCGTATCGCCCACAACCTCAACTTTTCCGGGCGTGCCCTGTGGAATGATCTCCAGAACGATGCGCCGCACCGTCTCCGCAATCTCCGGACGCGCCGCGCCCGTCGCCCCTACGCACACCGCAACAACGCCATCAGGAGAAATCTTCGCCGTCTCGCACACCTGCCGGATCGCTCCATGCAATGCTTCCCGCGCCGCTTGCTCACCCACGCGAATCACGCTGCAACCTCCGGTCATCGCGCTCGCCAGCACCGCCGTTTCATCGCCCAGCACACAGCGCGTTTTCGTGCCGCCGCCGTCGATTCCCAGATAGAAGGCCATCGCGCTAGTTCTAACACAGGTTCGCACCCGTCATCGGCGCGCCATCCCACGCGGAACATCCTTGTACAATTCAGCGAACTGTTTTTACCCCGGCAATCGCAGCTCGCCGCCTCTCTACACTGGAGTTCGTTTGGGATTGAACCGGATCGATCTGCTGATCATCGCGCTCTACCTCGCGGGAATCACGCTCTTCGGCCTGCGCTTCCGCAAACGCCAGCGTACGATGCGCGACTACTTTCTCGCCGATCGCGACATCCCCTGGTGGGCCATTTCCCTTTCCATCGTCGCGGCCGAGACCAGCACCCTCACCATCATCAGCATCCCCGGCCTCGCCTACGATTCCAATCTCACCTTCCTGCAACTCGTCATGGGATACGTCATCGGACGCATCGTCATCAGCTTCGTTCTGCTCCCCCAGTATTTCCGTGGCGAGTTATACACCGCCTACCAACTCATCGAACGCCGCTTCGGCCCCGAACTCCGCACCATCACCGCCGCCCTTTTCCTGCTGACCCGCGCCGCTGCCGAAGGCGTCCGCGTCTACGCCGTATCCATCGTAGTTTCCATCGCCCTCGGCACCGGAGAAGTCGCCTCCATCGCCATCATCACCCTACTTACTCTCATCTACACCTTCGAAGGCGGCTTAGCCGCCGTGATCTGGACCGACGTCGTTCAAACCTTCATCTATGTCGCCGGCACGATCGTCGGCCTCGCCACGATTCTCCATCTCGTTCCCGGCGGATGGTCCTCCGTCGCCTCCATCGCCGGCGCACACCACAAATTCCAGCTCTTCGATACCCCGCTCCTCCCACACTGGCCCTACCTGAATTTCGTCCAGCCTTACACCCTCTGGGCAGGAATCATCGGTGGCGCGTTCCTCACCACCGCCAGTCACGGCACTGACCAACTCATCGTCCAGCGCCTGCTCGCCGCCCGCAATCAACGCCAGTCCATGCTGGCCTTGCTCTCCAGCGGAATCGCTGTCTTCTTTCAGTTCGGACTATTTCTCTTCGCCGGCGTCATGCTCTACGCCTACTACCAGGCTCCGTCCTCACAATTCGGACGCGCCGACCGCATCTATCCCACCTTCATCGTCACTCACATGCCCCACGGTATCGCCGGATTGTTAATCGCCGCCATTCTCGCCGCCGCTATGTCCAACCTGAGCGCCGCCCTGAATTCCCTCTCCTCCAGTTCAATCATGGATTTCTACGTCCGTTTTCGTCCCACCCTCGACGAACGCCTTCGCCTCCGCTTCGCCCGCCTGGCCACCGTTGCCTGGGCACTCGTGCTCTTCGCCCTAGCCGTACTGGCACTCCATCGCGTCGGCCGCGTCATCGAAGTCGGACTGCAAATCGCCTCCATCGCCTACGGCGCTCTTCTCGGAGTTTTTCTCCTCGGCGTCTTAACCCGTCGCGCAAATCAGATCGGCGCCATCCTCGGCATGATCTCCGGACTCTCCACCGAGCTCTACCTCTGGCGATCGTCCTCCATCGCCTTCACCTGGTGGGTCGCGATCGGAACCTGCATCACCTTCGCCGTCGGTTACGCTGCCAGTGTTCTGCTTCCGGAAGCACCCAACCCTAAGATCGTCGCGGGACAAAAATAGGGACAATTCAAAGATAGAAAACATCTCAGGAGACTAACCCTCGTAAAACTGCTCATCATGCCTTGGTTCTTCGCGCACTCCGCCGTCTCAGCGGTTAAAATCCCCCTTCGCGGTCAAATCAAGAACCTATGAACACGCCCACTCAATCCCGCCCCGAACTAGCCCGCGATCTCGGCCTCTCCCACGCCGGCGCCGTCGTCGTCGGAACCATCATCGGCAGCGGAATCTTTCTCGTCCCTACCGAAATGATGCAAGCCGTCGGCTCCGCCCGCCTCGTCTATCTCGCCTGGATGGTCGGTGGCCTCCTCTCTTTCTTCGGCGCTCTCACCTACGCCGAACTCGGCGCCATGAAGCCCCAGGCCGGCGGAGAATATGTCTACGTTCGCGACGGCTACGGCCCCCTCGCCGGCTTTCTCTATTCCTGGACCACCTTCCTCATCTCCAAGCCGGCCTCCATCGCCACCATTACCACAGGCCTCGTCCGTATCCTCGGCACATTCTCCATCTTTTCATTTTTCTCGCAGGCATTCTTCTCGCATCACTCGACGCACACCTTCACTCTCACCTACGGCCAACTGGTCGCGATTGCAGCCACCCTCTTCATATCGTCGCTGAACTACATCGGTGTACGCCGCGCCGGTGAATTCCAATTCCTTTTCTCCATCCTGAAAGTTGCGATTATCGTGGCCATCGCCGCCATCGGATTCTCCTACAGCCACGGCACCTGGGCGAATTTCGCAACTGTATTCACTGGCGCTAAAGGAGGTATTTCCGGCTTCGTCCTCGCTCTCGTCGCCGCGCTCTGGGCCTACGATGGATGGAACGACCTCAACATGGTCGCCGGCGAAATCCGTAACCCCCAACGCAACATTCCCCTATCCCTGATTTGGGGCGTGGCCACCGTCGGTGCGCTCTACATCCTGGTCAACGCCGCTGTCCAATATGTTCTCCCCGCAGCCGCCATTGCAGCGTCCCAGCGTCCTGCTTCCGATGCCGTGGCCCTCGTACTCGGGCACGCGGGCGCTGGACTCGTCTCCGCAGGCATCGCAATATCCATGCTCGTCACCTTGAATGGTTCCACCATGAGCGGCGCTCGCGTTCCCTTCGCCATGGCGCGCGACGGATATTTTTTCCAAACCATCGGCAAAGTACATCCCCGTTTCCATACCCCCTACACCGCACTCATCATGCAGTGCGCCCTCGCCATCGGCCTGCTTCTCTTAGGAGGCAATTTTCGCCAGTTCTTTTCCCTCGCCATTTTCGCCGAGTGGATGTTCTACATGATCGCCGCCAGCACCCTTTTCGTCTTCCGCTTCCGTGAGCCGAACGCCCACCGGCCTTATCGTGTCTGGGGATATCCCCTCGTTCCCGCCGTCTTCGTGCTCGCCTCCGCCTTTGTCCTTTACCGAACATTCCTTGATAATCTCAAAAGCTCCTCCATCGGATGCCTCGTCATCCTCGCCGGCATTCCCGTCTTCTACTGGTTCTCCGCGCGCCGCACCAACCTCGCCTCCCGGAAAACCGCCCACTAAACACTCAAGTAATCCCTCTCTTGGCCGTAAACCACCGAAACCCCACCTGGTTACCAAAGGGCATGCGCAAGCGACACGTTTACCCCCTGCCCGTTCTCCCCTAAGGTGAAGACTCCAAACCCAAGTGGTCTCCCCAGCCTTGGGCCCCATTTCATTGGAGTCTTTTGGATGCCTACGTACGATCGCGGTTTTCAACTCGGCCTGCTGCCCGAAAAAAAGTGGGACTGGCGCACCTTTGCCACCAGCTACGGGCTTCTCACCGCCCTGATTCTTCTCCTCGCGATTGTCGGAATCATGTCGCAAGACTCTCTCATTTCCGCCGTGAATTATCACGTCACCGAGTTGGTACCGCGCCCGGCCTTAAAGCCGGAAGCGCTCCCCAAAGCCAAACCTCTCCCCTTGCACGCGAAACTTCTGCCCGCTCAACCCGTCTTTCAGGCACCCAAGCTGATCGTCCCAAAAGAAGTCCGCGCTCCCAAACCGGTGCCGCAGGAAGTTGAGCCCCCCAAAGTTGTGGCGATGAACAATTTCGCTCCCGCAGTCTTGAAACCGACCAGCGGAGCACGTCCGGTTCTCATTCACACCGGAGAATTTGCGGGAAGTTCCGCCGTACCCACCGTCAACGCCCCCATCTCGAAAGTGCAGACCGGTGGATTTGGCGACCCCAACGGCTTGAAGCCGAACGAGAACAGTAAGCCCAACGGTAAGCTGATCGCCTCCGCCGCCGGCTCCTTCGATATGCCTGTTGGCCAGGGTCAAGGCAACGGCTCGGGCGGAGCGAAAGGAATTAAGGGAACCGTAGCCAGCGCCGATTTCGGTACCGGCGTCGCTACTCCCGGTCAGGGTGACGGCCGCCGCAGCGGACGCGGCAGCGCCGGCGTAAACACTTCCGGCTTCGGCTCCCAGGAGATCGCCCAGAATACCCCTCACATTCAGCGCGTCGACGTCGGCCAGCCAACCGCCGTCGAAATTACCTCCAAGCCGAATCCCCTTTATACCGACGAAGCTAGGAATCTCAAACTCGAAGGCGAAGTTTTGCTCGAAGTACAGTTCGGCGCCAATGGGCAGTTGCACGTAAACCGTGTCGTCCGCGGTCTGGGCCATGGTTTGGATGAAGCCGCCATCAGCGCCGCAAACAAAATGCGTTTTAAGCCCGCCACTCGCAATGGGCAGGCAATCGATTCGACGGCGGTCGTTCACGTGATGTTCCAACTGGCGTATTGAAACTTTGGAGACAAGAGTTATGCGGAAAGCAGCAAGCAATATGAAGTGGATGGTTTTGGCACTATCGACCGTAACCATGACGATGACCGCAGTGGCCCAGCAATCGGCCGCTCCTCAGAGCCAGCCGCCTTCGGCGACCCAGGCCGCCGCCGCCCAACCAGCCGCGGCTCCCGTAAATCTCGCGCCCCCCACCACCATGGATCAGGTCGTCGACCGCGTGATTTTGCGCGAACGCGAGCTCATCAAGTTTCTTTCGCCGCGCACCCCCATCGTCGAAACCTATCTCCAGAATCTCCAGCAGGATCCGCAACTCGGTCCCGTTCCTCAGGATGATCACTACTTCCTCGGACGCATGGACCTGAGCGAGTCGATCGATCGCAGCGACTACCTCGACGGCAAGGGCGGCAAGGAAAAAGGCGAAGAAGGCATGGAGAAGCACCTTCTCGGCGAGTTCACCAAAAAGTTCAAGTTCCAGTATCAACCCCTGGGCTTTTCCTGGATGATCTTTGCCGATCGCAACGACTTCGATCGCCAGCATTACGACTTTCACTACGCGCGCCGCGAGTTCCTCGGTGACGTGCGCTGCCTGGTATTCGATCTGACTCCAAAGAAGGACGCCGGTCGTGGACGTTTTCTCGGCCGTATTTGGGTCGAAGATCAGGACTTCAACATCGTTCGCCTCAACGGCACCTACGCCCGCGCCTCCCGCAACAACTTCTACTTCCACATGGATAGCTGGCGCTTGAACTTGATCCCCGGCTATTGGGTCCCTGCCTACATCTACAGCGAAGAGGGCGACTTCACCGCTGGCGCCAAAAATAAAATCGCCTTCAAGGCGCAAACCCGCATGTGGGGATACAACCTGAAAACTGCCACCGCCAACGACGAGTTGACCAACATTCGCGTTGACAGCGTGAAAGACGATACCCCAACCGCCCAGGATGCAACTCCCCTGGCGGCTGAGCGCGAATGGCAGCAGCAGGCCGAAGACAACGTCGTCGAACGCCTCGAACGCGCCGGACTTTTGGCACCCGCTGGCGACGTCGACAAGATTCTGCAAACCGTAGTCGACAATCTCGAAATCACCAACAATATCGAACTGCCCCGCCCGGTTCGTACCCGCGTTCTCACCACCTCGCCGCTGGAAACATTCAGCGTCGGCAACACAATCGTTGTCAGTCGCGGACTCATTGACGTGCTTCCCGATGAGGGCAGCCTCGCCATGGTGCTCGCTCACGAACTGGCTCACATTGTCCTTGGCCATAACCTCGGTAGCCAGTACGCCTTCAACGACCGCATGCTCTTCTCCGACGAGGGCACCTACCAGAACCTCGGCTTCAAACACATTCCTGAAGAGGAAACAGCCGCCGACAAAAAAGCCATCGAGATGCTCAAGGCTTCGCCCTACGCTCAGAAACTCGAAACCGCCGGTCTTTTCCTCAAGGCCCTTCAGCAGCGCTCTCCACAGTTGAACGCTCTGCTCCAGGCCCACCTCGGCAACAACATCATGGAAAACGGCACAATCACCCGTATGGCTGCACTCGAGACTTCGGCGCCGGCTTTGGATTGGAACAAACTCGACCAGATCGCCGCCTTACCTCTCGGCGGCCGCGTCAAGCTAAATGCCTGGGATGACAAAGTCGAAATCGTGAAGGCGCAGCCTGTCGCCATCACCTCGGCTCGCGACAAAATGCCGTTCGAAGTGACGCCGTTCTACCCTCGCCTCTCGCGCTACAACGCGAGTACGCCAGGAGCCGCTACGGCGCCATCCACAACGGCGGCTGCATCGCCTGCACCTGCACCCTCAAACTGAATCCTTTACCAAGTTGATAGAAGCGCGCGCCGGGACCGGAAGCAATTCCGGCTTCCCGGCTCGCGTCTTTTGCTGCAAAAGTGGCTCACCTGGTCCTGCGCGCACTGGGCTTTCGTAGCCTTGGGTCTTGGGTGGCGCAGCGCTTAAGCCCCGCGATCACAAGGGGTTTTGCGTGGCGCAGCGCTTAAGCCTGCGATCACAAGGGGTTTTGCGTGGCGCAGCGCTTAAGCCCTGCGATCACAAGGTGGTTTTGCGTGGCGCAGCGCTTAAGCCTGCGATCACAAGGGGTTTTGGGTGGCGCAGCGCTTAAGCCCCGCGATCACAAGGGGTTTTGGGTGGCGCAGCGCTTAAGCCTGCGATCACAAGGGGTTTTGGGTGGCGCAGCGCTTAAGCCCCGCGATCACAAGGGGTTTTGGGTGGCGCAGCGCTTAAGCGCTGCGATCACAAATTTGTTTCGGCAGCGCCTTTAGGCGCTGAGGTACTCCGCTCCTGCACTTTCCTTTTCCCCAAAACCCCCTCCTTTTGTTACTATGGTCATCCCCCGCGCTTTCGCTTCGCCCCCCAGGAGGGTCGTCAATGACAAGCGGTTCAACTCGAAGGAAAAGTTCTGTGCTCGCTGCCACTCGCAGCTTTCAAGAAAGGTCGTGCATCTTGTCCAGGAAGTTTCTTCTCACAGTGGTTTTGCTCGTCGTGTCCGGCGCAGCGCTGGCACAGACCATTACACCCCTCAAAAATCAGCCACCCGACGGCGTCATTTACTCCTTCCAGCTCACCGACGGCACCGTGATGGCGCAAGGCGGCAACTGCTCCGATTGGTGGCAGCTCACCCCCGACATCACCGGCAGCTACGTCAACGGAACCTGGAAGCAGCTCGCCAGCCTTCCCTCCGGCTACGCCCCCTACGCCTCGGCTTCCGCCGTCTTGGCCGATGGCCGCCTCTTGATCGAGGGTGGTGAATACTCCAACTGCGGAGCCACTTTTACCCTCACCAATCAAGGCGCCATCTATAGCCCCGTTTCCAACACCTGGACCACCGTCGCTCCTCCCAAAGGCTGGAGCTACATCGGCGACTCACCTTCGCTCGTCCTTCCGAACGGCAACTACGTGATCGGCAACAAGCTTACGAAACAAATGCGGGAACTCGACCCCAAGACGATGAAGTGGACCTCCATCCCGTCAAAAGGCAAGAAGGACTTCGACGCCGAGGAAGGCTGGACTCTTTTGCCCAACGGCTCGATTCTTACCGAAGACGTCAAGGATGCTCCCAACTCCGAAATCTACACTCCTTCCGCTAAAGAATGGGTGACCGCCGGCAGCACCATCGTCGATCTCCATTCGCCCTCGCCCTTTGGCTGCATTAACTACGGCCCCGGCAACAAGCTCTGCTACTACCCGCCTGGGGAAATCGGCCCCGCGATCCTGCGTCCCGATGGCACCGTTTTCGTCACCGGCTCTTACACCAACAACAACGGCCCCGGCAACACCGCCATCTATGACAGTCTCACCGGCAAGTGGTCCACCGGTCCCGTATTCCCCAACGACGATAATGCCGGCGACTCCTTCGCCGTCCTCCTCACGAATGGAGACGTCCTCGTCGAAGGCGACAGCGGAACTGGCTATCTGTTCGATGGCACGAAGCTGACCACCGGTCCCTTCACCCCGGGCAGTCTCATGATCCTTCCCAACGGCCAAGTCCTCATCGGCGGCGGAACGACGGAAGTCTACACCTCCTCGGGAACCTACCAGACTTCGTGGCAGCCCACCATCTCCACCTTCCCGTCCACCATCACTCGCGGTTCCACCTATCCGATCTCAGGCACGCAGTTCAACGGCCTCTCGCAAGCTGCTTCCTTCGGAGATGAGTTGCAAACCGCGACCAACTATCCTCTCGTCCGCATCACCAACAACAGCACGAACCACGTCTTCTACGCCCGCACTCACGACCACAGCACCATGGGCGTCGCGACCGGCTCTGCCACAGTCTCCACCAACTTCGACGTCCCCACTTCGATGGAAACCGGCGCCAGCTCCTTAGTCGTTGTGGCCAACGGAATCCCGTCCCAACCCGTAAACGTCACCGTTCAGTAAGTTCAGTAACTCGAACCAAATCAAAACGCCCTTGCGTCTCCAAATCCAGGAAGCGCAAGGGCATTTTAATTTTCATTCAAAACAAAATTGTCATCCTGAGCGAAGCGGCGTAAGCGAAGCGCAGCCCCGCGAAGTCGAACGACCCCTACACTCTCCTCAGAGTACAGGCCATCACGAAACTCCCCCCAGTCGCCGACTCTTCCTAAAAATGCTCCCTCAAATCCCCAAACCGTTCCACCACCAGCAACGTCTGCGCCGCCGGAGCCACCCCCAGCTCCTCATGCTCCAGTATCCACGTATTCCCGTGCGGAACGAACACCGCATGCAGCCCCGCCGCCAACGCAGGATTGATATCGGACTTCGGGCTATTCCCCACCATCCACGTCACATCAGCCGGCAACGCGTACTTCGCCATCGCCGAGCGATAAACCGACTCATCCTTCTCCGCCACAATTTCAATCGCCGAAAAATATTCCTTCAATCCCGAACGCTCCACCTTCCCCGACTGCTCCGCGAAATTCCCTTTCGTCATCATGATCAAATGATGCCGCTCGCCCAGATATTGCAGCGTCTCCACCACCTCCGGCAGAATTTCAATCGGATGATCCGCAATCTGGTGCGCGAAACTGTGAATCCGTTTATGCATCTCCGGCGTCACCGGATCCACCGACAGTTTCTCAAACGTATCCACCAGCGAATGCGCGAAGCTGTTCAGCCCATAACCGTGCGTCACGATCGATTCGCGCTCCACATCGTTCAGGATTAACCGCACCTGCTCCGGCGTTGATTCGCGATGATTCAAGAACGAGATGAACTTCGCAATCGCCCGTTCGAAATAAATATTGTTTTCCCACAGCGTGTCATCCGCATCGATGAGCAGCGTCTGCGACCCGTCACTCGGCATCTATCTATGATAATGGCTCCGCTAGGCTCCGCAGCTTTGATAAACTCGAATTCATATGACCAGCACCACTACTAAATGCTTTTTAGCGTGCATTTCTACTCGTTTCTCGCGGGCCCTGACCGCATTTTCCATCTTGATCCTTCTCCCTGCAATGTTCACGATCCCCGCCCTCGCCCAGACCACCCCGCAACCTTCACAGAAAACTAGACCTGGAACCATGACCGGTTCCGCTGCCAAATCCGGCGCTGCCGCCAATCTCAAAGTTGCTCCCGATCTCGCCCAGCGTCTGGCCAAGTTCCGCCGCGTCGAAATGCCCTTTCGTGCCGCCGGACTCACCCCACGCGAGCAGCAACTCGTCCGCAAACTCGTCGAAGCCTGCAGCTATCTTGAAAGCATCTACTGGCGCCAGAGCGATCCCGACGGCCTCGCCCTTTACCAATCGCTCGCAGCCAGCCGGAGCCCCCGCGATATCGCCCTCCGCCGCTATCTGCGGATCAACGCCTCCCGCTTCGATCTCATCGACCAGAACAAGCCCTTCGTCGGCACCGACCCCATCCAACCCGGCCGCGGATTTTATCCCCCCAATCTCACCCACGATCAGATCGATCATTACCTCAAAGAGCATCCGGATCAGAAGTCCGCCATCTACGATCAGTTCACCATCGTCCGTTGGCATCAGGGAAAACTTGAAACCGTTCCTTACGGCGTCGCCTACCGCAGCTTCCTCGATCCTGCCGCCCGCGCCTTACGCGCCGCCGCCGGCCTCAGCGCCGATCCCGCCTTCGCCACGTTTCTCCGTCTCCGCGCCGACGCGCTTCTCAGCGACGATTATTTCCCCAGCGACCTCGCCTGGCTCGATTTAAAGAATCCAAAGTTCGACATCATCTTCGCCCCCTACGAAACCTACATGGACGGCCTGCTCGGCGTGAAAGGTTCCTACGGAGCCGCCGTCATGATCCGCAACGAGCGCGAAAGCAAGAAGCTCGAACTCTTTCAGCAATACGTCCCCCAAATTCAGGACGCTCTACCACTCGCCGCCGAAGACCGCCCCTCCAAACAGGGTCTCGAAACACCGATGGAAGTCATGGACGCACCGTTTCGCGCCGGAGACCTCACTCACGGCTACCAGGCCGTCGCCGACAATTTGCCCAACGATCCCCGCGTCCACGAACAAAAAGGCAGCAAGAAACTTTTCTTCAAGAATTTCATGGACGCGCGCGTGAAATACATCATCCTCCCGGTCGCCGCCAAACTGATGGAGCCCGAGCAAGCCGCGAAAGTTTCCGGCGAAGGCTATCTGCAAAGCACCGTCATGCACGAGATCTGTCACGGCCTCGGTCCCGCCTATTCCCGCACCAGCGCCGGAAAAGTCGACATCCGCGAAGCCATCGGCCCCGCCTTCAGCGGCCTCGAAGAGGCCAAAGCCGATGTCACCGGAATGTTCGCCCTAAAGTGGCTCGTCGATCACGACGCCCTCCCCAAAGAAAAACTCGAAGAGTACTACGCCTCCTACGTCGGAGGAATTTTTCGTACCGTCCGCTTCGGCACCGCCGAGGCCCATGGCCAGGCCGAGATGATGGAGTTCAACTATCTCTCCGAACACGCCGCCATCAAACGCAATCCCAATGGCCGTTACGTCATCGACTACGAGAAAATGCCCGCAGCCTTAGCCGACCTGACCAAAGAACTGCTGGAAATCGAAGCGACCGGCGACCGGTCTCGCGCTGAACACTGGTTCCAGAAATACGACGCCATGCCCGAGGATTTAAAAGTCTCTCTACGCGCCGCATCCGACGTTCCCGTGGATATCGACCCGATCTATTCTTTCCCCGAAAAAGTGAAGTAAAACACGATCCAATGAGACTTGTGTGGGGCGGGCATTCCTCCCCGCCTGCATGCAGGCGATCAAGTCGCAGGATCGTTAAGAATCATCTCCCGCCATCCCCTACTCCCACGTCGTGTTCTTCGGCTCCGAAAGTTTCCGGTCCACATAGCACGCCGCGCTGATCAACGCGAGATGCGTAAACGCCTGCGGAAAGTTCCCCAACTGCTCGCCGTTGCTCCCCAATTCCTCCGAATAGAGGCCCAGATGATTGGCGAATCCCAGCATTCTGTCCAACATCAGCCGCGCCTTCTGCACCTGCCCCGCGCGCGCCAAACATTCAATCAGCCAGAAAGAACACGCCGTAAACGTGCCTTCCTGACCATCCAGCCCGTCCGTGCAACTCGCATAGCGATACACCAGCCCGCCCTCCGTCAGATGTTCTTCAATCGCCGCCATCGTCGACAGCCATCGCGGATCCGTCGCGCTGATAAACCTCATCAGCGGCATTAGCAGCACCGACGCGTCCAGAACGTCCGAGCCCTTCGCCTGCACAAACGAATTCCGCTTTTCATTCCAGAAGTTGTCAAAAATATCTTCATGAATCGTGTCCCGGATTTCCAGCCACGCACCGAGCGGCGCGACCAGAGACCGCTTCTCCGCCAGCCGGATCGCCCGGTCAAACGCCACCCAGCACATCAGCCGCGAATGCAGAAAATGCTGCTTCCCATTGCGCACCTCCCATATCCCCTCATCCGGACGATTCCAGTTCCCCGCCAGCCAATCCAGCAGGCTCCGCAACCGTTTCCATCCATCGTTTGAAACTCCATTCGCGTACTTCGATCCCAGATAAATCGAATCCATCAGCTCGCCGTATACATCCAGCTGTAACTGCGATTGCGCCGCGTTCCCGATTCTCACGGGACGCGAATCCCGATAACCGGAAAGATGATCCAGCACCTCCTCCGGCCCGTCCGAAAGATCGTGCACCCGATACATCGGTTTCAAAGGACCATCCGGCCCACCCCGCTTCAGGCCGCTCGTCACGCGCTCCCGCATCCATCCCCCAAACTGCCGCATCTCCTCGGTGAATCCTAGCCGCATGAACGCGTAAAGCATGAACGACGAATCTCGCAGCCAGGTCAACCTGTAGTCCCAGTTGCGCGCTCCGCCCAGGCGTTCCGGAAGTCCAAACGTCGGCGCCGCAATCATCGACCCGTATTGGTGGCTGGTCAGCAGTTTCAGCATCAGCGCCGACCGATTCACTGTCTCGCGCCATCTCCCCTTGTACGTGGATTGCCCAATCCACTCGTGCCAGTAGGCCAACGCTTCCCCCAGAAGTTTCGCCGAGCCTTCTTCGTCGATCGGATCGCTGTCCTCCGACCCGCTCCCCCATGAGAACGTTGCGCGTTCATCCGGCCTGAGCGTGAACTCCGCTACCGCATCGCCTTCTTCGATTTTTAAAGGAACCGTAGCCAGCAAGCTCATGGCCGCCAATCCCTCTTTCTCGGGACGAAAAATCACTGCCCCATTCTCGATGCTCGCCGAATGCCGTCCCCTCGCATAATCAAAACGCGGCGCGCAACGCAGCCGGAATTTCACCTCTCCCTTAATCACGCGAAGGATCCGCACAATCCGGTTCGGCCACTTCTCCGAATCCCCAATTACCGGCATGAAATCGGTGATCTCCGCGACCCCTTCGTTCGACAGGAAGTGTGTGACAAGAATATTGGTGTCGGAAAGATAAAGTTGCTTCGTCCGCACTCCCGCCATCAGCGGCTCGATTACAAAACTCCCGCCTTTTTCTGGATCCAATAGCGCCGCAAAAACCGACGGCGAATCGAACTCAGGAAAACAGTAAAAATCAATCGCGCCGTCGATGCCGACCAGGGCAGCCGACCGCATATTTCCGATGACACCGTGTTGTTCGATCGTAGGAGTCGGCATCAGCCCGCACGTTTTAGTGAATTCGCAAATTTGGATGGATTCCCAGCCTTTGGCATCCGACTTAGGTGCAGCCAAGTGCTCTCGCAGTTGCTTTCCCGATCCACTTCTCCGCCACTCTTCTTATTTGACTCGTCTTCTTGAACCTTCACATGCGTTTCAAATTGACCCTGCACCACGACTCCCGTAATGTTTCTCACAGGAGACTCTCCATGTCGAGACCCGTGCCCCTGCCATTGCTCTCCCGCGCGCTGAACTTACTTCTTCTGCTGACGCTGCTCCCGTCCCTCCTCGCCGCCCAAACCAGGCCCGCCGATCCCGAGGCTCATCCCTGGTGGCAGAACGCCGTCTTCTACGAAATCTATCCCCGCAGTTTTGCCGACAGCAACAACGACGGCATCGGCGACCTCAACGGCATCAGTTCCAAAATGTCTTACCTGCGCGACCTCGGCGTCGACGCCATCTGGATCACTCCCTGCTATCCCTCGCCTCAGGTCGATTTCGGATACGACGTCTCCGACTACCGCAACATCGATCCCATGTACGGCACCCTCGCCGACTTCGATCACATGGTCGCCGAAGGCAAAAAACACAACGTCCGCATCATCATGGATTTCGTCCCCAACCACACCTCCGACCAGCATCCCTGGTTTCTCGATTCGAAATCCTCGCGCACTTCCCCGCACCGCGACTGGTATATCTGGCGCGATGGCAAAGCCCCCGGCCACCCTCCCAATAACTGGATCTCCATCTTCGGCGGCTCCGCCTGGACCTTCGATCCCACCACCAGCCAGTACTACTATCATTTCTTCTACGCCCAACAACCCGACCTCAACTGGCGCAATCCCGCCGTCGAAAAAGTTATGCTCGATACCACCCGCTGGTGGTACAAACGCGGCGTCTCCGGATTCCGCCTCGACGCCGTCGACACTCTCTTTGAAGATCCCGAACTGAAGGACAATCCCGTCCTGCCCGGTCAGAACGCCCAGGGCGACCCCAACATGCAGAACCTCTACAACGACAACTTCCCCGAGGTTCACACCGAACTCCAGAAACTCCGCCAGGTTGCCGACGAATCCGATGCCGTTTTAATCGGAGAAACCTGGACCTCCAATGTCGCCCAGCTCGACAAGTATTACGGCAAGAACGGCAATGAACTCCAGATGCCCATGGATTTCATGTTCACCACCGTCAACAAACTTTCTCCTCCCGAATTTCGTGCCCAGATCGAAGCTGTCAACAGCGCTCACGGATGGCCCGTCTTCGTCATCAGCAATCACGACATCGTCCGCTCCTACAACCGTTACGGAGACGGCAAGAACGACGACGCCATCGCCAAACTAATGGGCGCCTTTTACCTCACTCTCCGCGGTACCGCCATCATGTACTACGGCGAAGAAATCGGCATGAAGAACACGGATCCTACCCGCAAAGAAGATGTCAAAGATCCCATCGGCCGCACTGGATGGCCGAAAGAAAAAGGCCGCGATGGCGAACGCACTCCCATGCAGTGGAACACCGCTCCCAACGCCGGTTTCAGCAAAGCGACTCCGTGGCTCCCCGTCCCGCCCACCTACATCACCCACAACGTTGCCACCGAATCCAAAGACCCCAATTCCGTCTACAGCCTCTATAAAAAGGTCCTCGCCCTGCGCCACACGAGCGAAGCTCTGCTCGACGGAACCTACACCACCCTCAACCCGCACGACCCCCACGTCATGTCCTACCTCCGCAACTACAAAGGAAAAGCTCTCTTAGTCGCTCTGAACATGTCGGACACGCCCCAGAAAACAACTTTCGACCTCTCTCACGAAGGCTTCCCCAAGACCACCCTGAAACCCGTAATCTCCTCCGCCGCCTCCGCCACCGCAAACGAAGTCACCCTCGAACCCTTCGGACTACTGATCGCAGAAGTGAACCCATAGCCCGGATGCTCCTCGGGCGTTCTTAGCGAGAAGAAGGTTCCTGAAACGCATCCGAGCCTAAAACGCCCTGACTTTTTTCATCACAACCCGCTGTAACCACAATCACAGACAACCACCCCCCAATGGGCGAAAATAGGTCTTTGATTGGCCCAGGAAAAAGTGTGCGAGTCTCCAGAGACCCCCACTTCGGTCCCGCCCGAAGCCAATCCGAACCGCTCCTTGAAAACCAAACCGGTCGAGCAATCACCACCCGCTCCCGATGAGAATCAAAGAAGATTTGGGTTTACCTGACGGCTGACGGCTGATGGCTGATAGCTGCTCTCCTAACTCCTTATTCCGCAATATTTTGCCAATAACCCCTTTAAACTCAAAGATCTGGCAAGAGCACCCTCGCTAAACCCATGATTCCACAAGATCAGGGGAGGGGGGAGGGGGGTAAGGTACCGCACAGTGACCCCGCTCCCGCCGCGACGCGTTTCTCCTTGAGAACCGGAGAACCGACAACTGAGAACTGACAACTGACAACGAGATTTACCTGATGGCTAACGGCTGACGGCTGATGGCTTGCCTCCTCCCCAGCAACCTGCGTATCGTAGCCAAGTGAAGTTCCCTCGCTGTAGCGGCATTCTTCTTCATTTCACCTCCCTGCCAGGGCGCTTCGGCATTGGTGACTTCGGCCCCTGTGCCTACGAGTTCGCCGACTTCCTCCTCGCCGCCGGACAGACACTCTGGCAAGTTCTCCCCCTCAATCCCACCGGATACGCCGATTCCCCCTACCAGTGTTTCTCCGCCTTCGCCGGAAATCCCATGCTCGTCAGTCTCGAGCGCTTGCGCGAGCAGGCCCTGCTACAAGAATCTGACTTCGCGCAAGCTCCAGGCTTTCCCGAAAACTACGTCGACTACGGACCCGTCATCCAATTCAAAATGTCGGCCCTCCGTCGCGCCGCCGAAAATTTCTTCGCCAGTCCCTCTCACCCCGATCGTCCCGCCTTCGACCAATTCTGCGCAAATTGCACTGCATGGCTCGACGACTACGCCCTCTTCATGGCCTGCAAAGACGCCCACGCCGGAGTCATGTGGACTCTCTGGGATCCCGAGATTCGCCAGCGCACCCCGCAAGCTCTCAGAGAATGGTCAGCCAAACTCGCCACCGAAATACGAGCCTATAAGTTCTGGCAGTTCGCGTTTTTCCAGCAGTGGGAAAAACTCAAGTCCTATTGCCGGCAGCGCAATATCCGTCTGATGGGCGATGTCCCCATCTACGTCGCTCACGACAGCGCCGATGTCTGGTCTCATCCCGAACTCTTCTACCTCGACGAAACGGGCCGCCCCACAGTCGTCTCCGGCGTTCCCCCCGACTACTTCAGCGCCACCGGACAACTTTGGGGCAACCCGATTTATCGTTGGGATCTCCTCGCCGCCAACGGCTATCAGTGGTGGATCGACCGCTTTCGCGCCTCGCTCTCCCTCTTCGACATGGTTCGCCTCGACCACTTCCGCGGCTTCGAATCCTACTGGGAAGTTCCCGGCTCCGAAACCACCGCCATCAACGGACGCTGGGTTCAGGGCCCTGGCGAAAATTTTCTCTCCGCCCTGCAAAACGCCTTCGGCCCGCTCCCCATCGTCGCCGAAAATCTCGGCGTCATCACTCCCTCCGTCGAAAATCTTCGCCACAAATTCGGACTCCCCGGCATGAGTCTCCTCCAGTTCGCCTTCGGCAACGATCCCCAAGGCCCATCCTTCCGTCCCCACAATTACACTCGCGATCTCGCCGCCTACACTGGAGGTCACGACAACGACACCACCGTCGGATGGTGGAACAGCTCCGGTGCCAGCGACAGCACTCGCTCCGCCGAAGACGTTCGCAAAGAACATGACTTCGCCCGCGCCTACCTCAACTTTCAGGACGATTCCGAAATCAACTGGGTGATGATTCGCGCCGTGCTCGCCTCAGTCGCGAACATCGCCGTCGTCCCCATGCAAGACGTTCTCGGCCTCAGTACCGAAGCTCGGATGAATCTTCCGGGTACCGTCAGCGGAAACTGGAAGTGGCGTTATCGCCCCGGCGCCTTGACATCAGCCTTAAGCACACGATTGCGCACGCTGGTTGCGCTCTTCGATCGCTGAGCAATCCTTCGTGTTCCCATGTGTACCCGTGGTTCAAGCTCTTTATGTTCTTGCTCGAACAATAGAGGAAGCCCACGTAATCCCCGCCACCTTCCCGGCCAGCAAGAAACCCCGTTTCACCAGGTCATTGCCAGACAGCTTCCGGCATCTCAGTTCTCAGCGGGATGAATCCCCCCGACGTTTGAGATAAATATTCCTCCCGCATCCGTAACTTTTCCACCAGATTTCCAGATTATCCAGGTATGAACGACACGCTGCGGAGAATGCTTTGAGGGCGCTCGAAAAACAGAAACTCGAAGACCAGGACAGTGAGCGCTCCCAGGTTGAGGCGGCGCAACTGGACCCGGCGTGCTTTGCCGAACTCTACGAAAATAACTTTGCACGTGTCTATGCCTACGTCGCACGCCGTGTGCGCAGTCGCGAAGAGGCCCAGGATGCGACCGCCGATATTTTCCAAAAAGCTCTTGTGGGCCTGCCCCGATTCGAATGGCGCGGATTGCCTTTTGCCGCATGGTTATTAGGCATCGCCTCCAACGTTCTTTCCGACCGATGGAAGCACACTTTAAATCAGAACGAAGTCGAGGCTCACGAACTGGAACAAATCGGCATAGCAGACAATGTCGAACAGCGAGCCATGCTCTACCAACTCGTCGAACAGCTTCCTGACGACCAGCGACTCGTCATAGTCAGGCGCTTTATCAGTCAGAGAAGTCTGCGCGAAATCGCCTCCGAACTGAACCGCAGCGAAGGCGCGATCAAGCAACTTCAGCTGCGGGCCCTGCAAAACCTTCGCGATCAAATGAGGAGCGAACATGAATAACATTTTGCTGGTAGATCAACTCGACGAAGCGATCGACAAAATGATGGCAAATCCGGATTCTAGCCTGCTCCCGCGATTTCAGAACGGCGTTCCCGAGATCCGCGAAATGCTTTCGATCGCAGCCGCCTTGCGCCTGGCTCCGGCTCCCGAATTCAGGGCAACACTCAAAGCGAATTTACTCGCGCAAACAAATCGGAATTCGCTCATGCCTCCAGCCATTGCGACTCGGCAACTCGCAACGACGAAACGCTTGCGTCAGTCCGAAGACCTTGACGTGATTCCTCCGGCCTTGTTCCAAACGGGCGACGGCAGCTATCCCGTGCATCGCACCAATTTCGCGATTTCGGCCGCGATTCATGCAGCCCTGCTCGCTCTTCTCGCAACTGCGGGGCTCTGGATGACAAGAACGCCGCTCGCACCCCGCACGTCTAGCGTTCTGTTGACCGACCTCAGCACCTTCACACTCCCCGAATCGCTCCGCAAAACAGGTGGTGGAGGCGGAGGCGGCGACCGAGATAAACTGGCCGAGTCCAAAGGCAGTATGCCGCGCTTCGCGCGAGAGCAAATCACTCCGCCAGCCGTCATCGTGCGCAATGAAGATCCCAAACTCCCTGCGCCGCCAACGGTCGTCGGTGCTCCTGAGCTAGCCGTCCCGCCGACAAGTCCAGTTGGGAATCCGCTGTCCGCGATTCTCGTACCCTCGAATGGAACCGGCTACGGCGGGGGCATCGGAAGCGGCTCGGGCGGCGGAGCCGGCGAAGGCTTCGGTCCGGGCTTTGGACCCGGCCATGGCGGCGGCACGGGCGGTGGCGCCTATCGCGTTGGCGGAGGAGTTTCCGCCCCGCGTCCAATCTACGATCCCGATCCCGAGTATTCGGAAGAAGCTCGAAAAGCGAAGTTTCAGGGAGCCGTTTTGCTTTGGGTCACCGTCGGAGCCGACGGCAAGCCGCGCGACATTCGCGTGCAACGCTCGCTCGGGATGGGACTCGATGAAAAAGCAATCGAAGCCGTTCGCTTATGGAAATTCGAGCCCTCGATGCTCGATGGACATCCGGTAGCCGTTCAAGTCAACATCGAGGTCAGCTTCCGGCTCTACTGATTGCCACTCACGAAGGCAGCGCATGTCGACTTCGAAGCTGCCTTCCCCTCACTCCATATCAAACGCCAACCACCGGTATCCGCCATCCCGCTCCACCTGCAACACCACCGGTTCCCGCGGCTTAATCTGACTTAAAGCTTTCCGCAGCGCGACCAGCGAGTCAATCGCTGTCTGATTCACGCTGTGAATAATGTCGCCCGTCTCCAGCCCCGACACCGAACTCCGGAACTCCGCCACTCGCGCCACCACGATCACTCCCGCGGGATTCCGCAACGTCCCCAGCGAACTCCTCAGCTGATCGTTCAAATCGAGGCCCAATATCCCCAGCCGCGCCACCAGGTTGTCCCGCGAATTCACCAGGTCCGGCAGCGAGTCCATCGGATCCTTCATCTCCAGCGCCGCAATATAAAGCGTCTTCCGCTCCGTGCCTCGTAAAACCTCCAGCTTCAGCGATTGGTCCAACCGGTGCAGGTAGAGCGCGCCCGTAAACGCGGGCAGCGTGCCTATACGCCGCCCGTCCGCACTTAAAATAATGTCGCCAATCTTCAGTCCACCCGCTTCCGCCGGACCTCCCGGCGTCACATCATCGATGATCACTCCCCAGTTCTGTGCTAACCCCAACCCTTTCGCCAGCTCCGCGGTAATCGTCTGCGCTCCCGCTTGCACCTCGATTTTGTGCACGTGTCCATATTTCCTTAGGCTGTCATAAACAAAACTCACCACCCTCGCCGGAATCGCAAATCCCAGCCCCTCGCTCCCACCCGCCTCCGAAAAAATAAACGTGTTGATCCCCACCACATACCCGTCCGCATCCACCAGCGGTCCACCACTATTCCCCGGATTAATCGGCGCGTCCGTCTGTATATAAACCATCGGCTTGTTCGGATCCGCCTGCCGCGCCACCGAACTTACCACTCCCATCGTCACCGAATTCTCCAGACCCTCCGGACTCCCCATCGCAAACACCAATTCCCCCTGATGCACCGGACGACCGGCCCCCAGCGCAAGCGTCGGCAAATTCGTCTCATCTATTTTGATCAGCGCCAGGTCCGTATCCTTATGTAGCCCGATCAGCCGCGCCTCCACCACCCTTTGCTTCCCCGCCGGTGCAATCTGCTCCGGATGATCCACCGAAGGCATCGCCAGCGCCACCCGTATGTCCTGCGCACCCGCCACTACATGCGCATTCGTCATGATGTACCCGGCGGAATCGACGATCACTCCCGCTCCAATCGCGTGCTCCCGCGAAATCAGCGCCGTCTGCCCCCGGCCGCTGTCTTCCGCTGCACCATATCCCGTCACCAGAATCTGCACCACCGCCGGAGAGATTCTCGCCGTTAACTCCTCGATCGCCGAATTCAGTTGCTGCAATACCGCCGGCGGCTCTGCGGGCTGCGTCCCCATCTGCTTCGCCTTCTCATTTATGGCATTGTTCTTGTCACTCGAGCCTCTTTCGCCGCTGGGCGCGCTCGAGTCTGCCGGTTCCGCCCCCTTTTCTTGGGCAAAATTAGGCACCGACAAAAACAGGCAGCACACGCTTGCTGCCACCAGCGAAAGCCCGACCCTCCTCGGCGCCTTCGAAACGCCTGCGGCCAACCCCATAGCTACACTCCTTGAACCTTCCTGGATTTACTCCTACCGCTTCAACCCACCGCATTCTAAAGCGAATTCATCCCGGCCCTATCTTTAGACGCCGAATCTGGAAGCTCGGTTCAAATCCACTCCCTCTCTCTTCATTCTCCCCTGGTAAAGTTTCGTACAAAATCCGCTGCCCCGAACTCCACCGCCGTTGTCCCTTCAGGTTCGCCCCACATCAACCCCTCCAGCGAACTGTTCGCTTGTGGTTAATATCGAGATAAGTGGGGTGTCGCAGTGGACGGTCCGAACCCGATTGGCCCAAACCCGATTGGCCCTGGCAACGATGCTCCGAACCAATACTTCCTCGACATCCACGACCTGGCAGTCACCTATTCTTCCAGAAATTCCCCGCCGATCAACGCACTGGATGGCGTCAGCCTCCAACTTCGCACCGGAGAAATCCTCGGCATCCTCGGCGAGTCCGGCTCCGGAAAAAGCACCCTGGCCGCCGCTCTTCTCCGCTCCCTGCCATCTCATGCCACCCGCACCGGAGGATCCGTTTTCGTAGGAAACCGCGACCTACTCCAACTCTCTGCACGCGATCTCCGCTCGCTGCGCGGCCGCGAAATTTCCTTGATCCCCCAGGATCCCGCTCTCTCCTTGAATCCCGTATTGACCGTCGGATCGCAAATTGCCGAGGTCCTTCGCGCCCACTTGTCTCTGCGCGTTCCTCAGCGCCGCGAGCGTGTTCTCCTGTCACTCCGCGAAGTCGGCTTCGATCGCCCACAGGAAATCTATTCTGCCTATCCTCATCAATTAAGCGGAGGCCAGCGCCAACGCGTCGCCATCGCCCAGGCCGTAGCGTGCCGTCCCTCCCTCCTGATCGCCGATGAACCCACCAGCAAACTCGATGCAACCCTGCAAGCGGAAATTGTCGAACTTCTCCAGCGAATCCGTCAGCTACACCGAACCGCCATTCTCTTGATCACCCACGAACCGTCACTGCTCGCGGGCTTCGCCGATCGCATCGCCGTCATGTATGCCGGTCGTATCGTCGAAGTCGCCACCTGCGCCCAGATTTTCAGCCGTCCCTTGCATCCGTATACCGCGGCTCTCGTCCGCATCGCCGGCTCTTCCATGCTCCAAGCCTCAACAACCAGGGTTCGTCTCCCCGCCATCGACGGAGACCCGCCCAACCCAACCGCGTTCCCTCCCGGTTGCCGCTTCGAACCGCGCTGCGCCGAGCGCATGGAGATCTGCTCCCGCCGCTATCCCACCTCGTTTTTACCCGAACCCTCGCGGCCCGTGGACTGCTTCAAGTATGGAGAGTAACTTGCCAACTTACTCCACGCCTAACTTGTCAAAGGCTGAAACATCGTATCCCCTGTTGCGAGTTATAAACCTTAGTAAGCAGTATGTCCGAGGTGGCCTCTGGCGAAAGCGCGTTTCTATCTCAGCCGCCGCCGCCGTTAGTTTCGATATCGCCCGCGGTCAAACATTGGCAGTGGTAGGACCCTCCGGATCGGGAAAATCCACCGTGGCGCGCTGCATTACCCGTCTCGAACGCCCAGACTCCGGCCACATCTTCTTCGAAGATTCCGACATTGCACAGGCGGATTCCACGTATCTCCTTTCCTACCGCTCATCCATTCAAATCGTTTTTCAGGACCCCGTTACTTCGATGAACCCGCGCTTCTCGGCCCGCGAAGTTCTGGAAGAGCCCTTACTGCTCGCGCGCTCTGCTCTTTCGTCCCGCCCCGGCCGCACAAATCGCCTCGATCTCATCCGCAGCCAGATGGCAGAAGTCGGCTTGTCCCCCGATTGGACCGACCGCTCCATCCTTCATTTCAGCGGCGGACAACTCCAACGGCTCGCGCTCGCCCGCGCCCTTATCGTTCGCCCCAAGCTGCTCGTTCTCGATGAAGCTCTCTCCGGACTCGATCTCTCAACCCAGGCCCAAATCGCCAATCTGCTCCTCGACCTGCAAGCCGCCCACACACTGACTTATCTTCTGGTTTCACACGACCTGGCCCTTGTGGCCAGATTAGCCGACGTGATCGCAGTCATGTCCGACGGACGAACCGTTGAAGTCGGCGCTACGCATCAGATCACCTCGCGCCCAGCCCACGCCGTCACCCAAAATTTATTGGCCGCAGCCACCGCCTCCGCCGCCAGGTTCGCCGCACTTGCGAGGCCGTCATGAGCTACCTCGTTCGCAGGCTCGTGCGTGCCATCCTCTTGCTCCTCGGAGTCTCCGCTCTTTGCTTCGTCTTCACCGAGATGGCGCCCGGAAGTTTCTTCGACGATATGCGCCTGAATCCCCAAATCTCCCCCGACACCATCGCCGGGCTACGCGCTCAATATGGATTGGATCAACCACTCGCAGTCCGCTATGGCCGGTGGATGAAATCCGCCTTGCACGCCGATCTCGGATATTCCATCGCCTACAACGCGCCCGTCGCTCCTCTGCTATTGAGTCGCGCGAAAAATACTCTGCTCCTCTCCGGCACCGCGCTCCTTTTCACCTGGCTCATCTCGATCCCCTTGGGCGTCTGGACCGCAAACCGCCGTGGCCGCCTGTTGGATAAGGCCGTCACCTTACTTACTTCCTTCCTCATTTCCGTTCCAGAGTTAGTCATCGCTATAGCGCTCCTGGCTGTTGCCGTTCGCTCGCATCAGCTGCGCGTCGGTGGCATGACATCCTCCGACGTCGAGGGATTTTCCACCTTCCAGCGCGCACAAGATATCGCGCTTCATCTGGCGCTTCCAGTTTTCATTCTTGTTCTTTGCGAAACCGCAGTCATCGTCCGCCACGTTCGTGCCAGTGTTCTTGAAGTGCTCAACACCCCGTATGTGCACGCCGCGCGCCGCTACGGTGTCAGCCGCAGCCGTCTCCTCTTTCGCCATGTTTTGCCGGTTGCCGCCAGTCCCGCCATTTCTCTTTTGGGATTCTCTCTCGCTGGCCTGCTCAGCGGATCGCTGATGGTGGAAGTCGTGTGCGGCTGGCCCGGCATGGGCCCTCTAATTCTCGAAGCAACTCTTTCCCGCGACTTATATCTCGTCATCGGCGGCATCATGCTCTCCGCACTCTTCATGGTAGGTGGAAATCTCGTCGCCGACGTGCTCCTCTTCACCGTCGATCCGCGCATTCGAAAAGCAGGTACGGATGCGAGCTAAAACTCTAACTCTCATCGCAGCGCTCGTACTTCTCCACCTGATCCTGCTCTTCGCCGGCTTCTTTGCGCCCTACGATCCTACGACGCAGAGCCGCGAACTCCCCTACGCGCCGCCGACTCGCCTCCATTTCAGAGATAGCGCTGGCCTCCATTTTCGTCCCTTCGTTCATAACTGGAAAACATCGGCCGAAAGCGATATTTCCGAAACTTATAAAGAAGACTTAAGCCAAAGTTATCCTATAAGCTTCTTTATAACTGGATCAGGTTATAAACTACTCGGCATCTACGAATCCCACCTACACCTCTTTGGCACCACCGGCCCCGCCAGGATCTTCCTTTTCGGAACCGACGGCTATGGACGCGATGAATTCTCGCGCGTTCTCTTCGGAGGCCAGATCTCGGTCGCCGCCGGCATCACCGCAACCCTCATCGCACTCTTCGCCGGAAGTGTTCTCGGGATCATCGCCGGCTACTACGGCGGCCTCGTCGACGAGTCCCTTATGGCCGTTACGGAACTCTTTCTCTCTCTACCGTGGCTCTATTTTCTTCTCGGTGTGCGGGCTTTCTTACCACTGCACCTCAGCACGCTGCGTACTTTCTTCCTTCTGACCGGCGTGATCGGCTTAATCGGATGGGCTCGCCCCGCCCGCCTGGTTCGCGGAATCGTCCTCAGTTCGCGAAACCGCAACTATGTTCTCGCAGCGCGCGCCTTTGGCGCATCCGATCTCTATATCCTGCGACGCCACATCCTCCCCGCCACCTTCAGTGTCCTGCTCACCCAGGCATCTCTGCTCGTTCCCCGTTACATTGCCGCCGAAGTCACCCTGTCTTTCTTCGGTCTCGGAGTCAACGAACCCGTCGCCAGTTGGGGCAACATGCTCACCACACTGCAGCAATATAGCGTACTCACTTCTTATGCCTGGCTCCTCACTCCCGCCGCTGCTCTCGTAGTTACTTCCGTACTCTATAGTGCCCTAGCTGATGTGTTTCATTCCCAGTTAGAATCTCTGACAACCTAGAAAAACGTTCTGTGGGGTAAGGGGTCTTGAATGAAAGTATTCGCTCGCTTAACCCTACTCGTGTGCCTTTTTGCCGGCTCATGTTTTGCCGCCGCGCCCGCGCCAGATCCGGCCAAACCTGGCGAAGAACTCTTTCGCCTCTCCGAGGTCTCCGGCCTCTACGGCGGCCATCTGACCATCGGCGAACGCGCCGAGCCCAAAACGCTCAACCCCGTCACCTCCACCGATGCCATTTCCCGCGAAGTGATCGGACGCCTTATGGGCGATCTCATCGAAATCAACCGCTCCACGCAGCAGACCGAACCAGCGCTCGCCAAGTCGTGGAAGATTTCTCCCGACGGCCGCACCTTTACCCTGCAACTTCGCAAAGGAATCCGCTTCTCCGACGGCCATCCCTTCGATGCCGACGACGTCGTCTTCTCCTTCACCGTCTATATGGACGAAGCCATCGACTCGCCCCAGCGTGACCTTCTGATCATCGACGGCAAGCCCATCCAGGTTACGAAACTCGATCAATACACCGTGCGCTTCGCCCTGCCGCGTCCCTACGCAGCCGCAGAAAGACTTTTCGATGGACTCTCCATGCTGCCCAGGCACCTCCTCGACAAGCCCTACCGTGACGGCCATTTCGCTCAGGCTTGGTCCCTGAACACTCCTTCCACCGCCATCGCCGGACTCGGCCCCTTTCGCCTCAAGCAGTATCTGCCCGGCCAGCGCATCGTCCTCGAGCGCAATCCTTACTATTGGAAAGTTGACCGCGAAAATCAGCGCCTGCCTTATCTCGACGAACTCGTCTTTCTCTTTGTGGGCACTGAAGATGCGCAAGTCATGCGCTTCGAAGCCGGAGAAACCGACGTCATCAGCCGCCTCAGCTCCGAAAACTACAACTTACTCGCTCGCGAAAAATCGCGCGACCGCTCGCAACTCGCCGATATGGGCCCTAGTCTCGAATACAACTTCTTACTGTTCAACCTGAACGACCTCCGCGGCAAGAAACTCGACGAAGTTGCCGGCAAGCAGATTTGGTTTTGCGACCTGAAATTCCGCCAGGCCATCTCGGCAGCGGTCGACCGCGCATCCATCGTGCGCCTCGTCTACGGAACGCGCGGTGCGCCGCTCTGGGGCAACGTCGGTCCCGGCAACAAACTATGGATCAACCAGTCCATCCCGCATCCTCCGCAGTCCCTCGAAACCGCGCGTCAGCTTCTAAAATCCGCCGGATATTCCTGGAACTCCTCCGGCCAGCTCCTCGATCCCGCCCACAAGCTCGTCGAATTTTCCATCATCACCAGTTCTTCGAATACGCAGCGCTTGAAGATGGCCACGCTTGTACAGGACGATCTTTCTCACCTCGGAATGCAAGTCCACGTCGTCCCTCTTGAGTTTCGCGCCTTGATCGACCGCGTCTTTCAAAGCTTCGATTACGACGCCGCCGTCATGGGACTCGGCGGTGGCGACGCCGACCCCAATCCCGAAATGAACGTGTGGTCCGCCTCCGGCACGTCCCACCTCTGGCACCTCGGCGAAACTCAGCCCGCAACCCCTTGGGAGCGTGAACTCGACCAGTTAATGCAGCAGCAGATGGTCACCCTCGACTACGCGAAACGCAAGCAGATCTACGATCGCGCGCAGCAGATCATCGCTGGCAATTTGCCCTTCATTTTCCTCGGCACTCCCAACATTCTTGCCGGGGCCAGTTCCCGCGTCGGCAATTTCCACCCCGCCATACTCGATCCCTACACGCTGTGGAACTCGGACGAACTCTACGTTCGCGGACCCGCCACCGAGCGTGCGGGAACTCGATGAGTGGCACCGGCACAAAACGAGCGCCCGAGCGCCCCAATGCGCTTCACTCCTCCGATGAGAAGCTGATCGCCCGCTGCCTCGAATCCGATTCCGACGCCTGGTCCGCCCTTATCGACAAGTACAAAAATCTTATCTACTCCATTCCCATCAAACTCGGCATGTACCAGGACGCCGCCGACATCTTTCAGTCGGTCTGCGTTGATCTGCTCTCCGAGTTGCCTCGTCTTCGCGAACATCGCGCCCTGCCCAAATGGCTCATGCAGACCTGCTACCACAAATGCCTCCATTATCAGCGCACCGCCGAGAAAACCGTTGAATTCGACCCCGAATCCGAAGACCATAACGCCCCGCTCGACTCCGGCACCGCCGGCCTGCCGCAGCACATGCTGATGCAACTTCAACAGGAACAGATTTTGCGCGACGCGCTCCTCGAACTCCCAGAAAAATGCGAGCGCATGGTCCGCTTCCTTTTTTTCGAGATCCCTCCTCAGCCCTACGAAACCATCGCCGCAAAATTAGGCATGGCCGCCGGCTCCATCGGGGCGATCCGCGCCCGTTGTTTGGCTCAGCTCAAGAAGCAGCTTGAGAAGAAAGGCTTCTGATGACCGGACCAGCCTCGCAGAAGGCCGCGCAGAATACGACGCAGACCGCCGGACCGGAAGTCGCTCAGAACGCCAAATCCGACGCGATCCTCAACCGCCTGCTCGCGCTTCCAGACTCGGCTAGCCGTGCTCAACTCGTGGCCCAATCTCCCGCCACGGCCTGGCCGGAAATCATCCTCTTGCTCACCGAGAAAGTTTGGCAAGAAGTTCGCATCGACACCCACCGCGCCCAACGCCTCGCCGATGCCGCTCTCGACGTCGCGCAAACGATCAACAACCCCGCCTTGCTCGCTCGCAGTCTGCGCGCCAAAGCCAACGCTTTATACGCCCTCGACCAGCATTCCGAGGCCGTCCGCTTTCACGAACAGGCGATTGCCCTGTTCGCCGAGGTTGGCGACGATGCCGAACTCGCGCGCACTCTCAGCAGTTCCATTCAGTCCCTGCTCCTCCTCGGCCGCTACGATCAGGCTCTCGCCGCCGGCGAGCGCGCCGGACAAATCTTCCGCCACCAGGGAAACACGCGCCGCTTAGCTCGCCTCGAAATCAATATCGGAAATATCTATCACCGGCAAGACCGCTTCTCCGAAGCACTCGCCTTCTATGAACGCGCCTACGCCCAGATGCTCGTCCACGACGATGCCGAAGGTCTGGCCGCTGTTCTCAGCAACCTGTCCCTCTGCCATATCAGTCTCAACGATTTCCCCAAAGCCCTCGAATTGCACCAGGTCGCGCGACGCCACTGCCAACAAAAGGATATGCCGATCCTCGTCGCCTACGCCGACTACAACATCGCCTACCTCTATTTCTTACGTGGAGAATACGGCCGCTCCATCCAGATGTTGCGTGATGCTTCCGCTAGCGCCAAGACAGCCAACGATGCCTACCAGCTTGCGCTCTGCAATCTCGATCTCTCCGAAATCTATTTGGAGTTGAACCTCAGCGCCGAGGCCGGTGAATTGGGCCGCGCCGCCCACCAAGGCTTCGAAGAACTGGGTTTCGTATACGAAGCTGCCAAAGCCTTGGGCTTCGCCGCCATCGCCGCCAGCCGCCAGGGACAGGCCTTTGAGGCCGTCAAGCTTTTTGCCCAGGCGAAAGAAATGTTTGTCCGCGATCGGAATCAGGTCTGGCCTTCGCTCATCGATCTCTACGAAGCCCTCGTTCTCTTCACCGAAGGCCGCTTGTTCGAGGCGCGCCGCCTTTGCCTCGCCGCCCAGACCTTCTTCCGCACCTCGCCCATGCGCGGCAAGGCCGTGTTGGCCGATCTGCTCCTCGCCCGCATCGCGCTTCGCCTCTCCGATACCGCCCTCGCCAGGCAGAATTGTCAGTCTGCCCTCAACGATCTTCCTTCCCTCGATTCCCCGACCCTTGTCTATCAAGCCGAATTCCTCATGGGCGAAGTCGAACGCACCCTCGGCAACGAAAATGCCGCCTACGATTCCTATTGCCGCGCTCGTACCGCCGTCGAGCGCTTGCGCAGCAGCCTCCGCGGAGAAGAGCTCAAAATCGCCTTCTTCCAAAACAAACTTGAAGTTTACGAAAGCCTGGTCGACATCTGCCTCCGCCGCCAGAACAGCTTCGACGAAGCCTTCTCTTACATCGAGCAAGCCAAGTCGCGCACCCTGATGGATCTCCTCAACCAGCCTCTCCACGTTTCCGTGGCCGCCGATGCCGGACAAAGCGACCTCGTCCGCTCCATCCGAAATTTGCGTGAGGAGTTGAACTGGTATTACAACCTCATCGAACGCGAGCAACTCCGCCCCGAAGTCCCCCCTGAAGCTCATTCCGAAGCTCGTTCCCAGCAACGCCTCCAGCAACTCGAACAGCAGGCGCGCTCCCGAGAGTCAGACCTGCTGCGCGCCGTCAAAGAGGCCACCGTCGCCGAAGCCAATGAAGCCGGACTGCAAGTCCCCACCACGCTGTCGCTCGGTGAGATCCGCTCCGCGCTTCCCGCCGGCACCGTTCTGGTCGAGTATTTTTCCACCCATGACCGCACCCTCGCCTGCGTCTTCACCCGCGACAACTTGCATATCTCTCCCGTAACCGTGCAATCGCGGATTCAAAAATTGCTCCAGTTCTTCCAGTTTCAAATATCCAAGTTCCGCCTCGATCCCGCATACGTCTCTACCTTCAGCCGTCCCTTGCTCGAATCGACCCAGGCTCACTTGAAGAACTTGTATCAGGAACTCATCGCTCCCATCCGCCATCTGCTCAATGCCCGTCACATCGTCTTCGTGCCGCATGGCCTGCTTCACTACGTGCCCTTTCACGCCCTGCATGACGGAGATTCCTACCTCATCGATCAGTTCTCCATCTCGTACGCGCCCAGCGCCAGCATCTACGCCCTCTGCCAGACGAAAAAAGTAAACACCACCGGAGACGCGCTCATCCTCGGCATCCCCGACGATCGTACGCCCGCCATCCGCGCCGAGGTCGAAGATCTCGCCCGCATCCTTCCCCATTCCCGACTATTTCTCGGCGACAAAGCCACCGAAGACGTCCTCAAGAAATACGGACCCCACAGCAAATCCGTCCATATCGCAACCCACGGATATTTTCGGCAAGACAATCCCATGTTTTCCTCCATTCGCCTCGGTACCTCCCATCTCAGCCTCTACGACATGGAGCACCTGCAACTGCCCGCCGAACTCGTCGTGCTCAGCGGCTGCGCCACCGGACTAAACGTCGTCACCCCCGGAGACGAGTTGATTGGCCTCGTTCGCGGCCTCCTCCAAGCCGGAGCACAATCCCTCGTCCTCAGTCTGTGGGATGTTCACGACGATCGCACCCGCGATTTCATGGTCGAGTTCTACACCGAGTTGCAGCTCGGTCGCCCCAAAGCGGAAGCCATGCGAACCGCCTGCATTCGCCTCCGCGAAAACCATCCCCACCCCTACCACTGGGCTCCTTTCCTACTGATAGGAAAGGGTTAAAGCCATTTTCAGCACATTTGCAAAATATTTGTATTTTTCCGCCACCTCCCGCCCCTTATGTAGCAGCGAGAACTACCAGAGATAAGTAAGGGAAAGTCCGAGGAACCATGGAGCATCTTGCCGAACAGCCGCTGGTCGATTTTGTCCGAGGAGTCTCGAATCCCTCGGTCACCCTGGCCATCAAAGCCCATCTCGACGCTGGCTGCTCGAAATGCCAGACAGCCGTCGAATCCTGGAACCGCGTCCGCCGTCTCGCCGCTCAAGAAGACGCTTACATGCCTCCTGAGAATCTGGTTCGCATGGCCAAATTTGCTTTCATCAGCCACACCACCGCGCGCGCGCAGTCCGATCGTCCCGCGGGTTGGACCCTTGCCAATCTCGTATTCAACGGCTTCGCCCAGCCCCTGCCCGCGGGCTATCGCAGCGGCACTCTAAGCAGTAGTCTCAGCACTAATCTCAATATCTGGCAGGTCATCTACGAGGCCGAAGGCCTTACCGTCGATCTCCGCTTCGGACGCCGCTCTCTCTCCACCGTCGTTTACCTCGTCGGCCAGATCTTAGACAAGCACTCCGCCCAGGCTCCGCACGCCGAAACCACCGTTGAATTATCCACCGAAAACGATCTCCTCATCGCCACCAGTCCGATCACCGCTATGGGCGAATTTCACATTGAATTTCAAGAGAAAGGGCCGCTTTGGTTGTCCGTCAAAACTTCGGGCCGCAATCCCGTCCGAATCCCCCTGGCCAATCCGGCACGCGGGTAACCAACATGTCTTACCAAAGAAACCAAATCGAGTTACTGGCAAGAGAGTACCGCTGTAAGTGGCGAGCGCTAAAGTTGCGCTCTACACTCGCAACTGGGGATGGGGTCCAAATGGGGAAAACTATGCGTCAAAAAACTGTCAACTCACCCGCTGTCAGCTTCGCAAAGGTCGCTTGCCTGCTCCTCTTGCTCGCCAGCTTCTGTGCGCCCGCTGCGCAAGCCCAAACGCGTCTCATTGTTCGCGACTCGCTGGGTCTGCCCGGCATCAACCTCACCTGCCTGCTCACCGGCTGCAAGGTTGTGACCGGCTTGGGAGACCCCAACGGACAGCTATTTCTCGTCACGCTTCCCCCGGCGCTCAATCCCGTCACCGCTCTACTCCGCCTCAGTCTTGAAACTGGCATTGTCGATATCGAAATTGATCAGACCGTCAATACTCTGCCTACTTACGCTTTTTCCGATCCCAATTACTTGACGGACGAAGTGCCTACTCCTTATTACGGCGCAACCGTGTGGCACGGTTACCTGGCGCAGCCCGCGAATCAACTGGTTCGCACCGCCCAAACTCAATCGGCCTTTAACGTAACCGGCTCAGGCACCACCGTCGCCGTGATCGATACCGGCGTCGACCTGACAAGTCCCGTATTGCAGAGCGTTCTCGTCAACGGATACGACTTCACCCGCAACATCAGCGGCGGCTCCGAACTCGGCGACGTCCCCGCCACTCCCAATCTCAGTCAGGCCACTGCCGCAACCGTCAACCAGCGCACCGTCGCTGTTCTTGATCAGCGCACCGTTGCCGTCCTCGATGGCGGTCCCTACCAGTCCTTCGGACACGGAACCATGACCGCCGGCATCGTTCATCTCGTCGCGCCGCAAGCCAAAATCATGCCGCTCAAGGCCTTCTCTTCCGACGGCACCGGATACGACTCCGACATCCTCCGCGCCATTTATTACGCCGTAAGCAATGGTGCCAAGGTCATGAACATGAGCTTCGACTACTCCAGTTACTCCAGCGAACTGGCGAAGGCCATCCAGTACGCGAATAGCAAAGGCGTCGTCTCCGTCGCTTCCGCTGGCAACGACGGCGAACAAACCGTCGTCTATCCCGGCGGACTACCCGGCGTGATCGACGTTGCCTCGACTTCCAATACCGACGCGCAGTCTTCCTTCACCAACTACGGCGCCCCGCCGGTCTGGCTCTCCGCACCCGGAGAAGGCGTCGTCACCACCTATCCTTGGGGAACCTACGCCGCCGGTTGGGGCACTTCTTTCAGCACGCCATTCGTTGCTGGCACCGCCGCCCTCATGCTCGGAAACAACGGCCATTGCTCCAGCAGCAGCGTTCCTCTGGCCTTGGCCAATGCCGACTACACCGGCGACTTGAACCTCGGCTTCGGACGGCTGGATACTTATCAGGCGCTTCAGTCCTGCCGCCCCTTGCTCTAAGTCGATGCCCCGGCAAAGCGATCCCAAGGCGAGTTCACAAAAGGCGAGTTCACAAACGATGGCGGTAACCCTCAATCCGGCCGTGGATGTTCCCGGGCTCCTCCTTCGAGTCAAAGAACTCGAAGAGCAGCACCTCGCCTTCCGCAATTCTCTGGTTTGCGCCTTTAACCAGATGCTCGACCTGAAAGACATCAACACCGGAGTCCACAGCACTCGCCTCGCTGAATGGGCACTGCGCGTCGCCCGCAAGATGGACATCCCGGAAGATCGCCTCTATCAAGTCGAGGTTGCCGCGCTCCTTCACGACGTCGGCAAGATCGGTGTCCCCGACGCCATCCTGAAAAAAGCCGGACCGCTCACTCCCGAAGAACGCGCTCTCATCAATCGCCATCCCGAGTACAGCTGGTCCGTTCTTCGCCTCTTTCCCGGCCTTGAAGAAGCCAGCCTCTACGCTCTGCACCATCACGAAAGCATGGATGGCGCCGGCTATCCCGCCGGCTTGAAGGGCAGCGACATTCCCCTCGTCTCCCGCATCATCTGCGTCATCGATGCTTTCGACGCTATGATCTCCAACCGCTGCTATCGTCAGGGCCTTCCCCAATCGGAAGCCATCGCCCGCCTCGTTCGCAGCAGTGGAACCCAGTTTGATCCCGCCGTTTTGCAAGCCTTCCTTCCCATCGCCGAACAGGAAGCCTCCGACGTCTTCGAAGCCGCCGGCACCAGCATGGCCGCTGCCCTCTGATTTGAATCCAGTCGCCTTGCTCGCGCCCGCCGCATCGGTCATAGGAACGGCCACGGCGAACACCGGCTCGAAACCTCACAGCTAAGTTGTCTTTGCCGATTGCTCACTACAGAAATCGCTTCGGGAACTGGCGCTTTCGAAGAAGATCAAGCGTCACTCTTGTATCGTGCTGCTGCAGAAGCGGGCCTTCGCAGAAGCGGCCAATGATCCCGCGCAAAACTCAAACCTCAGCGCGACTGCCATGCGGCCAGCAAGCGCCGCAAACCTTCTCGTGCCTGCACATTGTTATGGTCGAGCTTGAGCACTAGTCCGTATTCATAACGCGCCAGGCGATAATCGCCCCGCGCCGTATAGGAATCGGCTTGGCGAAGCAGATCCGGGATGTCCTGCCGGCTGAAACCTTCTACCGAGGAAGCCGCTTCCGGAGCGCGCTTTTGCCCAGACGGCTTGAGTGTGGCTGGCGCTGTGTTTTGCTTGTCCTCCTCGCGGGACGCAGAAGACGCTGCGAGGGAATCATGGCCATTTGTATGATCGTCCGCCGTTTGATGGCGCTCACTCGGCTCAATTGTTGGCGTTGAGTCGGTCTGTGACGGATCAACGGATTTCTGGGACGTTTCCGCTGGCGCAGAGGCTGCCGTTGCGCCACCGACCGCTGCGCTTTCACCTGTCGGATGATCGCTTGCCGGCTGCGCTGCGGCCGGCTGCGCGTTTGGCATCGCTGCCACAGTCGAGGCCGCCGGAATTGCAGATACCTGAGAAACCGTTGCCGGAGCATTCGCCGTCTCTTGTTTTCCCGTGCCCGCAACCAAGGCTCTCACCTGAGTCTCGACTGTCGCAACCAACGGAGGAAACACGCCTGTTTGAGAACGGACATAAAAAGCCCAACTCGCTGCCCCGATCAGCAGCATCGCCAAGCCCAGAATCACACGCGGCCACATTCGCGGTGCAGTAGCTGTTTCGAGCTCAAGCGCGCGCTGGGCGCTTGCCGCGTTTGGCGCCCGCTTCGCCACCACCCTGTCTGCGAACACAGTCGCGGGCGAAGTTACCGGCGCGCGAACCGATTGCTCGAGGAAGGCCTGCCGCATTTCCTCGCAACTCTGGAATCGATCCTTTGGATCCTTGGCCAGCGCTTTCCGAATCACCGCATCGATCCCGCCCGGAATCGCCGGGTTAATGAGCGATGGCGCGACCGGATCCTCATTCACAATCTTGTACAGAACAGTTGCGATTTCGCCCGCAAACGGCCTTTCCCGGGTCAGTAATTCATAGAACACTGCGCCCAGTGAGAAAATGTCCGCCCGATGATCCACTTTCTTGCCCGTGATCTGCTCCGGAGCCATATATCCCGGCGTACCGATAACCAGCCCGGTTTGCGTAAGGCACGTGTTTTCGACTTTTGCAATTCCGAAGTCGAGAACCTTAATCGCCCCCTGGTCGGTCACCATCAGGTTGGCCGGTTTCAGGTCGCGGTGAATCACTCCCCGCGCATGCGCAAAACCAACCGCCGCTAAAATCTGGTCAGCCCAACTGAGCAACGTCGCTAGCGGAGGCACGCCCGCTTTCGCCAACAGTTCGGCAAGAGTCGTCCCTTTGACGAACTGCATGCTCAGATAAATTGCGCCGTTTTCCTCGCCCACATCGTAGATGGTAATGATATTCGGATGATCCAGTCCCCCCGCCGCTTTGGCTTCTTGTTTGAGCCTTTCGATCATCTGGGCTCGATCAGGAGCGTGATCGTCGATCAGAATGGTCTTGAGCGCGACCGTACGCGCGATCACTGGGTCGTATGCTTTATAGACCGCTCCCATGGCGCCGCGTCCCAACTCTTCCTGAATCTGGTAACGGCTCAGTGCGGTGAGCTGTGCCTGACTCGAGGAACTTGAGCGCCCAGAAGCGGGCTCCGCTCCTGATCCACTCTGCTCAACCCGTTCGTTGGGTGGTTTGGCCAATTCCATGCGAAATCCCTAATGGGCGGTCGCCGCAAATATCCACAAATGCACAGCTTGCCGAGTCTGTACACACTGCATTTTCAATCATAGCCTCAGCCAGTTTTGCTTCCCACTTACTTTAGTTTTCACGGAACGATCTATCCCCTTTCACCCACTGCCTCCCGGGAGAAAAATGTAGTCTTGCAGACTTTTATGAAGCCCCGGAAGCCCACTTGTCTCTGCCGCCCTTCGCAGCGGCCGAGTCAGACCGCATGTCTTGAACGCTGCTGCGTCGCCCTTCTGCTCGTCCTCATTTTTGGTGAAGTATCGATCGCCGCTTATGCCAAAGACGCATCCCTCACCGCGATAGTTTTATTCGACGGTCCCCACGGAGCCGCGTATGTACAAATCACCGACGCCACGCTGAATGGCAAGATCGAAGTTCGTAGCTGTGACGGTGTTTCGAAGCTCGACAAGAATATTTATAACGGTCTTCCCCGCGCGTCCCTGGCTGAAGCGAGTTCGCTTCAGCGCGCTGCCGACGGCGGGCTAACGTTGACCGCTAACGGCAAGTCCATCTGCGTTGTACCCGGCAATCTGAAATTCGAACGCGCCGTCGAACTCACGCCCGCTGCGGCCGCCGATCAGGCCATCCTTCGAGGAACACCCACCCCTTCATCGCCTCGCGACGCGGTGATCCCGGAATTGAAGCCCGGCGTGCAGTTAGTCTTTGTCGCCGCTCCCGACGTTGAACTTGCCGACTTCCTCCGTGCGCAACGCGCGAACACCCTCAAAGACTGGGATGACTTCTCCACCCGTTATCCCTCTTCCGCGCGCCGCCCATCCGCTCAAAATGCCATCGCCGCATTCCATCAGCTGGCAGCCGAATTCGCTTTTTCTCAGTATCAGAAGTCCAGCGCCGCCAAAAACCCGGACCTCGCCAAGTTGCTCCAGGCATCTTCGGAGGCACAAACCGCCATCCAGTCCTCTTCCGGCTACAAACCCGCTTCGCAGTTAATGGACGAGATAGCCCATGAATTGGACAACCTCGCGCGACTTGATCAGACTCACCTCCAGCTCTACCGCAAAGCCCTGCAAGACCACACGCCTGGATACTCGGAACTCTCCGCTGCTAAGGTGCACGTCCAGCGCTTGTTGGAAGTCCGTACCGACTACGCTCCCCTGCTGAGTCTCCAAAAGGAAATCGTCGCCGAGCAGCGCAAACTCGATACCACCATCATGAACGCTCAGGTCTCGATCGCAGAGTCGCATTACGACCAGGCCGTCAATGCGCTCGGCCCCTATATCGCATTCGCTTCCGAAATACCCCGCGTCGATGCCGTCCTCAAAGCAGCCTTCCAACACCACTACGAACGCGGACAAAAGCTCGCTTCCAGTCAGGACTGGGAAAAAGCAGCCTTGGAGTTTGGCAAAGCCGCCGCCCTCCGGCCCGACCGCAAGGACGTCCAGGCGTCCGCCGACAACGCTGCCGCCCAAGTCGAGGCCCAACGCAATCAGCAGGCCGCAAACAACGCTCTGCAGGTGAGCGACGAATATGCGCAGAAGAAGCAGTTCGTCGAAGCCTATAACGCACTCGCCGACTTACCTGAGAAACAGCGCGCCCTCGTTACATCCCAGCTCGCTGCCCTCTCGCAAGACTATATTCCCGCCGCCATCCGGCGCGCCCAGGCCATCCAGGAGTCGCACCTACCCATCAAAAATGCCACCGACGAAAATGCCGCGCTCGAGGCCTATCTTCTCTGGGATCGCGCCAGCTCTCTCCGCGATGACCCGGCGATCACCGTCAAACGCGATTTCCTTTCCGCCAAAATCAGCGCCTACTACCTCGACCAAGCCAATCGTTATCTGCAAAAAGCTTCCGGCTCCGGAGCCGGCGTTGGCTGGCTTTACCTGAAGCAAGCCGTGCGTTTCGGGATCACCAATCTCGACAGTCTGAAAGACGAGATGTCCCGTTACGAACCTCTTTATCAACGCCAATCCCAACTCTCCGTCGGCATCGTCTTTCGCGATCAAACTTCCCGTCGCGACAGCCACGGTTTCGCCGACCAGCTGGCCGACGCCGTAACCAGCGGATTCGATTCCTCCGGCGTACCCATCACCGTCGTGCGCGATCCCTCCGACGTTCCAGACGCCCAGCAACCTGCTTTCACCCTCGTCGGCCAGGTTCTCGAACATCGCATCGTCAAGAACGCCCACCTCGACGCTCCCGAATCGAAATACCGTGCCGGCGAGCATGAGTCGAAAAACCCGGCCTGGCTGCAAATCGAAAGCGATTACGAATCCGCCCAGACGCAGCTCACCTCCGCGCAACATGCGTTGGCCGACGCCCAGGCGCAACACAAAAAGAAACAAGTCATCGCCGATGCCACGGACGCCGTGCAGCAGGCACAAAAAAATGTCGCCGACCTGCGCCATAAGCTGGATGCCACCGAGCAATCCCGTCGCGAGGCCGTCCTCGAGTCGTATCACTACACCAAAAAAACTATCGATCTGACCGCATCCGCAGAAATCCAGTTTCAGTTCCGCGACCGCGCCGGAACCCTGATCGGGCAGCCTGCCTCCGTTCGTAAAACGAAGCACACCACCACAGTCGTTTTGCAAGACGTCAAAGCCGACGATACCGAAGGCATCACCAACCACGGCGTCGAGCCCGACGGCGCCCAGCTTCTCACCGACCTCGAAATTGAATCCCGCAACGCCCTCGTCAAAGCCGTCCGCGAAAATGTCACCGACCTGCCCGCCGAAGTCCTGCAGTCCGCCCGAATACTGTCCCGCCAAGGCGACACCGACGGAGCCGCCGAACTCTACGTCCTCTACTTGAATGCGACCCCCCAAACCGCCTCTTCCGGTCGAGACGAGGCCGTCAAATTTCTCCACGATCAGTTCAATCTAGCCTTATCGGCCGAAGCCAAGCTCTGACCGTTTCATCAAACAGCATCCGGGTACCTTAGTACTCTTTCCTTTCACCATTGAACGCGCAGAATAGAACGTGATCGTCGAGTGATTGCGCCAGGCAAAAATCACTCTCCCCTGCCCCACGTTTCTCGGATTATTCATTTTGGAGTCGCGCCATGGCTGAGCTGTTTCTCAAGTTTGAAGACCGGGTCTTGCAAGAGCTCTTGCTCTCTGGCGGCGCCGTCACCATCGGCCGTCAGCCCGACAACGTCTTTCGCATCGACAACCCCGCCGTCTCCGGATACCACGCCAGAATCTATTCGGAAGCCGATCACTACGTCATTGAAGACATCGAAAGCTTCAATGGCACCTACGTCAACGGCCAGCGCATCAGCAAGGCAGTTCTCAAAGACGGAGACAACGCCACCATCGGCAAGCACACCATCGAATTTCGCGACGAAGTCCGTCAGATCGCTCCGCCCTATCAATCCGCTCATAACGCGGCCGGCGGCCAATTGCCCATGCCCCCACAACTCGATCCCACCATGGTCTTAGACACGGCAAAAGCCAAACAAATGCTCACCCAAGCCGCCGCGGCCGCATCCTCCGCCGGCTCGGTCGTCGTCCGCCGGGTCGGCATGCCGCAAAGCCTGCCGCCCGTCAAAACCACCTTCGTCCATCAGACCATCGGCACTCTGACCATCGTCAAAGGCCGCACCGACCAGCAGCGCTACGTCCTCACCGGCAAATTGACCCTCATCGGAAAATCGAAGATGGCCGGCATTCGCCTCAAACGCTGGTTCGCTCCCCGCGTCGCCGCCTTGATCTACCGCGCCGAGGATGGCTATTTCATCGCCGCCTCCGAAAACGCCGTCACCATCCGTGTCAACGACATCGTAGTCGAGGGCGGCCAACGACAACTCGAAACAGGAGACGTAATCGAAGTCGCGGATATCAAGGCCGTCTTTACCACCTGAGCCGGAGGCTTCCAGCCTCCGAGTCCGGTTGTGACTCCATTTTCCGCAAATCCGATCGAAACATTGGCAGCAGCAATCTTCCACCCTGCAATTCGGTGTATATTGTCTCCGCCGCCATGCCACGTCCCCCGGATCCCCAACTCCTCGGCTTCCTCGAAGCCTACGACCCGCATATCTCCGATCTCGCCCTCGCGCTCCGCGACGTGATCCTTGAAGAAGCGCCCGACGCCTCCGAGTCGATCTACCAGGTCTACACCGTGGCCATTTGGTTCGGGTTCAGCGGCAAGATGAAGGATATGTTCTGTTACATCACCACCAACGCGAAGCACGTCAACCTGGGATTCCCGCGCGGAAGCACCCTCCCCGATCCGAATCGAATTCTTGAAGGCGATGGCAAAGCCATGCGCCACATCAAGCTCCGGACCCAACAAGATGTCGAACGTCCCTTCCTGCGCCGCTACATCCAGTCGGCTATGGAGCAGGCTCGTCGATCCGGTGCGACGGGAACCGGCAAGAGCGTTGTCAAAAGCGAACGCGCCCGCCCCTCGAAGCGCCCTGCAAAGAAGCTCCGCAGGAAATAATCTCTTCGTATCATCGAAACTCGCGCCGCGGCAGGATGTTGTCTTGCCCTTCCCCAAATCTCCAACGGAGATGAGGCCGATCAGGCGTTCGTCAGGTGATCGACGCGAGGTACTGCAACCAGGAGACACCAGCCCTGCCAATTTCGCACCGCCAACCGCTGTAAAAATCGAAACGACTAATCATCTAACAAGAGAACTAGGAGTTCCTTAATCAGCGAACGGATTTCGGGAACATCCTTTGCCACAATTTTGAAGCCACGAACAGCGCCTGAAAGAACGCGCGCCGTCTTCTCGGCGGAGACTTTTGTTTTAGCGCTCTGAAATTTGCGGTGTGATTTGAGGACCGGCAAAAGAATCTTCTCAAAAGATCGATAGCCTTGATTGACAGAATCTTGAGCGAATCCAAAAGTGCATTCTAAGAGTTCTGCGACTTCGCTCGAAGCTCGCATCCTTTCAAAAGGTAGAACCGTCCATAGCTCAAAAGCGGCTCGAAGCTTTTCCTCGGGCGTCTTAAGTTGACCTATTTTACTTTCAATCTCAATCAGAGTCCCTTTCATCCAATGCTCGTACACGCTCTTAAATACGTCCTCTTTACTTTCGAAGACCAAATAAAGCGCGGGCCTTGAAATACCGGCCGCCTCGGCGATGTCGTTCATCGTTACGCGCTTGTATCCATAACGAAGAAAAACATCAAGAGCGGCCCCGAGTATCTTGTCTTTTTTTGCAATATCCATCTCTTGACTATTGACAAATACCGTCTATTTGTCAATACTAGACATGTAGACGTTTTTTGTCAACAGTCCAAAAGGAGGCGGGATTTGGCTAAAACAGTTCTCATCACGGGCGCGTCATCGGGCATCGGCGAGGAAACCGTCAAGCGCCTGATCTCGGCGGGATACACGGTTTATGCCGGCGCGCGGCGACTTGACCGGATGAAATCCTTAGCCGATGCGGGCGCGCGCTTATTGGCTTTGGATGTGACCGATGATGGCTCCATGACCGCCGCCGTAAAAACGGTTATGCAGGAAACGGGACGGATCGATGTCCTGATTAACAACGCAGGCTACGGTTCCTACGGGGCGCTTGAAGACGTCCCGCCCGAGGAAGCCCGCCGGCAATTTGATGTCAACCTATTCGGCCTCGCCCGCCTCACCCAGCTTGTACTGCCGGCAATGCGGGCGCAACGCTCCGGGCGGATCGTCAATATATCTTCCGTCGGAGGAAAGTTCGGCGAAGCCTTTGGCTGCTGGTATCACGCTACCAAATTCGCGGTGGAGGGGCTTAGCGATTCTTTGCGTATGGAACTGCATCCGTTCGGTATCGACGTCGTCGTGATCCAGCCGGGCGCGACCCATAGCGAATGGGCCAGGATAGCTCAGGACAGTCTGATTAAGTATTCGGGGCACGGCCCCTATGGCAAGGCCGCCTCCGCGCACGCGGAAATGATGGAGGAAGGCCATAAAGGCTCAATTCCTGCGCCGCCAAGTGTTGTCGCCAAGACCATCGTTCAAGCGGTTCAGGCGCGCAAACCCAAGACCCGCTATGCGACCGGAGGCTTGGCGAGGACAATGTTGTTCCTGCACCGCGTTCTTTCCGACCGCGCCTTCGACGCGATGTTCCGGACGATTGAACGCCAAATGGCGAAATCCAAAGCGCGCTTATGATGACGCTTGCATTTCCAATGATCACCATCCGTAAACTATTTGGCGCCCGCACCTGGACTGCTCTGATTGTTAAGTTCAAGTATGGAACTGGGAAAGACTACCCTGATCCTGGCTCCCGTTGTCGCATAGGACGTTACGCTCCAGCCAATGCATTGCCTTCCCCAGCCGTTTCGCAGCAAATCTCAGAGTTCATCGCCAGGACGGATCTTCGTGCCACAGAATATAAGCAGCTTCCAAAGGAACGAACGCTCCTACGTGCTGCGGAACGATGCGCGGGGTGTAGTCAGCAACTGGGCGATTCGCCGGAGCAGACGCGCTGTAGGTGAAGGCGTTCGTCGCTCCTACCAGCCGCTCGCCACGTTTCATGGTGAGGGTGATTGCGTTCTCCTCGTTCTGCGCGTCCGCGTAGAGTTCGACCTGCACGGCATCAGGATCGATATCATCAAGAAAAACCTGAACACGAAATAAATATTGCTCGCCCTGTTGCTCGACCGTCGCGGGGCCGAAGCGCAGTGCTGACCAATGTTTCGCCAGTTCGGCCTGCCAGGCCACGAGATCGACTCCTGCTGAACCTCGATTCTCGGCGCGCTGGTGAAAAGCTGCTGCCGCCGAGAGATAGTGCTCCTCGGTGTATTGGCGCACTGCGCGATTGGTCGAGAAAGCCGGCGTTAAGCGGGCCATACTTTCGCGCATGCGGGCAACCCAGCCGCGTGGGATTCCATGCTCGTCGCGGGCATAAAACTCGGGGATGACCTCCTTTTCGAGCACCGCATAGAGACTTTCGGCATCAGCTGCGTCCCAAGCAGGGTCGTCCCCATGTTCGCGCCCATCCCCGATCGCCCAGCCTACTTTCGGGGAATACGCCTCCGCCCACCAGCCGTCCAGCTCCGAGAGATTCAACCCTCCGTTCACTAATACCTTCATGCCGCTGGTGCCGCTCGCTTCCCAAGGCCGTCGCGGAGTGTTTACCCAGACGTCCACACCTGGACCAGATGCGCTGCCATCAGAACGTCGTAATCCGAAAGGAAGACCACACGCGATCGAACTTCAGGTCGGCGAGCAAACTCAAACCACTGCCGGATCATTTCTTGCCCCTCGGCGTCCTGGGGATGAGCCTTCCCGGCAAGCACAAGTTGAACAGGGCGCTCCCGATTCAGCAGAATGTTCAGAAGCCGCGCCGGATCGCGCAGGAGAAGATTCGGGCGTTTGTACGTGGCAAAGCGGCGGGCAAATCCCAACGTCAAAATGCCGTCATCGAATATCTGTCCCGCCAGCCTGAGTTCTTCCGGCGACGCTCCCCGAGCCGCTAATTGACGGCCATAAAGTCTTCGGACGTACTCCACGAGAGCCTTGCGATTATCGGCGCGGAGTTGCCAGAGCTTGGAATCGCTGGCGGCGCGAATGTCTTTATCTGCGTCTGCCAGGGTTCCGCGCCAGCAATGTTTTCCGCACGTAAGCTCCCACAAGCGGTCTGCTTCAGCTGAGTCCCAACTAGGAGTGTGCACTCCGTTGGTCACATGTGTGATCGGCACCTCCGTTTCAGGCCACCTGGGAAAGAGGGGCTGGAAGAGTCGTCGGCTCACTTGACCATGCAATTTGCTAACGCCGTTCACGCCGCCGCTGCCGCGGATCGCCAAATAAGCCATATTGAACGGTTCGGACGAGTCATGGCGATCGCGCCGCCCCAGCGCCAGAAACTCGTCGACCGAAATGGACAATCTTTCCTCGGCATACACCTTGAGGTATCGCTCGATCAGGCTGGGCGCAAAGCGGTCGAAGCCCGCTTCCACAGCAGTATGGGTGGTAAAAAGGTTGCCGGCACGGGTCACGGCAAGCGCAACCTCGAACGGCTTGCCATGGTCCTCCATGTAGGAACGCGCCCGTTCCAGCACCGCGAATGCGGCATGCCCTTCATTGAGATGGCAGACCTCGGGCTGCAATCCCAAGGCGCGCAAAAGCCGCCAGCCTCCAATACCGAGGACTAACTCCTGCCTCAAACGCAGCTCCGGACCACCTCCGTACAATTCAGTCGTAATGCCCCGGTAAGCCGGAGGGTTTGCGGGATCGTTGGTGTCGAGCAAATACAATTTGGCTCGGCCCACCTGTACTTGCCAGACTCTGATCCACAACTTAAAACCCGGCAACGAGACGGCCAGGCGCAGCCATTCGCCGTTTGCTTCGCGCACCGGTCGAATCGGAAGCTGGCCCGGATCATTGAAGGGATACAACGCTTGCTGATGGCCTTGTGCATCGATTTCCTGGCGAAAGTAGCCTTGTTGATAAAGCAAACCGATTGCAGTCACCGGCACGCCCAGGTTACTTGCGGCTTTGAGCTGATCGCCGGCAACGTTGCCCAGTCCGCCGGAATAAATCGGTAGCGCTTCGCTCAACATGAACTCCATCGAGAAGTACGCAATGGTCGACACGCCTGCGCGCGGATGCGCCTTCTGAAACCACGCTTCCGACTCTTCGACGAGCGATTTCTCGCGGTGGAGATCAGCCAGGAGTTTCTTAAATCCCGGGTCGGAGGTGACGGTCTGCAGTTTTTCCCGGGAGACCGTTTGCAGCATTACCCAGGGATTGTGGGTCAGATCCCAGAGTTCGGGATCGAGTTGCTCCCAAAGTTGGTCCGCCGAGTGATTGAACGACCATCTCAGGTCCAACGCCAAGTCGGTAAGAGCCTCTGAAGTGGCTGCATCGAGGGGACGATCAACGGTTGTAGAGCTAGCGGTTGTCGAACTGGCGATTGTCGAGCTATCCATAAACCAACTTCCTCTCACGAGTTATCGGTTGGGGCCGCAGAGACACTGCGAGCCAGCGTTTCCGAAACGATGGTCTGCGCTTCTTTCTGGATCTGTCGTAGATGGGTCTGACCGAGGAAACTCTCGGCGTAAATCTTATAGATTTCCTCCGTGCCTGAAGGACGCGCCGCAAACCAGCCATCCTCGGCAATCACTTTGATTCCTCCAATTGGATTGCCGTCCCCCGGGGCCGCGGTCAGAATCTTCTGGATCGGCTGACCCGCGACTTCGCTGGCGTGAATGTCGGACGGGGACAATTTTGCCAGAGCGGCTTTTTGTTCGGCTGTCGCGGCAGCATCGATGCGTTCGTAGAGGGGGTCTCCCAGTTCGCGTGTGAGCTCACGATAAATCTCACCCGGATCTTTGCCCACGCGCGCTGTAATTTCTGCCGCCAGTAAACAAGGAATGATTCCGTCTTTATCCGTGGTCCATACGCTGCCGTCGCGCCGGAGAAAAGAAGCACCTGCGCTTTCCTCACCGCCAAAACCCAAGCGACCGGCGAGCAGTCCTTCGACAAACCACTTAAAGCCCACCGGCACTTCATAAAGCTTCCGCCCCAGCCGAGCGCTGACACGATCGATCATGCTGCTGCTCACGACGGTCTTGCCGACGGCGACGTCCTCACTCCAATCGGGCCGGTTCGCGAACAAATAGTTGACGCAAACGGAGAGGTAGTGATTCGGAGGCAACAACCCGCTTCCTTTGGTCACAATGCCATGGCGGTCATGATCGGTATCGCTGGCAAACGCAATATCGAACTTGTCTTTCAATGCGATGAGTCTCTGCATCGCATAAGGCGACGAAGGATCCATGCGGATCTTTCCGTCCCAATCCACGCTCATGAAGCGAAATGTGGGATCCACGGATTTGTTCACGATCGTCAGGTCGAGACCATACTGCTCGGCAATCCGCGGCCAATAATCGATGCCCGCTCCGCCGAGCGGATCGACGCCAAGCTTAATCTTGGCGTCACGCACCGCATTCATGTCGACAACGTTGTCGAGATCGCTGACATAGGCGCTCAAAAAGTCGCGTTTGTGCGTTGTCGGTGCACGCAGCGCTTTGGCAAACTGCATGCGCTGAACCCCGTCGAGATTATGCTCGAGAAAAGCGTTGGCCTTCGATTCAATCCACGACGTCACGCTTGAATCTGCCGGCCCTCCGTGCGGAGGGTCGTATTTAAAACCCCCGTCATCGGGAGGATTGTGAGACGGCGTGATTACGATACCGTCCGCAAGCCCTGACTTTCGTGCGCCGTTGTAAACGAGAATCGCGTGGGAAATGGCTGGTGTCGGGGTGTAGGGTGTGCCTTCAGAAATCATTACTTCGACGTCGTTTGCCGCCAGCACCTCCAGCGCGCTCGCAAACGCCGGTTCCGACAGAGCATGCGTATCGATTCCAAGAAACAGCGGCCCGTCGATCTTCTGGAGTCTGCGGTAATCACAAATTGCCTGCGTGATGGCCAGAATGTGCCACTCGTTGAACGCCATGTCTGTCGCAGATCCGCGATGGCCGGACGTGCCGAAGGCAACCCGCTGTCTGGGATCGCTCGGATCGGGCCGTAACTCGTAATAGGCCGTGACCAGCTTCGGGACGTTAACAAGAATGGATGGGTCCGCCGGCTTCCCGGCAGCAGGATTAATGGTCACGCCGCACCTCGCCACCGTCCGTTAAGAGAATTGCGCTTGCTCGAGATTCCAGCCGAAAAGCGATGAGGCCCTGCATAGAAGGCTCTTTCCCTGGGTCGAAGAGATCGTCAGGAACGTTTCGGGAAGTATCAACCGCCAAACGCCAAATCTTTCCATCCGGCAAGGCGGGAATGGAAAAATCAACTGACTTCGTGCCGGCGTTAAACAGGAGAAGTAAGTCCGGTTCTGTCTGCCCCTGAATCAGGCACGCAAAGGATTTCTGCCCCGGGTCTCCCCAGTCGGGAGTGGCACCGCTGGGCGCGAACCACTTTATGTCTTCATCCTTGTAGAAATCTTCTCTTCGCAAAACTGGATGGGCCCGGCGAAATGCGATCATTCCTCGAGTGAAGCGGTGGATCTCTTTGTGCTTCTCGATCAGGTTCCAGTCAAACCAGCTCACCTCGTTATCCTGGCAATAGGCATTGTTATTGCCGCGCTGGGTTCGGCGAAACTCATCTCCACCGAGCAACATGGGAACGCCGCGAGAGATAAAAAGGGTTAACAGGAAATTCTTGATCAAGCGGTTGCGCATGCCCTCCACACCGGGATCCTGGCTCGGCCCTTCCACCCCGCAATTGTCGCTGTAGTTAGAATCGGTTCCATCATGGTTGAATTCGCCATTTTCGTGATTGTGCTTTTGCTTGTAGCTGACCAGATCGTTCAGCGTGAAGCCATCGTGGCAAGTGACGAAGTTGAGGCTGCTGGCCGGCCCTTTGCCCGAGTTTTTATATAAGTCCGAGCTTCCACAGATTCGGCTTGCGAACAATCCGGTCATGCCTTCATCGCCAACCCAGAAGCGGCGCACATCGTCACGGAAACGCCCATTCCATTCCGTCCAACGGTTGCTGGAAAAACTTCCCACCTGGTATGCGCCGCCTGCGTCCCAGGCTTCCGCGATGATCTTCACGTCACGCAGGATGGGATCTTCGGCGATGCCTTCGAGAAGTGGAGCGTCGCGCAGCACGTTCCCATGCTCATCCCGGCCCAAAACGGAAGCCAGGTCGAAGCGAAATCCGTCAACGTGCATGTTCATAACCCAGTAACGGAGCACACTCGTGACGAACTCTCTCACGACAGGGTGGTTGGCATTCAGTGTATTGCCCACGCCGGTAAAGTCTTTGTAGTATCGGCGCCCGTTTTCTTGCAACATGTAGAAGATCGAGTTCTCAATGCCACGCAGACAGATCGTCGGTCCCAGTTCATCACCCTCAGCGGTGTGGTTCAAGACGATGTCGAGGATTACTTCAATGCCGGCCTGGTGGAAGGTTTTGACCATCTCCCGGAATTCCACGCCCTGTCGCCAGTGCGATCCTTCAAAGCTGTACGACTGCTTGGGAGCAAAAAAGGAGACCGGATTGTAACCCCAGTAGTTCTTGAGTTTTGCTCCTGTCAGGGGATTGAGCCGCTGCGACTCATTTTCATTAAACTCGAGAACCGGCATCAGCTCAATGGCGGTCACTCCGAGATCTTGGAGATAAGGGATCTTTTCGGTCAAGCCGGTGAAGGTTCCTGGATGCACGGCACGCGAACTTGGATCGATTGTGAAACCGCGAACGTGAGTCTCGTAAATGACCGTATCCGCGGCAGAATGCTTGGGAGGAGAATCTCTCTCCCAGTCGAAATGGTCGCGTGTAAAGATGCATTTCGGTGTGGTGCCGGCGTTATCCACAGTCGAAATGCTTAGGTCGGCAAGTTTACTGGAAGAATCGTAGCCTCGGGCCGCTAAAAAATCCCAAACCCTGACCCCAGCAATTGCTCGTGCATACGGATCCAGCAGCAACTTGTGTGAGTTGAAGCGATGCCCTTCTTCGGGTTCGTACGGTCCTTCAATGCGATAACCATAGAGTTGCCCCGCCGCAATACCTCGCACCCAAACGTGCCAAATGTCACCAGTTCGATGAGTCAACGGATCCAACTCGATGATCCTCGCTGGAGAAGAATCGTCAGGATGTTGGTAGAATTCCAAGCGAACGCGGGTCGCGTGACGGCTGAACAAAACGAAATTAACCCCGTCTCCGAGTTGATGTGTACCCCCAATCGGAAGTGGATTTCCCGCCTGAATTTCGCTTTCGTCCGACGATGCCGCGAAACCATCGGCCAGATTTTTCTCTGTCGCTGCTTCGGTCATTGCAGTTTGCCGTCCTCAGGTCTCTCTGGCCATTATGCAATCCGGTTCTTACGGAGACGTTAAAACAGTTTCGATTAAGCCAAAAGCGTGGAGATGAGCCCGTTAGACCATGATTGTGACGAATACCTGGACGGACCGGAGGTGGAGACGTTATGAAACTACTCGAAGAAACCCCTCGACGAGACCCCGCGCCAAATCCCAACGGATGCTTTAGTTATTATCGCTGTTTTCTCGCCGCCACGAATGGTCGTCCGTTAGAGGGCTTCGAACCCAATGCGCTGGGTCATGGTCTTCTCAAACGGATTCATCCCACCCGGCGCGCCTCGGACAACTGGCGTAAAGAATCGACGAATCCTTGCACGAATACGGCAATCTCGTCCGCCGCCGTATCCAACGCGAAATGACCGCCGTCGACAACGTGGATCTCAGCCTTCGGCACATCCTTCCGGTAACGCTCCGGTTCGCCGGCGTCGAACGAACTTTCATATTTGCCCCAAATTACCAGCAGGCGCGGTTGCTTCTCGCGCATCCAGGCTTGCCATTTCGGGTAGGCGTCTACGTTGGTTCGATAATCGTAGAACAGGTCGCTCTGAATCTGGGCTTGGCCGGGCTGGTTGAGAAAATAAAATTCATCGGTCCAGAGATCCGGATCATGGCGTTCCACATTCGGATCGCCTCCGGCATGCCGCGTCCGAGTCGCTGCCAGAGAGAGCAGATTCGCGCGGAGCGCGCTTTCGTTCGCGGCGCGATCGGCCCAAAAGGCTCGGCGCGTCTTCCAATTTTCCCCGAGGCCTTCGTTATGCGCGACCGCATCTTGAACAATGAGAGCTTCCACCCGCTCCGGGTGCGCCAGGACCATTCGAAAACCCACTGGCCCGCCATAGTCCTGCATGTAGAGCGTGTAGCGCGAGAGTCCGAGCGCTTCGGTGAAATGATTCATGATCTCGGCGTAGTGATCGAACGTGTAGGCGAATGTCTTCGGATCCGGCCAATCGCTGTGTCCGAAGCCAGGGTAATCGGGCGCGACCAGATGATAGCGATCGGAAAGCCGGGCGAAGAGCGGCTCGAACATGCGCGAAGAAGACGGCAAACCGTGCAGCAGAAGAAGTGTCGGCGCGTCTTGCCGACCAGCCTCCCGGTAGAAAATTGACAGCCCATCGATCTGTGCGGTGCGATAAAAGGTCGGATACTTCATGGTCTGTTCCTCTGCAACACGGCCAACGTGTCAGTCTTTGCGGCTCTCGCCTTAACATCAGTGCGCATAACGAGTAAAAACAAGATCGGTCGCTGTGGCCTTCTCGTGGCAGGGGAAGCAGGTTTTCATAAACGCCGCGTCTCCTGGCTTGCCGTCTGCGAAGTGACCGAAGCCCCACCCCCCGGTTGCGGCGTACTTTTTTGAGTCCTTGACCATAAATTGAACGTTCGTTGGGGCCCCGGGAACGAAAGATTGGGCTTGGCCAAAGACTTTGTTGTTTTCCTCCGACGGGACGTAACGGAAGTGCAAAGCAGCAATGACTGATCCGTCGGGAAAAGGAAGCTTGCCCGCGCGATAGGCTTTGATCGCCACATCGTTGCCCAGGACGGCTCCTAAACTGTTCAGGTTGCCTGCTTCATGCGCCGAGGAAATCCACTGCCAGTCGCGGTACCCTTGAGGAATTTCGGTAACGAAGGGCGGAGCGGGTTGCCCGCCCGCATGGCCTGAGGCTGGGGCAATAAAAGTCACAAGGCCGGCCATTGTTGAAACTGCGACCAAGAAGTATGTGAAGTGTTGCATAAGTCTTCCTCCCCCAAAGATGTTCCGGTGAACTGAAATCCGCGTTCTAACTTCGTCTTAGAAACGAAATCATCGGCTGCGACAACAACATAAGCGTGAAGCTAAGACAATTGGACGATGGTATTGCTAGCTTTGTATTCGATGATCCGGCAGTCATTCGATGTTGTTGGGCCTCAGTCACGCGCCGCGCAAGTCGAGCCGAGGCTGCGACCGTCACCGTTCGCCAATCTCGAGTCGTCGATCGAGGCGGGCTATCCGTCAACTCAGACTCGTCAAGCCAGTCATCGGCGCAGAGAAGAGCCTGTTCCGCGCCAAATAACTCCCTTACAGCGCTGATAAATGACGACAGCTCACGCTCCGCCAGGTGTATCTGGTCTGCATATCTCGCACTGTCAAACGATCCGTCCGGGTTCATGGGATCCCCCTCTTCTTCTGCCTTTGTCGCGCAATCCGACCGCATCGGGATGCGTCAAGCGCGTCGCACCAGACTCATACTCGCAAAACAGGACCATGGCATCGGGCCTTGCCTCAGGGTGCGTACTGGGTGAAAACAAAGTCGCGAGCTTTGACAGGCTCGTGGCAGGGGAAGCAGGTTTCGAGTTTCGCCGCGGCATCAGGTTTTCCGTCTTTAAATTGCGCGAATCCCCAGCCGCCTGTCGCGGCATATTTTCTTGAGTTTTTGACCATAAACTGTACGTTCGTCGCCGGCCCAGCCACGAAAGATTGGGAGCGGCCAAAGACTTTGTTGTTCTCCTCAGACGGAACGTACGTCCAGGCCAGCCGGGCGATGATTGTACCGTCCGGAAACGGTAGCTTTCCCTCGCGGTACGCCTGGATGGCCACATCGTTGCCAAGAACGGCGCGAAGATCGTTGAGGTTCCCTTCTTCGTGGGCCACAGAGATCAATCTCCAATCGCGGTATCCAGGGGGAATCGTGATTCCGAACATCGGCGCAGCCTCTCCATCGGTGTGTCCAGAGGCGGGGGCGGAGCTGGCGCCGACGCCCGCGACCGCTGCAACTGCAACCAGCAACAATGCGATTCGTTTCACGGTGGGCTCGAACCTTGGCATTTCTATCCT